>Ga0307513_10007556_pt1 | contig 14052 bp, 6 predicted proteins | sample 15_EM_MG_FD_202174 | JGI IMG/M metagenome (GOLD analysis project Ga0307513, IMG submission 202174) | Populus trichocarpa ectomycorrhiza microbial communities from riparian zone in the Pacific Northwest, United States - 15_EM | ecosystem: Host-associated > Plants > Roots > Unclassified | place... | reverse complement strand
GTCTTGTTTTATGCTTGTAGGCACTGTTCTTTGGAGGTCAGGACAATCTACCAACATTTCTAGCTCGTCAGCACATACCTGGGCTTGATGTTGTGGTTGACCCATGTGCTGCTGTTCTGGTATTGGTTGTCACTGGGCTGTTGTGTGTGGGAATAAAGGAGGTACATACCATAATTCTTTATCATGTTCATTTTCCCCTTTTGACTAGCAATTATTCCTAAAGTTCTCCTTTCTTTCCATGCTATTATATTAATCTCCTCGAGTAACATCATTGTGCAGAGTACTTTAGCACAAGCCATAGTAACCTCCATAAATGTGTGTGCCATGCTTTTCATCATAATAGCTGGTACTTATCTCGGCTTCAAGACTGGATGGGCTGGATATGAACTTCCTACTGGGTAATAGGCATCCCATGTTGTAAAATCATTTTTGAAACATTTTGTGCAGAAGTTTTATAACTAATATGATATTTCTGAACTCACAGGTACTTTCCCTTTGGGGTGGATGGGATGCTTGCAGGGTCTGCAACTGTATTTTTTGCGTACATTGGTTTTGATTCAGTTGCCAGCACTGCTGAGGAGGTATGCACCTTCCCGGTGTTTTTGTTATTCCTTCCTGCTTCTCTTCTACTGTAGTTATTTCATGTGTAGTCTTCATGTTCATGGGTACATGGTGACTTGTGGAGTCTTATTTTGTGTTTCATATTTTCTGACAGGTGAAAAATCCACAACGAGATTTACCTCTAGGCATTGGGCTCTCGCTGTCTATTTGTTGTTCTTTGTACATGCTGGTCTCTGTTGTCATTGTTGGTCTGGTACCTTATTATGCAATGGATCCCGATACCCCTATCTCATCAGCTTTTTCTGTACACGGGATGCAATGGGCAGCGTAAGTTTGTTGTTTTGGTCAAATGCATGGTACATCAATTTTTTCTCCAAAATTATATGGAAGTAATTGAACCTTCTTGGTTTACAAGTCTTTGTGCTGCTTGTGTGTTCAGGTACTTGATAACTGCTGGGGCAGTTATGGCTCTCTGCTCAACATTGATGGGGTCAATGCTTCCTCAGGTAATTTAACAGAATCTTCAAGGTGCTTGTATACCATATTTTTCTGACTTGCTGCTCCTGGATGCTATCTGTCATATGATGAATGTTATTCTTGATTGTTCTTCACTGGCCATGCACCTCATGACTGCCCGCATACACTGACTTTTAGTTCAAGCAGTGTATTTTGATTTCCTTTATTTCATTAATATGGTTGATCTTCAAAACTTACATTGTGTACTTATATGAATCAATATATGTTTGTTACATATCTGTATCACTGTATTTTCTGACATTCCAGTACTTTATCGGTAGGCTCTACACTGTATTTTTCCTCTGCCATAATTCTCTCTTTTTTTTTAATAAAATGAGGAAGTTCTAATTAGAAAGAGGGAATTGTACACTATGACATTGAGAGTAATCCTATCGGAAAGTGAAATAGGCACAGGAATCTAGATCAAAATAATAAAGCACTCCAATTCCCCTGAATATCAGTTCAGGAAATGTCCCTAAAAGCACTTGCTATGTGACACCACAAAGAAGCCAGGAAGAGTATCCAATTCAACGTTAACTTTCATGATGTGAAGTGATGATTGATAATTCTGCCTCGCCCTCCTTCCAAATGCACCAAAAAACTGCACTAGAAAACACATCTCTATAGTTCTTACATTCTTTCTCCGACCCAAGACACCCCCAAAAGAAATCAGCAACTCTTGTTCCACCATCCTCAGAATTGCCCAACACTAACAAATGCAAACAATCTTTGCTGCATATATTGAGCTGAAGGACAATGCAGAAAGAGATTGACTTAGAGATTCTCTATTACGAGGACACATAACACAATTATTAGGAGTAAGGCCTTATGATGCTTTCTAATCTGCAACAAGTCATTGGTGTCAATCTCATCGACACCATTCTCAAGATGAAAAGGTTGTCTCAATAGGCTCATAAAGGGGTTCTTGAATATGAACCCTGGGGACAACTACTATATAGATGGTTAAAGCAAGAATGTGTTATTAGTGGTGTTGATAACTGTGTGTTTATATTTATTCTCTAATTGGTGATTATTGTGCACGCCTGTCTTAGTGGGAAAAATGCTTAATCTGTTTCTCGCCTCTTACTTTACTAGATTTACCAAATGTTAACTGTACTATTCTGTTCTTCTGTGATGATTTTTTGTTGTTGGTGTATTGTATTTACCTTTTCTTTATCTCCAAGTTATCAATTAACACAGCTTTTGTCTTCCCCAGCCTCGAATTTTGATGGCAATGGCCAGAGATGGATTGCTGCCATCATTCTTTTCAGATGTAAATAGAAGCACCCAAGTTCCTGTTAAGAGCACGTTGGTGACTGGCTTTGGTGCTGCAGTATTGTCATTTTTTATGGATGTTTCACAGTTAGCTGGGATGGTATGTGAACTTTGAATCTTCAAATAAATGTGCAATATAGTATTGTTGTTGTAGTTGACGAGGCTTGCTTGCATTTTGCTTGGACCCATTTACCTCAAATCTAAGCAAGAAAGACAATGGGATGGGAAATGGCTGGGTAGCCTCTCCCTTTCCTGTTTCCTGTCTGTTGGGAGTCATATTTACCCATTAGTTCCTGATCAAGGAAATAGGAGAATTTTTTCTCTTATCTTCAACTGTTAATGAGGGTTGACCACAGCTATTTTTTTACTTCAGTTATCAAACAAATAGGTGGCTTTCTGGGAATGTTATATATATATATATATTATTTTATTTTTTTTCCTATCCCTGACCTGCCCCTTTGTTTTAAGATTGTTACCAGTTTCTATGATCCAGCTCATTCAACAATTCAAATCAATATCTTAAAAAGAAAATAATTGAGCGCTTCATTCTCTGGCAATGCTGCTCCTTATATTATGTATGTGTGTGTATGTCGATATATACATATTTCCCACTTACACTAAGATACAGTGATTTCCCCTTGAAATCCGTTATTATGAAAAAGGCAAAACCCAAAGAAAGAGACAATGAACCATATTTGGTGATAATTTCAAGATGGATATATATTTCTTGCAGTTATAGTCTGACCACATCTTTTACATTCAAATTATTAGTACCTAGACTATGCATTCACCGCTGTCAGCACCACTTCAGTCTGGAACATTATTGCTGAGCATGGGACAGATCAACTAAAGTGGTTCTTGAACGAAAACTAAAATACAAGAGTTGCAATCTATTCTGATTCAATAGAAATGAAAATTTATATTTAATTAGCATTTATTAAAATTTATTTTAGAATTTCCTAGAAATTATTATTCTAAAAGATCCTCCTCTGTGAAAAAGGCTTGCACTCCTTTTTACAAGAACAATGACTGTGGGAAACCTCAGCACTTTTCAAACATACAAATTTTATTTATATAAATGTCAGAATATTCTTGATAATGCCATTTTGTGCAGGTCAGTGTGGGCACACTTCTTGCTTTCACTATGGTAGCAATTTCTGTATTGATACTGAGATACGTACCACCAGATGAGGTGCCTTTTCCATCTTCACTTCAGGAGACTATCGATTCTGTGTCATTACGGTACAGTAGTCAAGATGTCTATGAGGAAAAGGCTGCTATTCATGCGGGTACCTCTAAGGATAGCAAATTGCCTTTACTAGGCAAAGCAAAAACAATTGAATATCCTTTACTTGTAAAACAAGAAGCTCAAAGCAATTGTAAGTTCTTTGCAGCTATCACTCTTTACTTTTCTTGGCATGCATATGAATATTACTTGTTAGAACTGTAAATAATCTAAAAACCTCTCATTTCCAATCACGGCCCAATTACGAGGCATGTGTTACAGAATTCCTGATTGGCATATGTAAAAGATATATTGCTTATATTACAGTGCTTTGAAATATTAACAGATGGAATTCATACATCCACAGTCCTTTCTGTCCTGCCCCAAACTTTAATTTAAAGATGTTAGACCCGACTCTTAGTACTCTAACCTAGCGTAGCACATTAGCAAAATTTAATGTGTTACTTTTTCATCAGATGGTTTCTCACTCTAATTCTCCTTTCTACAAATTGTTTCAGTTGTCCTGAATGAAGGGAAAAGGCGAGAAATTGCTGGCTGGACCATAGCAGCCACATGCATTGGGGCGGTTCTCCTTACCTATGCAGCTTCAGACTTGAGTCTTCCTAGGTGGGTCAATATTGTTCATAACAGTAATTTACAGTTACACACATACATCCTATAATGCTTTTAGACAAGATGGGAACCATTTTCTGCTTTTCTTTCAATGTTAATGTATTTGTTTGGACTCTTCTTCCATCAGTCCTCTTCGTTTTACAACGTGTGGAGTTGGTGGTGCACTTCTCCTTTCTGGTCTGATTGTGCTGACCTGCATAGAACAAGATGATGCAAGGCACAGCTTTGGGCATTCAGGAGGTATGTGGCTATTTCTTCTTATACCCTGTGCAGTTTCTTATTTTTGTAAGGTCAGTCTAGTTAATACCTGCATGTGTGTTTGATGGAAATGTCGGAATGTCAAGTGCTTGTGTTGAATGTGCTATATGCATGTAAGCACCGGCCCTATTTGTTACAGAATAAAAAATGCGCAATTGTCTTGGAATGTCCTAGCAGAGTTGGAGATTGATTTTTGTGTTTTGATCCCAAGTAAAATGAGTTCTCATGTAGGTTAATTACTCACTTAAACCTGGGAGGGAAGAGCATTTTCAACATTCTAACCACCATACTTGCTCATAATATGTGGACATTTTAGTAAATCCAGCAGTTAAGCTACTAGTGCCTGTGAATCCTGAGATAGTTTCTGGATAGAACTCTGTTTAGGTTTTACATTGGCCCAGAACAGCACACGTGAGAGAGTGTGCTATATGTGCTTATTCATCTTTTTGAAGTCCTATCGTATACTGCATTTAATAGTACTATTAATTACTTGAATCAGTGTGTGCTCTTATTACCAGGCATTCATTTATACCATAAACACACACCAACTTGCACATACACAATCATATGTACAATATAGCTGGTTATGTTGGTGTTACAGTGTTAAGAACTCCTTTGATTAAAGGTTTTAGTGAAACTAAAAGCAAATTAAATATCTTTTCAGGTTTCATTTGCCCATTTGTTCCACTACTTCCCATTGTCTGCATACTCGTCAACATCTACCTGCTGATTAATCTTGGGTGAGTAAATAAAAATCAAGCTGCATCCAACTTTGCTGTTTTATGATTTTGTTCATTCTATGGATCTCCATTTCTCTTCTCACAAAATGCTCCCTCCCTCCCCTTTTCTCTCTGACCTTTCAGTGCTGCCACTTGGACCCGTGTTTCTGTATGGCTTATTGTTGGAGTGCTTGTTTATGTATTCTATGGACGGAAACACAGCTCACTACGGGATGCTGTCTATGTACCTGCAACTCATGCTGATGAAATTTATCGGAGCTCTGGAGAAAGTTTGGCATAGGATTCGTTTCCAGTTTATAGTATCCAGGATTCAATCCCATGCGTTCCTTACAACAGAATCTCTTTGTTGTAATATTACATTTTACCCTCCCCCAAGTGTTGTTTGTATTCTCATGACACCATTGATGGCTCAAATCCGTCTTGTGTAGTTTATATATAGGGTGGTGGTTTGGGGACTTGCATGTACATATTCTGATTCAAGAATGAAATCCGTCTTGTGCAGTAAACATTGATTGCTCCTTTATTTTTGATAGATAATTCATGGCCATTAGCTAATAAAAGTCATCAATGGAGTCATTAATAGACTTCATTCCTTGTCTCAATCCTTGGTACAAGGTTTGAGTGATTTAAAATAAATATTGGAAATAAAATTCGATGATGAAATGAGTTAATTTGAAATTTAGAACGGAAGGAAAATAAATAATCGAAAAGAAATTTTTGATTAAATAAACTTCAACATACAAAGTTTTAAAAGTGGATTAAGGTGGAGTATCCAATTCAATGAACAATAAAACACATGAGCTAAACATAAAGGCAATGTTGTAAATAACTTAAATTGAGACTATATAAATGGCTCTCTTTTAAGCCATGACCGCAATTCAACAAGGAAGAAAGAGCTAGGGATTTTTTCATTTTTTCATCAAATTATGAGAGGGAAAAAGAGACCAAAAAGGAGTTTAGAAGATCTAAACTAGAAACCTAAGACTTTCCTTAAGTTTTAGAGTTTATAAGTGAGAATTTTAGGAGTTAAAGGGAGAAAAAAGAGAAGATGAAGAAAGCTTGATTTTTTTTGTAATTTCTCTTTGATATCTTGTGTTTAGAAAGTAAGAATCACTTTCACCAATATTTCTTTTTTTGTTTTAGTACAAATTAAAGCTTATTTAGTAGTGTGTAGAATATAGAATATTGAGTTTTATGAGTTAGAATGCTTGTAATAATGTTTTGTTTTTAGAATAATGTTCTTAGATATGAAAAACTAATGGGTAATATGAGAATTGTGAAAAAATTACAGAAAATAGTGTCTTTCTTTTGGTGCGAGATTTCGACCTAAGCTTATAATTAGGGAATGAATTAAATTGTCAAATTGTGAGTTTGGGTTGAATTGTGTTAGGATAGCTATGAAATGAATGAGTAAGAAGCTAATTTTATAAAAAACTTAAAAGAGAAACTCATGATCCTATTTAAGGCTAACTACTGGTTACAAGAATAGGGAAATTTAAACTAGTTGACCTAATCAATGTGATAATTGTGTTGAATTACATTCATATAAGGTACAAAGTGTAGAGGAAAAAGAAAAAGAAGAAGAAAGAAAGGGGCTAGGGCATTGATCATAATAGGAGAAATTGAGGATTAATGGGAGACAAAACAAATATTTGTTCATTAATGGGTATTCAAAAAAGTATTAAGCATGTTAAAGATGAAGTGAAATAGATTTAATTAGTTGACCTAATTGTGGTTGAGTTTCTAATGAACCTTGAATTTTAGAAGTTTGTAAGACATGACGAGATAAATGAGCATAGATATATAATTAATTTATGAAAACATAGAATAAATGATGGATTGATGAAATCATAAATGCAGTATAGATGTAAAAATGTAATAAAAGCAAATATGGATATTGCTAAATTAATGGTTGATCAAAAGTGGGAACCTTGAAGAATTTGGCTTAAATAAATTGATATTTGCTATGAAATGGAATTTGTATGGTACGTTAAGTGAAGAAAACAAATTTAAAAAGGGTAGAAACCTTACTTGATTGAATCTTGTATTCAAAAGAGTATTTTTATTTTTTATTAAAGTAGATGTTGATTCTTGTTAGTATGAAAGAGACCGCGGGATCCATCCAACAACAAAGGACATTACCTGAGCTAGAAACTAGGAGGTGCTTTGCACAACTATCCGTTATTGACCTTGTTTGTTTGCTGGAAAATATTTTTTTTTGGTAAGTGAATTCCAGGAAAGTGAATTATTTTTTGATATTTGGTAGTGTAATGAAAATAAGTTGGAAAACACTTTCCAGTGTTTTGTTATGTCATGGAAAATGAGCTGGAAAATAACTTATTAATGCTTTATTTTTCTCAAGTTTATTAAAATAATAAGGAACAAATCTTACAAATTAAAAAGTTGAATGAGAATGAAATTGAAAAAAAATATAATTTCATAAATTATCTCAAATAAAACAAATAATAATCAAAATAATAGAGATCAAATCTAAAAAATAAAAAAAATTGAAAGATGAAGAAATTAAAACAATAATAATTAACATTTCATAAATTATTTCAAATAAAATAAGTAACAATAAAAAGAATGAGGACCAAATTTGATAGATAAAAAATTTCAATTAAAAAATGATAAGGAAAAAGTAAATAACAAATAAAAATGAGGACCAAAGTTAATATAAAAATTAAATTCTAAGGGATGAAATTGAAAAACAAATATTCAAAACAAAATATATGTAGCAATCAAAAGTTTGAGGACCAAATTTGATATAATCAGCAAATAATATAACATTTTTAAATTTTTCACAACTTCTGGAAAATGTTTTCCTCCTAAAATAAAAGAAAAACACTTTCCTGGAAATCAAGCCAAATTTTTCTTTGACTGGAAAGTGTTTTTCATTGACCGTTGACCAGCTTTTCTAATAGCAAACAAAAACATGAAAGTTTGGAAAAGGATTTTCCGGAAACCATTTTCCGAGAAACAAACACAGTCTAAGTATAATATTCTTAATGATATAGCCATTGTAGTCTTCTTTAAATTGTTCTTCACAAATGCATGTATATATGAATATATCAACAATGATTTGATCAATTAAAAAATGGTGATTTTTGACTAGAATCTTAAATAATACTAGTGGAGTAAGTTTATCTAATGAATAAGAAATTTTTTTAACTAGTATCTTGAATGGTACTAGTGATATTAATTTATCTGATTTTTATTGTCATATAATTAAAAAAAATAATAAAGTTATTAAACTCATCAAAGTTTATAAACCAGTGAATTTGACGAGTTAAATTAGATTAACTTAAGTCGGTCCAAGATATCATTATCTCAATAATTAAAAAAATAATTGCATCTTAAAAAATATTAATCGAATTTTACTAAGCCACGTGGGTTGCAATAAACAAGTATCATCTCCATCTCTTTCTCTCTCTCTCTCTATATATATATATATATTTTTGTTGGTTAATAAAAACAAATAAGAATCCTTGAAATCTTTATTTTTTATATATATAAATAGGATTAAGATTTAATAGTATTAAAGATCTCTATAAGCAGAAAGTATTTCCTTTATTTAATTTGAAGGACTCTCTTTTCTTTAGAAAAAGCCTCTCTACGCATAATATTTCTGTTTTTTTTTTTTTTTTGGATTTTGTTATGCTTGAAGAATGTCGTTGATGATTGAAAATAAAAATTATTTATTGAATAAAGACATTAATTTGATAGGTCCATGTGTGCAACAAGAAATTCCTTAATAATAGGACCGGCATGCCAAGAATATTATAGGTTTCATACTAATTAATTCACCCGCGCGTTAAGGGTAAAATATCTTTTTACATCGAAAAAAAAATATGTATAAGCATTGTTTGATAACAAGAAAAATATTAATTATAAATATAAAATTTAAAGTTTATATTAATTAAAATAAATTGAGGATCGATGTATCAATATGTTAATAAATATTAAAAAATTATTAATCCTAATTAAATACTAAATTATTAAACTAAAAACAAAAATAAATTAAGATATTCAATTTGTGACGTGGGAACCCTTTAATTTATCTCATTTAATTATATGCTATAATTTTTTTATAAGAATAATAATTAAAATTTTATTGAAACAAACTAATTTACAAGTACAACTCTTATTATTCTTATTAATATCTTTAATTTAAAAAAAATCTAATATTCTGTTCTAAGTTATTTGTTTAATAAAAATAAAAAAACAATAGCAAGATATCCAAAAAAAAAAATTAGGATGATTAAAAAGAAAGATAAAAAAAAAAGGGACATATTGGGACATATTTCTAACTAAAGCCTCTGTCTCATTAATGTATTAATTTTTGTTTTGAATTTTTTTTAAATATATTTATTTCTTAAACAACATGCTATGAACGAACAAGTTAACTTTAAAACATATCAACATAACTTTTTATCTAGCTTAAATTTTAAATTACTTGTATGAGATTAAATTGATATGACATAGTTGATTTGAAGTGTTTAAAGAGAACTTGAACAACTAGTAAAAATCTAATTTGACTTTAAAAAAAAGTTTTAGACAAGAATTTTTTAATATTAAGACGAAGACATCATGGATAGACTTGAGAGATAGTTAGAAAATCACTAGAGAGGTGGCTGAAAAATCAAAATGTGGTTTTTTGGATCTAAAAACCAATTGACCCATTTTATATGAAAACACCTCAAACACACTCTTATAATCTTAATAAACTAATTTTTCCACTAAAAAAAACTCAAAATCAGTTAAGAAAACACAAAATTAAACCCAAGAAAATCTCAAATTTTACCTATTTTTCAGTAATATAATAATTCAAAAACATCTTGATAGCACTCCTGGAGAAACACTTTGACACAAAATTGTTTCTTTTGTTAACAAAATCTCGCTAACCATCTCTCTCCCTTCCAATATTTTACAATGATACTCTCACTAAAAGAACAAAAAAAAAAAAAAGACTTTGTAAAAAAGATGTTTTTTAGAATAGGCCTTGAAAGCATAATAATATAAAAAAATGATTGCATGTTTGTTTTATTGTGAAATTTGGCTCTTAAAATTTTAATTTTTTTAATAAACAAAACTAAATCCTATCTAATCAAATAAAAAATTAATTTAACGCAGGAATATCTTTTTAACATCTTGAGAACTATAAGAAGCTATTAAAAACTAATTATGAGCTCGAAAATCTATTTAACCTAATTTATAAAGATCAAATTAAAAAAATAATCGAACAATGCAATGTGAGGGAGTCCACATGAAAATTACCTTGGCTTTTAGGGTTTTTTTTTTTAATTGTAAAACTAGTCCATATAGTCATGAAAATTTTTCTTAACTCAAATATTTTTTTTCATTCAAAAAATTGTCGTGGCCCTTCCCAAAATTCATCACTCAAATCAATAAATAATATAAAACGCACTATCCATTATGTTATCTTCTTGATTTATCCAGAAAAAAAAAAAAAAAGAACTTAAGAACTTGTAGTGTTCTCTTCACAAACAAACAAAAATAATATAAGATTAAAAGTTTATGCAAAAAAAATCCATGCCAATTTAAAATATTGTTTATTACCTGCAAATGGGTAATGGGTAAAACATAACCCACACTCATTTTAACCCAACCCATTTACCACCACTACCTATCAAGTAACCGAATAAAAGCAGAGAATCATAGGAGAAAACAGAGATAGGTTTCAAACAAGAGCTGCTTTCTGAACAAAGTAGCATGTGGAAGGTACATACAAGCTATTTGTGGATCGGCTTCAATGATGAATAATAAAGCCAATTGAGAAAATGATGGAAGATCGCCACCTGCAATCAGCACCATAATTAAAGAGAGCCATACGCCTCTACTAGGGCAGATAAAAGCGAGAACCCATTTACCAATACAATCGATACCTGTATATTCAACAATTACATTGTAGAATTTGCATCTCTAGTTAAAGAAGGTTCAATAAAAGGGTTTCTTCTCTGACCTTGATAACAATTACAAATATAGGTTACCGGGATTCCCAATCCTTCAACTTTTTGCTTCCTTTGGGTTTAGCTATAGTAGCATTCATTCCAGCCATTTTTGCATTGTACTTTGCCCGCAAAGGATCATTGTATGTCCACCTGCAAAATAAAAACACAGCAAGCATTTGTTTCAGAGACATACATAACAGCATCTCCGAATTGTTTCTTTGTTAGTTCAATAACCTTTTGATGCAAAAAAAAGTTGAACCATCCTGACAATTGATTGGTATTGTCACTACAACAACGATTGTTTTAGGATCCATTTGGCGGCCAATTCAATATAGTAGTGACGAGCAAAACAATATAAAAGCACAAAAATGTCCAGGACATGCTGTTCACAACTGTCACGAGTAATTTAATTCAAAATGGCCCATCAATACAAGCATAAAAGTTGCCACCCAAAAAAATCAGTGAGATAATTGTCATTTCCAAATCCCTTACCTACTTATAATTTAAGACAAGGGTCATAAAACTGAAGAATGTGATAGTAACTACCCTTGCTATCAAAAGAGAAAGACTCTAATTTCCCTTAAAAGGAGTAAATATATTATCCCACCAGAGACGTGCATGAAAACACATGGAAAAGAGGAATTATATATATATTTCAGGGGGAGCATTTGAACCTTGCGACACCAATTCCCAAGGCCTCAGCTTTGAGTCAATGCCTCTTTGCCAAAAAATAAAAAAACGGTAGAGAATAGATTGTTCATACTATAAGCCACCTTAATAGCCTAAATGGTTCACTTATACTTGGCGATGCTTTTGAATTAGATTGCGATCATCTTCAAATTTGGATTTCAATTTCTTCATCAACAAGAATGTAATGCAAAACACTTATGAGTTTGAGACTAAAACTCAAACAAAATCAGAGTTTACGAGCATATATAATATTCAAAGACTGGCATCAGGAACATGCAAAGGACCAATTCTGTTTCTTGTTATATATGCTACCAATGTCCTTTAGCTTATGTAAAATGCTTTTAGTGTATTTCAACAAGTGCAAGTATCTACCTTCAAACCTAAAACTAAAGGGGAATGAATGAGACCATCGAGTGCTCATGTAACAGCAGATATGATATAAAGTCAATTTTACAAAATAAGAAGAAAGATTTGAATGGACTTACGGATTGTTCCAATCAGTGGTATCCTCATTGACAAGATGGGTCCATTTTGTTCTTCCACTACGACCAAAGTGTTTGACTTGCATAACTTTGGGCAATATGGTTTTATCCATGTTATCTTCTCCAGTCGGAGCTGAGAAATCACGTTTGAAAATGCCATCTGATCCAACAGTTGCTGCTCGGTCATCGGGCTCATCCTGGAAGAAAGCACCCTTGTGGTAATATTTCTGCATAAACCTCCACTTCTGCTTTGGTGGTGCAGCAGGTTTCGGATTCTTCCTCTCCCACTCTCTCCTCTCTTCCTCAGTCATGTTCCGCACCCTCTCAATCTCTTCCCTTTCCTTCACCATTGCCTCACGGTCCTCCCTATCCCTCTTAATCCTTGCAATCTCTCTGACCTTCCAAGCCTCGTACTCCTCTGCCTCATTCATTTCATCATCGGTATCCACATCAGCAATATTTGCCTCCATCTCCAGATTCTTCTGAATCATTTCCTCTTTCTTTATCTCCTCAACCAATATTTGCTTGGTCTCCACCTTCCTCTCCTCCAATTTCTTCCTCACCTTATCCTCGAGTGCTCGTTCTTCAGCCTCAAGCCGCTCACGCTCAGCAATAGTATCCCTCTCCGACTTGGGCACAAAAACAGGCTTCACCATAGCCATCCCTGTCATTTCCTCCTCAGAATCTGTCTCATACTCCGACTCCTCTTCCTCTTCCTCCACTTCATCCTCCTCCTCCTCCTCCTCTACAGGAAGAAGCGCAGCCTCCTCTCGCTCCCTCTGCCGCAACTTCTCCTTAATCCTTCTCCTTCTTTCCTCCAACGCATCCTCGTCGTCTTCCTCCATATCCGCCCATTCTTGCTTCCGGGTCTCTTCCTCCTCCGTTGAAATAATCTCAGCCTGCCGAATCCTCCTATGATCCGCCCTCATTTCATCGCGATTATCAATCCTAGTCTCCGCCAGACGACGCAGCCTCGGATCATCTTTCCTGGAAACAACATCCGAATCGTCCCTGCTGGGGAAAGCTTTCTCCAAGGAAGCCACCCTAGCCATCCTAATATCTCCATCTTCTTCCGCATCATCTGCCCACTCCGGTGCTTTACCAGGCCAATACCTTTTAACCTTGGTCTGTCCAATTTTACCCCTAAGCTTATCCCTAACTGCTAACGCTGTATCACTAACACCTGCTGTAACCGACATACTGAAGATCTCCCTCCCTTCCTAATCCCCGGTAGCTCAGTTTTGCTTAAGAAAAAGAGTTATGAAGGAGAGTGGGATTCAGTTACCTGCTATTAGCGAGATTAGGGTTTGTTGATTTTCCAATTTCAGGGATGGCTTGCTTTGCTGCGATATATTTTATATACCAACATCACTCTTTCTGCTTCCATCGCTCCTTCCAGTTAGCGTCTTAATAGCTAATACAACATTAGGAGGAAACAAAAACGGCGGCGTTTCTTCTTGTTTTCTTAAGAGAAAATGCTTAGCCAATGAATTAATAGTAATAATAATAATAATATAAAATTCTAAAAAGAAACCTATAAATTTGGTTGACATTCTTATCGTCATTTTTATTTATTTATTATTATACTATATTCTAAAACCCGTGGGATTTTCATTGCGTTTTTGTCACTGAATAAATTTTTTTTATATATAATTTATTCCTTAAACTTTGTTTTGAAGTGATTTAGTCTTATTTAAGAA
>Ga0307513_10007554_pt1 | contig 14058 bp, 15 predicted proteins | sample 15_EM_MG_FD_202174 | JGI IMG/M metagenome (GOLD analysis project Ga0307513, IMG submission 202174) | Populus trichocarpa ectomycorrhiza microbial communities from riparian zone in the Pacific Northwest, United States - 15_EM | ecosystem: Host-associated > Plants > Roots > Unclassified | place... | reverse complement strand
CTGACGGATGAACTCAGGATCGATGCTCATCCGTTAGCGGTAGGGCGGAGCCCGTCCCGCGGTCAATGCCGCGGAGCAGGTCCTAGTGGGCGAAGTTGGTGAGGACGGCGACCAGAACGGCGAACAGCGGCGTGGCGGCCATGGCGAAGTTGGCGAGACCGGTGAAGGGGGAGAAGGTGTTGGACATCTGGGTTTCTCGTCGGTTGGTGTGGTGGCGCCGGCTGGCGTCCCGATGACGACGGTATATGCGCGTTGCTTTGCGATTACTCGTTACGTCTCAGTCATGACGTCGATTTAACAAGATGAACACTTGGTAAGGTTGCGTAACGCCATGACGACCTTAGGTGTGCGGGCATGATCCGCCCGCAAGATCTGTTGTGTCCGAAGCCCGAGGGACTCTATTGCGCCCCCGGCGACTTCTACATCGACCCGGTGCGGCCGGTTGCCCGCGCGGTGATCACCCACGGCCATGCCGACCATGCGCGGGCGGGCCACGGCGCGGTGCTGGCGACGCCGGAAACCCTGGACATCATGGCCGAGCGCTACGGCCTGGCCTTCGCCGAGGCGAAGCAGGCGGCGACCTATGGCGAGGCGGTGAACCGCGACGAGGTCGAGGTGACCCTGGTCCCCGCCGGCCACGTGCTGGGCTCGGCCCAGGCGGCGGTCCGCTGGAAAGGCCTGACCATGGTGGTTTCCGGCGACTACAAGCGGCGCCGCGATCCGACCTGTCCCGCCTTCGAGCCGGTGCCCTGCGACGTCTTCATCTCGGAGGCCACCTTCGGCCTGCCGGTGTTCCGCCATCCCGACGACCGCGAAGAGGTGGCCCGATTGCTGCGCTCGGTCGCCCAGTTCCCGGAGCGCTCGCACCTGGTCGGGGCCTATGCGCTGGGCAAGGCGCAGCGGGTGATCCGCCTGCTGCGCGAGGCCGGCTGGGACCAGACCATCTACGTGCACGGCGCGTTGGAGCGGCTGAACGCGCTCTATGAACGGCACGGCGTTGACCTCGGCCCGCTGGAGCCCGCGACCACCTCGGCCAAGAAGCAGGACTTCGCCGGCCAGATCGTCATCGCCCCGCCGTCGGCCACCCAGGACCGCTGGAGCCGGCGGTTCCCCGATCCGGTGCTGGCCTTCGCGTCGGGCTGGATGCAGGTCCGCGCCCGGGCCCGCCAGCGCGGGGTGGAGCTGCCGCTGGTGATCTCCGACCACGCCGACTGGGACGAGCTCACCGCCACCGTCGACGAACTCCGCCCCGGCGAACTCTGGATCACCCATGGCCGCGAAGAAGCGCTCGCCCGCTGGGCCGAGCTGCACGGCGTGCCGGCACGCGCGCTGGCGCTGGTCGGCTACGAGGAAGAGGACGACGATTAGGTCTTGCGGAAGAAGCAGACCATGGCGTCGGCGGGCGCGATCCGGGCGATCGGCCAGGTGAGCACGGCGAAGGCGTAGGCCGCCATTGAGACCAGGAGCGGCTGGTCCTTCACGCAGCGGATGCGCGCCCAGAGGCCCTTGATGGCGACGGTGTCGAGCCGCAGCTGGCCGGCCGGGACGAAGCCGGCGCGGGTCGCCGCCTGGGTCAGGTTGGCGGGCGTGAAGTACCAGAGGTGCGGCGAGGGCAGGCCGCGCTGCCACATGCGGTCATAGGCGCCCGAAAGGCCCAGCCGGTCGGCCAACGCGGCGACCCGAAAGAAGAGGCCGCGCCGGTCGGGGCAGTTCAGGGCCAGGACGCCGCCGGGCTCCAGATGGGCGTGGGCGGCTGCCAGCGTTCCTGAGAGGTCGGGGATGTGCTCCAGCACGTCGTTGAAGACGATGGCCTCGTAGCGATCGTTAGCGTCCAGCACGTCCGGGAAATAGCCATGCCGCACCTTGGCGTGGGCGCCGGCGGCCGGCGCCACGTCGGCGTCGGGCTCCAAGCCCTCGGTGATAAACCCGCGCGCGCTCGCGGCCCGCAACAGAAAGCCCGGGCCGCAGCCCACGTCCAGCAGGCGACCGCCCGTCGACGTTAGGGCGCCCAGCGCATTCAGCAGCCGCGCGTTGTTGCGGTCGCGCACCACGCCCAGGCCATCCTCGCGCATGGCCTGGTCGATGTCCTGGGAGCCGGGCGTATCGGGGATCGCCACCGCGAAGTCGGCGTTCAGTACGCCGCAGCGCGCGCAGCGCTTCAGCCAGGCGTGGCGATAGGGGCGAAGCTCGCCGCCGCACACCTGGCACGGCCCAGCTACGAATTGACCACTTAGATCCATGCGTCCTTGGGCCGTGACGCGAGCCCGCCGTCAAGAGGCCGGAACGGGCGGCCTGACGTCGCGTTGGCTTGAGTGGGAGGAAATCTCGCCATGTCCGAACGCAACACACCGCCGGCCCCCGCCAAGGAAGGCGGGATGCGGCAGGTTCCGGAGCCGCCGGCCTCCGACGCCGGCCTCAGCAAGACCGATGGCGGCAAGGCCCGCGACGCCAAGAGCGCCGACGACATCGAACGCGACGACAGCCCGGGCGGTCGCGACGGCGGCATGATCGGCGAGGGCTGATTTGGCGCCGGCGCGGCGGGCGCCTAGGTTCTGAGCCATGCGCGCCTTCGCCGAGCTGCTGGACCGACTGTCGCTGACCGGCTCGCGCAACGCCAAGCTGACGCTGGTGCGCGATTACCTGCGCGAGACGCCCGATCCGGACCGTGGCTGGGCGCTGGCGGCGCTGACTGGCGACCTCTCCTTCGACGCGGCTAAGCCGGCCTTCATCCGCAAGGCCGTGGAAGAGCGGATGGATCCGCAGCTCTTCTGGTGGTCCTATGACTATGTAGGCGACCTGGCCGAGACGGTGTCGCTCGTGTGGCCGGCCCGGCCGGGCGCCAACCGCGAGCCGGAGCTGTCCGAGGTGGTCGATGCGCTGCGCGGCGCCAGTCGCGCCGAGGTGCAGCGGCTGATCGAGGGCTGGCTCGACGCCCTGCAGCCCACCGGGCGCTGGGCGCTGCTGAAGCTGATGACCGGCGGCCTGCGGGTCGGGCTCTCCGCGCGGCTCGCCAAGCAGGCGGCGGCCGATATCGGACCCGTGCCGGTCGCCGAGGTCGAGGAGCTGTGGCACGCGCTGCACCCACCCTACGAGGACCTCTTCGCCTGGCTGGAGGGGCGATCCGAGCGGCCGTCGTCGGAGAACCCCGGCCGCTTCCGCCCGGCCATGCTGGCCCAGGCGATCGACGAGGCCGCGGATTTCGCCAAGCTCGACCCCGCCGACTACGCCGCGGAGTGGAAGTGGGACGGCATCCGCGTGCAGGCGGTGAACGAGGGCGGGGTGCGCCGGCTGTACACCCGCACCGGCGACGATATCTCGAAGACCTTCCCGGACGTGGTCGATGCGCTGGATCAGGATGGCGTGATCGATGGCGAGCTTTTGGTGCTGCGCGACGGCAAGCTCGCGTCCTTCGCCGACCTGCAGCAGCGGCTGAACCGCAAGACCGTGGACGCCAAGACCATGGCGGCCTTCCCGGCCGGCATCCGCGCCTATGACCTGCTGTCGGAAGGCGCCGAGGACACCCGCGTCCTGCCCTTCGCTGACCGCCGCAAGCGGCTGGAGGCCTTCGTGGCGAAGGAAGCCACCCCCCGCATCGATCTCTCGCCGCTCCAGCCCTTCGAAAGCTGGGCAGACCTGGCCGCCTTGCGCGCGGCGCCCCCAGCCGGCGACCCCCAGATCGCCGAGGGCCTGATGCTGAAGCGCTGGGACTCGATCTACGAGGCCGGGCGGCCCAAGGGGCCCTGGTTCAAGTGGAAGCGCGATCCGTTCCTGATCGACGCCGTGCTGATGTATGCCCAGCGCGGCCACGGCAAGCGCTCCAGCTTCTATTCCGACTACACCTTCGGCGTCTGGACGGACGGCGAGGACGCCAAGCGGGTGCTGACCCCGGTGGGCAAGGCCTATTTCGGCTTCACCGACGAGGAGCTGAAGCAGATCGACAAATTCGTCCGCGACCACACTATCGAGCGCTTCGGGCCGGTGCGCTCGGTGCGCGCCGAGCCGCACGCGGGCCTGGTCTTCGAAGTGGCTTTCGAGGGCCTGCAGCGCTCCACCCGCCACAAGTCCGGCGTCGCCATGCGCTTCCCGCGCATCAACCGCATCCGCTGGGACAAGCCGCCGGGCGAGGCCGACGAGCTGGTCACGCTGGAGCGGATGCTGGACCGGATGGAGGCGCGCTGACGCTGGTCTCCGGGCTGCGGATGCGCTGAGCGGCGAGGACCCAGGCGATCGCGGCCTGGACCAAGGCGGAGACGACGCTGAAGGCGGCGTACTCGCCGCCCGAGGGCATGAAGAAGGCCGCGCCGGCGGGTCCGCCCGCCACCCTGCCGAAGATGCCGCCGACCCCATAGAGCAAGGCGAGCGCCACGACCGCGCCAAAGTCGCCCCGCTGCGGGCGCGGGCCGAAGCGGAAGAGCGCGATGACGCCCAGGTCGCGGACCAGGAACGCCAGGAGCGCGGCCGGGCTGTAGACGGTGGCGAACCCCTCGGTCGGCACGCCGAAGCTGATCAGGGTCAGGATCGCCGCGAAGACCAGGGGGAAGAGCGGCGCGGGCGCGATGCGCGCCGCCTCGCTGGCCTTGCCCTGTACGGCGAGCCTGGCGAAACGCCGCACCGCCACCCGGTCGGCGGGCTCGACGAAGGCCGCGACGTAGGCCGCCAGGCACATGGCCATCCCCGCCGCCGCGACGCTGGCGCCATGGCCGATCGGTCCCGCCCGGTAGCCCGCGACCCAGGCCGCCAGCACCAGGAGGAAAAGGGGCCACACGAGGGGCTCGCTGCGCATCTGCAGCTCGAGCCGCATCAGCCGCCAGGCGCCCGCGAGCGCGAACCCTGCGAACACCAGCAGCGAGATCGACCAGAACACCTCGGCCGGGATCGTCACGCCCCACCATTCGATCAGGCCCTGCCGGCCGAGCCAGCCGAAGCCCGGCCGCAGTCCGCCCAGCTTCAGCGCGTTGCTCGCCGCCAGGCTGGAGAGCAGGAAATAGCCGACGATCAGGCCGCCGATGATCCCACCGGGCCGGGCGACGCGGCCCTCGGCGCGGGCTTTGCGGACGCCCACGAGCGCGGCCATGAAGCTCACGCTTTGCACCAGAAGTGCGACCGCCAGCATCAGGATGACCAGCCAGGGGCTCGCGGGCTGCGCCGCCAATAGATATACGACGATCCCGGTCAGGCCGGCGCAGGTGGCCAGGAAGGTCGCGCCGAACAGCTTGCCCCAGGTCATGTCCCAGGCTGTGAGGGCCGAAAGCCGCTGGAAGTCCCAGGTTCGCTCGGCCACCTCGGTCAGCACCGAGCTGCCAGCCGCCCGACCGGCCCAGAGCACGGCGCAGGCCACGAAGACGGCGATGCCGACCCCGGTGAATATGTCGCCCGAATGTCCGGAATCGCGGCTCAGCAAGGCCACGGCGAAATAGACCAGGAGCACCGTTACGCCGGCCCAGATCACGCGGCGGGGCGAGGCGTCGAGCCAGAGGTTGCGCTGGAATTCCGGGTTCATCGGCCGGCCTCCGAGAGGTAGGCGGCTTCCAGGGTGCGGCGCGCCGGCTGGAAGGCGCTGACCTTCAGGCCCGCCCCGACCAGCAGGGTCAGCACTTCCGCGTCGGCCGTTCCAGACGCGGCGCCGACGACGGCCTCGGCGCCCTCCAGCCGCGTGACGGTGAGGCCCAGTTTCTCGAGCCGCTTGCGCAGGTCTTTCGGCGGATCGGTGAAGCTGACGGCGAAGCCCGCGTCAGCGCTCTGACCAGAGCCCGCCGCGACGACGCCGCCGCCGGCCACCCGGCCCTCGCGGATCATCAGCATGCGGGTCGAATAGTCTTCCAGCTCGGCCAGGATGTGGGAGGAGACCACGATGGTCATGCCTTCGCCGGCGAGGCGGACGATCAGGTCGGAGAGGCTGCGGCGCGCCTCGGGGTCGAGGCCGGCGGCCGGCTCGTCGAGCAGCAGGACACTGGGCTGGTGGACGATGGTCTGGCCGATGGCCAGCCGCTGGCGAAGGCCGCGAGAGAGCTCGCCGGCGCGGGCGTCCAGCCGGTCGGTGAGCTGCACCCGCGCGGCGGCCTGCTCCACGGCCTTGGGCGTGTCGCCTTCGCTGACCGAGCGGGAGCGGGCGGCGTAGGTCAGGGCGCGTCGGACGCTCAGCTCGTCGTAGAGGCCAAAGAAATCGGGCAGGTAGCCGATGGCCGCATGCACGCCGCGCGGATCCTCCTGGGTGTCCAGGCCAGCCACCGAGATCGTACCTTCCAGCGGCGCATCGAGGGCCGCGACGCAGCGCATCAGGGTGGTCTTGCCGGCGCCGTTGGGACCGACCAGCGCCAGGACCGTGCCGGCTTCGACGTCGAACGACACGCCATGCAGGGCGCGGCTGGCGGGGTAGTCGTAGACCACATCCCTCACGACGATCATCGGCTTGCTCATCGAATGGGCTCACGGCAGCAAGGCTTGCGCCTCGAGGAACGTCTTCAGGTCGCCCCCCTGGAACAGCACGCCGCGGATTCCCGCGCGCGTCGCCGCCTCCATGTCGGAGGGCTTGTCGCCGATCAGGATGGAGGCTTCCCGGTTAATGGGCCACTCCGAAAGCGCCTTGAGAATCATGCCGGGGTTGGGCTTGCGGTCCGGCGGGTCGGGGTGGCGATAGACGTCCAGCTTGGCGTCGGGATGCTGTGGGGCGTGGTAGAAGGCGTCGATGTGGCCGTCGGTCACCGCCAGGTCCTCGGACATCCGCGCGTGCAGGGCGTGCATGTCGGCTTCGGTGTAGTAGCCGCGACCCACCCCCGACTGGTTGGTCACCACGATCACCAGCCAGCCGGCTCGGTTGAAGGCCGCCACCGTCTCCCGCGCGCCGGAGATCCATCGGAAGTCCTCCCAGCGATAGACGTAGCCGGGGTCCTCGTTCAGCACCCCGTCGCGATCGAGGAAGAGGGCGGGGCGAAGCGGGGGGACTGACGGCGTTTCGGGCACGGCGCGACTATAGCCGCCCGAGCGTCGGCGAGGCGATTTCAAAAAGCCAAGATCGCGGTCTAAGGTCGCCGCTTCGCCCGAAAGCCTGAGGCCGTCCTTGCCCGCATCCCCGCCCGCCGTCCTGACGCTGGATGACCTGCGGGTCGACTTCGACACCTACGACGGGGCGGTGAACGCGGTGCGCGGCGTCTCGCTCTCGATCCCGCGCGGCGAGACGCTGGGCGTGGTCGGCGAGAGCGGCTCGGGCAAGAGCCAGACCTTCATGGCGGTGATGGGCCTGCTGGCCCGCAACGGCCGCGCGACCGGCTCGGCGAAATTCCAGGGCAAGGAACTGCTCGGCCTGACGCCGCGCGAACTGAACAAAATCCGCGGCTCGAAGATGACCATGATCTTCCAAGACCCGCTGACAGCGCTCACGCCGCACGTGCGGATCGGCGAGCAAATCGCCGAGCCCTTGCGGCTGCACCACGGCATGTCCGACCGCGAAGCGACGGCCCAGGCCAAGCTCTGGCTCGAAAAGGTGCGCATCCCCGACGCCGCGCGGCGGCTTCGCCAGTATCCGCACGAGCTTTCCGGCGGCATGCGCCAGCGGGTGATGATCGCCGCGGCCATGGCCGGCGGGCCCGAGCTCCTCATCGCCGATGAACCCACCACGGCGCTCGACGTCACCGTCCAGGCCGAGATCCTCGACCTGATGGCCGAGCTGCAACGCGAGACCGGCGCGGCCATGGTGCTGGTCACCCACGACATGGGCGTCATCGCCCGCCTCGCCGACCGCGTCTGCGTGATGAAGGACGGGGCCTATGTGGAGGAGGGGACGGCGCAGGCGATCTTCGCGAATCCGCAGACCGACTACACGCGCACCCTGCTGGCCGCGATTCCGCGCCTGGACCGCCACGACCGCGGCGGGCGGCCCACCCTGCAACCCGCGAAGCCCGACGCGCCGGTGGTCGTCGAGGGGACCGACGTGAAGGTCTGGTTCCCGATCGGCCAAGGGCTGTTCGGCAAGACCCGGGACCTGCGCGCCGTCGACGGCGTCTCCTTCCAGGTGCGCCAGGGCGAGACGCTGGGCGTCGTCGGCGAGAGCGGCTCGGGCAAGTCGACGCTGGCCCGCGCGGTGCTGAATCTGATCCCGGCCACCGCCGGCGCTGTTACCCTGATGGGTCGCGACATCACGCATGCCCAGCGCGAGGAGATGCGGGCGGCGCGCAAGGACCTGCAGATCGTCTTCCAGGACCCGCTGGCCAGCCTCGACCCGCGCATGACCATCGGTGATTCCATCGCCGAGCCGCTGCAGGTCTTCCGCCCCGATCTCGACCGCGCCGGGCGCGATGCCGACGTGGCGGCGATGATGGCCAGGACCGAGCTCGATCCCGGCCTGATCAACCGCTATCCGCACGAGCTTTCCGGCGGCCAGAACCAGCGGGTCGGCATCGCGCGGGCGATGATCCTGAAGCCGAAGCTGGTGATCTGCGACGAGGCGGTCTCGGCGCTCGACGTCTCGATCCGCGCCCAGATCATCGACCTCCTGATCAACCTTCAGAAGGAGATGGGCCTGGCGATGATCTTCATCAGCCACGACCTGGCGGTGGTGCGTGAGATTAGCCACCGGGTGCTCGTGCTCTACCTCGGCCGCGTGGTTGAGCTGGCCGACCGCGACCGCCTCTACAGCGCCCCGCAGCATCCCTACACGAAGGCCCTGTTGTCGGCGGCACCGATCCCCGACCCCGCCATCGAGCGCCACCGCAAGCGGCTCAAGTTGGCCGGCGAGCCACCCAGTCCGATGGACCCGCGCGCCGCCTTCCGCTTCCTGCCCTCGCGCCTGCCGGTGGACGGCAGCGCGCCGGTCCTGCCGCCGGACCTGAAGGAAATCGCGCCCGGCCACCTCGTCGCGGAGTTCGATCCACCGGCCGAAGCAGCCTAAGGGGCGGCCATGACCAAGATCACTCCCGTCCTGATGTCCGGCGGCGCCGGGACCCGGCTCTGGCCGCTGTCGCGCCGCGCCAAGCCCAAGCAGTTCCATGCACTCGGCGGCGAGGCGACGCTGATCCAGCAGACGGCGTTGCGCGTCACCGGCGAGATGTTCGGGCCACCGATGGTGGTCTGCAACGTCGCCCACGCCGACCTGGTCCGCGAGCAGCTCGCCGCGGTGGGCGTCACGCCCAAGGCGCTGATCCTCGAGCCCGAGGGCCGCAACACCGGGCCCGCCTCGGCGATCGCCGCGGTGGTCGCGGCGCAGGACGATCCCGACGGCCTGATCCTGCTGCTGCATGCCGACAACCTGGTGGCCGACGTGCCCGCCCTGCATCGCGCTATCGAAGCCGGGATCGAAGCGGCGGAAGCTGGATTGCTGGTGATCTTCGGCATCTCGCCCACCGGCCCGGAGACGGGCTACGGCTACATCCGCGCCGGCGAAAGCTGGGGCGGTAGCGAGGGCCTGGTCCGTAAGGTCGCCGAGTTCGTAGAGAAGCCCGATCTGCCAACCGCGAACCTCTACCTTGCCGACGGCGCCTACACCTGGAACGCCGGCATGTTCCTGTTCCGGCCCCAGGTGTTCCTGGACGAGGCCGCCTCCACCGCGCCGGAACTGGCCGCCGCCGCCTGGGTCGCGGTCGCCGAGGCGCCGCGCGAGGGCGACGCGATCCGGCTGGGAAAGACCTTCCTGCGCAGCCCCGCGGTGGCCATCGACACCGCCGTCTTCGAGCTGACCGACAAGGCCGTGGTGGTCGCCGCCGACATTGGTTGGAGCGACGTGGGCAACTATGACGCGCTCTGGGACGGCGCCGAGAAGGCCGACCTGAGCAACGCCTTCCAGGGTCCGGTGATCGCCGCCGACGCCGACGGCTGCCTGGTGATGAGCGACGGGCCGACGGTCGTGCTGTCCGGTGTCGAAGACCTGGCGGTGATCGTCGAGAACGGCGTCGTCCTGGTCACTCGCCGCGACGCCCCCGCCGCCGTCCGCGCCGCCGTCGAGGCGATCAGGACGGCGGGCCGGGAAGACCTTCTCTAGCCGCTGCATTGCAGCATGCCGAAGCCGCCGGTAGGTTGCGCCCCTTTTCCGACCGGACCGGCTTCGCCATGACCCTCGCCTTCGAAGACATCCTCGCAGCCAAGGACCGGTTGCTGGGTCATGTCGAGCGCACGCCCTGCCGCCATTCGCGTACGCTCTCGGAGATCACGGGGGCCGAGGTCTGGATCAAGTTCGAGAACCTGCAGTTCACCGCCGCCTACAAGGAGCGCGGCGCGCTGAACAAGCTGCTGCTGCTCGGCGAAAACGTGCGCAAGCGCGGCGTCATCGCCGCCTCGGCCGGCAACCACAGCCAGGGCCTAGCCTACCATGGCTCGCGCCTGGGCGTGCCGGTGACCATCGTCATGCCGCGCGGCACCCCCTTCGTGAAGGTGCAGCAGACCCGCGCCTTTGGGGCTGAGGTGGTGATCGACGGCGAAAGCTATGACGAGGCCTCTGGCCACGCGCTAGCGATCTGCGAGGAGCGCGAGCTCACCTTCGTCCATCCGTTCAACGACCTGGACGTGATGGCCGGCCAGGGCACGGTGGCGCTGGAGATGCTGGAAGAGGTTCCCGATCTGGAGGTGCTGCCGGTCCCGATCGGCGGCGGCGGGCTGATCGCCGGCATGGCGACCGCCGCCAAGCACGTGAAGCCGCAGATCAAGATCGTGGGCCTGGAGCCCGCCATGTACCCGTCGTTCACCGCCCGCATGCGCGGCGTCAGCGCCGGCGTAGCCACCGGCGGGGCGACCATCGCCGAAGGCATCGCGGTCAAGGCGGTTGGCGACATCAGCTTCTCGGTGGCCCGGCCCCTGGTGGACGAGGTGGTGCTGATCGAGGAGCCGTTCTTCGAGAAGGCCATCGCCCTCTACTGCAATGTCGAGAAGACCGTGACCGAGGGCGCCGGCGCGGGGTCGCTGGCCGCGCTGCTGGCCTTCCCCGAGAAGTTCCGCGGCAAGAAGTGCGGCCTGGTGATTACCGGCGGCAACATCGACACCCGCCTGCTGGCCTCGGTGCTGACCCGCGAACTGGTCCGCGAGCAGAGGATTGTCAGCTTGCGGATCATCGGCGACGACCGGCCAGGGTTGCTGGCCAATGTGTCGGCGATCATCGGCCAGATGGGCGCCAACATCATCGAGGTGGCGCACAACCGCCTGGCGCTCGACGTGCCGGCCAAGGGCGCGGAATTCGACCTGATGATCGAGACCCGCGACGCCCAGCATACCCAAGAAATCATGGATGCCCTGCGCGAGCGCGGCTATCCGCCCAGAGCAGTCTGAAGAGGTTCGAGTAGATGTTCCGTATTCTGATGATCGGCCTCGCGGCCCTGTCGCTGACCGCCTGCCAGGGCAAAGCCCAGGCTGTTCCCGACCAGAGCGGCCCCTCCAAGGCGTTCATGGCCAGCAACGCCAAGCAGGCGGGCGTCACGGTCCTGCCGTCCGGCCTGCAGTACAAGATCGTCAAGTCGGGCCCGGCTGCCGGCGGCAAGCCGCAGCTCAACGACGAGGTGAAGGTCAACTACGAAGGCAAGCTGATCAACGGCAAGGTCTTCGACAGCTCATACGAGCGCGGCCAGCCGGCCTCCATGCCGCTGAACCGCCTGGTCCCGGCCTGGCAGGAAGCGCTGCAGCTCATGCGTCCCGGCGACGAATGGATCCTCTACGTCCCGCCCGAGCTCGGCTACGGCGCCGAGGGCGCCGGCGATGGCGAGATCCCCGGCGGCGCGGCCCTGATTTTCCGCATCGAACTGATCGACTTCCTGCCCGGCCCTGGGCGGGTCCAGCAGGGCTAAAGCGCCCGCCGCATGCCGGCATGGCTCTTTTCGAAGCCGAGGCGTTCGTAGAATCGCTGGGCGTCGACGCGGCTCGCGTGCGTGAAGAGCTCGACGAAACGACAGCCGCGGCGGCGCGCCTCGTCGAGCGCCCAGCCGATCATCACCTGACCCAGGCCCTGGCCGCGCAGGCCGGACTCCACCCGCACCGCCTCGATCAGCGCCAGCTCCGCGCCCTGGTTCGAGAGCCCCGGGATGAAGGTCATCTGCAGCGTCCCGACCACCTTGCCACCCACGTCCTCCGCCACCGCCAGCAGGTTGCGAGGGTCCGCCGCCACCTTCTCGAAGGCCTCGAAATAGGCGGCGATCGGCGAGTCGGAGACCACCTCGCGACCCGCCCCCAGATGGTCGTCGGCCAGCAGGCGGACGATGGCGGCCACGTCCTCGCGGCGGGCCTCTCTGATCGTGATCGGGTCAGGCATGGCGGCCAGACCTAGCACAGGCCGCCTTTCCCTTTGAGCCGCCCGGCCGCCGTGTCTTAGTCTCACCGGATGTCCGACCTCGGCCCCACGCTCGACATCCTGAAAACCCTGGTCGGCTTCGATACGACCTCACGCCACTCCAACCTCGCCCTGATCGACTGGGTGGAGAGCTATCTCAACGCCCACGGCGTGCCGCACCGGCGCGTGCCCAATGCCGACGGGACCAAGTCCAACCTGATCGCCACGATCGGCCCGGCCATCGAAGGCGGGGCCGTGCTCTCCGGCCACACCGACGTCGTGCCCGTCGACGGCCAACCCTGGGACACCGATCCCTTCGAGACCGTCGAGCGCGACGGCCGGATCTACGGGCGCGGGACCTGCGACATGAAGGGGTTCCTGGCGCTGTCGCTGGCGGTGGTCCCCGACCTGATCGCCGCCAGGCCGCGCAAGCCCGTCCACCTGGCCTTCTCCTACGACGAGGAGATCGGCTGCCTCGGCGCGCCCTCGATGATCGCGGTGATCCGCAAGGAATTGCCCACGCCCGCCTTCGTCGTGGTCGGCGAGCCCACCGACATGGTCGCGGTGAATGGGCACAAGGGGATCACCTACTACCGGGTCACGGTCACCGGGCGCGAGGCCCACTCCAGCCAGACCCAGCTCGGCGTCTCGGCGATCATGGAGGCGGTGAAGCTGATGGCGTCGCTGACCGAGCTCGCGGCCCGGCTGGAGCGCGACGCCGATCCCGCCTCGCCGTTCACGCCCAAGGGCGCGACCCTGACCATCGGCCTGGTGAACGGCGGCACCGCCGGCAACATCATCGCGCGGGAATGCGGCTTCCTCTTCGACCTGCGTTGCCCGCCGAGCCTCGATCCGCAGAAGATCCTCGCGCCCTTCTTCGCGGAAGCCGCGGCGCTCGACGCGGCGTTGAAGGCCCGCGCGCCGGAGGCCGGGGTGAAGGTTGTCCAGCACTCCAGCACCCCATCCTTCGCGCCGGAGCCGGACGGGCTGGCCGAGTCCTTCGCGCGCCGTCTGGCTGGCGACAACGGTCCGCCCCGCGCCGTGGCCTTCGCCACCGAGGCGGGCCAGTTCCAGCAGGCCGGGTTCTCGACGGTGCTCTGCGGGCCGGGTTCGATCGAACAGGCCCACCAGCCCAACGAATATGTCGAGGTCGATCAGATGCAGCGCGGCCGCGACTTCATGCGCCGCCTGGTGGAGTGGGCCGCTTCGCCTGGATGAAGGCCCGGCGCAGGAAGAGGTCGATCGGGTTCCAGGTCATCGCCTTGGCGATCTGCCAGGAGCCGACCCGCCGCGTCGGCTGAACCTCGCGCCTGGCCTCCAGCGCGACCCCGATGTTGCGCACCCCGGCCATCAGGCCGCGCGCCGGCGCTGCGATCTCGCCGCTGGCGGCGTGGCGTACAAAGAGCGTCAGCGTCGCGAAGACGTGCAGCGGCAGGGTCAGCCAGAACAGCACCGGCGGGGTGTCCTTCACGAAGACCCAGAAGCGGTTGCGGGTGCCGTGGAACACCGCGAAGTCGCTGCGCCGTCCGCCCGTCGAGGCCGAGCCTACGTGGCGGACCACCGCGTCGGGAACCAGTAGGGTCGGCTCGCCCACCAGCCGCAGGCGGTAGCCCAGATCCACGTCCTCGCAGTAGCAGAACAGCCGCTCGTCGAAGCCGCCGAGCCTGAGGAACAGGGCGCGGTTGATCATCATTGCCCCGCCGCAGCCGGAGAACACCCAGCCGCTCGCCAGTGGACCGGGATCTCGATGACCGAAGCCGCCACGGAATGGAAATCCGGCGAGCGACATGACGTCGCCAAGCCCGTCGAGCCGGGTCGGG
>Ga0307513_10007553_pt1 | contig 14058 bp, 14 predicted proteins | sample 15_EM_MG_FD_202174 | JGI IMG/M metagenome (GOLD analysis project Ga0307513, IMG submission 202174) | Populus trichocarpa ectomycorrhiza microbial communities from riparian zone in the Pacific Northwest, United States - 15_EM | ecosystem: Host-associated > Plants > Roots > Unclassified | place... | reverse complement strand
GCGCCGGCGTCCTTGATGATGTCGTAGCCCAGCGCCGTGCCCCGGCCGCTGTCGGGGGTCAGCAGGCCGCAGAGCATCCGCAGGGTGGTGGTCTTGCCCGAGCCGTTGGGGCCCAGGAACCCGCAGATGCGGCCCGCCTCCAGCTGCAGGTCGACGTCCTGCACCACGTGCCGGGGACCGAAGCTCTTGTTCAGCCCGTGGACGTCGATGGCCAGGGTCACTTGCCCGCTCCCAGGGGCGCCACGTCCACCGGCTGGCCGGGATTGAGCAGCGCCGAGGGGCGCGCCTCGACCAGGTAGACCAGCCGGTCGCGGGCCTCGCGGCTGTAGATCACCGGCGGGGTGAATTCGGGGCGCGGGCTGATGTAGCTGATCTTCGCCGTCAGCCCCGCCGCGCAACCGTCGCAGGAAAACCGCACCGTCCCGCCGGGGCGATAGGCCGACACCGCCGTCTCGGGGACGAAGAAGCGCAGCCTGATGCGGTCGTCGGGGATCAGCGACAGCACCGGCTGGTTGGCGCTCGCCCATTCGCCGGTCTGGAAGAACACCTCCTCCACCCGGCCCGCGGCGGGGGCAGGCGGCGCCACGTCGGCGACCCGGGCCTGGGCGCCCTGGAGCTGGGCCTGGGCCTGGCGCACCCGGCTGTCGGCGGCGCGGATCTGGTCCTCGCGGGCGCCGAGCGCGGCGGCGTCGCGCTGCCGGCGGGCCGCGGCCACCTGGGCCTGGGCGGTCTGGTAGGCGGCGGTGGCGTCGTCCAGCCGGGCCGGCGCGTAGATCCCCTGGCGCACCAGCGGCTGCACCCGGCGCAGGACGGCGGCGGCGTCGCGGGCCTGGGCCTGGGCGGCGGCGATGTTGGCGTCGAAGACCGCCAGCTCCACCGGCCGCTGGCCCTTGCGGGCGTCCTGGGCCTGGGCCTGGGCGGCGGCGAGCTCGGCCTGGGCCTGGTCGCGCTGGGCGCCGACCTGCCGGGGGTCGACGACGAACAGCGCCTGGCCGGCGCTCACCCGGTCGCCCCGCTGGACCATCACCTGCTGCACGGTCCCGGAGACCGGGGCGGCGAGATAGAGCGCCTCGCCCTCCACATAGCCGCTCAGCACATGCGGCCGCGACAGCCGCGGGGCGGCGACCAGCACGGCCGCCAGCACCCCGGCGGCGGCCAGCAGCCCCACGATCAGCAGGCGTTGCGGCGTCATGGGGCGGCCTCGGTTTGGGTGAGCATGCCGCGTAGCAGCGTGTCCACGTGCTGGCGGGCGAGGCTCGGCAGGTCGAAGGGCGGCGCGCCAACCGGCACGAAGGTCTCGCGCCAGACCACGCCCACCACCAGCGGCGCGATCAGCGAGACGGCGTACTGGCGCGGATCGCCGGGGCGCACCTCGCCGCGGGCCTGGGCGGCGGCGATGGCCGCGGTCAGCGCGCCGATCGCCGGGCCCACCAGCCGGTCGTGCCAGACGCGGGCGAGCTCGGGAAAGTTCCGCGCCTCGCCGATGACCATCTTGGCCACCCCGCCCACCGGACCCTGGGCGATCACGCCGATCACGCGGCTGACGAAGGCGTCCAGCAGGGCGGGCAGCGGACCCGGATGGCTCGCCGCCAGGCCTTGCAGCCCGTGGAGGTTGGGCGCGATGGCCTGCTCGACCACGGCGCGGAAGATGTCCTCCTTGGTGGCGAAGTAGAGATAGATCGCGCCCTTCGAGACCCCGGCCCGGACGGCGATGTCGTCCAGCCGCGCGGCGGCGAAGCCCTTCTCGGAAAACACCGCCAGCGCCGCGGCGACGATCTCGTCGGGGCGCTCGGCCTTGCGGCGGCGGAACTTGGGGAGGGGGCTTGAAGGACGCACGGATGCTCCACTAATAACTGACCGGTCAGTTATATAACCATCGCGATCATGCCGCAAGCCGGCGTCGCCGATCGCCGCATTACCGCGAATTATCTTTTCGCGCGCAGAGCTAGCCGACAGAAGGAGCCCTCGGCGGGTCTGGAAGGACGCGCCGTCGTGGAGACGCGCCCGTGATCGCCTGGCTTGCGGCCCTGTCCTTGAACCTGACGGCGCCCGAACTGCCGCCGTTGCCGCCCATCCGGCGCGACCCGCAGGTCACCTATGTGGACCGTTCGGGCGTGGTGCTGGGGGTGCGCGGCGGCCGCTACGCCCCGCCCGTCGACCTGGCGAAACTGCCGGCCCATGTGCCCGCCGCCTTCGTGTCCATCGAGGATCGCCGGTTCTACGAGCACGCCGGCTTCGACCCCATGGGCATCGCGCGCGCGGTGGTCGTCGGGCTGGAAAACGGCCGCGCCACCCAGGGCGCCTCGACCATCACCCAGCAGCTGGCCCGCAACCTGTTCCTGACCTCCGACCGCACGATCGAGCGCAAGGCCAACGAGTTGCTCTACGCCGTCCAGCTGGAGCGCACCTATTCCAAGCGCCAGATCCTGGCCCTCTATCTCAGCCGGGTCTATTTCGGCGCGGGCGCCTATGGTCTGGAGGCGGCCTCCCAGCGCTATTTCAACAAGCCGGCCGCCAAGCTCACGGTGCGCGAGGCCGCGATGCTGGCCGGCGTGCTGAAGTCGCCCACCAACTACAATCCCGTCGAGCAGCCGCAGCGCAGCGCCCAGCGCACCCGCCTGGTGCTGGACGCCATGGTCGAGACCGGGGCGATCTCGCCCGCCGACCGGGCCAAGGCGCTGGCCCAGGCGCCCCGGGTCTGGCGCACGGCCCCGGGCGCGCCGGCGCAGTACTTCGTCGACTGGCTGGACGGCCAGACCCGCCGGCTGGTGGGCGCGCCCCGGCAGGACCTGGTGGTCGAGACCACGCTGGACCTGCCCATGGAAGCTCTCGCCGCCCAGCAGGCCAGCGCGGTCGTCGCCCGCCACAGAGGGCAGGGCGCCGCCCAGGCCGCGCTGGTGGCGGTGGACGGCGCGGGCCGGGTGCGGGCCATGGTCGGCGGGGTCGACTACGCCGCCAGCCCCTTCAACCGCGCCGTCGACGCGCGCCGCCAGGCCGGTTCGGCCTGGAAGCCCTTCGTCTATCTCGCCGCCCTGGAGGCCGGGCGCACGCCCGACACCGTGGTCGTCGACGAGCCGGTGACCATCGGAACCTGGTCGCCGGTCAATTACAGCCAGGGCTATCTGGGCCCGATCACCCTGGAGCAGGCGCTGGCCCAGTCGGTCAACACCGTGGCCGTCCGGCTGGCCGACGAGGTCGGCCGCGGGGCCGTCGCCGGCGCCGCCCGGCGGTTGGGGATCGTCTCGCCGATCAACACCGACCCGGCCATGGCGCTGGGGACCACCCTGGTTTCGCCACTGGAGATGGCCCAGGCCTATGCCGCCTTCGCCAACGGCGGCCGCCGCGTCCCGGCCTATGGGGTCGAGCGGATCCGCACCACGGGCGGGGCGGTGCTCTACCAGCACGCGGCCTCGCAGGGAGGACTGGTGATCGCCAATCCGCCGCTCGGCGACCTCAACCGCATGCTGCGCACCGTGATCGTCGCGGGCACCGGCGCCCGGGCGGCCATCGCCGGCTACGACCTGGCCGGCAAGACGGGCACCACCTCGGACTACAAGGACGCCTGGTTCGCGGGCTTCACCGGCGGCTTCACCACGGTGGTCTGGATGGGCCGCGACGATGCGGCGCCGATGGGCAGGATCACCGGCGGCGGACCGCCGGCCGAGCTGTGGCGGGGCTTCATGGCCGGCGCGTTGCAGCGGGCCTCCGCCCGGCCGATTCCCGCAGGCGCGCCGCCGCCGCCGCCGCCCGCGCCGGTCCCCCCGGCCGATCCCGCGCCGATCGCGGGGGCGCCCTCGCCGGACGCGGAGACCCGCCCGGCGCAGTGAGGTCGGCGGTCGATCGGGGCTTAGGTAAACAAGCTCCGGCGCGCGCCGGAACGCGGGCGAAACGAATCAGGTCCGAATCGGCGACTTCGCCCGATTCAGTCTTTGTTCCCTACGAGATATGGTAGCTGAATCGAGCTTGGCCACAAATCGCAAACCGCGCCGGCCGGTCCTGGAGGGCAGGAACGGCGGTAAAGCGACATGGGCGGCCGAGCCTCGCCTTGACGCCGGACGCGCCTTTCGCCTATATCGCCGGCTTCCCGCGCGGGCCTTGCCCGTCGTTTCTGTTTTTCCTCGCGAAGGTTGAACACCATGTCGCGCCGTTGCGAACTCACTGGCGTTGGTCCGATGGTCGGTCACAACGTCAGCCACTCGAATATCAAGACCAAGCGCCGCTTCCTGCCGGCGCTGGGCCCCGCCACGCTTCAGTCCGAAGCGCTGGGCCAGTCCTTCAAGCTGCGCATCACCAATGCGGCGCTGCGGACCCTCGACTTCCGGGGCGGCCTGGACGTGTTCCTGCTGAAGGCCAGCGACGACCAGCTGTCGCCGCGCGCGCTGAAGATCAAGAAGCAGGTCAAGGCCAAGCTGGCGACGCAAGCCGCCGCCTGACCTCTGGTCGGAGCGCTGCGAAACGGGCCGCTCGCCAGGGCGGCCTTTTTCATGCCCGCCGTCAGTCGCCGGCCAGCCCGGCCAGCTTCAGCACCGTGTTCCAGTTGCGGCCGGTGGTCGCCACCTTGCCGAGCTTCGCCTCGATCACCGCCGGCGTGAGTTTCGAGCGGCCGACGCCGTCGGGAAAGATCACATAGGCCTGCCGGCCGACGGCCTGGACCTGTTCCCGGCCCTTGATGGCGCCCTGCAGCGCCGCGACCGCTTCGGTCGTCGGCGCGGCCTTCAGGAACAGCGCCAGCAGGCGCCCGGGGTCGTCGCGCGCCGCCTCGGGGAACGGGTTGGCCGCGATGGCCTGGCGCCATTCCGCCGCCGTGCGCACGAAATAGCTGGTGGCGACCCCCAGCCGTCGCGCGGTCTCGCGTTCCAGCAAGGCCTCCAGCTCGGCGGCGGGCCGGCCGCTTTGGAACACCAGGTTGCCGCTGTTCAGCACGGTGCGCGGTTGCGCCAGGCCAAGCTCGGCGGCCATGTCCCGCAGCGCCGGCATCGACACCATGGCCTTGCCGCCGACATTGACGCCGCGCAGCAGGGCGATCCTGGCGGCGGTCACAGGGTTGCGGCGAACAGCGCCACCAGCTCGCGCCAATGCCGCTCCGAGGCTTCGCGGTCATAGACCGGCATGTCGGGCGGGGCGTAGCCGTGCAGGGCGCCGCGATAGATGGTCACCTCGGCGTCCACCCCGGCGTCGGCCAGCGCTGCGGCCAGGCGGTCCTTCTGGGCGTCGTCGAAGCCCTTGTCCTGGTCGGCGCCGGCCACCAGCACCTTGGCCTCGATCCGGGGCGCCAGCAGGTGGGGGCTGTCGGCCGCGTCGGTGGCGAGGTTGGCCGGATGGAACGCGGCGGCCGCGCCGATCTGCTCGGGATAGGTCCCCGCCGCCCGGAACGCCATGCCGCCGCCCATGCAGTAGCCGGTGACGCCGACCTTGCCGGGCCTGGCCTGGGGCTGGGTCGCGATCCAGTCCAGGAAGGCGCCGGTGTCGCGCATCGACCTCACCGGATCGGTGGAGGTCATGAAGGTGGTGAAGAATTCGCGGCGCAGGGCCTCGTCGCCCAACAGCCTGGCGGCGTCCACCGGCGGGTAGGGGCCCGCGCGCCAGAACATGTCGGGGAGCAGGACGTAGAAGCCGTTGGCGGCCAGCCGCCCCGCCATCTCGAACATCGCCGGCCGGATCGCCAGCCCGTCCATGTACATGACCACCGCCGGCCAGGGACCGGGGCCGGCGTCGGGCGTGAAGACGAAGGCGCGGGCGGCGCCGTCCGGGGTCGGGATGGCGACTTCGGTCTGGCTCATGGAAAGGTCCTAGGGCGGAGTCCAGTCGAACGCGAGCAGCAGCGTCCGCTGGGCGGGCGAGAAATTGTCGTCCGAGACCAGGTAGAACCGCACCGCGCCCTTCGCCCCCGGCACGGCGGCCAGGCCCTCGAAATTGTCCACGCTCAGGGGCCGCGCCAGCTCCATGCGCGCCACCTCGCCCCGGTCGTCCTGGACCTTCAGGATGATGCGGCTGCCGCGGAGGGGGTCGTAGGCCCGCAGCAGGTAGGCCGTCCGCCCCGCCGGCAGCCGGGTCATGGCCACCAGGCCGAATTCCGGCGGCTTGTCGACGGTCGGGCCCTTCACGCAGGACGTCGAGAGCTGGCAGCTCCAGGTCTCGCCGGTGTCCTCGGCCCCGACGATGTAGGCGTCGGCGCCGGCCGCGGGGTCGGCGGCCAGGGCCTCCAGGCCGTCGTTCTCCGGGAAGGTCGCCTGCGGCGCCGGCGCCGGCCGTGGCGGACCGCCGCCGGCGGGATAGAGCCAGATCCGGTGGTGGCGCTCGAAACTCACCAGCCGGTCGCCGCTTTGCAAACCGGTCAGCCCCTCGGCGTCGGACCATTCCTTGCCCTGCAGCGGCTTGCCGTCGAGGCCGGGAAGGCCCGCGATCCGCCCGGCGGTCACGCCGGTCAGCCGCCCCGCGCGGTCCAGCACCAGGCGGGCGTCGAAGAGGTCGCCCTCGTCGCTCACCGCGGTCATCCGCCCGTCGGGCGCGACTACGAGGTCGGAGAGGCCGTGCAGCCGGGCGGTGGCGTCCGAGGTCAGCACCAGCCCGCCGGCGAAGGCGAAGGCGCCCACGGCCTGCCGGGCGGGGTCGGCGGGGTCGAGCGGGACCGGCGCGGCGGCCACCGCGATCCCAGGTCCCGCCGGCACGGGGGCGGCGGGCAGCGCGGCGGGCGCGGGGGCGCAGCCGGCGAGCGCCAGCGCCGCGGCCAGGCCCCGCCAGCCCCTCACGCCACGGCCCTTCGCACTTCCTTGAAGGTCGAGCGCCGCAGGCCGCCGCTGGGCCCCTCGGTGTTCGGCGGCGAGGGCAGCAGGCCGCGGTTGGCGCGGGTGACCTTGCGCGGCTCCTCGTCGAACAGCTCGGCCAGCTGGTCGACGATGGCGCCGGCCAGCTGCTCCACGTCGACGATGGTCACCGCGCGGCGGTAGTAGCGGGTGACGTCGTGGCCGATGCCGATGGCGATCAGCTGCACCGGGCTCTTGCCCTCGATCTCGGCGATCACCTCGCGCAGGTGGCGCTCCAGGTAGTGGCCGGAATTCACCGACAGGGTCGAATCGTCCACCGGCGCGCCATCGGAGATCACCATCAGGATCCGCCGCGCCTCGGGCCGGCCCAGCATCCGCTGGTGCGCCCAGATCAGCGCCTCGCCGTCGATGTTCTCCTTCAGCAGGCCCTCGCGCATCATCAGACCCAGGTTGCGCCGGGCCCGCCGCCAGGGGGCGTCGGCGGCCTTGTAGATGATGTGGCGCAGGTCGTTCAGCCGGCCGGGCTGGGCGGCCTTGCCGGCCTTCAGCCAATCCTCCCGCGACAGGCCGCCCTTCCACGCGCGGGTGGTGAAGCCCAGGATCTCGGTCTTGACGCCGCAGCGCTCGAGGGTGCGGGCCAGGATGTCGGCGCAGACCGCGGCGACCATGATCGGCCGCCCGCGCATGGAGCCGGAATTGTCGATCAGGATCGAGACCACGGTGTCGCGGAACTCGGTGTCCTGCTCCTCCTTGAAGGAGAGCGGCGCGGTCGGGTCGATGATCACCCGGGTCAGCCGGGCGACGTCGAGGATCCCTTCCTCCAGGTCGAAGGTCCAGGCGCGGTTCTGCTGGGCCATCAGCTTGCGCTGCAGCCGGTTGGCCAGGCGCGAGACCACGTTCGACAGGCTGGCGAGCTGCTGGTCGAGATAGGCGCGCAGCCGGCCCAGCTCCTCGGGGTCGCACAGCTCCTCGGCCGCCACCACCTCGTCATGGGCGGTGGTGAACACCTTGTAGGCGGGGGTCTTGGGGTCGCCCTTCAGCTCGGGGCGGGCGGGCTGGTCGCCTTCGCCCATGTCCGGCGACTCGTCGCTGTCCTCGGCGTCGGCGTCGTCCTGGGCCGGCGTGGCCTGGCTGTCGGTCTCGTCGCTTTCGCTGAAGGTCGCCTCGCTGTCGTCCATGGTCGACTGTTGCGGCGACTGGCCCTCGCCCTCGCCGTCGTCGCCCTCCTCGGAGGACTCGCCCTCGCCCTCCTCGGGTTCCTCGCCCTGATCGGGCTGGTCGGGGGCGTCGGAGAGGTCGTCGGCCATCTGCAGGTCGCGCAGGATGGCGCGGGCGACCCGGGCGAAGGCCCCCTGGTCCTCGATGTTGCCGGCCAGCCGGTCCAGGTCGGGGCCGGCCTTGGCCTCGATCTCCGGCCGGAACAGGTCGACCACCGGCCGGGCCGCGGCGGGCGGCGCCTCGCCGGTCAACCGCTCGCGGACCATCAGGGCCAGCACCTCGGCTACCGGCGGATTGGCCTGGACGTCGACGGCGTTGAACGGCCGCTTGGCGTAGGCCTGCTCCAGCACCGCCTTGAGGTTCTCGCGCACGCCGCCCAGCGCGTTGGCGCCGATGGCCTCGATGCGCGCCTGCTCGATGGCGTCATAGACCGGCGCGCCGGCTGGCGAGGCGGGCCGGATCCTGGCGTGCTGCACCGGGTCGTGGTGGGCGACGCGCAGGGCCATCTGGTCGGCCAGGCCGCGGATGCGCGCGGCGTCCGCTGGCGTCAGGTCGCGCGGAGGATGGGGCAGGACGGCGCGATTGCCTTGCAGCTGCGGCCCCTCGCCGGAGAAGACGATCTCCAGGTCGGGGGTCTCGGCGAGCGAGCGGGCGGCGTTCGCCAGCGCGCGCTTGAAGGGCTCGGTCGGGCTTTCCGGGGGCTTGGACATCGCCAAACCCTTCTAGCGCGCCGGGCGGAAGCCTGGAAAGCGCCTCCTGCACGACCGCAACGGCGGCGGAACGGCCCAACCCAGGCGGCGTTGAGGTTCCAAGGTCCCTGCAGGACCTGGATGGAGACCGTCACATGCTCAAATGGGCCCTGATCTTCGCCGTCGTCGCACTTATCGCCGGCGCGCTTGGCTTTGGCGGCGTCGCCGGCGCGGCCGCCGGCGTCGCCAAGCTCCTGTTCTTCCTGTTCGTGATCGGCTTCGTGGTCTTCCTGGCGCTCGGCGTGTTCGCCGGACGCAAGCTCACAGGGCGATAACGGGCCTCCGGCGCCCGCCAGATCGGCGGGCGTCGGGCTCCCGGGCGGGCGTCAGGCCACGCGGACGCGCGCGGTGCTTTCCGGCAGGTCCTGGCCGAAGGCGCGCTGGAAGAACTCGGCCACCGTGCCGCGCTCGAGCTCGTCGCACTTGTTCAGGAAGGTCATCCGGAAGGCGAGCGCGATGTCGCCGCCGAAGATTTCTGCGTTCTGCGCCCAGGTGATCACCGTCCGCGGGCTCATGACCGTGGAGATGTCCCCGTTCATAAAGGCGTTGCGGGTCATGTCGGCGACGCGGACCATCGCGTTGATCGTCCGCTTGCCGTCGGCGGTGTTGTAGTTCGGCGACTTGGACAGCACGATCTCGGCTTCCACGTCGTGGGCCAGGTAGTTCAGCGTGGTGACGATCGACCAGCGGTCCATCTGGCCCTGATTGATCTGCTGGGTGCCGTGATAGAGGCCCGTGGTGTCGCCCAGGCCGATGGTGTTGGTCGTGGAGAAGAGCCGGAAGAACGGGTTGGGCCGGATCACGCGGTTCTGATCGAGCAGGGTCAGCTTGCCCTGCGCCTCCAGCACGCGCTGGATCACGAACATCACGTCCGGGCGGCCGGCGTCGTACTCGTCGAACACCAGGGCGATCGGCCGCTGGATGGTCCAGGGCAGGATGCCTTCGCGGAATTCGGTGACCTGCTTGCCGTCCTTCAGGACGATGGCGTCCTTGCCGACCAGGTCGATGCGGCTGACATGGCTGTCCAGGTTGACCCGGATCATCGGCCAGTTGAGCCGCGCGGCCACCTGCTCGATGTGCGTCGACTTGCCGGTGCCGTGATAGCCCTGGACCATCACCCGGCGGTCATAGGCGAACCCGGCGCAGATGGCCCGCGTCGTCTCCGGATCGAACTTGTAGCTCGGATCGAGGTCCGGGACGTGGGGATCACGCTCGGAGAAGGCCGGGACCTTCATGTCCACGTCGACGCCGAACGTGTCCCGGACGGACACCTGCCGGTCGGGCGTCAGGGTGATCAGCTTGTCGTCTTGGGTGTCGGCGAAGGAAGTCATGGCGAGGTTCGATTACTCGGGGTGCGCACGCAAAGCAAACGGGTGTTTCCTGTCGCCATCGCTTTGGCCGCGCCGGCCGAGATCCGACGCCTCCAGGGCCTCAGACCATCCCGGCCTTGCGCAGGGACTGGTAGGCCTTGATCACCCGCTGCAGCTTGTTCTCCGCCGAGCGGTCGCCGCCGTTGGCGTCGGGGTGGCAGCGCTTGACCAGCTCGGTATAGCGGGCGCGGATCGCCGGCCCCTCGGCGTCGTCGTCCAGGTCCAGGTCGGCCAGCGCGTTGCGCTCGATCTTGCCCAGGTGGCGTGCCGGCTTGTCCGGGGCCGGTTTCGCCCCCCCCTGGCCGAACAGGTTGAACGGGTCGCGGTAGCCCTTGCCCTTGCCGAAGTTGGTCGCCATCGAGGCGGCCTCGCGGCTGTTGCGGCCGGCCTTCATCTCCCAGGTCGGGCGCCCGCCGGTGAACAGCTCGTCGTTGCGGCGGCGCGCGATCTCCTCGTCCGTCAGGCCGGCGAAGAAGTTCCAGTTGCGATTGTACTCCGCCGCGTGGGGCATGCAGAACCAGTAGTGCTCATGCAGCATCTCGCGCGACTTGGGCGCGCGCGCCGTGGCCGCCGCGCGGCAGCCCGGATGGTCGCAGGACCGCTCGCCGGGCTTCAGCGCGATGACGTCCTCTTCCGCGCGCTGCGCCTCCTCGGATTTGGGAGGGCGCACGCGGATGTCGACGAACTTGGGCTTGTATTGAAACGCGCCGGGCATGAGCCAAGTATGGGGGGATGAAAATCCCTTTCAAGAATTGAAGATCGACGCGATGGGCGCCATATCTGAACTGATCCACGACAAACTGACCGTCGCCTTCGCACCGACCCGGCTGGAGGTGCAGGACGATTCCGGCCGCCACGCGGGCCATGCCGGCGCGCGATCCGGCGGTGAAAGCCATTTCAATGTGTTGATCGAGGCGCAGGCCTTCGCCGGAACGCCCCGCGTGGCGCGCCAGCGGATGGTCTACCAGGCGCTCTCCGACGAACTGGCGGGACCTGTCCACGCGCTGTCGGTCAGGGCGTTGGCGCCTGGCGAGAGCTGAGTCGCCGGAATGATGGTCGGCACAGCGTCGGCGGGCCGGGCGGCGCGGCCGCAAACCCCGATGACGGCGTCGTAATTTGACCTAACGCCGTTCTCGGGCGTAGGCTTGGCCATAGAGTACAGGTTCGAGTGGAGCGGGCATATGTCTCCAACTCGACGTCGGGTGACGGCGTTGCTGGCGACGGGAGCGGCGGCCCTCGGGCCGATCGGCGGCGCCATGGCCCAGGGCGTTCCCGACGTGTTGGACCCGACGCCTGCGGGCGTCGACACCAATCCCACGAACGTCGACACGGGCGAGGATCGCGCCGAGCGCATCACCGTGCCGGCGCTGATCAACGGCCAGGGCCCCTTCAACTTTCTGGTGGACACCGGCGCCAACGCCTCCTGCGTGTCGGAGCGGCTGGCGCAGACCCTGCAGCTTCCGCCGGGCCCGGCCACCGCGGTCCACACCGTGGTGGGGCCCAAGCTTCGCCAGAGCGTGCTGATCGACACCCTGCGGCTGGGCGCCCGCACCCTGCGCAAGGTCCGCGCGCCGGTGCTGCCGATCTCCGGCGCGGACCTGGACGGCGTTCTGGGGATCGACTGGCTGAAGGGGCAAAGGCTGGTCCTGGGGTTCGCCGACAGGCGCCTGGAGATCACCAAGTCGCTGCGCGAGGCCAGCGGCGACAATCGGGTGGTGGTGCCGGCGCGCCGGCGCTCGGGCCAGCTCACCATCGTCGACGCCGACATGAGCGGCGAGCGGATCAGCGCGATGATCGATTCCGGTTCGCAACTCTCGGTCGGCAATGAGCCGCTGCGCCGGCTGATCCAGCGCCAGGACCCCCTGCAGCGACGGGAGACCCAAAAGGTCACGCTGGTCTCCATCGCCGACGAGCGCTTCGTCGGAGAGGTGGCCTACATCCCGTTCATGCGCCTGGGGGGCCTGCACCTGGGCAATGTGCCGGTGGTGTTCGCCAACATGCACGTGTTTGGGCTGTGGGACCTGACGACCCGCCCGGCCATCGTGCTGGGAATGGATCTGCTGACCCAGTTCACCGCCGTGGCGATGGACTTCGGGCGCTCGGTCGTGCGCTTCGACATCGCGCCGACCACCCTGGCGCAGCGCTGACGCCTGCTCAGACCACGGCCTTGCGCAGCACTTCCAGGACGCGGGCGAGGTCGCCCTCCCGGAACGGCTTCTGCAGGACCGGCGAGCCCCGGTCGACATCGCGCAGGCCGGCGTCGCCATAGCCGGTGGCGAAGGCGAAGGGCGCGCCCTGCGCCCGCAGCAGGTCGGCCAGGGGGAAGATCGGTTGCCCGCCGAGGTTCACGTCGAGGACCGCGCAGTCGAGGCCGCCGCGCTTGGCCAGCTCGATCGCCTCGTCCAGTCGCGAGACGGGACCCACGACGGTGCAGCCCAGGTCGATCAGCATGTCCTCGATCAGCATCGAGACCATCATCTCGTCCTCGACGACGAGCACGCGAAGGCCGTCCAGCGTTGGCGTGGCGGTCATTGCGGAAACTCCCAGGCGTGCGGCAGGCGGTCCATCAGATCGTATCCGGCGCGGGCGCCGTCGTCGCAGCTCATCTGGTCAGTCCCCCCGAAGGCAACAAGCACCGACGTACTTTCCGAAGTGGTCAACCCGCAGTTTGGATCCCTACAGGAACGTCTTTGCGGGCAGGGGTCAATCCGACAGATTTCAGGACGACTCCGGCGTTTCCAGTCGCGGCGATATCCGCAGGGCGGTGATCTGGTTGCGCTCGCGCCGGACGATCTCGAAGCGATGGCTGTGGAAGATGAAGGTCTGGCCGACCTTCGGGATGGTCTGGGCCTCGTGGATCACCAGGCCGGCGACGGTCACCGCGTCCTCGTCGGGCAGGTCCCAGTCCATGGCGCGGTTGAGGTCGCGGATCGCCACCGACCCGTCGGCCATGACCGAGCCGTCCGGCTGGGGCCGGACGCCCGGCAGGGCGATGTCGTGCTCGTCCTCGATCTCGCCGACGATCTCCTCGAGGATGTCCTCCAGGGTCACCAGGCCCTGAAGGGCGCCGTACTCGTCCACCACCAGGGCGAAATGGCTCTGGCGCTTGAGGAACGCGTTCAGCTGGTCCTTGAGGTTGGTGGTCTCGGGCACGAACCACGGCTCCCGGGCGATGGCGGCGATGTCCAGCTCGTCCATCCGGCCGTCGGCCTCGGCGATCGCCTGCAGCAGGTCCTTGGCGTGCAGGACCCCGACGATGTTCTCGGTGTCGCCGCGGTAGAGCGGCAGGCGGGTGTGGGCGCTCTCCAGGGCGCTGTCGATCAGGGCCCGCGGCGGCAGGTCGGCGTCGACCATGGAGATCTGCCGGCGGTGGACCATCACCTGGCTCACATCCATGTCGGACAGGTCGAGCACGCCGCCCAGCATGCGGCGGTCGCGGGCTTCCACCGCGCCTTCCGAGTGGTGGTACTCCACCGCGCCGCGGATCTCCTCGTGGGCCGCCAGCACGTCGGTCTCCATGCCGAGCCGGATGCCGAAGGGGCGCAGGGTCTGGCGCACCACCCACTGGGCGCCGTTGGCCAGGGGGCCGAAGATCCGCACCACCCAATAGGTCGGCGCCGAGAGCGCGCGGGCCACGTCGTCGGCGCGGGCGATGGCCAGGGTCTTGGGCAGGATCTCGGCGAATATCACCACCAGCACGGTCATCACCGCCGTGGCGATCAGGGCGCCCAGCGCGCCGGGGAAGACCGCCGTCAGCACCATGGTGGTGAGCGCCGAGGCGCCGATGTTGATGACGTTGTTGGAGAGCAGGATCGCCCCGATCATGGTCTCCTGGTTGTCGATCATCCGGTTGACCCGCCGGGCGGCGCGGTCGCCGTCCCGCTCCAGCTGGTGCAGCCGCCCCCGGCTGGCCGCCGTCATCGCGGTCTCGGCCGCCGAGATCAGGCCGGAGAGGGA
>Ga0307513_10007552_pt1 | contig 14058 bp, 16 predicted proteins | sample 15_EM_MG_FD_202174 | JGI IMG/M metagenome (GOLD analysis project Ga0307513, IMG submission 202174) | Populus trichocarpa ectomycorrhiza microbial communities from riparian zone in the Pacific Northwest, United States - 15_EM | ecosystem: Host-associated > Plants > Roots > Unclassified | place... | reverse complement strand
TATAAGGGCGGCCTCTAACGAGAACTCTGCTGCCTTTCTTGAAGGGTTCCGTTAAGGGTTTGCGGCGTTTGTCAGCTGGGACAGTCTGGCGGAAGGTAGCATGCTTTCTGGCCATGTCTACTTCCATGCTTGTTGCTTCATGGGCGTTTAGGATATCGTCCACAGCTGGTACCTTGCTGGCGGATCTCTGGACAGGGTTGAATATCTTCCAGGGACGTCCATAGAGGGCATGGTATGGCGAGATGCCTAGTGATTCATGGGGGGCGCCGTTCATGGCTGCTGCAATAGCGGGGAGGGCGCCGGACCAGTTGTTTTGTCTGGGGTTAACTCTCACAAATTCTGACTTAGCCAAATTGTTTTCACATGACTAATCAGTTATTAGTCATCCCCTGTTTATGTTTTACGCTATGACGACGTTTGACTCATAGTTTTTACATGACTGCGCACTTGCGAGTCATCGTTATGTTATGATTGGTTGATTATGTTATGACTCACGATGATGATGTCAGATGATGTAATAACTTTCGCACATGACTCACATTATGAGTCATGGGTTTTTCGCGCTATGACTCACTATGAGTCATAGAGATTTATGTAGTGCGAGGTGATGAGTCACCAGGGTTAGGGTTGTGGGAAGATGCCTATATAAGGGACTTGGGATCGCCCAAGGAGATAGGATCTTTACGCAACCATCTAAGTAATACAACACTTGGATACTGGAGCACGGGCCAAGCCCTTTGACAGTGACCTTCCCGTGGTGCAAGATATACAAACCTACTACTCTACTTCTTACGCAAACCTTTACGGCTCAAGCGCGAGCACCTAGTCCTCTAGCGATTGGACTTTGTACCTTCTGGTCTTATATCGATAAGGCTTCCTCCAATGACACTATGAAGATAGTCAACAATCACGATATGCACTACGATTAGTCGTTCCCCGTTTAACGAAAAACACCGTCGGGAATGTGTTTGTTACACCTGTCCAGAGATCCGCCAGCAAAGTACCAGCTGTGGACGATATCTTGAACACCCATGAAGCAACAAGAATGGAAGTAGACATGGCCAGAAAGCATGACACCTTCCGCCAGACTGTCCAAGCAGACAAACGCCGCAAACCGCTAAGGGAACCCCTCAAGAATCGCAGCAGAGTTCTTGTTAGAGGCCGCCCTTATATCTCCTCCCCTGGACGATGCAAGAAGCTAGAACCACGCTGGTTCGGACCTTTCAAGGTCCTAGAACATCTACCTGACACAGACAACTACAAACTACACCTCCCGCCCAGAATGGCCCGCCAGAAACCCTATTTCCACGTCTCCTCCCTTAAGGAATACAGAGAAAATCATCCCGATAGATTCAAGTCCCGCAGAATGGACAAACCAGCACCCATCCTAATCGACAATGCAGAAGAATGGGAAGCAGAGCAGATACTCGACTACCGCCGCCAGAACAACAGGCCCGAATTCCTGGTTCACGGGAAAGGTTATGAGCGAGCAGACGACTCCTGGGAACCTATGGAGAACCTCGACCACTCCCTGGAACTCATACAGGAGTACTGGGACGCTAACCACCCAGCAGAATCGACGCCCCAGATCACCTCACACTACATTAAAGCTTCCTAGGAACCTATGGAAGTTTCCTTTACACCCTGCACCGCAAACGATTGCCCAGACGACTTCTGGGAACCCTATGACGATGAGGAATATGATTCTAGCAGCACTGAGCAGGACTATTTCCCCACAGATGATGACAGCCTCCTATGGCACACCGACGAGAGGGCTGAGGACAGCGAGGACTTTGGAATGATTGTTGATTTTTCAGAATAAGGGAATGTAACATGTGTACATGTTCCGGTAATGGTACACAGGAGCGGGCAGTGCAGGATCTCCAATGTTTAGTTGATTTATATTTGGTTTATTTGATTTGATTTCATCTCCGCCACTGTCTCTGAGTCAGATAGGCTATGCTATCGTATTGCTATGTTTAGTTTGCTTTGCTGGAAGTTTATATTTAGGATTCCGGCTCCGGAATGGTCATGTAGCACTTGCGAAGGCTGAGCATTGTTTGTTTCTTTCTTTGGTCTTGCAGGATTACAGGATTCCTGTATGTGCGCAGCCACTGGTAATGATCGTGATTGCAGGAAGGCTATCGCTCTCAGGTTCTGTATTTAAACCAGCCTCCTGGCTAGCAGGAGACAGCAGACTTCGACAGACCTTCAGTCTAAGAATACACTTGGTTGAACGGCAATCCCGAAGTTCTATTTGTCCTTCAACTATTATCTCTTACCTACGGTCCCTTGAAGCCTCCCTTAGCACCAGCACTAGCAGGCCTATAGCCAGTCCTATTGTATTTTCGGTAGATGGGAATAAACCTGTTACAGCTGTCCTAGCAGCTCTCGCCGAGGCAAGGAGTGCCGTGTCGAACCTGTCTACCTTCGAGTAGTGGAGGGCGGTGTTATAGGCTCTTCTGAGCTGAGATAGGAGATGGGACCACCAGGGCTTCAACCGGAAGGTATCCCGTTTTACTGGGGTGTGGAGGGCCAGCTGGGCCGTTATCCTGTCTAGGTTTGTCCTCAAACAGATGTCCATCGAGCGGGTGGTCGGTATTGGAGGGGCAGGCGAGATACGCGCCGCCTTGAGTGAGGATTCGAGTGAGGGCCAGTCCGTCAGGGCCCAGTTAGGGGCGGGGGGGGGGTGAGGGAAAGAGGGGGCCTGCAAAACGGTGGAGGATTGGGATGTGGTCGGAGCCAGTGGAAGGAAGGGGGTCGGACCATTCTGAAAAACACGGGGTGAGGAGGGGGCACGCAAATGCAAGGTCAAGGACGCCAGGGCCCCCAATGAGGGACATAGAAAACCGAGTAAAAACCCCAGGGACGTTAAGGAGAGAAAACCCCAGCTGCCTGGCCCTGTGTAAGTAGGGGGTCGAGGTGGCGATTTCGTCCTCCTTAAAGACCCTAAGGGGGTCTGCCGTGGGGTGGTGAATGTTGAGGTCACCCAGGGTGAGTGTGGGGAGAGGGGACGCAGGAAATATAATATCTGGGGGAACGGAGCGGGTGTTGTTGACACGACCATTCGTGCTGTAGGAATTGATGATCGTAAAACCAGTCGAGGAGGGGTTAAAGAACCCGTCAGGGGTGAAGAGGTCCAGAGCCATAACATCACCCCGTCCAAAAAAACAGGGCAGCAGGGAAACAGTAGCCAAAAAGGAGCTATAAACGTAAAAAGCAACCCGCGGCTTGCAGCCACTGTCCGTGGGGGGGGAAAAAAATGTAAATAAATTAAAGGAAGGAAATTTGCCCCTGTAGACTAGAGGGTCTTGCAGGGCTACGATGGACGGGGGGTGGGCCAGTTGCGTAAAGGACCCGAAAAGCGAAAGAAACACATCCCAGCTCCCGAGGGAGTTGTGTTGAACCAGTGTGAAGGGTTGCAGAGGGGGGGGGAGGCCTGCTCCCCGCCCCGAGACGTATGAATGTACTGCATTAACGGGCCAGGCCCGATGGATTTCTGATCATGGGAGAGGGGCTAACGGGCTCCGCGGGAGGGAGCGGCCGGCTACCTTAGCTGGGCCCTAGAGGGGCCGCAAGTATCGTTGTGCTCCTGGCTCTTGGAGTAGCCATCTCAAACGACGACTGGAGAGAGCGGGTGGGTGAAGGCGGGGGCGAGAGGTCATTATCGCCGGTGGCCGTGTCCATCTTGTCACCAGCGGGCGGCAGGAGAACAATCGTTTCGGCAACAGCGGAATGCCTGAGAGAGGGCGGTAACGGACGGGACTCACAATCCCTGTTCGTCGCAGTGTGGGGACCTCCGCAGTTGGCGCACCGTGGTGATGAGGAAGAGCAACAGCCAGGAGTAGCCTTAAGGTTGCCACTTCCAGGCCAGGTAGGGTTGGGGCATCGGTGCATGGCACGGGTATGGTTGAGGGAACAGATGGGGCAGACGGGACTGGAAACAAGGCATCTGGGGGCCACATGGCCGAAGCCCCCGCAGTTCTTGCACTGTGTGTATCTATTGGAAGAGTATACACGCTGAATCGTCCTAGAGCGGGAGAACAGACGGATCGAGGAGCCCATCGCTGGGACGTCCCCTGGGTGTACGGAAACGAGGACCGAGGTGGCGGACTTCCCCTCCCTTGACTGTGCGTTCGGGTTGAGATATCTGGCGGCGAGGATGCGTATATTTTTGGAGTTGAGGATGGACTCCGCGAGGCAGGGGAAAAGTTCTTCTGGGTCTTCTGGGAGGAAGGCAATGCGGAGGGAGTGGATGGCGAGTTGGGCCTCGTTGGGGGCAAGGCGGAAGGGCACCCAGGGAGACTCTCCGACCGGGAAAGACTTGTTAAGTTCGGAGGGGAGGGCGTCGAAGTATGGTGCGAAAGAGGCAGCGGGGGTGGCAGGGTCGGTGATGAGGAGAGTGACAGAACCACGGTCGTTGACCTTGGTAGTGACTCCAAGGGGGAGGATACAGTTGGCATCCCTAAGGACACGGCAGCAATGGCTGGGAAAGTAGCCGCTATTAGTGACACTTGCGCATGCTCGGAGGGCGAGGAACGCGGAGCGTAGAATCTTCTTTCGGCCGTGGGGAGCGACCTGGGTGGCTGGGGGGCAGGCACCGCGTTGCTGGCTGACGCGACTTTGGCGGCCATAAGGGAGCTCTTATTCTTCTTGCCCTTGGGAGCGCCGGAGGCGACCTTGGCATACGATTGTTGTGGCTTGGAGTAGTCGGGGACTAAGTGCCCAGCGATGAAGGTGGTAGGGTCGGGGTACTTACCCTCACGAAACGCGTTGGCCTCCCAGGAGTCGGGAAACTTAGCAGCGTATGCTCGGGGGTCGCCGTAGAAAGAGCGCTTGTCCGGGTCGTACCGGGGTATGTGCGGATCGAAGGAGGAGGGGTGGCCTTTGTTAGGGGGGGGGTGGGCGGGCCTTAGCCATTGGAGGTGGAATCGCAGGGGCGGAGTGTGTGGTAGCACCGGTCGGGGGAACCGAAGGCCGAGTGGGGGCTAGAGCAGGGCGATTGGTTGCGTTGCTCGGGGGAATCGGGGGCCGAGTGGGGGCAGGCGCTTGGGGTATGGGGGACGTGACCCTATGTGACAGGTCACGTATGGCCGCGTTGATTGGTTCGAGGACGCCCTGGAGAGCTGTCCAGGTGGGCATGGTGTGGACGGCCTGTTGGATGTTGCCTAATCAGGTTGTTATCGTGTCGAGCTGACGCGTCATGGACGCGAGCGCGTTCAGGGTGGAGCAGGAGAGGGGGACGAGAATCATCTCCCCGTCCGACAGCTCAGAGAGCTGGTTATCTTCGAGAATTGGGAGTTGAACCGAGGTGAAGTCAAGCCATTGGCGGGTCTCACAAACGAAGTCGCGTATGTAGAGGTGGGACTCACTGAGGTCCGGCTGGGAAGACTGGCGAGAAGGAGCTCTGGACGAGTTCCTCGAAGAGGGGAGAGGAGGGAGGTCATCCATCTTGACGATAGGGGATCAGGGACGCGAAGCCTGAAAGGCAGGAGAAGTTAGGGGGCGAGGGGGGATCGTGCACCGAACGACGTGGAGTTGTGATTTGAATGACTGGAGGTGGAGAGGGCACGGAGCGGACAAAGAAATTGGGAGCTTTTTTTCTTTTTCTTTTTTTTTATGTCATATATTCGTTGTTAAGGTACAAGAAATCGCATGGAGCGCTAGTTATGGTGAAAACAAAACCCAAAAGCCAAAACGAACAAACAAAGTAAACATCCGAAAAATCTCTCTTCAACTGGGGTCCGTACCGGTCCCAGGCCCACATACGGGCACGAAGTTAAACCAAGTAAGGCAAAGGAAACCCTCCTTTAACCAGCCGACAGCATGAAAAACAAAAAACAAAAACCTAGCTCTCCTGCGATGACGTAAAGTAACCAAAGGAAAGTACATTAGACGAGCGGGAAGAAACGGAGGAAGCAGACACCGCGGATGATGGGCGCGAGAACATGCCCGGGGGGAAGGCTGTGGCAGTGGCCTTGATAAAGCGGGCGAGAGCCCCCAGGAGGGCGGCGGAAAACCAGACAGGGGCGTCGGGGCCGATGTCACGGACCCCCTGAAGGTGGCGGGTCCTGGCGGGCTCCTTAGCCGAACAGTGGAGGATGGCGGGTTCGAACCTCTCGGGGGCGCTCTGAGAACTGGGGCAGGTGGTGGGGGCGTCGTCATCCCAGGACGGGTGGGCGCGGAGGTAGCTCTTTACAGACCTCATCTGGTGAAGGCGGCCCGCGGAGAACTTGTCAAGCTCCATGAACGGGTGCGGTCTGAGTGACGGACGGTACGGGTATCTGGCCGGGTAGGGCGCGGCCTCGTCCCATTCTTTCATAAGGAGATTCTTGCACTTCAGCTTGAGCTGGGGGTATGAGCGGTGCGGGATGGGTACCGGGTAGGACTCGCAGAGGAGGTGTTGGGAGGTGACCGGGAGAGGGGCAAGGCCATCCGGGCCGAGGAGGAACAGCATCGAGCGGGGAAGGGCATCCAGGGGAAGGTGGGCCCTGTTCTTCGTGGGCGGTCTGGGTTGGAGCCACGGGAGGGGCAGGCGACGGCCCGCATTCTTCGCGCTCAGAACCCTGTGGTCTGGGGAGTGTCGGTGGAGGGAGGGAGTCTGCACGGAGGGGGGAAGCCTCGCGGTCGCAGGGTTGATCTCAGGGGGGGAGCATAGAATCCTCAGGAAGGCCAGGCGACGTTTGTACTCGAGGAGGAACTCAAGCGGCGGGAGACAGGCCTCGATGGCCAGGATATCAGTAGGGGTACACAAGAAGCAATTGGATGTCCATCTCTGGACTTTGTGCCAAAAAACGGCGAGCTACCTCGTCATGTGGACAGTGGGAACGAAGGCGTCCGCGCCATAGCTAAGGATGGGGAAGAGAAGGGAGGAGGCCAGTCTATGGCAGAGGAACGGAGGGAGGCTGATCCCGGGGGGAGACAGCCGCTTGACCGCAACAAACGCCGCTTGGGCCTTGGACCGTCTTTTGACGAAGTGAGTGGTGGTGGCGAGCGAAGGGGTGAACCAGTAGCCTAGCCACCTGACCTCGGCCTTAGGCCTGAAAATTGACCCACCAAGGTGGACCGGGATACTGGAGATGGGGGCTCTGTCCCTGTTCGTACGCCAGTGGATGAGCTCCGTCTTGGGGACTGAGAAGCCAACGCCTAGCCTGGCCCCAATGGCCTTCAGCTCGGCATAGTGCCTCTGTAGGATTTGGACGTTCCGTCGATAGGACGAGGAGGACACCGTCAGACCAAAGTCGTCGACGGAGGAGAGGGTGAGACCACCGGGGATCTCGCAGTGGAGCCGGGAGACGTAGATTACAAACAGGAGCGGTGAGACAGGGGACCCCTGGGGAGTGCCCACCGAGACAGGGGCAAACACCTTTGGGGAGCCTTGGTAGCGGAGCCGGCAAGTCCTGCCGGAGAGAAATGACCTGGTCCAAGACACAAGATACGGATTAACCCCTTTGGCTCTAAGTAGGCCGCAGAGGGTTGAGGGGTTGACATTGTCGAAGCACCCTTTTATGTCGAGAAAGAGCTTGGTGACCTTCCTCTGAGGGATCGGGAGGGTCTTCACTTTGTGGGTGAGAGTGGTCACCGCGTCCGAGGCCGAGAGGCCTGCCAGCGAGCCGCACTGGTGAGGGTTGAGGAGGCCTGCCACTTGGGCCACACAGGAGAGTCTGGAGTTCATTATCCTCGCGAGGATCTTCGAGAAAGTTTGGAGCAGGACGATAACCCGGAAGGACGAGGGGGAGTCGTAAGAGGACTTACCCGGTTTGTCGAGTACAATGCCATCGGCTCTCTTGCGGGTGAGGGGGTGGGAGCCGTATGTCACCAACGGGGCGAGCAGGTCGGAGATCAGGTGCGGGGCAACACGGTGCACCCTCTTCCATACCGAGTTGGGCATCATGTCAGGCCCCGGGGCCGACGACGGGGAGGAGCGAGCTATGGCCCTGCCAATTTCGTCGGCTGAGAGCGGGGGGCAGTCCCTGAATGGAAGCAGGACGGTATCCACCAGTTCGGGTGGCTCACCGTGGAAGAACTGTTTGAGGAGGGCTTGGTTCAGTTCTTGCGGGGTAGAGGCTCCCGGGAGCTCGGGGAACCGGGGGGGGGTCGGCCGACGGCGAGTTTCTTGGCGGTCCACACGCTCTGAGGGGTAGAAGAGGCCAGGAAAGAGGACCAGTGGGCTCTCTGCGCCTTCTTGATGGGTTTGAAGTATGCGGACCTTGCGGCCCTTGAGGAGGCCAGGTGGGAGGCGTCAAAGCGATCCCGCTTCGAGGAACGGAGAGCCGAGTTATAGGCTTTCCTGAGCACCGAGAGGAGCTCTGACCACCATCGCTTGGATCGGAAGGTCACCCTCTTCAGCGGGGTGTGTTGTGCGAACTGGGTTGTGACCCTGCTCAGGTTGGTGCTGAACCAAGAGTCCAGCCAGCGCGCGGTCGGCAGGCAAGGAGGGGGCGGGATGGTCGTGGCCTTCAGGGCGGAATCCAGGGAGGTCCAGTCGGTCAGGGCCCAGTTGGGGGTTGGGGGGGCGCCTGGAACAGGGGGGCATCAAAACGGAGGAGGATCGGGATGTGGTCAGACCCAGTAGAGGGGAGGGGGTCAGTCCAGTCTGTGAAGTACGGGGCAAAGAGGGGGCAGGCAAAAGCCAGGTCGAGGACACCGGGGCGTCCAATGAGCGACATGGAGAACCGAGTAACAACCCCCGGGGTGTTGAAGAGGGAGAACCCTAGGTCCGTGGCTCTGTCGAAGTAGGGGGACGAGGTGGCGATTTCGTCTTCCTTAAATACCCTGAGAGGGTCGGCCGCGGGGTGGTGAATATTGAGGTCACCCCGGGTCAGGGTGGGGAGGGGAGAGGAGGGGAAGATGACATCCGGTGGAACGGATCGGGTATTGTTAGAGCGCCCTTTGGTGCTGTAGGAGTTGATTGTCGTGAAACCAGTCGTGGAGGGATTGAAAAAACCATCAGGGGTAAAGAGGTCGCGTGCCATAACATCGCCCCTGCCAAAAGATCGCGGTAAAAGGGATATAGTCGACAAAAAGGAGGTATAACCATAAAAGGCTACCCGGGGCTTACAGCCACCGGTCGTGGGAGGGGAAAAAACAGTAAACAAGGTAAACGAGGGGAGTGTGCCCCTGTAGACCGGGGCGTCTTGCAGGGCCACAATGGAAGGTGGGTGGGCCAACTGTGTAAAAGACCCAAATAAGGAAAGGAACACATCCCAGCTCCCGAGGCAGTTGTCTTGAACGAGTGTGAAGGGTTTCGGAGGGGGAGGGGAGACGTGCTCCCCGCCCCACGAGGACTGGTCGTGCTGCATTAACGGGCCAGGCCCGAAGGTGTTCTGCTCATGGGGGAGGGGCTAACGGGCTCCACGGGAGGGAGCAGGCGAGTGCCTTGAGTGGGCCCTAATGGAGCCGGAAGTATCGTTGCCCTCCTGGCTCTAGGAGTAGCCATCTCGAACACTGACTGGAAGGAGCGGGTGGGCGACGCGGGGGGTGAGAGGTCATCTTCGTCGGTGGCCGTGTCCATCCCGTCGCCAACGGCCGGCGGGGGAACAATCGTTTCGGCAGCGGTGGAACGCCTGAGAGTGGGAGGAGACGGACGGGAGTTACAATCCCTGTGAGTCGCAGTGTGGGCGCCTTCACAATTGGCGCATCGCGGTGGGGAGGAAGAGCAACAGCCAGGAGTAGCCTTAAGGTTGCCATCTCCAGGGCACGTGGGGTTGGGGCATCGGTGCATAGCACGGGTGTGGTAGAGGGAAAAAATGGGGCAAACAGGGTCGGTGGAGGGGCATCTGGGGGCGACGTGTCCGAAGCCCCAGCAGTTCTTACACTGCGTGTACCTATTGGAGGAGTAGGCACGTTCAACTGTCCTCGAACGGGAGAAAACGCGTATGGAGGAACCCATCGCAGTGACGTCCCCGGGGTGGACTGTGACGATAACGGAGGTGGCCGCCTTGCCCTCCCTAGACCGAGAGTCGGGGTTGAGGAACCTGGCGGCCAGGATGCATATGTCCTTGGAGTTGAGTATTGACTCTGCGAGACAGGGGAAAAGTTCATTAGGGTCCTCGGGGAGGAACGCAATGTGGAGGGAGTGGATGGCAAGCTGGGCCTCGTTGGGGGCGAGGCGAAAGGGCAACCAGGGAGATTCTCCCACTGGGAAAGACTTGTTGAGCTGGGCAGAGAGGGCCTCGAAGTAAGGCGCAAAGGCGGCGGCGGGGGTGGCAGGGTCGGTGACAAGCAGGGTGACAGACCTGTGATCGTTGACCTTGGTGGTGACTGCAAGGGGGAGGAGGCAGTTCGCATCCCTAAGGACACCCGCAGCTATGTCGGGCAAGGTGGCAGCGATCAGGGGCGCTTGCTGGTGCTCAGACGGGGAGGAACGGGGAGCGTAGAACCTTCTTTCGGCCTTGGGGAGCGACTTCAGTGGCTGCGTAGCAGGCACACTGTTGCTGGCTGACGCGACTTGGGCGGCCATGAGGGAGCTCTTATTCTTCTTGCCCTGAGGAGCCCCAGTGGAGGCGGTCTTGGCATACGACTGTTTAGGTTTGGGGCAGTCAGGGGCGAGGTGCCCTGCGATGAAGGTGGTGGGGTCAGGGTACTTCCCTTCTCGGAACGCGTTTGCTTCCCATGAGTCAGGGAACCTGTCCGCGTACGCCCTGGGGTCGTCGTAAAAGGACCGGGTATCCACAGCATATCTGGGTATGTGCGGGTCGATGGAGGATGAGTCTCTGTTGGGGGGAGGGGCCCCTGTTTTGGGTCTGGGGGGGGGGGTGTGGTCTCACCAGACGGAGGAAAGACCGGCCGAGTTGGAGCTGGGGCCTGTCGTGTGGTTGCACCGGTCGGGGGAACCAGAGGCCGAGTGGGGGGAGGCGCTTGGGGAGGGGGGGCAGTGACCCTATGTGACAGGTCACGTATGGCTGCGTTGATGGGGGTGAGGACGGCTTCGAGCGCAGTCCAAGTTGCCATGGTGTGGACGGCTTGTTGGATGCTGCCCAATTGGGTTGTTATGGTGTCGAGCTGACGCGTCATGGACGCGAGTGCGTTGTGGGTGGAGCAGGACAGCTGGTGGTCGTCGAGGATGGGGAGCTGCGTGGCCGTGAAGTCAAGTCTTTGACGCGTCTCGCGAACAAAGTCGTGTATGTAGAGGTGGCACTCATTGAGTTGAGGGGAAGAGGACTGAGCCGAGGGGGCCATTGACGGGGCACCCGAGGAGGGAAGGGGAGGGAGGTCTTCCATCGTAACGATGGCGGATCAGGGACGCGAAACCTGAGGGGAAGGTCGAGTTAGGGGGCGAGGGGGGATCTTGCACTGAACGACGTGCAGTTGTAATTTCAATGACTGGAGGTGTAGAGGGCGCGGAGCGTGGAAAGAAATCGGGGGCTTTTGGTCTTTTTATTTTATTTTTAGAGTCATATATTCGTTGTTAAGGTACAAGAAATCGCATGGAGCGCTAGCTATGGCGAAAACAAAACCCACAAGCAATCCAACGACCCGCTTCACCTCGTCATGGGACAAACAAATACCCCCCACCCGTAGGCAAGCAATCAAACATGAAGTCCAAAACCGTACTCCCAAGACCCTATGGTATGGGCCTAACGGCACACCAGCCACCAGCCTAAACAAATGGGGAGGAAAGCATAAGAAAGCCAAACACGAAGCAAACCAACATAAAGATGTACAGGAGCAAAGAAACCCTTCAGCAGGCCCCCCAAAACAAAGGAAAAGAATCTTACGGCCCAGGGCCGACGGAGCGGAAAGGATAAAACTACTGATGCCTGTTGCCTAAGGAATTATCGCCGAACTCAACGGCTTAGGGGCAAGACGAGACACGGGTGGAGAGCCCGGTAATCGGCGCGCACCAGGCTTTTAGGAACATCCAAGGAGACAGTGCAATACCATGGAATACCGTAGCCCAGCACGAGTTGCGACCGGAGAGTAAATCGCGTAGCGGGTGAAGAAGGCGAGGGGAGCCACCCGGCGAGGAGAGCCACTCAGCAGAGGGGATGCCAGCCACAGCGGATAGACCAAGGGCCGACCGGACGATATTACCGCCTCTCTCACGTGGTCCCTTGTTACAGGAGAGAGAGCGTCACTACCGGAAGGGATCCCGGACGAGGGGGAGATCTGAGGAGGAGGACAGAGGAGGAGGCAGTAAGGTGCCAGCTAGGCGTAGCAGTACGGTGCAAGCGGATCTAACCCGTGGGAAGCGGGACAGGGAAGGCTGGCCGAGGACCAAGAAGTACGAACACGGGGGACCGAGACGAGGTCACGATTTTTCGAAAGCCAACCGTTCCGACCGAACAACTCAGGAGAGAGTGCAATACCAGAGAGCAGGGCCACCAGGGCAACTAATTCACCGATAACTCGAAACTAGCGACCGTGTATTGACGATGGAGGGAGGCTCGCCGACGGCGCAAATCGCTAAGCGAGACGCATCGCGAAGTGCGGGGTAAGGGGGAGAAACGCCAACGCAAGCGTGAACAGACGAAGGCAGGATCAAGAACCCCGTGGGAGGGGAGGCCAAAGACCCCAGAGAGAGGAAAGGGAAGACGGGTGCGTGACACTCCTAGGCAGAAGCCATCAGGGGAGTCCAGAGGCGGAGGACACTCTCACGATGATTTCCCATGGTGTTGAGATTTCAATCGCTTGAGGTGGAGCGGACGAGAAAGATGGAAAGAAATAGGGGGCTTTTTTTTTTTTTTTTTCTTTTCTTTTTTCTTTTTTCTTTTTTTTGTAAATCATATATTCGTTGATTAAGGTACAAGAAACGATATGGAGGGCTAGCTATGACCGAAACAAAACCTATAAGCAATCCAACGACCCGCTTCACCCCCTCATGGGAAAAATCAAACCCCTCCAACCCAGAGCTCACTCTCCCCCCAAATAGCACCTAAGACGAAAGCAAGACGGAGCAATACCTTCCTCCAGACACGTAAGGAAAGACAAGTATAGGAAAGAAACCAGGGAAAGACACAAACCCTTCGGCGGGCCCCCCTAAACAAAGGAAAGGAATCTTACGGCACCAAGTGCCGACGGAGAGGGGAGATAAAACTACTAGTGCGGGGCGCCTTAGCGGAAACGCACTGAACCTCAAACCCGAAGGGCTACAGGGGCAGGCAGGTCGGGAACGGACTGTCCCCAGTAATCGGCAACGCTTTCGGATTTTAGCATGGGCCAAGGAGGTAGTGCTATACCATGACACAGCGTAACCTACTCGCGAGGTTTGCGACCGTAGAGTAAATCGCAGGAGCGGGAGGAGGACGAGGGGAGTCACCCAGCGAGGAGAGCCACTCAGCAGTGGAGGTGCCAGCTATCGTGAGGGGCAGTAGGGTGCCAGCCGAGGAGGCAGTAAGGTGCCAGCTAAAGAAGGGGGTAGCAGTACGGTGCGAGCGGATCCGACGCGTGGGAAGCGGGAGATGGAAGGCTCGCCAATGACCGAGAAGTACGAACGCGGAGGACCGAAACAGGGTCACGATTTTTCGAATGCCGACCGTACCGACCGAGCAACTCAGGAGAGAGTGCAATACCAGAGAGCAGGGCCACCAGGGCAACTACTGCACCGATAGCCCCAGACTGCGACCGCGTGTTGACGAGGAAAGAGGGTTGCCGACCGTGCAAATCGCTAAGCGAGACGGGTCGCGAAGTGCGGGGTAAAGGGTACGAACGTCAACGCGAACGAAGACGAACGGAACCAGGAAGGAATCCATAACCCCAGGGAGGGGAGGCCAGAGGCCCCAGAGAGAGGAAAGAGATGAATGCGTAATAAACCCCCGACCAGATGCCACGGACGAGGTAAATCAGAGGCGGAGGACACTCTCACGATGATTTCCCATGGTGCTGAGATTTCAATCGCTGGAGGTGGAGCGGACGAGAAAGATGGAAAGAAATAGGGGGTTTTTTTTTTTTTTTTTTTTTTTTTTTTTTTTTTTTTTTTTGTTTTTTCGGTTTTTTTTTTTTTTTTTTTTTTTTTTTTTTTTTTTTTTTTTTTTTTTTTTTTTTTTTTTTTTTTTTTTTTTTTATATCATATATTCGTTGTTAAGGTACAAGAAATCGCATGGAGCGCTAGCTATG
>Ga0307513_10007551_pt1 | contig 14059 bp, 20 predicted proteins | sample 15_EM_MG_FD_202174 | JGI IMG/M metagenome (GOLD analysis project Ga0307513, IMG submission 202174) | Populus trichocarpa ectomycorrhiza microbial communities from riparian zone in the Pacific Northwest, United States - 15_EM | ecosystem: Host-associated > Plants > Roots > Unclassified | place... | reverse complement strand
CCCGTGAGACTGATTCGAGGCTAAGGATAAGGCCATCATGTTGGGATGGCAACGGAACGGGATGCCCCCAGGACTCTGGTGCAGGCTCAGTCCTTAAAGGGAGCCCATGAGCGTTGCGGTATTATTCTCTGGAGACTATCCGATCAAGATCATCCCGTGGATCTGACGGCGACGAGGATCAGTGACCCTGAATGGAGACACAATCGACTTCGGTTTATTCATTAATTAACTTCGGTGCGTGAGGGCAACGGTTGGCTGGGTGCGCAAAAGATACCCTCAACCGCTCGAAAACAATTACGGCGGGGCATTTCTTCGACTTCCTCAATTTCTGAGGTCGTGATCATCTTCCGCGCGACCATCTAATCTTATCTCCTATCTAACTGTTCACCGAACACGGGCCCGAGCATCACGAAGTAATGACTCGGCCAAATGGAAATACAACCGGGTGCAGACAAGTACCTTGCTTCTACCCCCACCACTCGGTCGAAACTCCCGCACCTCATCGCGAAGATGTGTGTCCCTGGATCAAAATCCACTCCGGATCCAATACCCCAAACCGAATCAGCCCCAGAGAGCCCACTCACATCCCTACCTCCCATCATACTCCCACCAACATACCTCTCACGGCTCACGCTACGGACACAGCTACCGCCCGATTTTGAGAACATAGCCAAAATCTTCAACAGCCCAACCGCGATGAAGTACCTCGGTGGGCTGTCCCCGCCCAATGGTTGGACCGAAGATCGCGTTCAGGGCCTTTGGTACCCCTCGGACATCGCGTCCCGTGTTGAATTACAGGAACTTGCACGTGCGGAGGGAAAAACCTTAGCCTTGGCTATCATCTGGGGCTCAACGGGCGAGCTCGTCGGAGTTACGGGCTACGCGAGGATGGAGCCACCCGGGACCCCAGGCAGGAAGGCAGAGCTGGGGATCATTACGGACGTTGATCTGATTACGAGTCGTGGGTGGAAGTCGCTCGGAACGGAGGCGTTACATGCCGCAAGCAAGTACGCCTTCGAGGAATTGGACGGCATCGAGGAAATCACACTAGTGACACAACAGGATAACGAGGAGATGCGGGGGTGGTCGGAGAAGGTGGCTGGGCTTACGCCGAGGTTGACGGTCGAGGAATGGGGGCACGCCGCATGGTATGGATACACGAAGGAGCTGTGGGAAGCGAGGGGAGGGGTTTGCGACAAGTTGGAGGCGAAGCTGAAAAGATCGAAACGGTTATTAACGACAATCTGAAGCTGCAAACATTGTAATGCGTGCGTACGTAAATTGGATCATGGTTAACAGTGAAGGAAACGGGGCATGGGGCCGGCGAGTTAGGGAGTCCAGTACTGTGACATTTTGCGTTCAGATGGTCGAATGGACCTCACGTACAGCTTGGGCTCGACGTTGTAGGTCACTTCGGCCTTTACCGATCTTCCTCTTGGAGAGTTGCTCTACGTCGTCTCCTCGCTAGGGCCGTGCCCTTAGCGGGAGAAAGCACCGACAGAGTTAAACCTATGTACATGCGCGTACACCTCAGCTTCTTCCGGCTGAATCCGACCCGTCGCTCCCTGACACGATCACGACGGAGTCAGTTCTGGTTCTGGATTGGAGGAGGTCTCGCGATTATTATTTTTCCTTACGATCTATCAGCGTGTAAGCGAAAGTGATACGCGGCCGCTTATCTCGAGCCATGGCAATGTAACAGATGTCCTCTCGCTCCTCCGACTGTAACCACCGTCTTTCTGGTACCTCCACCATGACCCTCAGCACCAGCATGAAGAGGTTCTGTCTGTTTTTTCTGTTTTTCGGAGTGTTCACGCCACACGTATCGGCGGCCTTTGCTCAGTGCCAACCTGGTTGGGAATGGGTGAGTGGTCCTCCACGTTTCTAGATTGAGCCATAGTGGCTTGACCTCCAGGGAGCGGTCGAACTAATGTGTGACCTCTGCCCAGGCTTCCAACTCGAAAAACCAAAACCCTTGTGAGATCGCTGGTGCCCTTGAGGCGGCATGCCTGGGGTTCGGTGTGTTCGAATCAGTGTTCCACTTCCTTCCTAATAACTCACGATCCATAGGTGTGTACGAGTTGGGTCCCCTTCCACCCGGAATGAACTATCTCCCACCTCAGAAGGGTACTAAATCGCTGGAGTGTGACTGCAGCACCGTGATGTTTAGGTATATGGTCAACCTGCGCCCTGTCTTGAGCAAGTGCCAATAATTGAGTCACGTAGTTTGTACATGGCATGTACCGCCTGTCAAAACGCCACCATCCAGCGGTGGTCATCCTGGAACGGGGCTTGCACGAACCTTCACGTCAGTGGGCACTCTAAGCCAACCCCTCCGACCACTGTTCTTCCACACTGGGTGTTCCTGGACTACGATGTATGTATCCGATACTGGCGGTGGAGCGTGAAATCCCCCATATCTTACTTCCTGCTTAGGCCCCGGACGAGTTCGATCCTGAGCTCGCGAAGTTTGCGGGCGATAAGCCAGAGGAATTTGCGGACCCCTCGTTTTCCTCACTATCTATCGTGTCCTCTCTGGGTTCCAATTCACCATTATTGATCTCCACAAGTCCAACTAGTGCGGGTTCAGAGTCATCATCATTGATCTTCACGAGTCCAGCTAATGCGGGTTCAGAGTCATCATCATTTGTCTCCACGAATCCAGCTGGTACGGGTCCTGAGTCATCGCCATTGGTCTCCACGAGTCCAACTGGTTCGTCAACCGAGGGCGGCCTGCAGAACGACAACCCACAGGGGAGATCGTCTTTGAACGTGGCCGCCATCGTGGGAGGTGTCATCGGTGGTTTGATTTTTTTGGCTGTGGTCGGCGTCGGAGCTTGGGTATTCCGTCGTAGATTCAAAGTATCTGGAGGAGAGACCGGTAGGGATTACCCGGACGATGCTGGGCGTCCTGTTGGCGCCGTCACGTCTTTATCGATGCGGTTATACGTGAGGTTCTTCGCCTTCTTGTCTAACTTCCTCTCTGATCAAAGTTGACAGAATCCGTCCGACCCATCTACCTTCCCCGAAAAAGACTACGGAGCAAGTGGGACATACGTGACCCTACCAAAGAGTGGTCAGTTCACCGGTGCTGCAGAAATATGAACAACTGCGCGAGCTTTTGTTTTTTTCATACCTCTCAACGCCCCCTGGCCTGGCGGTCTGTTGAATTTTTATTTTTTATTTCTTATTTTTCATTTCGTTGTACGTTTATTCTGCCAAGGTGGTTGTACCCATTTTACACATTACGAGCTGCGAGGATCCTATGTTGGACTACCTGGCTTTCTTCTACCCCATGCGCCGCATTTGCTGGCGTAGATATAACATTGTTTACTGTCACTACATTTGGAGGCTTTGGCTTCGTTCCTGAGCTCTTGTTTAGGTTTCGTGTGAATTCTATACCTATGAATGCCGATATCCGGTTGCGTTCCGCCCATGTGCATGAGCGCTTGAGCATCTGTCCCTCCCCAGATAACAAAACTACAGGCGTTGGGATAGTGTATTTCAAGGGATGTCCTCCACGGTGAATCGTGGGCATCGTGGTCTTATTATGGGTCTTGGCGGTCCCGCGACTGGCGGAATCACCTAGGTCTTCGCGCCCTGCTGAATGTACCAAGTCGGCCCCGTTGACAGATTGTCGTCGCGACGTAGTCTCGATCTCAGGCTTCGGTACAGAGTCAGATGGATTTCTTCGTTCAAACTCAAAATCTCGCGACTCTGTGGATTCGTGGATCCGGAGGAGCAAAGATCCCGCGACGTAGGGAAGGTGGGGAGATCCCCGTGGCCGGGGACGCTTTCCCACGGTGGCTTCCTCTACCTCCCTCGAGCAACGATACGGTGCTGCAAAAGGGGACACCCACAACTTTGTCATCAGTTGGCCACAATCCTTGCTTCTCGTCGCTCCTTTTGACTGTTTCTACCGCTGAAGTGATTGAGTTGCCCGCCAAGCGAGTTCGGCACTGAGGTCCAGTCAGGATCTAGAGGACCCATGCGCCAGACCCCCCCCCAGAGACTTCCGCCACACGCCTGTCCCATCCCGCCAGGTTTGCCCAAGAGATCGTCGAAATGATCATCTCTCACCATCTCCATAATAAATCGCATAGTCTCCGCGCGCACCCGGTGTCTCGTTAGGAACGGCTCAGCCGGTGACAATCCCGCTTTTCCTTAATGGACTGGCCCTGATCCTACTGCTATCCACATCCATGCCCATCCTTTACTCAAGTTTGGCCGCTTCCCTCTTCGCAGTGTTCGTTGCCATGTTGTCTAACCACTCAATCGATACTCTCATGTCGAGATGCGAGGACCCGTTACCGATCGTAGTCGGCATCGGCAGCGCAAGATGGATGGAACAGTCACCCAGTACTTCGACCCCGTCATGGAACGTTTGCCTCTCGTGCTTCAAGCCGCTCTCCTCTTCCTTTGTTGTCCCCTCTCCACCTTCCTCTTCTTCATCCACGGGGTTATCGCTGGCGTCGTTGTCGGTTTCACCGCATTCGGTCTCTTCTACTTGCTCATTATTTCCGCAGCCACCATATCTTATAATTCCCCGTTCCAAACTCATCCCTCCCTCATCCTTTGCTTTTTGATTCGTTTCGACAGTGAACACAAGAAGTACCCCAGATGGATCAGGAAGTGGTTTGGGTGGGTTCGACACGTTCGATGGAAAGAACTTTGGTGGCCACATCGAGTTGCCTATGGCCAACATAACTGACCAGCCAACCGCACTCTTCAATAAAGAAACCGATTCGGATGGCTCCGTATTGGACTCGAACTATATTGCCCGGATGTTTCACGAGCATCGCGAGGTCCATCCCCGAGGTCGCTTGGTACGCTGGAATCTGGACTGCTCCATTTGTAAGTCCGATAGGGCAGTATTCAAGTCCGTCTCTGACCGACATCCGGTCATGGGGTCCAAGCGTTACGAGGGAGACTCGGATCTGGAATCTACCATCAGTATCATCCATCGCGTCCTCGCCAATTTTGGACCAATGTACTGGAAGAAATTGTCCTTTACTCCCCCCGATTAGAGCCTCCTCCTGGGACCGGTCGTGGAAGAATAAAATTGGCTCGTTTCCCGGAACCAGGTTGCACGTCGATAACCTGTCGATCGTTGGCAAGAGGTCAATTAGTCCGGTACACGTTCTCTACTATGGCATGAGGCTGAACCGTCCTGCTGTAGTCACGAATGCAGCTCCCAGATCGCAGGGATTCACGAGGTGCGACATTCGAGAGCTCCACTCTCACCAACAACGAGATCAATCGCGCTCAGGAGGCCACGGAGTTGATCGTTCCCTTCTGTGAGGACGAGATCGCTCAAAACTGTTACCAGCTGTTCCACGTCGTCATGCGGACCCCCATCTCTCCAGAGAAGTGAGAAGCTTCTCGTCTGACGACCATGCACGGCACCTGCAAATGGGACAAGTTCCTGCCGTGAGTCGAGGATCTTTAAGATTTTCTCACGGCGAGTAAGTTCCTCCGCTCGTGGGTGACTGCCGACGCGGCCAAGATATCTTTTATGAGCTAAGAAACCTGGAAAGGGATGTTTTTGGGAGACCCTAAACAACCTGTAATTAAGTCTCTAACCTGGTCCAAGGTTAAGCTGCGACCATCAGTCGGGTGTCATTCATCCCAAGGTGATGCGGGTGACTTATGATGAGAAATACGTCATGTTCTCCGACCCGGCACCCAGGGTAAAACGAGCCGCGGGAGCAAGAGGCCCTCGCCAGGCCAAGCTTGTGTATCCATGATGATGAGAGGGGAGAGGGCCGGTTTGTTGACCCGCGCGACCGTTGTGGGCAATTGGTTTGAAGCCGCTTTCGATTGCCCAGGTATGTTCAAAAATAGAAGACACAACTGACGAATCCACAAATGCTTTTCGTGCTTGTTTACAAACAGTAAAAGAGGGGGGCAAACAAAAAACAGTAAGACCCAATTTTCGTTCATTCCGCCGAGGCGGTCTGCAACGATTTCTTGTGCCGTCTCTTCCGTTTCTTCGACGAGTGTGCCTCCAGTCCTGCTTGGGTTTGTACGGTTTCTGACAATTCCTCCAACTTCCGCTTCTTCTCCTTACCCCCAGCCTGTGGCTCGCCCAGTTCCGGTACGGCACCCTCTGCAGCAGTAACACCCTTCGCCTTCTGCCTCTCCTTCTTCCCCTTCCTCTTCTTCACCTGCACCTCTCCGTCTTCACCATTCTTGTTGGCTTTCCTGGAGCTTAGTTTGTCCCTGAACTCCTTTAGCCTCTCCGGTCGCTGCCCGTCCCAGTTCCCTCCTTTCCGGTACGGAGCGTACTTCTTAATTCCCATGTACTGGTTGAGGTCCTTATCGTCCGCCATGAGGATCTCCGTGGGTGTCAGGCCGAATGCCTGAGGTGCCGTGGTAGTATATTTGAATCTCGTGGGGATTCCAGCGACCTTCGCATGGGGATTGTCAGAAAGGTGGTCACCACAACGAGAGTGGGCAGCACTTACGACGTCATTGAATTCGAGTTCAAACAGAGAGTCCATGTACTCCTGCACTTTCCTCTTTCTCGTCTCCTCCGTGCCATCCCACCCTTCATCGCCCCAGTCTCCGTCTTCCCGGTAAGCTTCATCGCCTTCATCCATATCGTAATCTTCATCCTCGTCACCGGCCGTCTTTCCTTTCTCCTTACCCTTGCTCCTTTTCTTTCTCTCCTTCTTGGATGAGGTTGCTGAGGGCACGATATCATCGATATCAATGTCATCATCCCACGTCGGCTTCTCTTCGTCATAGAATTCTTCATCGCCGGCTTGCGCATATATCCCCGCCATCTGACGGTCGTGTGCATCGGGGTCCCAATCACCTTCCAAGTCCAAGTCCTGGAGAGCTAAGACAATAACCCTTAGCAACTCGACGAACATATGGTTCAAGACATGGCTATACCTTGATGTTTAACGATATCCTGCAACCCACCCTCCTTGCCAATCCGCTCAAGCTTCTGCTGGAGCTCCTTCATTTTGAGCGCTTTCAGTCGCTTGACTTCTTCGCGTTTCTGAAGGAGTTCTTCCTCCTTACGAGTTTTGCGGCGTTCTCGGGCTTCCTTACGGGTCGTGTCTTGGCGGCGAACGGTGGAGGCGAGGTTACGTGGGTGACGGGCAATTTCAGTCGCGTTTCTGTGAAGAGGGCAGATACCAAATTACTCGACCGCCACTCATAGGGTGTGAGGAAACGACGTACGGTTCCTCGAAGCGGAAGTTATACGAATCCTCAAAGACGTCCGCAACGTCGTCGAACTCGTCTTCGTCCTCAATCACGTTGTTTGTGCCACCACCGACCTCAGATTCGGAAGAACTACCAGATGAGCCTTGAGCCACGTCTTCCCCATCTTCAGAGTCTTTAGCTTTCGGCTTCTTCTTACGATTCTGTACACCGGTGACTTCGGTGTATGTTGGGAGACGTTTTGCGCTCCGATCGATCCACCCTCGGTTCAGGATGTAACTATGAGGAAGAATGCGTTAGTTTCTTTCTGGCAGAACGCGAGAGTTTACAAAGGAGCGCACTTCATCAAAAATTCTTGATCTTCCTTTTCTTTATCCTCCTTGGTCCTCGAATGCTTCTTCTCCTTCTCCTTGCCTTTGTCCTTCTTCCCCTTCTTCTTCTTGTCTTCACCGTCGCCTTCACCACTTGGTGTATTTTCGTGGATGCCGATAGCGTCCCGGTCGACCTCAATGAGCTGGTGAAGGTCTTCCCCGACTTCCCGACGTAAGAACTCCTGATACTCTTCCTCTTCACGTTGCAACTCGTCTTTGGTCTTTTCTCGAGGAACGAGCAAGTCGTCCTCCTCAGAGGCATCACCGGAGACTGCAGTGTGAAACGCCGCAACGGTCTCGTCTCGGAGCTTCTTCTGTTCTTGGGTGTGGGTGAGGGGTTTTGGAGCCCCGTAGTCAGGAGAGGGGGAACGAGATGTAAATGCGAGCTCTGCGGCAAGCTTTTCTTGGCGGAGGGTGATGGGCTTTGGCTGGGGAAGATAATATCAGCATTTGCGCGCCATTCATGGCAAGAGATTCGAGTGACCTTCTCCCTTCTTGACTTGGGCTTTGACGGTGCCAGGTTCCCAGACCTTTTCTGTTCCTCTGTCCAATACGCTTAAGATATCTTCAATTCAATGAAACCTGAATGATTTACCTTCGAATACCGCCCTCTCCGTATCATAAATCTCTGGGTCCCGCCGCTTGATCTTTGCCAGCATGCGCAAAATGGCGGCATCCACACCAGGAGTCAGTTCTTCGCCATCTTCATCTTCCGATTCCAACTCTTCGGAGTCTTCCTCCTCTTCGTCGCCCTCTTCAGCGTCCGAGCCGTACTTCTCCTTGACTACCCGTTGTATCGTCCGTAGTCACGACGAAATTTAATCACCAGCGAAGACGAGCGTGATCAGATAGCAAAGCGGCCTGATACGTTTGGGAATCATGAATGGGACGCAGGGGAATTATGAATGCTCACGCCTTTCAAGCTCCTGCCTTTCTTTTCTGTACGTGAACGCTTTGGCGTAATGCTCGTTAATTGTGATCCGATTGAGGTCCTCGTCGGAGTCGGAGTCATCTGAGAGCATGTTTGCTGGGGCCATTCTCCGATAAATAAAGGCGAGGATGGGGTCAACTTGACAAGCGGTTTTTCGGTGTGTGGGAAAAATTGCCGGGGCGGATCAGTACGTGTGTTTCCTTTTTGGGAAGACAATGATTGATCGGCTAAACCTGCAGACGGTGCGAGGACCATTGTTTTGAAGCTCACGAGGCCAGTCCTCTCTCGCCCTTCGCCTCCCCTTTCTGTCTTTACTCTTCTCTCTTCCAACACCCACCCTTAATTGCTAACGACTCCGCCCTCAAGTGGTATGGCTTCCACACCCTCTCCCTGGCAAAAACCCTCGAGGTTCAAGGAACACCTCTCAATCTCTCCCTCAGACAACTTTGGCATCGAACATTCCAGGTTCTCTCTGGACTCGTCTCCATTTCACCCGCTCAGAACCGCCTCATTGACGCTGGCTGGCACACCTCCATCGCTGAAGAACACACGCGATATCCCGGAGGATGTCGAGTCCTTGCGGAGTCACGGCTCCTCGAGCATGCGTCGGCAGACGATCCGCGACAGATTCACCAAGATCTTCTTCGACGTCCGAACCCTGGACGACCGGAGCAATAACCCTGACATCGATCTCGTGGCTGTCCGCCCGCTGCCACCGTGGGCCCCGCTGAACTTGGATAGGAAGGAGAAATCGCCTCTCCCGACCAGTCACCCTGCTCGTAGCTATTCGGCTCCACAGAAGAAGCAGAAGAAGAGGCGATTTAGGTGGTGCACGTTCCTCTTGATCCTTATCATCCTCGCTCTACTCGGAAACGTTACCTTCCTGAACGTGCGCGTGGTCGAGTTGACAAAGATCATCAGCGAGAACACGCCTTCATCTCCCACCCCTACTTCAACTCCATCCAACCCATCACTATCGGACGATGTCAATGAATGTCTATCTCAATTCACCCTTAACGCCCCATCGGATCCCTCCGCCTACCCTTGTTCTACCTGTCTTTCGGTTCTGTCAAACGTGACCAACAACACTGATGCTGCAAACGCGCTCCAGTTCTGTGGACTGCGTGCCATCCTCGAAAATACAAGCACAGCCGGGCAGGCTGCACTTTCACAAGCCGGATGGGGCAAGGACTTGAGTGTCTGTACCTGGTCCGGGGTGTCATGTTCCGATTCTGGCTTAGTCACCTCGCTGTAGGTCCCTCGTTCCCCACGTACAGCCCTCTACAAACACTGATTTACATTTAGGCAACTCACCTTTCCCGCCACCCCCGCGCTTATCCCCTCAGAGATTGGGGTCTTCTCTCAACTGCAGTCTCTGGAAGTGACCGGTGACGGCAGCTCCCCAGCGGGGGTCTTACCAGACTCATTCCGTAACCTGACGTCCCTTACGACGCTTCACCTACAATCGACGGCCATAACGACGATACCTAACGATTTGTTCTCTTTGTTGACCAAAGTGACCGACCTGACGTTGATCGCGAACGGGAATTTCGCGGGCGATTTGACTTCCATCACCAGTCTGTCGTTGCAGAGCCTGACCATCAAAAACCAGAGGTTGACGAACCCCATTGAAAGTTTGGCAGGGAGTCGAAGTTTACAGAGTTCCTTGCTTGTTCTGTACGTGTTCAAGGTCTATGAACCCAGAACAACTGTTTTACTGACATTTTGTCTATCGACAGTGACCTCTCCTCAAACTCGCTCTCCGGCCCAATCCCTTCCTCCATCTCGTCCCTCGCCGCTCTCACCCAGCTCCACCTGGATAACAACGGCTTGGAGCAGGCTGTACCAGGCTCCTTCCCTCGTTCTCTCCAGTCCTTGACGATTTCGAACAATACCAACCTCAGCGGCGTCATGCCTTCTGACTTTTGTTCGAGCATCTTCCTCAAGGAATGTGATCTGAGAGGGACGAGTGTGAACGGGACAGGTGGTTGTGGCGTCTGCCAATTCTAGGCACCCACTCTGGCTCTTCGACATCCTTGCTTCTGGTTTACGTTCCCCCTTCATGCTTGTCATCCTGGCTATCGACGGTTGACCCCCACTATGGTTCTTCCTTCATCTCCAGTCATGTTTTGCCTTTCGCCCCCTCCGTTCCCCTGTGTAGGCACGATTCACAGTTCACGTTCACGTCTCGTAATGATTGTGTAGCATAGGTACTGTAGTACCATCGCTTTTTCTCCCCATGACCCCTCTCCCCACATTCTCTCTCGTTAACAAGTACTCAGGACATTCGTTTGTAGGTATTGTAGTCATCGGTCATTCTCTTGTAGCCCTACCTAATTTCTATCTATACGTACACATTCAGTTTTTAGTTAGCTACTGGGACGCTCGTTTATTTCTTTTGCCGGGGAGCTGTTGGCCGTGCCGAGCTCCCTTTCGCATAGTTGCTGGCGCAATCAAGGGTGTTTTCCTCTGGAACCTCGTTTTTTGTGAACGTCCTCTGGTGGGCCCCTGCCACCCCGCTCTCCGTTAATGACGCTCATGAGCGCCGATCCCAGACCCTTCGGAATAACGCGAGTGTCCCGCCTCACTTCCGAGATCCCTAGCAGGTTGTCTTCACACTCATCACTGGAATGACCTCCTAACTTCAGCTACTTCTTGCTCCACTTTATCTAACGCGACTGAATTCGAGCGATGGGAAACTTCTCTTGGTCGTGAAGGAGACCAGCCAGGGCCAACCGTTTAATAGCATTCGCATAGCGAGGAGACGCCGCTGATGACATCGTCTCCGCACACGCAACGCGCAACTGAAAAGCTCACGGATATTACTCTTCTGTTTCAACTGCCACTCGGCCATTATGCGCTCCTCGAAGTCGGAAGGGTGATGTGGTTACGATTCATTATCCTACGCGGTCCTGGGGTTGTAACCTTCTACGGTCCTCTGTTTCTTCTCCCCTCCTTTGTGGCTTTCGTACGGGCTGGTCTGAGCTGCTGAAAACATCCCCCCTCCCTCGAGAAGAAAATTACTGTCATGCGTGCGTTTTCGACTTCTGTTTCTGTTCTTGCTGTCGTTGTGAGCCTCTCCTCGCGTCCCAGTCTCTGAGTTTGACGACTGACACGAGGGGTGTTCATAGCTGTGCTCTGCTCTACTGGCCTCAGCAAAGGTAGTAACCGTCGTAGTTGGTGGTAATGGCACCACCCAGGATGCCAGCTTGATCTTCCAACCTCGGGAAGTCCTAGCAGACGTTGGAGATTACGTCGTCTTCAACTGTACGTCCACACCGTTCTATTCCCTTACCCTCACATTTTGTACGCTAATGCATCGACACTTAACTCCGACGTTTTCCACTCTCTCCCTCCAGTCACGAACGGCACACACTCAGTCATCCAATCCACCTTCGCCGCACCCTGTCTTTCCTTACACGAGACCAACTCCACCTTCAACGGCTTCAACTCCGGCCTCCGCAACGCAGTCAACGGAACCGCACAAACGAACCTAACCATCCAGATTACAGAGGAAGACCGAAACAGGACGATCTGGTACTTCGACCTCTGGGCGTGCGGCCAAGGCGGCGTCGGGGCCATCAATGCGAACGATTCCGATTGGGAGAACTTCGATGCGTTCGTCAGAAATGCGGAGAGGCTGAACGGGACGGGTGGAAACACTAGTATCAGTGGAGGTAGTCGGCCGACCAGCACGCGACCAGTGCCCACTAGTACAGCAGCTGGGAATTCGGCGGAGAGGGTCGGGGCAAACGCCGTGAAGGTTATTTCTATCTTCACCCCATTGCTCCTCGCTATTTTCGCCATGTAACCCCCAGCATGATGGCCATTTCGTCAAGGACGCCGCGTAATGCCGCTCTTCCTGCATATGGTTATTATCTATACAGTCGCTTAGGTCTTCTGCTTGATCCCCCCTCTGGTTCATGTCTTGTCATGGGCCCTGCCAGTCTTACTGTGTTGGTTCCCTTGCGATATGTTTTATACCTCTGTCATTACGTTTACTCATCCGCTAGATCCAGTCACGTAGTGCCTTTGCATACCACCTCTAAATAATGTTATACACCCCCCGTTACTTCTATCCTATCGACTGCCCTCGCTCTGCCCAAGCAATTAAGACTCCGCAAACCTGGGGATCAGTGGGCGAGGATAAGTGACTCGTTCGGAAGCGGGGTGTGAGGAGTGGGGTATCAGGTAGAGAAAATGTAATCACTGACAACGACGACCCGATGCCGTCAATTGCCTTTCTTAAGCTAATACAATTCGCATCACGCGAAGTGAAGGGAAATAAAGGTTCGGGAACGGAGATTTACCTGAATGCTTGCATCCCATACGGATAAACACAAACGTTCCATCACATCATCCACTTGTTTGATCATCAATAGACGATCCGCGAAGCCACCTGGGAGGCCAGAACTCCACATCTTAGTGGACACAGACGAGTAGGGGGATCCACGTTGGCCACAAGGCTTCGAAGGATTCAAGATGATCTGCGGGGGCTACATTTCATTAGTTATCTGAACGTGAAAAGGGCGATTGCGATCGGAAAGCGGTTCAGAGAGAAGATATGGTCTCGTTAGAGACCTTCTCACAAGGGAGCATCGGACGGTCGCCAATCTCCCCTCAAAATAAGTACAATAGTTCCTACATCATGACGGAAGGGGGAGGGAACAGAGTACAGTATTTTGTACTCACCGGGTCGAACAGGCCGTAGTCTCAATAGCGCAATCCAAAGGAACACAACTGAAGGCCACAAATAGGGTGATCCTCTGCCCCTCGTGCGTACCCTAGTCGTCCTCGTCATTGGATGTACTGAACGCTAGACATGACAGCGGCATGTCCGCGGATGTAGAGCCACAAGCTCGGCCAGCCACGGGAAGAGTAACACCCAGATTCATCGACCGTGGCAGTAGTCCCTAGGAAGGCTTCACCGCTGCCATGTCAGAATAAAACCAAACCCAGGTATAAATAAGGGCCCGACCTTAGAATACCTCAGCCAATATCACGACTCCCCCGACTCTTCCATCTCCCAGCTACCAGAAGGAAAGAAGCCATGACAACCCCGTGCGCCGTAAACGAAACCGAAAGAAGCATGTTGTCGTCCGTACAGTTGTGGATGTCGAGGTTGCAGCTCGTGACGGTCGTGGTAAGTCGACAGAGTTGAACCGATCGGGGTTTCCGAAATTAAACGACTCCTTCTTGACCTTCCTCCACCACCCACCTAGACCGCTTTCTTCGCGTCAACGGATGGCATGCTCCTCAGCCGCGTCGGGACCTACGTCCCAGAAGACACGTCGATTGGAAATATCTTAACCCACTCGGCGTTGTCTGGTGCTTTGTCTTTGCATACCTCAGCTGGTACGTGAACTGCTGGGCCTTCCGTTTCCTACGAGCTCACATGGTTTCGTCCTAGCTATTATCTCTTACCTCGCCTCTTTCGTGCTCGTGAAGTACAGCAAGATCTCCGTCCCAATTTCCGAAGAAGGTTCAATCGCCTCCACACCTCGAAACCCACAGCCAGGAGAGGATCCAACCACTCGAGCCCGCGGAGGATCCGTCAGAATCGTACAGCAGAGTCCTCCGT
>Ga0307513_10007550_pt1 | contig 14059 bp, 16 predicted proteins | sample 15_EM_MG_FD_202174 | JGI IMG/M metagenome (GOLD analysis project Ga0307513, IMG submission 202174) | Populus trichocarpa ectomycorrhiza microbial communities from riparian zone in the Pacific Northwest, United States - 15_EM | ecosystem: Host-associated > Plants > Roots > Unclassified | place... | reverse complement strand
GTGGAGGTGGGGCGGATACGAACGCAGCATTTCCCGCCTTTCGTTTTCGTTTCAGACGATTCCTTTCTCGAGCAGAGAGGCCACTCAGGTCTTCTTCTGACAGTTCTGGGATGGGGAGAGTAGGGATGGGTGTTGATGAGTTGGAACGATCTGTCGGTGAAACCGTGGGGGGTGAAAACGTTGTGTCTTCCTCGGTCTTGACGGGGTTCTCAGACTCGGTCTCTGGTTCCACCTCTGGGGCGAGCTCCTTTTCCCAGTCCATTTCGTCACCACCCAAGCCATCAAGAAAATCAAGGCCAAGACGACCCATTGCCTCCTTTCGAGCCTTCTTGACTTCAGACGGATTGGCAAGAATGGTGGAAGGCTTGACAAATTCCTTTCCGGAGGAAGCAAGAAGACGAGTTCCGCGTTCCATCAAATCCCTGACGGAAAAGTTCGGGAACTCGGGTATGGGTGGGGGTTCGTCCGCAGGCTTCATATGGACATCAGGGCATCCGGAGGGCTCCCAGACGGGGATGGAAGAGAAGATCTGGGAGAGGGCATTGGTTGCAGCAGAGCGCGTGTCATGAGATTTAGAATGAAGATATGGAAGGATCTGTATGGAGGCGGGTTGGACAAGGGAAGATCAATGGAGGAGGGAAAGACGCACGCGAGCGAAGACGGCCAGGAGCTCTGACCACGCCTGTTCGTCTTTGAACGCGACGTTCTGTCTGACTGTTTTTATGTCTTCCTCGACAAATGCGACGTCAGTGATAACGCTCTTTACTGCGAGCTGGGCTAGTTGTTTGGCAGCGGTGGATCTGACGGAGGTGGAAGAGCCGGTGTCCAGGAGGAGGAGGAGCCGGTCCAATCTGGGGAGGCAAGGATGAGGATCGGGAGCCGACACGAATTGATGCGGATTACCTTGAGGTCATCGGGGCAGTCGGCCCGGTCCGACCGAGGCTTTTTTTACGGCGGCGGAGACGAGGGGGAAATTTCTCACGGGGGCTGGTTGGGGTCTGACCTTTTATCTTTAATCGTCTCGCGTGTCGATCACGATCACGAGTCACACCGTCACCCTGCCCAATGCTGCACCAGCTCGTCTGCTCTCTCCAGTCCGACGATACCAGTGGACGTCCTTTCTTTCTCTCCGCCTCGCTGGCGTGCTCACCCCCTTGCAGCCCTCGACGACTTCCGCAGTGCCGCCCTCGCCCTCTCGCCAGAGCAAGCCGCCGATTTTGACAAATTTATCCGAGATTGTCACAACAACCTCGCGACTGCCACCGACGTCTATCACTCCCGCAGGTTCTACACAGACGCGTGCATCCTCAAATCCGTCTACGACACGTCCACTCCCACCCTTGGCCCCCCAGCCGTCGCGCGGGCGATAGAACACCTCGACAAGGCCATCATCGTCGCAGGCGCCGCAGGTCCTGGTCGCCACGACTTGATCCTCGACCTAATTGAGCGCATTCAGTCGGAACACATGTCCTCACTACGACCGTCACCTCTCCCTGATGTGTCACTATCGACCGCGGCGCCATCCACGCCTGCGCCAGTTGTTTCCGCTCGGCAGCAGGTTCCACGGTTCGACGCGCCGCCTTCCCTGGCTTCCTTTCAGCGCTCAATCGCCAAGTATCCGTTTATCGTCCCCGGTCACGCAACTGACTGGCCAGCGCTGAACGAACGCCCGTGGCACTCTACACATTACTTGCGAACCGTGTCCGGCCCCGGACGCGTTGTTCCTGTGGAGATCGGAAGCGACTATCGGACCGACGACTGGTCTCAGGTCCTCATGGGATGGGATGACTTTGTGACGTCACTCACCCAGCCATCTGATGAGGTGCTGTATCTGGCACAACACAGCCTTTTCCTTCAGTTTCCAAACATGCGAGAAGACGTGGTCGTTCCCGACTACGTGTATTCGTGTCTGAACCCCCCAGACTCTTTCCCGGACTACAAACCCCCGACCAACGATGAACAGCTTGTCCTGAATGCTTGGCTGGGTCCGAAAGGAACGATATCCCCGGCGCACGTGGCAAGTAGTCTTCGCACCCACCGATCATAGCCCCTACTCAAGTAAGCGGAACACCCCAAAGGACCCATACAACAACTGTTACGGTTGGCTTGGTCGTCCCTATCTCCATTCACAATCTGACTGAGGACATCAAGTTCAGGTCGTCGGTCGCAAGACGGTGTGGCTTGCACCACCTCGCCCATCTTCTGCGTTATATCCCGATTTCAAACGTTACCCCTCTGTGAACAAGCAAGTCCCCCAATTATCAAACACCTCGCAAGTTGACGTCTTCGCCGCGGACCCGTCAGGTGAATTCCCCCGGTTTTGGGAGGAGGTTGTACCAGAAGCGATGACAGCGACCCTCGAGCCTGGAGATTTGCTTTTCTTTCCTCCTGGTTGGTGGCACGCGTTTCGGAGCGAGGATGTGAGCTTTTCGGTTTCCATGTGGTGGTGATGGCCCCGCCCTGTTCAGAGTATTGCACGTGCCGGTGATCGATGACATTCAATCTTGGTGTTTCCCGTAACGTCCGAGTTCTCGTACCGTTCGATACTCTCTCTTTCTTTCTTTCTTTCTTGTCTATCCACGCTCTGTATGATAGACAAGTTTGTCCGGCCATCGGTCGAAGAAATAAAGTTGGTTTCTCTGTTGCCCGATTTCCCTTGTGATTGTGTCTGATGTCCTGTGATCTAGCGATGCCTATACGCGACTCTTCAAATCGACCTTGACATTGTCCAAGTTGAAGGACGCAGCCATTGGTGGCAGGCTATTCAAACCATCCGAAGACCCTATCGGTGTCGTAGGCCGGAGTATGATATGGAGGGTGTGTCGAACCTCTTCACCTGGAGCATCATTTACTCATCCGATTACGACGAAAGCTCCTTCTATGTGAAAACGAACCTTTAAAGTCCCCGGCACAAGACACTCCCGCACTGTCCCTTAAATTCTGGCAAGACTCACGGAGGGCATATGTCGACGCACTTTTAGATAAGATGCAAGCGCCGGACGGGAGCTACCACGAAGGTCTTGCCATCCCCGGTGTGGAATCGCTTCCCAAATCCAACCAAACCCCCGTAAAGAATTTGGACAAAAATAACCCCCTGAGTCTAGACACTGCGGTGGGTCGGCTATAGACGGTTTCTATCGTCAACTGACATCGCTCCCAAAGAATCCGTGGACCACTTGGTTTGCCTCTGTGGACCTCCGGAAAACCATACTGCAAGACGTCGAACGCACGTACGTCCTCGATCTACCTCCAGTCCCTTTCCCTGAACTATCTTAGCTTTCCGGACGTGGGATATTTCCGAGATCCAGAAGTTCAATCGGACCTCACAAATATCCTCTTCATCTACTCCCTCCAGAACCCCGTTCTTGGGTATCGTCAAGGGATGCATGAGCTGCTGGCTCTGCTTTATTATGCATGTGATTTTGATTCCATCTCTGAAGAACGGGCAGCGCCTCCTCAAAATCGCGAACTGGGAGACCTCTTATCGCGAGCCTGGGTCACCGCAGACGCGTACACACTCTTCATCTCGGTTATGCGTGGCGTTGGCCGCTGGTATGAATGGAGAGAACCCCCAGTATCCCTACAGAAAGGCCCGCCATCTCCCAACCCAGGACCACTCGAAATCCAACCATATGTGGCACCAATAGTGGAAGCCTGCAACCGCATACAGTCCATCTACTTGAAAAGCGTTGATCCCGATCTGTGGAAACACCTACAAGCATCGGGCATAGAGGCCCAGATATACGGGATGTGAGTACGCTTCCTGTGCCAGCCAACTCGTGATTCATTGTGTCCGTAGTCGCTGGCTACGTCTTCTCTTCACACGAGAGTTTGGAATTCCAGATGCACTCCTTTTGTGGGATGGTCTCTTTGCCTGTGATCCTACCCTGGAGCTCGCGAAGTGGATCTGTGTTGCAATGCTGATACGTATCAGAAACCAACGTTGGTTTCCCCACTCGTGCACGAGGTTCATCTCTGACAGGTTCCCTAGTTTTCCCTTCTGACTACAGTACTCAGCTTACTTTCCTTCTCCGTTACCCTCCCCCTCCCAGTCGCCATCTCACCACCTCGGCCGCAAACGAACAATCATCTACTCCACATCATGCCACACTCCTCTTGCGACAAGCTTTGTCATTGCAAATCGCACCGACCGTAGCGACTGGCGCCTCTGTGGTTTACGAGAACCGCAATTTATTGAACATTGAATCAGAAGTTCCCGAGCCACCCCCACCTCCCATGAAGCGTAGGACTGGCCAAGGTCCAACATCCGCGATAAACGATGGCCCTTTACGAATGTTACAGCGACCACTGCACACTCGATACGGGTCTTCTAGCTCATTGGGGCTTCCTGATATTGCGAGGAATATCCTTGATCGGAGTGAAAGTTTGGGAATTAACCGCACGGTTATGAATGCGGTCTCGGAGATCAAGGTAATGATCGAAAATACAAAGCGTTGAACCACTCTGATTTCACGGTCGCTTCCAGCGTAACTTGCCCGATCTATCAACCTCGTTCAACGCATCGCAGTATCAACCAGCTTCATTCCAATTGCTTGACGGAAAAACCCCAGAACGTCCCCATTGGGAGACACGTTCGCGATTCGAGGTCGAGAAGGAGATGGCCGAGCTGAAGAAGATGCAGCAAAAAATAGGTGATTCGCTTGAGTGGATCATCGAGGCCCTTTCTCAGGAAGGCGGGGGCGAATCGGCCGTCCTCAGGAAACAACAGGCCCTCGAGTCCTTGGCATATGCCAAGAATATTCTCAAGGGGTCTGTCTCAGTCGTTGATGACAACAGACTGTTCGACGAAAAGGCACTCAAGGCACGAGTAGATGCCCAGGAAATGATCCCAGCGACTGTCCAGGGTTTATCCCACATTTCTGCGTATCCCCCGCATCCCACTTTGCCTAGTAGTTCACCCACCACCAATCTTGAAGCGCAGAGAATCGTGACACCGCAGAATGATAATCCCGAGCGCCGACGTGGATTGGGTCATTCGTCCTCCAGCCCCTCGTTAAACAGCCTCCCCGCCCGGCTATCTCCCGTTTTACCCCGTACCCCGTGGACCGCCGTTCATGACAAAGCGGCAAGTATTTATTCACCGGCCGAACCCACCCCTCCCAAGCCACCGCAGCGTTCTGTCTCGTCTTCCTCTCGGCCGACCCAGACCGAGACATCGGCGAAATCACCGATTCAACATGATCCCTTGGGTGTTTTGTGATGTGTTTGTAGCACCATCTGTAGTATCGTCGGACGGTCTTCGCATTATATATATATGTGATACTATTCGCTGGGAGAACTCGGGCCGGAGCGGAAACACAACTTCTTGATCGCCAATAGCCGAGCTTCGTTCCCCCACCACCAACTTCCCCCTTGTCGCACCCCCCCATTACTACTGGGTGTTGAAGGATGTTGAGAAAAACTCTTCCGGGTGCTCTGAAATCGGCAAAACGGAACTTCAGCAGTTCCGCCCCTTCTCGTCTCTTCGTCGGAACAGGGTCTACCAGAGCTCAGACGGTGAAGGTGTGGTCGATTCTTTTATGCACGGTCCATCGTGGAGGATACCTCAGCTCATGTCTAGCTATGTAGTCCTGGGAAAGTGGCAAATATCCCTTGATTGAGCACGAGTACGATGCTATTGTCGTGTGCGTTTCGTGGACTCTTGATCCGTATCCCCAAATGCTCCAACTGACGCGTTTTGCAGCGGCGCCGGAGGTGCTGGTCTCCGAGCTGCCTTTGGTTTGGCAGAGGCTGGTTTCAACACAGCGTGTATCACTAAATTGTTCCCCACACGGAGTCATACGGTGGCTGCCCAGGTGAGCTGGACGTACAATAAACGTGTTCCCGATGATCTAATGACGTATAGGGTGGAATAAACGCCGCACTAGGAGTGAGTCGACCGGGGTACAGAGTTTCAGTACCTAACATATATTGTACCCCACTAGAATATGACTGAGGACGATTGGAGATGGCATATGTACGACACGGTGAGCAGCAACTCTCTACATCTCCTTCATGAACTCAACGAGTTCACTTGAAAATAGGTCAAAGGTTCTGACTGGCTTGGTGACCAAGACGCTATCCACTACATGTGTCGTGAGGCCCCTGATACTGTCATTGAGGTCAGTCGTCGGATTTGCGTGTCTCTCTACATAGCTTATGAGGTCATGTAGCTGGAACACTTTGGTGTGCCATTCTCTCGTACTGTTGATGGCAAGATCTACCAGAGGGCGTTCGGTGGTCAATCCCTCAAGTTTGGGAAGGGCGGTCAGGCTTACCGTTGCGCTGCTGCTGCGGACCGAACGGGGCATGCCATCTTGCATACACTCTACGGGCAATCGCTCAGGCACAACACCAACTTCTTCATTGAATACTTTGCCCTCGACCTCGTCATGCAAGACGGAGAATGTGTTGGTGTCATCGCTCTGAATATGGAAGATGGGACCCTCCACCGTTTCCGTGCTCACAAGACCGTTTTGGCCACCGGAGGTTATGGTCGTACTTACTTCAGTTGCACAAGTGCACACACCTGCTCTGGAGATGGTAACGCGATGGTTGCACGTGCCGGCTTGCCATTGCAGGATCTGGAGTTCGTTCAGTTCCACCCCACTGGCATCTACGGAGCTGGATGTCTCATTACTGAAGGTGAGTTTCTTTTCCGCTTCAACACGAATGTCTTCTCACTACCAATTCAGGTTCGCGTGGTGAGGGAGGTTATCTCTTGAACTCTGAGGGAGAACGTTTCATGGAACGTTATGCTCCCACCGCCAAGGATTTGGCGTCCCGTGACGTCGTTTCTCGCAGCATGACCATCGAAGTCCGTGAAGGTCGTGGCGTTGGTCCCGAGAAGGATCACATCCTCTTGCAACTCAGCCACCTCCCTCCAGAGATCTTGCACGAACGTCTTCCTGGTATCTCTGAGACCGCCGCCATCTTCGCTGGTGTCGATGTGACGAAGGAACCAATCCCCGTATTGCCCACCGTTCACTATAACAGTAAGCTACGCCACTCCTACTTGTCACCCCCTTACTGAATAACCCTAGTGGGTGGCATTCCGACTAAGTACACGGGTGAGGCATTGACCGTCGACGAGAATGGCAAGGACAAGGTTGTTCCTGGGCTCTACGCTGCAGGTGAGGCTGCTTGCGTGTCTGTTCACGGAGCCAACCGCCTTGGAGCCAACTCCCTCCTCGATATCGTCGTGTTCGGTCGCGCCTGCGCCAACCACATCAGGGATACCTTGACACCTGGGAAACCCCACAAAAAGATTCCTGAAGAAGCCGGTATTGAAAGCATCGAGTTCCTCGACCAGATCAGAAACTCTGATGGTCCCCTCCACACCTCTGAGATCCGCTTGAAGATGCAGAAAGCCATGCAAGCCGATGCCGCTGTATTTAGGTAGGCTCGACCAACATACATCGAGGTATCCCGGGCTAATGGATGTATCTGAACAGGACTCAAGAATCGCTGGACGAGGGTGTCAAGAAGCTCAAGGAAATTTACAGCACTTTCCAACAGGTTGGGATCAAGGATAGGAGCATGATCTGGAACTCGTATGTGATATCCAATTCCTCAAGAGAGCAGTCACTGATCGACTGCCTTTAGGGATCTTGTTGAAACGTTTGAGCTCCGTAACCTCCTCCAGTGCGCCGTCCAGACCATTACTTCCGCGGCTGCTCGTAAGGAGTCTCGCGGTGCCCATGCTCGTGAAGATTTCCCAGACGTGAGCACTTGGTAACCTTTTTTATGTATACCGCACTAACAGGTTTACAGCGTGACGACGACAACTGGATGAAGCACACCCTTTCCTTCCAGAAGGACGTTAACTCCCCGGAGGTCGAGCTCAAGTACCGTGGCGTCATTGACACGACACTGGATGAGAACGAATGCAAGCCCGTTCCTCCGTTCAAGCGTGTGTACTAGGCGTTTGAGTGGGGTGCATAGTTACTATTCGAATAGGTTTTTAGAATAATACGATAAGTCCTAAAACCTATATATGCACGTGTAATTACCGTGGGGCGCGTGAGATAAGCTACGAGGTGGTTGTGATTCTAATGACAGTGCGTTTGGTTTTCATGACGAACCCTCGAGCAGACAAGCCGCGCTCGCGAGCTGCCTGCGGACATCTTGGTAATCCACGTCGTGGGCTGCAAACAGACATGAGGAATGGCCAGACAAGTGAGAAAAAACATAAACTTGCAGTCTTCTACTTCTCCCCATCGTTGAATTTGACTCGAGACTTCAACCGTACTCGCTAACGCGGCTTCCTCTACCGTTACCTTCTTGAGCACCAGCGCAAGACCAACCAGGAAAGATTTGGAAGAATAAGTCACCCGCTCCAGAGCTTCGTGATGTGTGAGCAGAATCCAGGGGACGACAAATATACAACCATACCGGCCATTTGCCAGGGATCGAGTTTGGATACTGCATGGTCTAATTTTGCCAAGGTCTCCGGTGGCTGCGGTGTCGAGAAGACGGAATCAAAGGTGTGGATTTCTACTTCGAATGTTTCCCGAGCCCAGTTGAGGATTGGGTCCCAGTGTTTCTTCTGTAGTTCCATCAGTGCATCAGGGTACTCTTGGTGGAAGCTACAGGACAGGAAACGTCAGTCCGCGTTACGAAGGACGGATAGATCGGAGTATACCAGATGGTGTCTGTGTCCAGGTATTTTAGTAAAGCCTCCCTAACTTGGGCTCGAGTCGACTCGTCGTGCATCGCGTCAATTGCCCTTGAAGCCAATGACGTCTAACTCGGAAGTTATTAGGAAACGAAAGGTTGTCTGACAAGTCGACGACACGATTACCATGGGCAACGCATGAGTTTTCAGTATCTTGTCCTGATTTTCCCATTCCGTAGCGACCAATGTCGCGAGGGTTCGCTTGTTCCGGGGTAGGTGAAGTTTATTCCCCGAAGGCGTTTTCAGCGGACGGTCGTCCAGCGTGACTGCGAATCCATTTTCGACTTGCGCAACATCCACAGTTTTCCAGAACCGCTTCAGCGAAGTTTCGGCCCCTGCAAATTTGCCTCAGTCAGCGCGTCAACTAGGGATAAGATGACACGGACTATTTGTTTCAGTGACCGCTGGGCCGTCTTGAGTGGACGTTTGTAGCCAACGAGGCAACGGTGGTGCCCACTGCCTCCAATGCTGTGGTCGGACTGAACGGGCCGAAGCGAGAACGGTGGAGAGGCGGCTGGTCAGCATAAAGACGTGCCACGACGCGATCACCCTCGGACTTGAACGGAGCCCGTTCCGCTCGATGATCGGACTTTGCACATCCGTCAACCGAAACCACTACCCCTCAATATCTGAGAACCTTCCACGTAGGCCGCACTGACGGATCTCAGAGGTCAGACACAGGGGCGGTAGGTCAAACGGCCACCCCTCTAGACTCGTCTGTAGTACAGGGTGTGGTCTTGCGAACAGTTACCTATCGCCATGCACGTCAAGTATCTACACCACAACAGACCTATACAGCATACCCTAGCTCGACGTACAATACCCGGATAGGAGTTATGGCGCGCCGCATTACCAAATCGGTTGGAAATTCTTTGGGAATACCTGCCGGACGTTCAAGTTGATCCTCGCAGTCCTAATATATTGGCCATAAGGTTCCCAATCTCTCTCGCCAATATCTAAAGCTAGATGCGGTGGAGTTGTACCTTCTAGAATTCTTGGGACGCCTTTGGACTGGTTTATCAGCTCGGAACGATTCAAGGTGAGACACTTGGGCTGACCATGATATGCTCTCCTGCATTCGGGACCAGACATGATTACAACATCGCCGGAACGAAGGAGGATGGGGATGGGTTCCGCATCGCGAGTCGTCCCACCGAGCAAGAAGATCGCAGCACTCCCGATACTGTGGTGATCAATGAATAGCACGAAAGGGAAACAGGTTAGGAGTCCTTACGATATGGAAACTAGGGGGGTGCTGGCGCAAATCTCTGACCGGTCAACATGTCCCATCAGTGTATCCTGACTGCAGGTGTCAGTGGTTTGCTCTTAAACTGATCGTGTTGTGCGAGAGACCTTTTCCTGGTAGAAGTTTACGATCCCGGCGTCCGGTTCTGTCAGGTGAGGGTGAACGCAAGTCGCTAGAACTGGGGTAAAGGACCAGTACCATACGTCTCAGACCATGTCTCCCAGTCTTCTGTGCCGTTCTCTGGATGCAGGTCTCCAAAAACACGCCTCCAATCAACTGCGCGTGCGATGGACTGGCATAAGGACTTGATTTCGGGTGCGACGTCGATCTTCCCCCGGGTAAAGTCGTACTGTTTAGTTCCCCAGTGGTAGAACCACCCAATGTTTGCCCATCGTAGTTTTGGAAGAAGTTTTGAGGGTGATGTGGCTACAGTCGTGGGGGAAGGGGTCATGGGTGGCTGGGCGGCAGTGTTCAGAGCTAAACTCCCGATGTTATCCGTTGACGCTGCTGCATTCGATATCAGCTGTCTTGGACCAACGGCCGAAGGCATGTATGCTGATAAGTCGATGTCAGGCGCGGAGGTTCTTGGTTGGACGTCAGGGATGTTGATGCTTGGGTCTGTTGACCTCAAGTGTGCATTCCACAGCCCCTCCTGAGGCAAAACGTAGTGGGTGTCTAGATTCGTTTCATTAGGATATCGTGCGTGGTCCTTGAGAGACCACCGCACAAGATCCCTTTGCTTTTGGTGGGAGAGTAAGTTTGGGAGATAGACAAAGCCAGGATGGGATTCGAACGTGTATGCGGACTTGGGAAGGCTGTCGTCAAGCTGGACGTCGATGCGCTCGTAGGAGAGAGCGGCTGGGCTGCCCTTCCAGCCCCCATTCGGGATCTCGTCTGACCGGGTTGCATCCACGAGAGCGAGATCCAGGACATCGGAGAGATCTGGCGGTGGAAACCGAGCCTTGAACCTCTTTTCCGCTATCCTGAACGGCGTCCAGCCTGCACCGAGCTGCTCCGGTGGCCTGTTTCGGAGCGATTTTTCGTAGAGTTTCTTCGCTTTTTTGCAAGCTCTGTCGTCGGAGGCGGGTTGCGCGGACATCCGGGATGCGGCTTGCACTCCCGGCACGGACATCCTCAACGCGTCATAGCTTCTCTCTCTACCTCTCGCTTTCATGTCTCTATGGGTGCTCCGTCGTGGGCAGTCCGCTATTCTCAGCCAATCTTATAGCCCTATAATCCGTCTTCCACCACCCGTATTATTTCGCGCTGCCCGCTACCAAAGCACAAAACCTGTCGACAGTTCCACACCGTCCAAGTCTGCATCTCTATCGGAACCTAAACCTCCCGCCCTCTCCAGGGCTTGGTTAAAGGTAAAACATGAAGCATCCCACTATTGGAACGGTTCGAAGCTTCTCGCGAAAGAAGTCAGGATCGCGTCCCGGCTTCAGTGGAAACTGCTCCAGGGGGACTCGTTGACCAGACGTGAGCGTCGTCAACTCAAACGCACAACCACAGACATTCTACGGCTCATCCCATTTGCTGTGTTCGTCATCGTGCCCTTCATGGAGTTGTTGCTTCCCGTCGCACTCAAATTATTCCCCAACATGTTACCATCGACTTTTGAGGACAAGTTTGCTGCCGTAAGTTTGGCCTATCACCCCATCTCCAGTACCTCCCTGACTCTTGTTCGCTTCAGGAAGAAAAAGAACGCAAACTCCTCCGTGTTAGGCTAGAAATGGCCAAGTTCTTGCAAGAAACTCTTCGGGAATCCGGCTTGAAGGCGAACGCGCACATTGTCGATAGCGAAGCCTTCAAGGAGTTCTTCCGGAAGGTCAGATCCACCGGAGAATCCCCCTCCGCCATGGATGTCATCAATGTCGCGCGCTTATTCGACGACGACCTAACTCTGGACAACCTTTCCCGTCCACAACTTGTGTCAATGTGCCGATACATGGGGGTCAATGCTTTCGGTACCGACAACTTCCTTCGGGGAGCCATTCGTGCCCAGCTGCTTCAGCTCCGCAGGGACGACCAACTTATTGCCAGTGAGGGCATAGATGAACTGTCCACGTCCGAACTTCAGGCGGCTTGTCAGGCGAGGGGTATCCGTGTTAGTGGTGTCTCACCTGCACGTCTGAGAGAGGAGTTTGCTACCTGGATCGATCTACACCTACATAACAGGGTTTCTGGCGTCCTCTTGATTCTCGGGAGGGCCTTTGACTTCGATCGCAAAACCATCGGCGATGAAGACGGAAAGACCGGCGTGATTAGGAGCGTGGAGAGTGTCCTCAGTGGCTTACCAGATAACTTGGTCAGCTTCCGTTCGCTCCTTGTGAGAAGTGACTGACATCAACTCTCCCCTAGCTGAGCGAGGCTGAATTGGAGGTTGATTCCGACAATGCCTCGTACAAACAGAAGCTGGAAGTCCTGCAACAGCAGGAGGAGCTTATTGAGGACGAACAGGAGCAGGAGCAGAGAGAGGAGGATGCCCGTCGTGCCAAGAAGGAGGAAGAGGCTCTCTTGGCCGAATCGCTCCTTCCCGACTCTGAGGTTCGTCGGTCAAAAATTCCATGAGAGACTGAGATACTGAACGATCGCCAGCTACACCCGGAGAGGATAGAGCTAGAGGATGCACGCATGACAACGGAACAGCTGAAAGAGTTGGCAGAAGCTCTTTCGGTTGTGTCGGCTCAATCCAGTGTGCTGAAGGAGCGCGATGAGCTACGGGCCCTCATGGAGGAGAACCTTGCCGCTGATGAGGTGGGTGTCACCAGCACATGTGCCATTCTGCCAATGCTCAGCATGTCAATTAGGATCCCAAGTCACCTTCCGGCGCTTTAACAAAGAGGATCCGGTCGATGTTAACCAAGATCGACGCTCAATTGCAGGATTACGATTCCCGTGTTGGCAACTCGCTTCAGATGATCTCCGTCGATTCACAGGGTCGTATCTCTGTCGAGGACCTGGAAAAGGCGCTGGCGGTTATCAAGCACAAGCCGGACGAAGAAGTTGGACACCTGGTTATTGAGAAGCTTGATGCAGACAATGATGGTTTCGTGGAATTGGATCATTTGCTTGAGCTGGTCAAGGAGGAAGGGCTTGGTCAGTGCTCCCTTGTTTCCCAAGACCTTAAATTGATCCTTTGATAGGTGTCGTTGTCGATGACGAAGCCGAGAGTTTGCTTGGGCAAGGGAAGGAGATCAAGAACATGAAGCCACGCAAAGAGGATATCATTCAGGAGTAGACCTTAAGTACTTGGATGTAAAGACCACCGAACACTCAACACATGTGATCTGCTGCCATTGTCCAGTTTGCGAGGCCCGTCGGCTCAAGGGCCGAGGGTGATCGCACGTTTGCAGTTTATGTTATAAAACGGGATATCCCCGCACGCCCTCGAGGCCCATTTCCCCCTGCCCGACGAGCTCAACGTTCCCGGTCGACACCCATGACCAAACCCCTATGTTTCCGCCAGCCGTTCAAGGGATTGTACATCCTACAGAGGGTGCTCGGTACACCCGCCCCCGTGCCGTACTGGGTGGTAAAGTACTGTTGTGCTTCGGCTCGGCCGCGACGAACATGGACGCTGAGCGAGACCGTGTGCGTTATGGCGCTGAGAAGGACGATGCGGATTAACGAAGTTACGAGAATCATGTTGGAACACACTGACAAGACGAAGGAGGTGGATGACAGATCGCTGCAGGAAACAAGTTTCTTTTGGCTACCCCCCGTCGAGGATGGTCTGGTTAAGGGGACGGCAAAGAACGAAGGCGTCAAGCCCACTAGGATTCCGGGGTACGTATGGCCGCAAGGGATCAACCTCGCCGAAAGTGGTGATGATTATGTCGCGTATTGGGCAAGTTGTTCGCAATCGCCCTGCTTCTGCATCTGGTCGACTAACAAATGGCAGACCCACGGAGGCGCATATAGGCCAGTCATGTGAGAGCCCTGCCGTGAAATTCACAACGCTAGACGATAATTCAGGATGGGGAATGGGACAGAAAAGTTTGGCGCGTTCGGTAGGTCGCACGGGGTTTGCTTCCTGCAGTTACCTCATAAAAAGCATACGCAGGAATTCCGAGATTCATCAGAGAGGTTTGTTGGTCAGAGCCTGGCTATCGGGCTGCAGCTGACCACGG
>Ga0307513_10007549_pt1 | contig 14061 bp, 15 predicted proteins | sample 15_EM_MG_FD_202174 | JGI IMG/M metagenome (GOLD analysis project Ga0307513, IMG submission 202174) | Populus trichocarpa ectomycorrhiza microbial communities from riparian zone in the Pacific Northwest, United States - 15_EM | ecosystem: Host-associated > Plants > Roots > Unclassified | place... | reverse complement strand
ATATATTGTCCCTATATCGTGATCAACCGGTTACATGTAGCTACGAGCTGTTGTGAGGCCATCAAAAGGCTGAGACAAATCTGTAGGTGCTACATGGCCAAATCGGAATTTCCCCGATTTGCTGATGGACCATTCCTGGATTCCTACCAACTAAGACGACGTTAATTTCCTGAATCTTGCCATACATTCCGTCGCCATAGTCCCCAGCTTTGTGTGCCACCATCTTCCCTTACGTTGGACTCTACCCATTGCGCATCCAAAGAACAATAGAACGACAAGCTTTTGGTTAATCAGACACCCCTCTCTTCTGTTTGTTCTCATAGTCCATGCCTCCAATCCGAGCCCAGGTCTACATTGGCTGTATGCCAGGCCGATGATTCATTGCTTCAAGTGGCGAATGAAAGCTGTTCTACTCCGGGACCACAACCTACTGCTGAGCGAGCAACCTCTAAGAACCATGAAAATGTTCGGAGAAATGTAAACGGGGTGAGGATTTGTGTCCAGATTTGGGCGGAAGAGAGGGAAAGCGCGAAACCTAGTCCTGTTTTTACCGCGCCCCAAACTGGTCCACAACGGTGACAACGCTCGGCCCGTCGTAGTATTTTGGGTAGAAACCATACCTTATTTGGCAGGGAAGAGGAACCTTTGGACCACACCATCCACAACTCCTAAGTAGTATGAGCCCAATGCCACGTCTGTGTACGTCATCATCTTCCTCTGCGGCTTCTTTTTTTTTGACAAGTTACAACCTCTTCCAATTCCTACCAGCCATGTCAGTAGGATAGCGCCGACTGAGCGCTGGCACCAGAAGGCCTTCGAAAATCTGCCTACCCCAGGCAATTATAAGCATCTCAACCCCCCATTGACTCCCTTAGCGTCAATTCATGGCGAACCCCCGATATATAAACCACTCTGTTTACATCCCATCGTTGACTCCATTGTGTACCCTGATGGTGGTGCATGAGCTTGGTCAACCATCGATAGGGCGTAGGCATCTCTGATATGCAAGGGAAAGTGCGCACGCTGGCATGGTACTTATTTTTTTAGTACGGTTCACTGGTTTTGGGTGAGTTAAATGGAATCCATTCGTTCACCATGATCAATCTCACGCCGTTACTTAGTTACACCAATTCATTTGGTGTCTATCAGGACTCTTATGTCCGCGAACACCTTACAAACTATATCTCGAGTGAAGTAAGATATGATGTCACCATTATCTCCCTTCTGAATTCTTGACAGTCGTTTGCAGGTGGATCGGAGGTGCCCAATTATTTTTGAACCTCTCTCCAGGGGCTATAAACCGGGAGACTTTTATAAAGGATGCTACTTGTACATCGGTCTCGGCTCTAGTTCTCTCGGCGACAACCTAATTAATATCTTAGTTATCATATAATCATCAGTAGTATTATAATTCACAGAATTTCTCGTGCGTTTTATTTTTAAATTGACATTTAGAAGGGGTTCATCACACGCTGAACAGTGTTCATGCTTTCGCCTTCTCATAAGAACGTCTACTACCACCAGGTCTGTGTAATTTGGTAGTATGTTGTGATGAATCTTATTTCAGAGTTAGGTCCTTCTGACCAGGAACGAACGGAGTGAGCGTCGGACATGCTTCGGGGTTGACGGGTGAGTAAGTACTACTACTAATTTTAACACCCACACCTACTTAATTTTATTATCGCTACATTCCAGGTCGGGCTATTCACTGTAAAGGGCCTCGCTGGAACAATATCATATGCCATTCTTGTTGGTCTAGTTTCCGGGGCGTCCATCGGTTAAACACTATCTTATCTGCTTTGACATCCACGTGTTGGTGTTCAATTCACTGTTCCAAGCACTGTTCACGGAATTATGCAAACGGCAGTTGATCAGTATCATTCCATATTGACTGGAATCATCGAGTCTAATCCCGTGCACGCTTAGAATAAGTAACGCACGACTCCCACCTTGCTGCCACCGCATGTTCTTTCCACTGCCAGATTTGGACTGCCCCAACGTTGTACAAAAGATGTTTTCCGCTTCAGTCCGTTTTTCACCTGCATATGCACAGTACCACTTACCCCCCACTAGATTACGATATGCCCTCACCCAACGGCGGTTCAGTGACCAATCCTGCTTTCGAAAAGGCTCTCCAAATCACCTGGATCAATGGAAATCAGATCCCCGCTCATTCCCCAGAGCGCAACCCTAGAGAGAGGACTTGCGTAGTAAAGTCGAGGAACACGGGAACAACTACCAGAAGACAAGAGTGTCCTCCTACACCTCCAAACTATCGAGATTGATCGATCGGTTCGAAGGATTCTTCAAGGTGGTCGATACATTTGTTTCCTCGAACCCTACCATTCCTGCACTCGTTTGGGGCGGGATCAGGTTTATCATACAGGTACGTGAACTACCGGAGCATCCTATTCATAGCTCGACTTCTGATTGTGGCGACTAGACAGTCTCTGAATACTCAAATTTTTTCGACCGAATTATGAACTTCCTCGAGGCAATCAGCCAAAAGCTGTATTTCTATCGCAGGTATCTACTGCGATATACAAGAACTCTGAACGCATAATGATGGTGTGTGTATATATTCCCCTCGTCGACATAATCAATAAATCAGAGATCAGACACTTGCCGATGTTTATGGCGATATCCTGACCGTATTTATGACGATAAAGCAAACTTTCATAAACTCCAAGAATCGCATACGCAGTAAGTTTATGCTCTATTTTAGGTTCTAGTAAATGTATTCTTTGATTCATTGCCTTAGATTCGTTCATGATTCCCATTCAGATCTACCGGTTTGGGGGCGTTTTCGAAGGGGTCATTAAAAGTCTGGATGATCGGCATACCCTACTTACAATGAAGTTGAACATGCCGATCGCGAGGCTAATCACGCAGATAGGGAAGAATACACCTTTGACAAATGGCGAAGGGAAATGGACCGCCTCCAAAGCCTCTTGCGGTTTGAAGGATCCGAGTGCGGAGAGAAGCACAAACAATCCCAAGACAAGACGTTTCCCAGCTCTGGGTCTGATGCTTGGCTTCTTGGGTAACATGGTTATAAAGAGTGGCGTGATTCCAAGAGCGTCGAGTCTGGTCGGCTCTTCTGGCCCCATGGGCTGCGTAAGTCGCAATAAACTGGAGTCTTTCTACCTGCTGACTGTTAGCAGCGGGGTCAGGAAAGACGGTTGTAACGTGAGCGATATTGGTCACTATGTGTGGAGTTTCAGTTCTAATATATTTCCAGGTCCATTGTGATTGAAGACCTCAAGCGAAACAAACGCCATGGTTCCGTATTGGCGATCTTTTATTGCGATTATAAATTTGGTGATAAGTCTCAAACGGACTACATCCTCCGAAGTCTTCTGGGACAGTCTCCTTCGACAGTGCTTTACAGCCACCATCCGTCGTACACGAAATTCTTTCTGGATTTTTGACGGCGCGATCAGTCACTGAGATACCATTGGCCGATGTCATCACCAGGCTTGCAAAATGTTGTGGTGTGATATTCTTCATTGATGCACTGGATGAATGTCAGGACAGACGAAATATCCTTACCATTCTTCGTCAGCTCCCATCCTCCATACGCCTCTTTGTGACGAGCGGGGATTAGGTCGACATCAGGCGCAGTTTTTTATCCTATCCAAAATTGTAGGAGCAAGAGATCAGGCGAGATGACGTTACAAGCGACATCAGAAAATTTATCGTCAGGTCACTCGATGACCACCTGCTTCAATACCCTAATTTTGCGGATCGCTCTCTAACTCATACAATTATCGAAACTCTCGTAGAGAAGGCAAATGGAATGTGAGCTGACTAGCTACAGTCTTTAATCGCGATCCTACTGATTTCGCTGTATTATGTAGGTTTCTTTGGGTATTTTTACAAGTTAAGAATATCCTGGAGTACGACACCAACAACGATATCCGTGATACACTCGAGAACCTGCCAAAAGGACTCGAGGAAACCTTCATACGGTGCCTCAAACAAATAGACGGACACCCTTCCAAGGATCGTCTTCGACGTGTCCTTCGTTTGGTGCTATGTTATGAGTCCATCGAGATGAATGACTTGGTTAGCTTAATTAACGTCGACGAAATGGACGATCATTGGAGCCAATGTAGGACCATCAACGACGTCTCAGCGTTGATTTCCCGCTGCAGTCACCTGATAACCACGATCATAGATTCTACGGGATCCAGTTTCACACTCTCACATTTCTCGGTTTATCAATTTCTCTCCTCCGATCCACAATCTTTTGACAGCGCCATCAGGACGCTCCCACAGTATCATTGCTATCCTATCTTTGACGCATACATGGCGGTTGCAATTACTTTTGGTCGGAGCCACCGTATTGACGGGGGTCCCGAATTGCTGTCTGCCAAGGCTCTAATTATCGCAAGGTTTCATGAGGATCGGAAACTTCTGCCACGAGCCGCCGATTTTCTGACAGCTATGTTCAATGCGCCGGTGGTGGAGGGGTACACGCAGCCTTCACTTGTGTTGCCAAATGCAACGCATGTTAAATTCATCAACTGCCGCTTCATCCGGGCTCTAGACGAGTATTACATATTGACTGACCTCACAGACCTCTGCAAAGTTCTCGCGGGGGCCATACTTTTGGACAGAAGTCTTTCCTCAGCATCTTATTGAGTGCACAATTGCCGGCGAAGAGACCTGCATAGTCGACGCAGAATTTGGAATTCACTTTGGACCCGGTCATCGGGGTGGAACCCGTCCCGTAGAGGAATTCTCCCGCACTGATCAGACCCATGTTACATTAGAGAACTTCGACTTCATCTGTGCGAGAACCAATAATTGGACTATTCGCCCATCTGTTGGAATAAGACCGAGACCGCGACCATGTTACCAGCGGGCATATCCTATAAATTTGTTTTTAGCCCCAACTGCTACACAATATTTGGCGGACACATTTCTCATATGTAAAACAACATTCCACCTCGCTTCCATGTCGACACTAACAACACCCGCAGTTCTTCCTTGACTCTGTTCCAACCTTGCAGCACAGCCTTTCCCTCCGATTCTTCTACGGACGGCTCATTTGGCACTTGGGCAGCATCTGGCACTGCGCCACACACCCTTTTATTTCATGGAATCTCTCCCTCTGGTTCTTCTATTGACTCATTTCTGTTCTTTTCTTCGTAATATTTCTTCTCTTCCTTACATATCCTTTCAAAATTGCTTCACTGTTCCTCCATATATTTTAGGTTAAAGTCTCTCTGCTTTCAGTCGTATAAAAGCTCTGGACTAGTTCTCTCTAAATAATTATTTGTGTTAACCATTCGTATTTTGTTTGAGTTGTTTCATCTCTTGGTTGTTCAGTCCAGAGCGGTTCGAAGCCAGCGTATACGAACATCATTATAATAATAATACGGTGAGTGAATACTAATTCCAGTCAAACACCCACACTCAATTTTATCATCGCCACATTCCAGGTCTAGTTATTCAATCTCGGAATGGCGTGCAGCATCGGGCCCTGAATTATTTCTCTGTCGATGATAGCTGTGAAAGAGCTCGCTGGAACGATATCATACGCCAGTCTTCTCGCTCTATTTTCTGGGGCATACACTACCTTGGTGACCCCTATGCTCGGTAAGGGGCCTACTTTTGTCTATTATCCAATGCCTTTTGAATGAACCTTGCCTTGACCAATGACAGCTCATCTTGTAAATGATCCAAACGAATTTGGAACAAGATTAGGTATTTGCTTCAACTGGACTGGGAGGTGCGTCTCGGTGGCACTCCTTTGTGTGGATGGGAGTTTCATTATTTTAACCGTAGGTATTCTGAGGGCCTTTTTCTACCCTGATATCCGGCGCACTTACAATTTATTACCATTGGATCCGCACAATCCTCATGGCAGGGGTGAGAGTGCAAAGATAAGTTGATTTCTTGGGGTGAAGCGTGGTTGACAATTTACTTTCATGATTGTATCTGGCTTATTATATGGGGTATCAAGGTACTATGTAGCCAAGAGGGAAGGCTCGCAGATTGCCTGATAGTATTCTTTGGTCCCTGCTCTCCAAGTTGATGTTATTGCAACACTTTTGTAACATTACCTCTTGGAACGTATCTGAAATAACTTTCTGATCTTCCACTCCGTTTGGACGGAATACATTCGATTAGCGCCCAAGCCTCAAGCTTCAAGAATGAACAGAAAATGAAAATGCATTTTATATGTTACTCCGTACCCCACATACGTAACCATGAGTGCTGCTTCGAATGATAGGCCGATGGTGGAATCCATACAGTGGATTCGTAAGCGTTTTCTTTTTTTCCAAGTCCTGCACCGAGTTCCAATCAACCCCCACGCGGCCCTTCGTTTCCAATTCTCATAGACGACTGCATCTCATAAAGCACCGGGGTTCGCACATCGAATCTACGCCATTATGTTAGTCCTGGATCAATTGTGATAGCTGAGGGATGATGAAGATCCGAGTCAGAGAGGAAGTAGATAGATCTGGGGACATAGCGTGCTTGGTGGTCAGCTGCTTCTTGGGAAAAGATGAGCGTGTGTGGGTGCGTGGATCATCTCGTTGAGTGCGTTTTCCCGATCGAGTTGGCTCTCCCGAGGGAAGTTCAGAGGAAACGAACTTTAACTATCCACGCGCCCAACGGCGTTATCTTGTTCAAGGGCATTTGACTATTTGAGCCTGACGTATACCTTTAGACCTTGTAATTCCGATCGAGTTTGCGAGGTCGGAGGACTCTGCCAGTCTGAATACTCGTCGACGAATTGGAGCTTACGGTCTTTCTGTCGACGTCTTGTGTCGAACGGGCCTTCGTGTGTTGTATGTCTCTCGTCTTCAATCTTATGTCGATGGTCGTTGCTGGCTTGTCAGAATATACACATGTGCCAGTGTTGGAGCACATAGGGGTTTCCGTTCTGGGACGTTGTGAACTGGTTGACGGTGTTGGTGTGGTGGCGGTGGTGATTGTCAGAGCCACGCCGATTGGAATGCTCATATGCTCCTCCAACACAGGAAGCGTCCCACCGTGGACGAGCGCGTAGTCAACTACTGCGAACAAAGCGCTGAGTCGACTCGTCCACCGGCGACTCGGACTCCTGGGCCCTCTGTTTTTGTATGCAGCCATCAGGTCTGTCTGTGTTCTTCCGTGTCCGTGTCCAGGTCTGCGTCGTTTGGTGCTCAGGGCACTACCAGTAGGAAGTCGCCCTCCGGGATTTTTGACGGTGAACGTGCGGGCCATCCGATATAATTTAATCGAGTAGTTTGGCCAGAAACACCGCCCTGATCACGGCTGGCAGGAGAGTAGTGGCGAACCTGATTTTGGACTTTGCGGCCTTGGGCGTCGGTGCTCTGAGTCGGGGGAGTGGCAAGGGGGGATTAGTAAGGTGTTTTGTTGGCAACTCGGAGCTTTGGATGAGGTCGTTATAAGGAACGGCGTGAGGAAGGAGGCAGTGGCAGTGGCGGTGTGTAAAGTGGCAATGCGTCTGCGGCGCACCACCCCCTCCTCGCTTTGCGTGTGAATTATTTATATGTAAAATAATGGCCCAAAATGGAAGTTGGGTGGCAGCCCTTGCCCGCGGTGTGGCCTAGTTTCTAACAACGACCGGGACCCGCAATTGAATCCGTTGCATGTTTGGTGACGCTTTCACTTGTCCTCATGGTCGCATTCATCCATGCGATTACAACGTGTGTATGATACATAAGTATTGGAACATGGTGGGCATTGAGTTTTATTGCATTGACACGCCTCATCATCTGCACACTGATGTTGTAGTTCGAATAGCAGGGTAAGTTACACGTGTAATTAAATACACCCCCCGTGCAGTTTCAACTGCTAACCGTTATTCGAAAGTGGAAGTATACCCCATTTGAAGCGGAGTCAAAGGTCAGGATATCCGTCTAGAGGCGCCGGTTATTGAATGATCGCTGTCTTCCTCTCGTGGTCGATGAGCAATGTCGTTATTTATCTAGTCTAATCTAACTTCACCCGAAATCTATGGTGGTTAATTTGCCTCAAGTTACTGTTGGATCGTTCGGAATCGGAGTCTTCAAGTTGGCCGGGCTTGTGCAGGCGCAGGGCGCTTAATCCCGTGTACAGCCTCTGCTTGAAGCCCGTGTGGCTGTACAAATACAGGCTAAAATTTACCGTCCGGCAGCTGGAATGAAGCTGGAATGAACGCAGTATAGCATGAATCATGTCAGGTAATAGTTTTAGATAAAAAAAGCCAACTGTGAACGCAACTATTGTTCAGCATTTTTCTAATGAAATTCTCGTCATAAAAAGCTCAAGATCAAAGCTGATGCATCCGAGTTTCGACCCACCACACCTAAAAACAAAATGACCTACCAGTATATTCTGTCACGGGATAGGACTCATCAGCTCCGTCCTTGGTGCCCCTTAATCTCCTCTGAATCCGAGTCGGCAGCGCGTTCCCCGTGGACGGGAATTTTTTTTTTACATCACGAATGGGGCATTCTACGCTCCCGTACTCTGCGGAGAGTCTCCATATATCCAGTCGTGTTACGATTAGCCTTTGACGATTATTGGTGTACTCACCGGTATGCCAGTGGATGGCTTCACTGGAATCATCGCTGTTAACGCGACTGAGTATAAGATGAGGCCGCTTAATGAGGTGATCGACCCGGGGTACCAGTGGCAACATCTCTGGCGGGGGTTGCATGGACCAAGCGCTAACTTGGCTAGCGTATCGTCTGATTATTTATGGAACTGAATGTGGGCTTATTATGGATTGCGAGAATCGCTTCTTCAAGGGGTCCTGTCATGTTGAGGGAAAAACTGGGATTTTGGTAGATAGGTATACTTACTCTATTTGCGTTCGAATGAAATATGTTGTAATTGAGACTGCTAGAACCTGTAAGCCTTGAATTTGCTTGACATAACAATTGAAGTTTGCCATTTACTAACGGTTTTTGATTGAGCACCTTGATTAACGATGGTGATGGTGATGGTGATCCTTCGAATTCGCGAACACATGATCAAGAAGAAGCACAGTAAGTGTAATTGTATCTATATATACATGTGCGATGATGATGATAATTTGGGGAGTCTCCTATGGGCGCTTTTTCCACTTCTTTGATTGGGCTCATGATCACTCTGACTCGGGCTGCATGGAATATTAAGTATACGAATGGCTTGTTCTATTTCATTTGCCTTTCTCACTGCTTTTTGAGGACGGAATCGATTGGATTGATGGGAGCCTACTGGATCCCACTTGGGTCAGTTTTTTCACTGGGGTCGAGAGCTCCGCGCTCCACCTTCTGTTGGGACGTTTCGGAGCCGACGGACTCACTTCCGAGTCAAGGTGGCGCTTGTGCTACTGCGCATTTGATACGTAGGCGCTTATTACATGTATGTAATAGTATACAGCGGTCAGGGGGTCAGCCCTAAGTAGTGTGTAGCGGTGTCATTGACATTGACATTGGCATAATTGACAGAAGACGTGACCATTAAAGTTAAAGCTATTCCCATCCCGGCCAACGGACTTTAGAAATTACATGTTACATGCTACTTGGGTATTAGGGCGACTTCATGATCATTTGACGATTATCGATGGTGATACTCCAATTTCCTCTTCTCGAGCACACGAAGCCACACTTCTGTTAGCCCCCCCTTGCACAGGCGCTTGATTGATTGATCCTGAGTCAAAGAAGCGCAACGTAATAATTGTCTGTGTGACAAAAGATAACTTTGGAACCGATGATCGTGGGGTTCTGCTACGGGCGCCTTTTCCGATGCTCGGTTCAGGACAGGAAAGTGCATGGAGAATATTTGAATGTTATACGAACACTTTGTTCTATTTTTTTCGTCCGTATTTGAGATACTGGGTTAGGGACGTAACGATAATTATGATAAGTAAGATAAGTACGATAAGAATACAAGGTCAGAAAACGAGGGAGAGGGACAGAGGGTATTGTTTATCGGTCCGTTTTTAATGTCAATGATTATTGGGTCGCCGTTGGCGAACTTGGTGGGACAAGAAGAGAAAGAAGGAAGTGGGAAGGTACTCGTAGACTTATATCTAGAGGAGGAGGGTAACCCGTCCTTCGCGACAAGAATTGAGTTTTGGCGACCTTTGGATTTTTTACCATCCCAGAAGTATTGAGATACTTTCGGTGATGACGATCACATCTGTAGAGGTGTGATGTGTCGAAACAGGATTTGAGGGGCGGTGGTGGTGGTATACACTGGAATAAGCCAGTATGTCGAATATTCGCGATTTCTAGGGTTATATTATGCGCGATGCTTTCTTGGTCCTCGGTCCTATATAGGTCAACATCCCACTAATCACCCTATTTCAGCCCTGGACAAGCCACTCCTTCAGTCCACCCACCAAGCGTCCCGCCAGCTCTTCCAGGGTCTCGCGGCCTCGCCCACCGTACCCACTGACACGCGCGACCTCGGCCACTGTGCGTGTGCGGTTGAGGATGAGGCCTACGCGTCGTGGTGAGAAGGAGACGGAGAGTGCGGGGAAGGGAATAGGATGGATTGGTTGGGTAGGTTGGGATGGTGCGGGGAAGGGGGAGAGTGTGGTTGTGGGTGATGAGGGGTTGGAAGAGGTTGGGGAAGAGGAGAGGAAGGAGAAGAAGGAGCGGCGGGGTTTGGGGGTTAGTGGTTGGGAGAATGTTTGAGCACGGGGTGGGGGCGAATCCGTCGAAGGCTCCTTTGGTACACTCGACGGTGTTCCAGGCACATCTTGTGGGTTGAGTGTGCGGCCCCAGCCAGGAACGTATACGATGCCTTCCCTGGCGCCGACGATGCGGACAAGGTCTTCGAGCCGCGCACGGGGCTGAGCGACGTCGAATAGATCGCGGAATGCGTCTTCGCGGTCGATGTGGAGGGAGGTGTCGTCGAGAAAGACGTCTTGGCGGACTTTGAGAAGGATGAAGCGGTCGAGGACGGCTGTTTCTCTGTGGAGGGTGATTAAAGGGGATGTTTGGGGTGCGGTGGGGGAAGGCGGTGTTTCGTATGCGGGTGGGGAGGATGATGAGGATGGTGCGGCGTTAGGAGAAGGGTGCCCGATGGGGAATGGGTCAGTTGAGTAAGGGGGGCGGATGAGGGCTTGGTATGCGGGGAGGTAGGTGGAGCGGAGGACGTGCATGCATGCGGTGTAGAGGGTTCTGGAGACGAGACGGAGGGAGGTGGAGAGCCAGAAGAGGGTTTTGCGTTGGCGTTCGGGTTTGGTGTCTTCGTACAGGCGGGCAGTGTCGTACCCATAAGACGCCGAGTTGAGGGGTGTGGGTGCGGCTGCGATGCCTTGGGGGAAAGTATAGTGGATGATTTGCAGGAGGATGTGGGGTGGCAGAGAGGTGAGGGTGAGTGGGGTGTGGGGTGTGGAGCCGCCGAAACGGGAGGCGGGGTAGGGAGGAGGAGGAAGGGACATGATGACTTTCTCGTCGATGATCATGGTTTTATGATCAGAGTGGGAAGGCGGGATGGGTTTATAGAACAGATCGCAAGTATATTTAAAGTGATGATACTGCGGGAGAGAACTGCGATGACTGCGCTGATCATGCTGTCTTGCTTAGTCAGCGCACTCAATAACGCGTGCAATCCACGTGTAATATATCGATGAATATTATGCTGCAGATTACAGCGAGATAATCAAGTAGGCATATCAGTTCCATAACCATCTCCTCTTGTTCCACAACGAACAAGGGCCAACCCATTCCATCAAAAAAACCCTGCGCGACCTGGGGTCCGGGCCGGTAGAGAGACCCCGAGTGACCCAGTCACCTCGGCTCAGTCCCCAACCACCACCACCCACCACTGCCCCCCTCATCGCACTGCCCGTTCCCTCCGCCAACGCCTACACAGCCCGCACCCCACTCGAGGATCCTCTGCGATATATAGCTGCTCCCTCCCCTGTCCTCGCGCACCCGCCTTGGTTCGTAGATCGTACGCGCCCAAGTGCAATTTTTAACAGGGGGGCGTGACAGCTCGATCGTGTGACCGCTGTGCCCGCCGACGACGAGCGTGAGAGTATTTTTTCAGCGACGACGGCGACGACGACGACGACAACCAGGACCACGACGAGAAGGTGTTTTGAAGAGAAAACGCGAAGAAGAAGCCGAAGGACGAGAATAGATTTTGCACCAGGCAGATGGGCAAGAGGAACCAGAAAGGGGCCAAAGGGCCCACCCCACATCGTATGTCTTTTTTTCTATTCTTGTTCTTGTTCCTGTTTCTTGCTCCCTGGGTTAGGTCCCCCACCCCTTGATTTTCTCTTTTCCCCTTTTCTTCTCCCGTCTTTGCTTCCCCGCATTATTATTTTTTTTTGGGTCCGCTGTGTCGAATCCTTGCCGGCGTGTTATGTACGCCTCGCTCTCCACCCATTACATCGCTTTCCACGATTCCCGGATGCATGTATTTTTGGGCCGTCCAGACCCACCCTCCGAATGTTATCGATTCGGCATCGGCGATGTCCTGATCCGCGTCTCCTAAACCGCTGTTCCTATTGGCTCTGCGATATCCCTTCTTCGATTCGTCCTTCTCTTTCGACGTCCTAGTCGACTCTGATTTAACATGCCATAGAACACATACTAATTCTCTCTTTCTTCTCTCACCAGTACGTTCCCGAACAACTAGATCCTCCAAAGGCCGTGTACGTCCCTCTCATTCCTCTCCTTCCCTTCCGCTAACACTAATCCCCCTCTCTCACACAGCTCGTAACCCCCTCCACCAACCCCAATTTCCAGCTAACATCCCAACTCTCTCTGTTGGGGCTTTACGCCGCCCCCACCATCGGCGACGGCAACTGCCTCTTCCGCGCCCTCTCGGACCAGGTGTATGGGAGCCCATCAAGACACGCGGAGGTGAGGAAGGAGGTGTGTGATTGGATTGAAAAATGGGGGGAGAGGTACGAGGGGTTTGTGGAGTTTGAGGATGATGAGGAGGGGGAGGAGGGTGGTAGTGGGAGGGGCAGGGATAAAGGGAGGGATGCGGCGAAGGGTAGGGATAGGGAGAAGGAGAAGGAGAGGAAGGGTAAACGGTTGGAGAGGTATTTGAGGGGTATGCGTGAGAATGGTGGGTTTGTTTTTGTGTTTTCTACTTTTTTTGAGCGTTTTGCCTATTGTGTTTTTTTTTTCTTTCCCTTCCTTTCTATCCTTTCTTCAATTCCATGCCTATGTCGTTCCCTTTCCCGTCCCTCTTCTTCTATTCTAGCAACCTACGGAGGCCACATGGAGCTATCAGCGTTTGCGCATATGACGAAACGGGATATCAAAGTCGTCCAACCCGGGTTGGTGTACGTGATTGAATGGCAAGCGGGTGCGCAGGTGGACGCGTCTGCGTCGGGATCAGGCTCAACAGGATCGGGGTCAACGCCAAGTGCCGAAGGCGAACTTCAAAGCCCACGGAGACGGTCCCTGCGCACGCCTGCTGCGTCTGCGTCTGCGTCTACTTCTAGCTCTGCTTCTGCTTTTGCTCCCGCTTCTGGAGCCACGGCGAAAGAGGTGCGGAGGGTGAAGACAGGGCGTGGGTATTATGTTGTTGAGGAGGTTAGTAGTGATGAAGAGGAGGATGATGAAGAGGCTGGGGACGGGGAAAGGGTGAGAGATAAAGAGCGAGAGGAGGAGGAGGAAGGTGGTGGGCCGACGGTTTATGTTGCGTGAGTTGTTTTGTGATTTTTTCATTGGTTCTTTCTCTTCTTTCTTTCTTTTTCTTTCTTTCTTTCTCTTTGTTTTGTTTTTGTCCTCGAGTTCTTTAACCTTTCGTGGTGTGGTTTTTGGGTGCTTTCTGGGTTTTGGATTTGTGCAAGCGTTTCCGGTTGCGTTTTATGATGGCGGATGTGGATTCGCCGCTTGTGCCGTTCGTCGCTTGTTTTCATCACTTCATTCCGTTCTGTTTCGTCCATCCATGTTCATTTTCCTCGGATGAACATCGAACGCGTATATGATTCAACTGGTTATGGACGGCTCGATGTGGATGTTGATGCGCTGCCCGTCGCTCGTTTTTCGTTTCTCATTTTGTTTCTATTCCTTTCGTTTCTCTTTTCTTATTTGGGATTTATTTCTTCTTTCCCTTCTTTCGTTCTTCCTTCCTTCCTCCCTTCATTTT
>Ga0307513_10007548_pt1 | contig 14064 bp, 15 predicted proteins | sample 15_EM_MG_FD_202174 | JGI IMG/M metagenome (GOLD analysis project Ga0307513, IMG submission 202174) | Populus trichocarpa ectomycorrhiza microbial communities from riparian zone in the Pacific Northwest, United States - 15_EM | ecosystem: Host-associated > Plants > Roots > Unclassified | place... | reverse complement strand
AGAAATCGTGCATCCACCACTATACAACTATACGCTTAGAGTTATGTACCCGGAATCATATGCTTAGAAGTACTTAGAAACATACCTAGATTATACTCTTACAATCATATACTGAGAGCGATTTCCAAAGACTTTTTATCTCAAACTAGAAGCCCAAATCATAATGATAATGTGAGCACGATATTCAAATCCCATCTTTTGCGATAGTTGCCGGATTGCTATATGGAATATCCAAATAGTGGAGTCATCATACTAGACATACGAAGTAATTAGGGGGTGTTTGGCCAGCCAATTCTGATCTCAAATTGTAATTTCAGATCAGAATTGAGAGGCCAAACACCACTTAGATTTCAACCTGCCATTTGTTTAGTCAGAGAATATCACTCGTAGGAACAAGTGAGGCCCCAGACAGGGGCAAGAGTGGGGGACGGGAAGATGGGGGCCGTCTAGGCAATCAGTGGGGAAAGTAAAATACACGCCCGGCCCGACAGCCCGGCCAGGGCCCCGTATCATACGGGGCGGGAGGAACGGCAAAGAGTTGACCCCGGGCTGGAGTCACGGCGGGGTCACAAAGTGAAAACCCGCCCCGCCCTGCCCCGTAACGAACACTAGTCAGCATCGATATTCTTTGTCCATCTGGAGCACTGGCGGCCCCGCATCCCTTCCTCGGCCACCCCTGATGTGATAGAGATTCGGACCGCGGAATCGCCTGCGGGGTCCTCCCTACACCAAGCATCACGCATCTGCTACGGGTTGGCAGAGAGCAAGACGTCGAAGACCAAATCTGATGTCCCAGGTTTCTCATTGGTGCGACAGGCGAGGGTGCTGCCAGACTACATCAGGACCCTGAAGATCCTCTCCCCCTACGCCAACGAGTATTCCTGAACCGAGATGACGACATTGGTGTCTGGCTTCTCACCAAGAGTGGCCAGGATCTGCTGGACCTTATGGTTATCGAGTCACGACCTGAAGACGGCGAGGCCTCGACGAGACCCCCGAGCCTCCCAATGAGAGGTATCCATTTTTCGACTGCGCTATCTGAGAAGAGTTGGCCGGCGCAGAAGATGCGGCACGGGCAATGGACGAGGAGGAGGAGTGGTTTGACGAGGACGAATGGCTACAGGCCGAGGCAGAGGGAGCGCCTCGGGCGCCTCCTGGTGCTGGCGTTATTGTTCTAGACGACGGTGCCATAAGTATCTAGACTGAACAGGGACTTAGATCAAAATTGGATGGCTAATTGCTGATGTAGGACCAGTCACTGGGAGTTCTGGGCCCCTCAAGGCGCCGGAGGAATATTCCATCGCAGATGGACGAGCCAGCGCGCTCTCAACCATTAGCGCCGGTGTCGGGAGTGCCCTCCTCTCGCCCGTCTGGGCCTTCTGAGTCTGAGATGGTCCGGAAAACTCCGCGAATTTTCCCAGGAGGACCCCTGGGCAAACGGATTGTTGGCGAATCCCCAGCTGGCAGTGGAGAGGCTTCAAGGGTATGAGGGCGCGGGGGGCGCACTACCTGCCACACATATAAATAGCGACGAACACTCTGTCCCAGCTCCCCCTGCTTCAGCTGCCGGCCGCCATCTCTCGACTCCGGAGAGAACGATAGAACATCCCTCTCCCACAACTGAGCTCCCGCCATCTACTGCCAATGTGGCCCCGACCCAGCCACCAGCATCCGTGACACCCCGGGCAAGCCGATCTTCAGCTCAGAGTTCTGAGCACGCCTCAGAAAGCTCCCTATCCGTACCCGAAATACGCTGTTCTGGAAGACGTCGCTCAGGTCGAAAATGAGATTTCTACGTTTTGGGATCAATTCTTTTTTCATTTTTACCCCTACTACTGCCTTACATGCACTGTGCGATTTCCTTTGAGACACGGTGTCATGTAATTTATTTTCTCCTTATAATTCCTAGCTAGTATAGTAATGATACCATTGCGCGCCCTTGCTTCAGCTTCTCTCATCCTTACGTCCCCTTATGCTGATGTCTGATAACCTTTTCCGCTTTAGGCTGGACTCGCATTCTCTCTCCATAACTAGACTGGCGTTAGCCACAAGGACTGGGGTATGCACTTTGTGAAAACTACGATCTAGAGATTTAGTGGTGTTGATTCGACGTCGGAAGATGAGGTTTGAGATATCTAACCCGCATTAGTCGTGGCGTGTGCCTTGCTAGACCTAGTGTCGCTAACGGATACTCGTTGTGGCTAGTTCTTGCATAGGCACTACTAATATTAGCGACGCCTTCTACTTTACTCACATCTCGAACCTTTTCATACCAGAGCGTAGACGAACATCATACCTGAGCTCGTCCAGAGTACGAACATAATGTTGAACAAGCAGAAAACACCTTTTTGTAGTTGAATAGATTCTTTCAATAGCGAGTGATAGTACGTGAATCTCACCCCCCCGCCCCTCCCAATGACATAGCGTATAAGATCTGATGCCTTCCCTTGCACAACAACTACAAACTACAAATATCCACATCGTGTGGGATACATTACACTCACGTATTCTAATCTGTATTCTCTCTGAAAAATCTTCATCAGTCTCCGGTATTCTACGATGTCTAAACAACCTCAAAGCAAATCACTTAGTCAGCCAACTTCACGAGTAGGCAATCTAGAGCCGCGTAGACGCGACGCCATACCCTCGCAGAGGGGATGTAGATCAGGAACACAGAGGACCGAATCAGGCAGCTCCCATAGTACAAGAACACTGCCTGCCGAACCAAGCAGCTCCCACGGTACACAGTCGTCCGGTCGCAGTTCTTCCCCACCACAAACCACAAGACGGCCCACATCACGACCCGTGAAGTGCGCCAGAATGAGGACCTTACAGACCACGGCGTATAGTGAACCTGAGGGGGAACCAGATGCACAACAACAAATAGCGACAGTTCGTCTGAGCGATGAGAGCAGCGATGAGTGCCAGAACTCCTGCAGATCTGATGAAACTGAATCGGACACAGAACCAGACCCAGAAGACAATGATGTCCCGGATGACGACACTGGATCAGGGTCTCGTCACCGATCACGCACTGCAGACAGATGACAAGCAAATACCCGGGTTTCAACTGTGCGAGTTTCGACCACCTCCGGATCTCAAGGAGCGGCGCAAGTCGGGCGCACCCAAGCTGCTCGACCACGTATATTTCAGGGTGGTGCGTATACTCCACTGGCGTTCACATCTTCCAGTGTACCACCATATTCATCGCTGCTGGCCACCCATAGTCCCACTATGTCCGGAGTCCAGAGCTCGCGTGCTCCCAGGCATCCCAATAATCTACAACATGAGGATCACATCTGGCCGGATACTAACTCACCTCGAAATACAGCCACCGGGGCCGTGGCTGCTGTAATGGTGCGGGCCAAGACTCTTATTCTATGGTACACCCTGTTTGTGAATCCTCTCCCAGCACCCGCTGAATTGATGTCAAAGGTCCACCGTGTTTGGCTGAAGGCTCTCGAGGAAATATCCAACGCAGGAAATATTGAACCAGTGGTGGCAAGCCTAAAAATAGTAAGTGGACGCTGATACTCAAACTTGACACACTTGTCGTGGGTGCTTACTAAATGCGACAGATACGTGCCAGACACTCTGCAGTAAGATCCCAGTTTCTGTTCCACGTAAAGGAACGCATTGGAAGATATTACGATCTCCACTGAGACCCGACGGCGATTGCGCGTAGAGTGGACTACCTCCTTGAGAGGGATAGATTCATGTGTTTCCCGAGACGGTATGAGGTAAGTGTGCCCTTTGTGATAGCCTGGCCACAACTAATGCATATGGACTTAACCCAGCAAGTAACGAATCCATTCCTCGGGCCCCAGATTCCCCAGGCAATATGGGGAAAGTACTTCAAGGGCAGGAAAATGCCTGGGATTGCCAAACCTGATTTTCTTGGTCGCATCAATGGTACCATGGTATGTTTAACCTGTGCAATACTCTGCCATACTCTGCTAGCATGGCAAACCGGAATCTATCTTGAAACATGCGTCTTCAAGCCAGACGCAGTAGCAGGTGAGCCAGACCCTGAACCTCGTGTTCTCTAGTTCCGGCCAGGATGCTAACCTCATGATGAGCTCGGAAGACCTTTTTGCCCACCAGCCCCCGACGTGGGCTACGTGCCCAGACTTGGTACACAAAATGATCCTCAAGAGCATTCGCGAGACCATCAAAGCGAAAATGGAGAAGGAGGATGGGATATAGGAAGTTCGCCGTGAAGGGTTTACTGACGATTGGGAAGCAGTGGCCGCAGAGGTGCAGAGTCAGATGTCTAGACGGCCCCCCCACGGGCAACTCCTGGGATTCCGACACGCCCAACTCCAAGCATTCATACACGTCCAACTTCAAAGATTGAGAGTCAAACTCCCAGCAACCTGCGTATTAGAGCCCTGGCTGGAGCCCCGGATAACCGAAACGATTCACAGGAAACTGTCACGTCTTTCGATTTCACCCAGGTGTTGGCAATCCGGCTACTCAACTTCCTCGATTCGGTCCTACAGACTCCAGACGGCTCACAGGAGGTGGCTGGGGGGCTAACTTTGGACAATACTATGACTCCGACTACATTGTGACAGCTCGCGCTCAGCCTTGATGATCGAGAGCCGGCGGAGGAGACTACTGATCCGTGGGATATGGAACAGGGGGAAAGTGCAAGCATAGATGCCGGTAGTTAGAATGGTGAGCATGTGTAGTGTAGAGCTTTTCGGATGCGTTCTCACATATAGGAAAGTGTGCGAGGAGCATAGTCGTATTAAGATGAGGGCGTCTAGCCAACTCAAGGAATTCAGAATCGAATTAATAGAAGCAACGCTTAACAGGTGCATCTTGGCGATCAGGATAGTAAAACACATCGTGACAGCGTTTGAAAGAAGAGAAGTGCCTAGGCGTAGGATCAGGATGGCATTAGACTAAGTACGCGATGTGTTGGGATGAAAACGCGGTGTCAGATAGAGTCACGATGGGATCAGGACGCGGCATATATAGGGCGTAAGATCAGGAAGAAGTGAGCAGGCGTCAGGAAGGGAGAGTTGCGGATCCTGGGATCCGGACGAGGTCGGCAGAGTGTGAAAACATTAGGACACGAGATCTGAAGATGAGCGAAGCCCTGACGTTCGCTGAAAAGAAACCGGCATCAGGGGGGGAGAGTCATAGATCCGACACATTCAGAACGCAATAGCGGAGGACCCGACGCAGTAGAAACGGAAGAGTCGTAGATCAGGGGGAGTCAGGAGGTAATAGAGGAGCACCAGAAGGAGTCAGGATGCACAAGATGTAGGGGTCTGTGTCCGGATGGCGTCAGGACGGAGGGCGCTAGGAAATGCAAAGTCAGGACACAACATCAATCCGACATTACGTACTGATTCGCGATTAGCATTCCGACGTCCCAGGCGTCAGACGCACGGGTAGCCCAGGACGCAAGGTATTAGCTTGGCTGATGTAGCATTACCCTACTCCTTGGTAAAAGAAAACGAGTCTCGCTTAATTAAGAAACGACTGTCGTTGCCTGTGGCATACCTGCTCCACAATAGAATTGTTACATTTGGTTGATTCACGGCGCAACACCCAACGACAGGGAGGCTCAACAACATGTCAATCAGGAGATCGACCTTACTAAAGGAGCAATCGACCTAGAAGGACTAGGAGAGGCCTTACCTGAGTCCATTCAACACACAGAAGCAGCAAGCTCCAAGACAGACAGCCCAAAAGAACAACCATATTCGGACGAGATAGATGCCTTACCCACAAGAAGGCACCCTATGGCGTCCACATGTAACCCTAATCCCGACACCAAGGGGAACAGAGAAGCCCTGCCTCCTTTACCCAATCTCATGCATCAACAAATACAACAAATCATTGGGGTCTTAACCAAAGCAACCAGCAGCACGAAAAAATCCTAATATCCAGGAACTAAGCACATTCCTCTGTGAATGAGATCAACTCAGAGGATGGCTGGCTCAATTATCAGTCAACTTTAAAGGAGGAGACTGAGATAGGGAACACGATAAAGACAAGATTGTCTATGCCTTAAGCCTATTGAGAAGAGACGCGTTAAAATAGGCTACAACATATATCGAAAGAAGACAAGATGTAACTTGGAACAGTTGGAAGACTTGCAGCAAGAATTGAGATGACAATTTGGCTAAATTGATGAAGAAGGAGCGGCAAGAGCAAGGCACATGAAAATGGTCCAAGGATCAAAAGGTGCAACAGAATAGTGGAACAAATGTTGAATCATCGCCTCTCAGACAGGAATGGATGATGCAACCCTAATATACTACCTGATGAGGGGATTCAAACCTGAGTTGCAAGACCATAGGGGATGGTGTAACAATCCTATTGTTGAGCGTGTATGCAACAGGCAACGACAGTGGTCTCCTGCGAATGCGAGTCTTGTTTTCTTGCACCAACAGAGAGGGAAGTACTATCTCTTCAGATAGTACGGAACTGGCTTGCTTGTCTTGGGTGGTTCGTGAGAGGTACTATCTCTTCAGATAGTAAGATGGGTGGATTGTGGTGCTTGATAGAACTATCACAATAGTCCTATGTTTGGGCAGCCCGTCGAGACTCTCACAATAGTCTCCAGGTTCTTAGAGCGTAGGCTCTCGTAGAGGAGGAGTGTATGTAAAGAGAGTAAAGCGTAATCGTAGTGCAATATCTTGAGTATAGAAAAGTACTTAGATGGTTGCGTGAAGATCCTATCTCTTGCAGGTTTTTTTTTCTTTTTTTTTTGTAATCATGCGTTATTTGTTTTAGGTACCAAAAGCCTTATGCAGCGCTAGCTATGAAGAGAAAAAAACCTATAAGCCCAATAACAACCGCCCGCTTCACCTCATCATAGGAAAAATCAAAACCCCCGAGAGCATAGAAGAAACTTCCCGCGCCTAGCACCTAAGACTCACACCACAGACAAGTAGGGAAACAACTCATAGAAACGTACAGGAGAGAGACCCAAACCCTTCAGCAGGCCCCCTAGTAACACCAAGAGAAGAATCAAAGAAATGACGAGATATAACTACTATTGCAAATATGCCTAACCAAAAGGCCCCACGGATAGTGACCGTGAGGGTCACGCCGGTTCACGGTCGGGACTGACCGGAAGGTGGCGACGCGTAGGCGTTTAGGAGACACCAAGGAGGCAGTGCAATACCATGATCAACCTTAACCTAAGCGAGGTTTGCGACCGTAGAGTAAATCACGGGAGGGGGAGAGGTAGGTGGGCGAGCGGGGTCACCGGGCAGAGGGGATGCCAGCCAAAGACGATGAGCAGTAGGGTGCCAGCCAAAGGGGAGGAGTAGGAGGCCAGCCGGGGGAGGATCTTTTAGCAGTAAGGTGCCAGCTTATGGGGCAGTAAGGTGCCAGCGGACGGAACTGGGAGGGGGGTAGAGGAAGGATCGCGAGCGGGCTAGCCACAACCGACTAACGGGCCATAGCAAGGGCTTTTGGGACGACCGCGAGACCGAGCGGGACCGTGATGTTACTAACCGATGCTTTCCCCATCAGAGGGACAAGCCCAGCAGAACCAAAACCTTACTTCGACCGAGAGTCCGGACACCATATCGCCGACCGTGAAGAAAACGAGAAGCTTTCCCACCGTGCAAAATGCTAAGCGAGGTGCAAAGCAAGTGCAGGGTAAGGGGGAGAACCGCACTTCATGAGCGGGTGTCAACGATGAACTGGAACAAGAACCCCAAGGAGGGGAGGCATGCGTGCCCCAGGAGAGGAGGGAAGATGGCTTAACGTCAACCCCAAGGTAGTAGGCATGATGGGGGAAGAAAGGTGGGTGGGGGAAAGTGACGATGATTTCCCGTGGTGTTGAGATTTCAATCGCCGGAGGTGGAGGAGAGATGGTTCGTGTCCTATCTCTTGGTCGGAACCAAGCTCCTTTTATAGGCATCTTCCCACAACCCTAACCCTGGTGACTCATCACCTCGCATAACATAACCCCTATGACTCATAATGAGTCATAGTGCGAAATCCATCAGCCGACTTGTATGAGTCAACTGCGCACATCCCTATTCATCCATCCAAACCCATAAACCCGATCATGCTCTCAAATGAGTTGCATGCGTGAAACCCATGACTCGTAATATGAGTCATGTACAAAAATCGTTACCTCATATGACGTCACAATCGTGAGTCATGAAACCAATAACCAATCATAATCTAACAATGGCTCGCAAGTGCGTAGTCATGTAAAAGCTATGAGTCAAAGCGACGTCATAGTGCAAAACCCACATACCTTATGACTAATAACTATTAGTCATGTGAAATCTGCCTTGCTTAGTCCCGATTTGTCACAGATGGATGGATCAGCCTCACAAGACCCACAATTTGTGATACCCGCGAAGTTCTGGCTGCCAAGAAAACCAACAGGGGAAACAAAAGTCCTGCTGCCAAGACCTCGGCAACAAAAGTGGCGGACGCCAGCACGAAGGCCTCTCTTACGCTGGCATCCCCTCCAATTGCCAGTGCTGCAAGGAGACTTTTCGCCCCACACTTATCCCCTGTATCTCACCCTGATGCTCCTGAGATGAAGGCACACCTGCCCGACCTGGCCGCTTCTGTGCTCCAACAAGCAACCTGTTCCCTTCCCGACTTCCTCACAGCCATCGTCAACGACAGAGGCTCAGGCACCCTACTTGTTGTGGACACCTCAGTCTCTGCTGCCTCCTACTCCTCGTACTTCGCGGCTCTTACCTCCAAGCTCAACCTGTCTTTCCCCATTGGTACAAACCCCTGGCTCCCCTTTAGCCTTCCACCGACATCAGTCCAACTCGCGCTCCACTCACTGCCTGTGAATTACATCCCCCACCAGGATGAGCACATATTCAGCTACCTCTCCGACTCTATTCTCAACTCCAAGGACTTGACAATCTCAGTGGCCCGCTTTCACAAACCGAACCATCTGTAACGACCCTACAGATAGCTTGCTACAGTGGACTAGACTCAAGCCCATATGGTATACCAAGAGCTAACCAGATTGAGGCTAGACCAGTATACTTAGTATACTGCCGGTGGGCATGTGCTGGGACTAGTGTCTACATAGTGACTTGGTTACATAGGGTTAGACAGGGGAACCCAGGTAGGCCAAAGTTACCCTGCTGGGTGGGGTAACCTTCGGAGAGCATATCGCTTAATGTTAAGGACAGATAGTAAACATTGGACGGGTGTCTGGGGCAACATTATATGTAGTCGCGCCGACCCCCAAAGGCCATCAAGGCATGAAAGGGTAAAGTTACCCTACCTTGGAAACATGATTACCCTACCTTGGGGACTCAGTTACCCTACTGAGGTACCCCAATCACCCTACCTTTACTGACAAAGTCATCTGCCGACTTAGGGCAAAGTTATCCAACGATAGGGGAGCTCTTAGATGTTTAAAGGGTGGCTTCATATAGCATGAAATGGGCTACTGACGGAGCAGGAGTGGTCCGAACCTCCTATAACTTTCAGGGGATATTCCTAACATCCCCCTGCGGCCCCAGCATTGTTACGGCATGACAGCACTGTACGGATGTCTAGTTATGTGCTTCCTAGTAAAATGGGTTCCATAGGAATGCTCCCAAAACATGGTATGAGTTGTGGCCGTCCAACCAGACCAGATGCTGTTGGCAGGATATATAAGCGGTGTGAGGGTGACCGCCTCCCAGGGGGCAACCCCACCTGGATACCACCTGGGAACTACCTATTGGCATACTTTGACCTCTGGGTAGTGGTATGATGGTCAACCTTAGTGAACTTGGGGTTGACAGGGGAAGCTTCAAGGCTTCCAGAACAACCACCCCAAAGCCAGTCCCAGGCTAACCTGTGAACTGTAGCATTAGTAGTACCATGGGTTATTAGTAGACTGTAGAGGTATGAGTCTTATCATGATTTAAGAGGGTCCCGCATGTTTGGCTGTGGGTAGCGCCCATGCAGCCAAGCAGTATGAGAATTGTTATGGTAGGAGCATGCAGTCAGGTTTAGAAGCTTAGTATAGCCAAGTAGATTTGCCGATGGACTGCGTAGCTGTATAGACGAAACCACCACTGGGCCAGTGAGTCTTAATGGATATTATCTCTACTGTTGGGATGTCAGTTGGCCACTGGCATGCTACAGATAGGAAGAGACTGCCGTCATGCAGATGTAGTTGGAGAGACATCACCGGGGGCGCTTCCTATTTGTGGAGATAGTTAATATCCTAGCTGTCCAACTGCCGCCGTGTGTTAGCTCACGTTAGGCAGGGGACCTGGACAGCCCTGAGCTGAGCAGGCTGCTCACGAAATGTGAGAATAGTTGACAGGTGTCCTCTGACTTTATATTATTCTACTTAACTAAAGCGTGAGACACCCTATTCTGATAACCAACGATTCTCAAGAGAAACTTATTGAGTGAAGCTTGCAGAGTTAACGATAGTAAGCCTTACCGCCGGATTCTACTTTGAATTATCTTTATCTTTATTTTGATCCTCACTTCTACTTTGAGTCTTCGGTGCGGTCGCAATCGTACGATCCGTCTTCCTACAGAGTGCTCGAATTACAAATATTAGCAAAAGGTGGAGCGATTGAGACGGCGTCTGGAATATCTGTGCTGTCATGACGCTGTCGAGAGTATGCATGTGCGCTATCACGATGTCGTCAACATGGCGTCTGGAATATGTGTTCTATCTCGAAGCCATCGAGATTATGCATCTGAGCTATTAGGACTTCGTTAAGACGGTGTCTGGAATATGTGTGCTATCACGACGTGGTCGAGAGGATGCAAGTGAGCCATCATGATGCCGTGGCGATGAACATGTGAGCTATTGGGAAGGCATTAGGAGCCTATAGCCAGACATGGGAATTGATGCAGAGGGGGTTCAAATATCGCTAGGTAGTATCCGGAAGACTATCCGGATGCTAGAGTGGAGTTGAATTCCGCCATGACGAAGGAGGCACAGGACGGAGACCATTGGGATGCAGGAGAGCTTAGAGTCGGAGGGTATCTGGACGCATATGCTGGCGGTAGACGTCGTCAGGACATCGAAGATGCAGGGGTACGTGGGAAATGGCGCTTGGATGTGACAACCGGCCGACATCGCGTCCAGCGTAAAGGTTAACCTTCAGAGTGTCCTGAGCGTCTGATAGACAGGACACTCAGGAGGTATATAATAATGTTTTCTGATGTAAACTGTGTCCCGGCACTGTTCGACTTCAATATGATGGCACAATACTGAAGCCACACCCTCGAGAGGCTAACCTATATCGACCAATATCTTGACCGGTTTCACAGGATGAAAGATATTTTCTTGGAGTTACGGGTTTCTAAAAGAACACAGGCCAAGGTTGACAAGCAGTGAAAGGAGCAACGATATCAGCAAGCACAGAGCATTAGGTGAGTGGGACCGTCCAAGTGGCGCCGGCGCCGTGACTATGCAGGTGATGGGGAGCATGACCTCCATATGGACATGATCTATACGGAATCCCATTTCAACTTTGTTAAGATGCATCTGCTAAGCCACTTCTCTGATCATATATGCCAGTTTGGGACTCTCCCAATATATTCCATGAAGTGCGGAGAGCTCGCGCATGAGGACCCGATCAAGGACTAATGAAGATGCTCAAATAACAATGATGTCGAGCAACACATTCTTTACAGGTACCGTAGTCAGCATGCAATCCAAATGAGACATTTAAACCACAAGTCACTCCGACGTTGTGGAGCCAATCTCGGTGACGATGTCCATGGCTATTTAGATAAAACAACGTGTACAGTATCCACGCCAGGCCCTTGTGGATGGATCTTGAATGGTCATCATGACGACGTGTCTGACATCCTTGATTTTTGAATAGTGTTTGGAATCTCTCTTGACCAGATCTGCTTGGAATTCAATTGATCGTGTCAACACAATGTGCCCACTGTACACAGCCTGCCTGCAGAACCAGCAATACTTTAACTACTTTCAGTTGAACTACTAAGGCAACTCGAAGTCCAAGGTGTGGGATTCCAGGAAACCGATGTTTACGACATGCATGGTGCATGAGGCAGAGGAACTCACTAATTTCGGAATCAACAAAGGCGGAATGATTGAGTTTAGGTACAGGCCGGGAGCGAGGAGATCTATGATGCACTGAGGGGTCGTCTCCCAGCAACGCTAGTGGCACTCTTCAATATCAGCGAGTGCAGCCAAGACACTGTGAAGTGGTAGGCAGGCATTCAGATGTTGAGCACTGTGAACAAAGACCGGCTCTATGATATACCCCCTCTTGTTAGGGTTCAGCTGTGTAACAGGTTTATTCCAGCCTAACGAAAGTACCATACGATGGGCTATACACCTGGTAGCGCTATTGCTAAGGGAGGCTGCACAGGACCGGAAGTAAGAGATAATAGTTGAAGGACGAATAGGACTCAGGGATTGCCGTTCAACCAAGTGTATTCTTTAGACTGAAGGTCTGTGTCACAAATCGTGACTAAGCAAGGCAGATTTCACATGACTAATACTTATTAGTCATAAGGTATGTTAGTTTTTACACTGTGATGTCACTTGACTCATAGTTCTCACATAACTACGCACTTGCGAGTTATTCAGATATTATGATTGGTTAATGTTTTCCCGACTCACGATTGTGAGATCATATGATATAATGACTTTCGCACATGACTGGTATTATGAGTCATGGGTTTCACGCATGTGACTCATTGGAGCACATGACTGGTTTTACCGGTTATGATTGGTTAACGGAATGTTGCGCACGGGCAGTGACTCATACGAGTCATCTGATGGATTTCACGCTATGACTCAGTATGAGTCCTAGAGGCTAAGTTACACGAGGTAAGGAGTCACCAGGATTAGGGTTGTGGGAAGATGCCTATATAAGGTGCTTGGTTCCGACCAAGAGATAGGACACGAACCAGCTCTCCTCCACCTCTGGCGATTGAAATCTCAACACCACGGGAAATCATCGTCACTTTCCCCCACCCACCTCTCTTCCCCCATCATGGCTACTGCCTAGGGGTTGACGTTAAGCCATCTACCCTCCTCTCCTGGGGCAGGCATGCCTCCCCTCCTTGGGGTCCTTGTTCCCGTTCGTCGTTGATACCCGCTGATGATGTTCGGTTCTCCCCCTTACCCCGCACTTCCTTCGCACCTCGCTTAGGATATTGCACTGTCGGAAAACTTCTCGCTATGCTCACGGTCGGCGTTACGGTGTCGGACTCTCAGTCAAAGTAGGCCCCGGCTTGCTGGGCTTGTACCTCTGATGGGGAAAGCCTCGGTTAGTAACATCACGGTCTCGTCCCGTTCTCGTCGTCGTCCCAAAAGCTTTTGCTATGGCCCGTTTGTCGGTTGTGGCTAGCCCGCTCGCGATCCTTACTCTACCCCCCTTGCGGTTCTGTCCGCTGGCACCGTACTGCCCCTTAAGCTGGCACCTTACTGCTGATCTTTCTCCCAGGCTGGCACCCTACTGCTCCCCGCCGGCTGGCACCCTACTGCTACTCACCGGCTGGCACCCTACTACTGCTCACCATCGTTGGCTGGCATCCCATCTGCCCGGTGGCTCCGCTCGCCCACCTGCCTCTCTCCCTCCTTGCGATTTACTCTACGGTCGCAAACCTCGCTTAGGTTACGGTTGATCATGGTATTGCACTGCCTCCTTGTTCTCTCCTAAATGCCGACGCGCCGCCTCCTTCCGGTCACTCCCGACCGTTGAGCCGCCGCCCCAACCGGATTTCACCATACGGGTTCTTGGATTTGGCATATTGGCAATAGTAGTTATAACTAGGCGTTTCTTTGATTCTTTTCTTAGTGTTACCTGGCGGCCTGCTGAAGGGTTTGGGTCTCTCTCCTGTACATTTCTATGAGTTGTTTCCCTACGTGTCTGAGGTGCGAGTCTTAGGTGCTAGGTGGGGGAAGTTTCTTCTATGGTTTCGGGGGGTTTGATTTTTCCTATGACAATGTGAAGCGGGCGGGAAGACGTTTGCTTATAGGTTTTTTATCTCCATAGCTAACGCTGCGTGAGTCTTTTGTACCATTAAACATAATAACGATTTGATTACAAAAAAAAAAAAAAAAAGCGACCAAGAGATAGGATTACCACCCCCCCC
>Ga0307513_10007547_pt1 | contig 14064 bp, 2 predicted proteins | sample 15_EM_MG_FD_202174 | JGI IMG/M metagenome (GOLD analysis project Ga0307513, IMG submission 202174) | Populus trichocarpa ectomycorrhiza microbial communities from riparian zone in the Pacific Northwest, United States - 15_EM | ecosystem: Host-associated > Plants > Roots > Unclassified | place... | reverse complement strand
AATTATCTCAAATAAAATAAATAATAATCAAAATAATAGAAATCAAATCTAAAAAATAAAAAAAATGAAAGATGAAGAAATTAAAATAATAATAATTAACATTTCATAAATTATTTCAAATAAAATATAAATAAAATAAGTAACAATCAAAAGAATGAGGACCAAATTTGGTAGATAAAAAATTTCAATAAAAAAATGATAAGGAAAAAGCAAATAACAATTATAAAAATGAGGACCAAAGTTAATATAAAAATTAAATTTTAAGAGATGAAATTGAGAAATAAATATTCAAAACAAAATATATATAGGAATCAAAAGTTTGAGGACCAAATTTGATATAATCAGCAAATAATATGACATTTCTAAATTTTTCACAACTTCCGGAAAGTGTTTTCCGTCCAAATTTTTCAAGAAAACATTTTCCTGGAAACCAAGCCAAACTTTCCTTTGACTGGAAAGTGTTTTCCGTTGACTAATTTTTTTAATGACAAACAAATACAAAAATACAAAAAAGTTTGGAAAGTGATTTTTCATAAATCACTTTTCAAGAAACAAACATAGTCTTAGTGTAAAATAAAATCTGACTTGGATGATATGAGGCATGGATAAAAACTAAAGGATCAGATGGATAAATGGTTAAAAAAGACATGTTCTAATGGCCCGTCAGATCTTTTTAAGAGTCCCAGCAAAGGAAATCTTTGCTCTACTAATAATTTTCTTTGGGGTGTCTGCGAAGATCTGGAGTCATATTGCAGAAAGCGTAGGCACAAGTGGAAGGCAACCTTGAAGCAGGTTTATTTCAACAATCCATGGACTGGCATCTCTGTTGTTGCTGCTTCTTTTCTCCTTATACTCACTGCATGCCATACATTTTTCACATTTCTTTATCATAAATTTTTCTAATGGTAAAATATCATTTTACATTAAATCAATTAAGGATATCAAATATATGTTTCGGCTTCCCTACCTAGCTACACCAAATGTTTTTTTTTAAATATTAAATATTTTAGGAAGACAAACTCTTTGAACTTTTTTTCTTAATAGTTCAAGATCAAAGCCACAAAACACCGCTTGCCAGTGGCACTAGTTGTAATGATAATATTTTCTTTTATCTTTTAAGAAAACTTTGACAAATCATGTAGCAGATTGCTCCCGCCATTGAATAAGGGTCGTCTAACCGTGTAAACAAATTCAAGGAAGATATATATCTAAAGCAGCTAAATTTCTAAAACATAGTATATTACTTGTAAAATATTTAAGAAAAACGTGTTTTTTTTTCTTACCCGAGTATCCTCACATTTTTTTATAGAATGAAACTAGTCTTATTCGGAGTTTGTAGCTGTCCCTCCCAACAAGTGCATTTGAAATCAAATTTGTGTTCTCATCCTTACAGGAATATAACGATGCCTTAACAGATAAACTAACATTTCATTGGTAAGAAAAACGTGTTCAAAATCAGTGATTGAATGGTAGTGGCAAGTGAAAGATTTATGACATTAAGATTTGATTATTATTTAAAAAATATTGTATAGACATATTTTAAGCCAAAAACAAATTAATTAACAAATTAAGTTTCTAGATTTATTTTTAAAATATTTTATATCCAATGCAATATTTTACATAAAATAAACATCCTTTAATTGAAGATAAAGATTACTATCGTAAAACCTTATCTCAAAAAGGTTTAAGATGTTGAAAAATGTCATCAAGATAGTGAACAATAGGGATAAAACTTCCACAAAACTTTTATACAAGTCTTGCATTAAACATTTTAGGATTCTAGCTTCTCTTTAATGATGGATTTTCACCTGATAAGATTTGTTAAAAAATAATATCTATTATGTATGATTATACAAAACTTTTTTTAAAACATAGTTATCACAACAACTTTCATGAATTAATTATGTATTTTGATTAATAATCATTTTCAAATAATCTATTCAACTTAAAATCTTATATGATAGGTAAGATTATAAGATATAAATTATACTATTTTTAATACATCTTATCAAACTTGAAACTTGAATTTATATTGTTAAAAAATAATATAAATCATGTATTAAGACCTAACCTAACAACTTAAACTATTGAATTGAGATGGTTCTCTGACATGGTATCAGAGTCTTGATAATCTAGCGATTACGAATTTGAATCTTATTATCTCTATTTATTTAATAAAAATTAAGTATAAGATAATATGGATCTATACAAATTTCAAGTACAAAAGGTTTTCATCTGAGGGGATATATTAGAGAACAATATAAATTATATACTAAGACCTTACCTAACAGTTTAAGTTATTGGGTTAAAATGATTCTTTGACATGCATTAACTTATATTTAACTTTTATCAAATAAATAAAAATAGTAAGATTTTATCATTAAAACTCTTATATAAAAAAAAAATATAATCCAATTCAAAAACTTAAATTATTAAATAATATATAATATATATTATTTATATTATTTTTCAACGTCATAAAGTCGCTGCATTTCCCCCGCTTACTGTTGCCTTTTAATTGCTGTCTTTGTGGAATGAAAGTTGAAAAGTGCTACATTTTCCTGTGATGCGATATTGATTCAGAGATTTGTAGAATAAGACGAGGTGCACAACTGTAGTTGATAAGGTACAAGACTAGAAAAGTCCTCAGTTTGAATGAGAAGTGAGAGGCGGTCTCCTTTTTATGTGAAATAATAGAGGTGGCCGTCCCCTTTTATCAGAGAAATAATAGAAAATTGGAAATGGTTTATTGGTATATTGAAATAGAAAATTGTAGAATCATTATTTATTGATTCAGCTAATTGATGGATGGATAAAAAAAATTAAATGTTACTTTATATTTTTTAAATTTTAAATTATTAGAGAAGGTTATAAAAAATAAATTATATTATTTTTTAATACATTCTCTCAAGTAAAAACCCTTTAAATTTAAAACTTATATATATTCATATTACTTTATATTTAATTTAAAATTTAATTCAATTAAATCTTTAATAAAATTTAATCAAGTTTATAAACATCTGGTTTTAGATTTTTCATCTTTAAATTGAATTTTTTTGTCAATAAAACTCTTATCAGTAAAAAATATACTGTCAAATTTTAATCTTTGTATTTTTGAACCTCCTTGACCAATTTCTAGCTATTTTCTGGGCACTCCAATATCCTTTTCTTGCTGTTATTATTTTTTTGGATTTTTTCTTAATAATTTTTTTTATTTGTTTAATTTTTGTGTGGAGACTCGAAAATAAATAACAACAACTTTTATACAAGTCTTACATGAATTTTTTCAGGTTTCTAGCTTCTCTTTAGTAATGGAGACCCTAGCTATGTTTTACATGGGAATTCTGGTCTGAAATCGACATAGATAGGGCAGATGAATATCCGAGTCCAATTATTCACATTGCTTAAAAAAACTCTTTTTAAAACATCATTATCACGACAGCTTTCATGAATTAAATATGTATTTTGATGATGAATTATTTTCAAATAACTAATTTAATTTAAAATTTAAAATTATCATATAAAAATATAAATTATAAATTATATATTTTTTTAATACTCTTTCAAATAAAAATCTTTTAAATTTTAAAATTGTATATGTTTAACTTATTTTATACTTAATTTTTATTAAATAAATAAAAATATTAATATTTAAACTCGTGATTATTAGATCATTAAAACTTTAATATTATATAAAAAAATTAATTTAATTCAAAAATTTAAATTATTAAATAAAATATAATTTATAATTTATAATTTATATTATTGTACAACCAGTTAAAGTCGCTGCATTTCCCCCAGTTACTGTTGCCTTTTAATTGCTATCTACGTGGAATGAAAGCTGGAGAGTGCTCCATTTTCAAGTGGTGCAGAACTGTAGAAGATAAGGTACAAGACTAGAAAAGTCTTCAGGAAAACTGTAGAATTGCACAGTTTGAGTGAGAAGTGAGAGGTGGTCCCCTTTTCAGGAGAAATAAAAGAGGTGGTCCCCTTTTATCAGATAAATAATTAATAGAGGTGGTCCCCTTTTATCAGATAAATAATATAGGGTGGCCAATCATTCAAAGAAAAAACATAGAAAGTATTGGAAATGGTTTATTGGTATATTGAAATAAAAAATTGTAGAATCATTATTTATTGATTCAGCTAATTGATGGACCGATAAAAAAATAAAATGTTTTATAAATATATGCTTATGAATACAAATGATTTTTATTGAGATTGTCCCATAATTAATCCATGAAATATATATACTTGATTATTTTTTTAAAAAAATATTTTATAGAACTATTTAAGGTACAAATATTTTTATGAATAAATGAAATTTATAGTTTGATTTGTAAAATATTTTACATCCTATACAGTATTTTACATATAATAAACATCCTTTAATAAAAAAAAAAAATATCTAAAAAGGGCTTAGAAAGGTTTAATCAAGAAATTAATATAGTAAAACTTTCACATAACTTTTAAACAAGTTTTGCATTAAAATTGTATCTCATACAAAATATGTCTATGTCTCAAATCCAAAATCTTTCTAAAGCATTATTATCACGAGAGCTTTTATGAATTAATTATATATTTTGTTGAAGACTCATGTCATTAAAGTCAGGTAGCATCCCCTCCACGTCAGGTGAATATAAATAAGACAACAAAAGAGAAGGGACACCTTGCAAACCTAAGGCTGTTTATACATGGAAATTCAATTGAAATTCTAGTGTGAAATCGACAGATAGAGGTAGGGCAGATGAATATACGAATCCAATTATTCAATTGTATCATCACATGCGACCATGGAAGGATTTATATATTCATAATAGTCAAAAGAATGATTAAGATGAGCTTATTATAGTCTTTAAATATGCTCAAAAGTAGTTAATATTACTTTCATGGGCTATTTCCAGGAAAATATTTGTATTATTCTATCTATATATCAATATGTTTTATATTCATAATTTGAATTCATAATATTTTTGTATAAACATGTATATGGTTATATTTAATTAGATAGAAATGTTGTCGCCATCCTTGACAAAAGGCTCGAGCTTTCCCTGCAAAATGTTAACAATGTTAGTTTCTTCTATGTCTGTGTCTTGCTTTCTCTGCAAAACGTCTTTTTTCTTTCTTTCTTCTCTCTTTTTTTTTTCTCTTCTCGTCCTTTTTTTTTTCCTAGTAAAATAAGATTATTCTTTGCTTCGTGGAAAGTCATGCCAGAAACAAACAATACCTGCGGTCACAGTCCTCTACCCTGCCTAAAAGTAGGCTTTGTGGAAAGTCATGCCAGTTATTCATGGAAATTGGCATGACTTTTATAGTCTTGCATTAAACTTTAATAATGGAGACCCCATGTTTTACATGGAAATTCTGGTCAGTGTTTTTAAACCTGATTCAGTACGGGTCATAGATTTTGATCAGGTTACTAAATTACTTGGATGAATTTTAATTTTTTATAAATTAAAATGATATTATTTTAATAAAAAAAATAAAAAATAGTCAACGAGCTGCAACTGAATTTTTGACCGGATCAGCCAGGTTTTTAACTACTTCTATTTTTTTTATAAACTCGGCTCGATTTCAGCCCTAGATCCCGGATCAACATGTCAGATCAGGTTTTAAAAATATAATTCTGTTATGAAATTGGCATAGATAGGGCAAATAAATATCCTAGTCCAATTATTCACATTGCTTTAAAAAACTCTTTTTAAAACATCATTATCACGACAACTTTCACGAATTAATTATGTATTTTGGTGAAAATTTACTGTTCAATAATTCAATTTAAATTTTTAAATAAAATTATAAGATATGAATTATATTATTTTTTAATATATTTTTTTAAGTAAAAATCTTTTAAATTTAAAACTTGTACAGATATATATTATCTTATATTTAATTTTTATTAAATAAATAAAAATAATAAAATTTAAATTCATAACTACTTAATCATTAAAATTTTGATACCATATAAAAAAATTAATACAACTCAAAAATTTAAATTATTAAATAAATTATTATATATAATTTATATTATTTTTTAACTTCTTCGAGTTCCCTGCATTTCCCCCATTTACTGTCGCTTTTTAACTGCTATCTTTGTGGAAAGAAAGTTGAAAAGTGCTACATTGTCCTGTGATGCGATATTGATTTAGAGATTTGTAGATATTATTTTTTAAAATATTTTTTATTTTAATATAATATTTTTTATTTTTTAAAAATTATTTTTAATATTAGTAGATGAAAATAATTTAAAAATATAAAAATATATATTAATTTCAAATAAAATAATAAAATAATTCTTTTTAAAATGTTTTCAAAAATACTTTTAAAAAGCATTACTAAACACTAACTGACAGGATGCAGAACTGTAGAAGATGAAAAGTCTTCAGAAAAACGACAGAATTGCACAGTTTGTGTGAGAATTGAGAGCAATCGAGTTTTTTTTTAATGTATGAATGTGTCAAAACACGAGCAATATAGGCAATGTCAATTGAATCTATTGTTGTGTCCGGTATAAATTCTACTTTTAGATATTTTTTAAAGTATTTTTAACTTAAAAAATATTTATTTATAATTTTGATATACTAAAGTTAAAAATAAAAATAAAAATAAAAATATTTTAATATAATTTCAAATAAAAAATTATTTTAAAAAACACCATTTATCACAATTTAAAATACCTTCTAAGTAATTTATACATTACTCTATTCTTGAAGTTTTAAGGCTCCAAATAGTAGAGAAAATCTTAATCAAAAAGTTGTAAGTAAATTTTTGAATTATCAATTTTTTAATATAAAATAAATTAAATATCTCTATTTATACTAGTTTTAAATTTAAAATTTTTATAAGAAATGATTATTATGAAAAATTACATGAATTAATATTTTTAAATTAAACAAATTTTTATAAATCTTAATAATTATGCCGTAAAATATTAAAAAATAGTGCCCCGCATCATTAAGGATAGTTTAAAAAATGTCATTATTCAAAAGCCACTTTATCCATACATGTGCTTCAAAAATATGTTTTATAAAATTTCAAAAATGTCATTATTCAAAAGCAGCTTTATCCATACAAAACAATTTTCCTTTTATTTTCTATTTCGTTTCTTGTAATATTTCGTTTCTTTCTTTTTAATAACATCATCAAATTTCATTAAGCTCAAGAAATTAAACACATCATCATAGACTGTATCCAGTACAAACTAGGAACATATTTTTGTTATTCTATCTTTTATATATAAATATGTTTTATATTATTAATTTGAATTTGTAATATATTTTAATATGATTGAATCATTATAATAATGATAGTGATAGTTGAAAGATTTATGATGTTATAATTCGATTATTATTTAAAAATATATTTTATAGAGTTATGTAAGTTAAAAATGTTTTTAATGAATAAATTAACTTCATAGATTGATGTGTAAAATATTTTATATCTCATACAATATTCCACGTAAAATAAACATTTTTTTTTTAATATGATTGAAGCATATTTTGATGGCTGTATAAAAATATTCTGTAGAACTACTTGGGAAGAACAAATTCATATTTTTAATAAGAATCTCATGATCATAATATTTCTATAATCTCTTTTGGAAAATTCAAGAACTTTATCTTTATTCTAAATTTATTTATCTAACATGAAATTTATAAATTAAACATAAATAAATATTAAAAATAAATAAGGTGTTTATTAATAAAATTAAATATGTTTTACATGATTAAAATTAAAATATCATTTTACATTAAATCAATTAAAGATAGCAAATATATGTTTCGGTTTCTACCTACACTAAATGTTCTTCAAAAAATAAAGTATTAAATATTTTAAAAAGACAAACTCGTAGAATTTTTTTTTCTTAACGATTCAAGATTAAAGCCACAGAACACCGCATGTGAGGGGCACTAGTTGGGATGTTAATATTTTATTTTATCCTATAAAAAAAACCTTTGAGAAATCATTAATTAGCTTTGACGTAGAATTGTTTTTCTTAACGATTCAAGATTAAATAAAGCCACAGAACACTGCATGTGAGGGGCACTAGTTGAGGGACACGTACAGAAATCATGTAGCTTTGAATTTTTCCCACCATTGAACAAGGGCGTGGAAATTCTAGCGTGAAATCGACAGATAGAGGTAGGGCAGATGAATATACGAATCCAATTATTCAATTGTATCATCACATGCGACCATGCTAAAAAGTATGGAATATAATTACATTATAACACCAACTTCAATAATGTTATATGTCTACACCAAAAGAGATGTGAAAATAACATTTTTATTTCATATTATTTGCATGTTTAGTAATGTGGTTGTAGTTGTTTTTCAAAGTGTTTTTTACTCGTAAATGTATTAAAATAATATTTTTTTTAAAAAAATTATTTTTAATATTAATGTATCAAAATAATTTAAAAATAAAAAAAAATTAATTAAAAATAAAAAAAAAATTAATTTAATTTTTTTAAAAAAATACTTTTAAAATATAAAAATCATGATAAGATTAGTATTTGCATTACTCTGGAGGGGTCAATTTGAGAGGAAACATGGCTGAGATTGATTGATTTAAAAAAAAAAAAAATTGAGAGTTGACTGAGACCTTAATATTGTCGGTGTCAATTTGAGATGAAACATGGCTGAGACTGATTGATTTAAAAAATAATAATTGAGAGTTGACTGAGACCTTAATATTGTCGGTGAAAACACCTTTTTTAAAAATTCATAAATCGTCCTTTTAACTTTCTTTTAACTTTGTTTTTCTGAAAACAACGGTTTTTTTTTTTCCTCTTCATCTGCCAATCAATCGTCGACTGCGTTCCCAGCTAGCTCAATAACATCATATCACAGCAAATGAACACATCTTTAATTAAGAAACGACTGCATTAATTGTTTAAAACCATGAACTTCCCACTCCAGATCAAAAGCACTTTAGAAGCTTTTGTTGTTTTTTCCTGTCATAAATATTCAGTAAAAATGCAGAGTGTTGTTTCGAGGGATTCGAGAGTTGTTCGAAAAAACTTTAAATTATGATCCCGTTATCATATCCTACAAATTGAAGGCTGCCCAAAAGGTAAGGAACTTGTCATCTTATTGAAGTAAATGAGGGCCAATCATTCAAAATAATATTCTACAATAATTATTTATTGATTATTAAGCTAATTGATGAATTGATGGAAATAATAAATATCTCATAAATGTCAACAATGTCCAGGTAGTTGTGAGATAATTGTTTGTATCAATTCAACTTATATATCAATTCATTGTTTGTACACTAAATCCTTTTTAAAGATGAAAAACTAAAAATAGAAATATATCAAAATCTTTCCTAAACTTGTTCCAGACTTCTAGTTTTCCTTATTTGTAATATTTTTTAAACCAGGAATTAATCTTTGTCAACACTCCTCCTCAAGTTCGTGCAAAGATATTTCGTATGCCCAACTCGTTGAGAGAGCAATGAAATACTTTACTTGATACTGCTTTAGTAAGTATATCTGCCAGTTAATCCTTGGATTTGACAAAAAAAATCACAATTTTCTCATCGAGTTTCTGCTTGATGAAATGTCTATCTACTTTTACATGTTTAGTTCGATCATGTTGAACTGGATTATTGGCTATGACAATTGCGGCTTTGTTGTCACAGTACATCTTGATCTCAGTTTCCATAAGATATTCTAGCTCTTTAAGTAGCCCCTTTATCCCTAGTATTTCACATAATCCTTTGGTCATCCATCTGAATTTTGTTTCAGCACTAGATAAAGCAACAACATTTTGCTTACTTTTCCAGGTCATAAAGTTTCCTCCAACAAAGGTAAAGTATCCTGAAGTAGACTTTCTGTTAGTCAGATTTCTTGCTCAGTCTGCATGCATCAGTATAACCAATGATGTTAAATTGATCATTCTTTGAGAAAAGAATTCCTCTTCCCGGAGAGGATTTTAAGTATCTAAGTACTTGCAATGCTGCCTCAATATGTACTTCACTTGGGGGTTGTGCATGAATTGGTTGGCTAGCCTAACTACATATGCGATATCAAGGCGTGTATGTGAAAGGTAGATGAGGCTTCCCACCAATTTTTGATATCGTTCTCTGTTTGTGGGAACCTGATTTGGATATTCCGCTAAACAATGATTTTGTACGATTGGTGTATCCACATGTTTGCAATCTAACATACCTATCTCGGCTAATAGGTCCAATACATACTTCCTTTGTGAGAGGAATATGCCCAGTTTTGATTTGTATACTTCGATGCCCAAGAAATACTTCAACCCACCAAGATCCTTCATTTCAAATTCACTTGCTAGATACCTTGTAATTCTGAAATTCTTTCTTCATCATTTCTTGTGACTATCATATCATCAACATAAAATAATCAAGGCTATTGTCCCCCCCCCCAATTTATTTTCAGAAATAGTGTATGGTCTGAGTTGTTTTGGTCAAATCCATGCTTTCACATTGTTAGACCGAATCTTTCAAACCATGCTCTGGGAGACTGTTTCAGTCCATAAAGTGATTTTGTAAGCCTACACATCACTTTTTTTTTCCCAGTAAAACCAGGAGGAACATCCATATACACTTCCTTCTTTAGATCTCCATGAAAAAATGCATTTTTTACATCAAATTGATGCAAAGGCCAGTCTAAGTTTGCTGCAAGTGATAGGAGTATCCGAATTGTGTTTAGTTTGGCTACTGGTAAGAACGTTTCCTAATAGTCTATGCCATATGTTTATGTATATCATTTAGCTACCAGTCTCGCTTTGCATCTTTCTACTGTCCCATCTGCTTTATATTTCACAGTAAATGCTCATTTGCATCCAACTGTTTTCTTTCCATTTGACAATATAGTTAGTTCCCAAGTATTATTATTCTGGAGAGCTTTCATTTCATCATAGACAACTATCTTCCAGTGTTCATCTAGCATAGCTTCTTCAATGTTTTGTGGGACCTGTTCAGAAGATACTTTTCCCATGAAGACCTTTGTTGCATCTGACATGTTATAGGCTGAAATAAAATTTACAATGGAGTATTTGGACTTTTTTCCTTTTATTTTTGGTGAGTACCGGTTTGGGATTACTCCTTGATTATGTCCGTGAGGTAAATTGTATGTCATAAAATCAGGTAATATAGAAGAGTCAGGAGATCTTACCTTAGTTGTAGTGTCGGGATTGTCCTCATGACTATAATTTTGGTCGTGTTTTATATTGGAGAGGGGGTTGTTTAATGTAGCTTGAGTATGTAAGTCGGCGTGGTTGATCTGTTCAAAAATTTCTGGTTCTGTTTGAGTATGGTCAGGATAAACCCAATCCCATATTTGTTGTTCATGTCTATTCTCCCTTTGAAGAATAGACGAGGATGGTTCATTGAAGAAATATTCAGTCTCAAGAAAGGTTACATCCATAGTAACATAGAGTTTCCGTGTAACGGGATCATAACATCGGTACCTTTTCGTATGAGAACCATAGCCAAGAAGGACACAACGAACAACACATGGATCCAACTTGGATCGTTGGTGCTTCAGAACATGTACAAATACAACACAACCAAATATCTTTGGAGGTATATGGAGTGTTGAAGGTAGTTTAACATACTATTCCAAAGTCTGGAGTGGTGTGTGAAAATTAAGTACTCGGGATAACATCCGGTTGAGAAGATAAACAGATGTACTCACGGCATCAGGCCAATATTATTGGGGCATATGGGCAGCTCTCATAATGGTCCATATTGTCTCTAGTATGTGTCTATTTTTCCGTTCGGCAATTCTATTATACTAAGGAGTATGTGGACAAGTAGTCTTGTGTATGATGCCCTTGCTGTCACAAAATCGTCTAAACTCTTGGCTAATATATTTGCCTCCATTATCAGATCAAAGAGTTTTAATACCCATAGAGAACTGAGTTTGTATAAGGGTGACAAATTTCTGAAAAATTAGTAGGACATCTTTCTTATGTTTCAACATATAAACCTAAGAGACCTTTGTACAATCATCAATAAAGGTGACAAACCATCTAAGGCAAGCAATAGTCATAACAGGTGCAGGGTCTCATAAGTCAAAGTGAATAATCTCAAATGGTGCATTATATTTATTATAATTGATGGGGTAGTTTGTTCGATGACTTTTACCTAGGATACAATCCTTACATTTGAAACTAGAGAGCAATACTTTTTCAAATAAAATAGGGAATAAATGTTGTTGATAGCTGAATGATGGGTGTCCTAACCAGTAATGCCATAACCAAATGTCTTGTCCTTGCCGCTGTGATGATTGGGCAGAATGAACTTTTCCAAGGTCATGTGATTTGTCGCCCTTGAGTCAATAATCCAATTGTTTATATGTTCACCGTTGGATACTAAAGTTTTGCACATGTTTTTATGTTTCAAAATTGGATTCGTTTTTCTTAGATATTCTTACAATTAATGCTATAATCTAGAAATTTAACTGCTTAAATATGTTCCTTGAATTTGTTTACATGGTGACAACCCTTATTTAATGGTGGGAGAAATTCGAAGGAGCAATTGTTTTATTTTAATATATATTTAATCTTAAAGATTTAAAAAATTGTTTAATTTAAGACTCTCATTCATGTGATTTTCTATAATAATCATTTTAAATCTAGAACTAGTATAAATAAAGTTGTATAATTTATTTTACATTAATATGTTCTTAGAATTGGATTTTATATTACTCATGAAAGTTGTCGTGATAATAATATCTCTGTCGATTTCACAATAGAATCCCCATACCCTTATTCAATGGTGGGAAAAATTTGAAGCTACAGTCTATGATGATGTGTTCAATTTCTTGAGTTTAATGAAATTTGATGATGTTATGAAAAAGAAAGTGAGGAAATATTACAAGAAAAGAAATAGAAAATAAAAGGAAAAATGTTTTGAAGCACATGTATTGATAAAGTTGCTTTTGAATAATGGTATTTTTGAAATTTTATAAAACATATTTTTGTAATTGTTAAAGGTTGGATTACCAATTCCCTAACCCTATATTTAATTGGGAATTTTATCATGTTTCTTACAGCTAAAGGTGTATCAATTCCTTAACCTCAGATTTAATTAGGAATTTTATCATATTTCTTACAGCTAAAGGTGTCTGGGACGTCATTGCCACAAGCTACTTCGATGGAGGAGATAATGTCCAGGTTATAACCTAAAACGAAAAGTCATTCAAACCACGCAAGGGAGGGGTTCTCTAGAAGACTACTACACTGGCTTATAATCTCTCTAGCGAGAGATTGACTACAGACGCCCAAATCCCATGACATACGATAAGGACATACAGGAATACAACAAATTAATTCAAGAAGATCGAATTTATACCTTCTTGGATGGTTTGAATGATCAATTTGATCAAACTCGCCGAGACCTTCTTCAACTTTTTTAAGTTAGTGATTGGAGAAGTGACGGTGATTGTAGTGGCAGTAATTTTCAAACATTACAATATATCAAGAAACCTCCCACCATTGAGATACGTGTATTGGAAAAGAAAAATTTACAATAATTATTTATTGATCACGTGAATATTTATTTTAACATTTAAAAACTATTTTTTTAAAATTAAATGTTTTTTAATTTTTATTCACTTTAAATCATTTTTTATTATTATTTTTAGATCGTTTTAAGATATTGATATCAAAAATAAAATTTAAAATATAAAAAATTATTATTTTAATATATTTTTAAATAAATTTTTTAAAAAATAACTATTACCATATAATTAAAATTTAATTGATGAATTGACAGAAATAATAAATATCTCATAAATGTGTGTTTAAGAAAAGAGAAATTTTGCAAACCTAAGGCTGTTTATATTACTTGTTTAAAGGAAGCAAATAAAGCATTTCTATTGGTCACTCAACAGAGTACGCAGGTGGCGATCTGCATCACGCTTCTCTAAACATTCACAACCGCCTAAAAGAAAGTCTCCACAAAGAGACGTAAGGAGCTCCATAAGATGAAAAACGAGCCCGCCTAAAAGAAGCAATCCTATTGGCTGCATCACGTGCACGCGGATCTCCATCTCCACTGCCCATTAGCTTACCGATCAACGGCTC
>Ga0307513_10007546_pt1 | contig 14066 bp, 15 predicted proteins | sample 15_EM_MG_FD_202174 | JGI IMG/M metagenome (GOLD analysis project Ga0307513, IMG submission 202174) | Populus trichocarpa ectomycorrhiza microbial communities from riparian zone in the Pacific Northwest, United States - 15_EM | ecosystem: Host-associated > Plants > Roots > Unclassified | place... | reverse complement strand
ATGCACAGAACCGCGGTAAGGAGGACGACACCGAGGCTCGTAAAGAAGAGAGCATTGACAATGATGGCATACGAGCGTGGGGAGAACACAGGAGCAACGTAAGGTTGTATCGTGCGATTCTGCATGATAAGCGTTTGATAGAGGAGGATGTCCTGGATGACGTCGAGCGGGTTTTCTTCCAGAAGATCAAGGGTCTTAACGAGAAAGGTCGAAAGGACGGAAGCAAATATTGCGGACTAGGACGTAGAAGGATCAGCTCCACATGATACTGCTGGCACTGGCGCGGGCGTACGAAGACGAGGACGACATCCAGAAGCTCCTGCCACTCGCGTTCGCGCCCACTGTCTTCTTTCTCAGTCTCGTCGATGTAGTACTCCCAGGCAGATTTCGGTATATTGGATGGATCTGGAAACCGTCAGACTTGTCCGAAATTCGTCAAACCGGGGACTTGCTCAGTTGCGGTCTGGCTGCAGGAAATGAGTCAATCGGATGATAGCGGGAATATGATGCTGAACGCACTCGACTGGTTCGTCTGCGATGTGTGTGCCAACATTAATGCTACGGGGCCAGAGAACGATGGGGTTACAGTGGGGGCTAAGGGTGACTTGATCACTTCTAGAATCCACGAAGCAAATGTATAAGTGTCCAGGAGAGCTCATATCAATAAGGAGTGAACCGGGGAGGTTATCGTGTGGCTGAGAGGGAAAGGCCAGTTTGCATTCGGAGAAAAGCGTGGGGAGAATATCAATTGCAGGGCCGATATAGAGACGGTGCGGCCATGGAAGGCAACAAGTGCCTGTTGAAGGTGAGGAGGAAGGCCAGGGGCGTACCAATAGGATGGGTCCTGTCGCAAGCGAGATAGGGACGATGAATATGGGTGGAGAAACGCCCAGACCGGGGAGGTAGGGCAGCTCCCATGAACCATCCCGTTCATATCTACAAGATTACAACCAGATAGCCTATGGCGAAGGGCGGTGTCGCTATGCGTCCTCTGCTGCGGTGTTGTCCGGAAAGCCCAACTCGCAATGAAGGAACAAAAATTGGTTATGGCTAAGCTAGCGGTCTCAAGGATCGACCGGAACAGCTCCGGGCAGGCCCTCGCGCAAACACGCAGGCTCCGCGCGCCAGCTGAGTGGAAACGTTATGAGACCCTGCATATGTCCACTTCAGACCAATCTGGAGCGGTAGCCACATTGCCGGTGATAGTATTTTCAAATGAACGCAGGAATGAGAACGCGAACTGAGTCGAAGGACATGCTGAGGCTATCACGCAGCCACGGGTCCAAGGGTGTGTGAGTGGTACAAAGAAATTTGTTAACCACTGCTCCAAAGCCACGGCGTTCAATACAGGAACCGCACGCGCAATGGAGGCCAGAGCACCGCGGACACGAGTCAGATGTGGTCGGGCCCAACTCGTATACTAGAAAACCAATTAGCTCGACAGTCATACAACAGTATTCAAATATATGGAAATACAAATTCGGACACCCTACCCCCTGTTGTCTGCGACCTTGTCCGCCAAAGGCAAAATGCGTTGCAACCGATTGAAAAGGTCTGACGGCATCTGGTCATATTTATTTTGTTCCTTCAAGGTCTAAAATGATCAAGCATTACCTCCACTTCTGAAATGCCAATCCTGAGCACCAACCTCAAACGTACCTTCGGCTATACTGAAGACAATCTTTGCAGTTGAATTCAAATAAAAAGCGTCAACGTCTTGCTGGCTTCCATATGGAGAAATGACTATCGGCGATATGTGTTTGGTTCGCTGCCGATCGACAGGCGACGATCGAAGGACCGTCATACTAGTTACGTTTTCTTGGACATTCCATGATCTGTGCACGGCGACGACTGGCGGAGTATATATAAACCCCCTGTGTCGGACCTCACAGGCTCAGTTTGCATCCGCATACTGAGCCGTGAGTATACTTCTTCTGTAGTCGCTTCCGGACGTGTCCTTACTCTCTCTCTAGTCATATCATAGGTACATAATATACATCAGTTTGCATCCGCATACTGAACCTCGTATCATAGCCCTAGCAATGACTGTCGAAATAATACGGGGACGGGGAACACCGAATAATAAAACCCTTTGATTATTACGAGCGGCCTATATAGTAGCCGACAAGTGAGGCGTGTACGAAACGGATGTAAAACGGAGGGGAAATACTAAGGACTGCAAATTGATAAGGTAAAACCGAGACTCGGTGCAGATACTGTAGGCATGGAAGATGAAACAAGTTCTTGAGAGTCCAATTTCTAACAATGGCCTCCGAGAATGCAGCCCGGTATTAAATAATCTTCTCCAACGCCCTCTCCGTCGATGTGTTCATCAGTAGGGAATACTCTTCTAAGAACCCTTTGAGTTCATAGAGCGACGAGCATCGGGATTCCGCCTACGCAAGCATCAATATTAGCTGCCTGTGATGAGCAGTTGCAAAGAGACGAACCGTCGCGCCGGCAGAGAATAGTAACCCTAGGGACCCACTACGGTTTCCGACGACAATTCCCTTCTCTATAAGGTGTGAGCGGACTGGTTGACGATCGCGAAGGACCCGGCACTGTGAGCCCGTGCGCTTCAGAGGTCCAATAACCATTGAAAAGCTTTTGAATGGAGATCACTTTGCTGGTCTGTTCCTTCTTCGCCCACGGTCCATGACTGCTCTTCATTTGGATCTCCACGCGCATATGGGATGTCGGAGAAACGTCTCTGCATATTCACAAGGTTCAAAAACTGTACATGATAGTAAGATCAAGAACATACGGGCGTTGCGCTGGTACCCAGGACCGGTTGTCTCTCCTCTCTAATTCTATTTCCTCATTTTCCATAAACAACCTCAGCGTATACTCCCCCTTGGGACGCCTCGCCATATGATTTCTGTATGTTGCCCACAATGAGCGATATGGACCTAGATTGAAGTGAAGCGCCGCACCATTTCGATACAGGCAAGGAGTATCATCAGCCACAGTACCGAACGAGCCATCGAGGTGCTCCCAAGTTCATTTCATTTTCGGCTCGTTGAAGCGCCAGGTTTGATCTGGGAAAGTTGTAATTACTCGACCACGGCTGGACGGACTTGTGGTGGACGATCGATGACAGCCGGGTCGTGGCTTGGCTTGAGCTTTAAATAATATGCCCTGAGAACAGATCTTGCAGCCTTTATCTCCCAGGATGGCCACCTATTCCAACATACTGACATGTCTTTCAAATTTGCTCACATGGTCGGGTAGAGGTCCACAATAATTGAACATACATGCACCCTCGCCCCTAAATGCCTTGTGCTACAGTCTGCGATTTGTCCTTGGTACCAAATTAACTCCACACATAAATGCTAACTCCTACTAGACGCGGTCCAGCATTCTGAGAACAACTGCTTCACAGAAGCCTATCTGAATCGCATGAAGAGCTACCTAGTCGCCATACTAAGCATGTAAATGCGGGTGTACGAAAGTAAGAAGGAAGAAGCCGGAACGACGAACAGAAATGCCAGTATTTAACCAAGTTTCAGTGCATACGGGGGTGGTGAGCAAGAGCTACTATTTATATCGGTACGGGGTAGTTGCGGAGGGCATAGCGGAAGGAGTAGTGGAGAATGATTTGGTAGCAGGAGGTGGGTATGGGAGGGGTGGATTAGATGGATGGGGTCATAAAGTACGATTGACCACGTCAATCGATGACTTTTATGAACGTCGACCCGAACACATCTCCAGGAACATCTCTCATTCCGCCAACGACGCCACGGCACCACTTTCTCCCCAAAACGACAATCTTATCTAAATTTCCAGGGGCTCGTGGGTGGTAGCGTTGAGCCCACCCGAAACACTAGCAGCGCGGCCCATATCAATAGGCCCAATTGCGCTCTCCCGCCTCCTCAAAAAGCCTCCAACGCCAGGACCACGAGGCTGCCTGACGACATTGCCAGAGGCACTACTGGGGGTGGTAGTCCCGCTGCCCGGGCCACCCTCGGCGCCGAGTCCGAGCTCCGGCACTGGTGGGATGCCCGATGCGCCACCGAAAATCTGGCTGACACTCGGCGCGCCACTGCTGGGGGTCCTCCGGATAGGAGACGAGAACGTCGCATATCCTTCCCTAATGTTTCCATTCGATGCGCGTGTGGTCAGGCGCGGCTGAGGCGTGTAGAGCGACTTTATATCCGGCATGGACTTTTTGGTCCGGAGTGCGCTATTATTCGTGTTTGTCGAAGGCGGGTGGTACATGTTGTTGGTGCTTGTCGAGTTTGAGAACGGGTTAGCCGACGAAGCGCTGGTCGGTGAGAGGAAAGAGCGGTTCAGCGCTTGCGTCGAGTGGTGACGGATAGGACCGATACGTTCAGATGTCGGGGTACCAGCTCCTGGTGTCTCGGAATTCCTGTTAGGCTCACGCCTGGTGACGACGGCGTACCGTTCATCACCTTCGCCGATGCTGTAGTGGTATACGCCAAGCTTCTGTGCCACAAGATGTACGATACGGCGTTGCTTAGGATTGAGTGAGCGGGAGAATGCCAACTCATCACGCATTGGGTCGTCCCTGAATAGCAAGACGCGGGAGTAAATCTCGAGTGTGGCAGCGTCGTTGAGATCGAGCTCCGTCTGTGCCGCAGATACCGTCTTTTGCGTAGACAGATTCGGAGTAGTCATCGAGCTCACCAACGGAGGCGGATTTGCGTGCATGTACGGCTGAGGAATGGGCATGCCCGGCATAGCGACCATGGGCAGCGCACCCGAGAAGGAGCGAGATTGGGACATGATCGGTGCATGGAGAGGGGAGTAGCCATCATCGTAGGGACCGCCGCCGACGTTAAGCATCTGTTGTTCCTTTTCGAGCTGCATCGAGCGCATCCTCCTGATCGCCTTCTCACGCTCGATGCGTTCCTTTTCACCTGCTTGGAGAACCTTCTTGTACTCGACGCGAAGCTTGCGGCCCTGGACGTCGAAGCCGTTGAGGGCAGCAACGACGGCGTCGGCGTCTGCAGCGACACGGAAATTTGCAAAAGCGAGGCCGCGGAATTGTCCCATAGGATCGAGGTGGTAGTTAAAGGCGTAGGGAGTCGGAATAGAGAGTGACGCCTTTGAAGAGCAGGACATCAGTGGCAATCGCCAGCAGAACGGCAGAGGACATACGATAATCTCGAGGAGGGTCTCACGCTTTACACTGAAAGGAATATTTTTGATAACGATGGCGGTTGGAATAACTTCATCATCGCCAGCGCCTGCCGGAGTGCCGGTCGGCTGAGGCATCGGCATCGAGGGACCGGAGGCGTTCTGCTGGGGAGGGGAACCTCCACTCGAGGAGATGTCGTCCGTCTGGCCTGGTGAGAGCGAGCGCGTGTCCACCGATGAAGACGCCGCCGATACCGCCGTCTGCGACTGATCCTCGAGCCATGCCTAGACAGTGAATTAAGCAGAAATTCTCGAGAAATCGGCCGAGACCGACGGACCTGAGGTAGAGCTCTGCGCAGGCCAGGGGAGGGAACCACGGCAGGGGAGGTCTGGAAGTGCTGGTAGCGATTGTCGAATTGGGAGTTGTCGTAGGCGTCGTGCGGTCGTGGGCGCTGTGGAGAGAGGGTGAGAGAGGAGATATCAGGAGGAGACGTCGTCATCGTAGTCGTCGTCGTCGCTGGTCGTGATATCGTCAAAGGAGCCGAGGTGGTTTTTCGTGAAAGGAAGGCAAGTTCCACTGCCCAAATTTGGACAAGTAAGCACCACTTGGTACACGCCACGATGCACACACGAGACAAGTCACCACGATCCTTCGTACCTGCGCCGCTACTCCCGCACATTTCACAGCTTGTCCTTTGCCCGAGAAGCCTCGGTCTGTGAGCGGATTTTGCGGCGGTAAGGAGCGGCGGCGGCGGGCAATATGCTCTCACCGGACGTTCAGGTACCGTCAACACGACTCGTGATTCCAGCACAGGCGTAAAGGCACGAATTAATATCCATAATATATGTCCATCTCAACTCACACGAGTCCATGCCGGGATGTGCGGTTCGTCATGGGAGGCGAGGAAAGGCTAGCCCTATCATCTCCTCTTAACGACCCGAAATATTTAGAGGTGCACCCCCCACTATCGGCTCTACAACCTGAGGTAATGTTCGCGTTTCAACGCCGTTTGAGCACCTGCATCCGGATTATGAGCATCCAACTTGGTTAGGGTGGACACACTTACTGCGAAAGGAGATAGTGATTCCATACAAGGAACCAATTAAAGCAACAAATGTGCTCACTTGCCCAAACCCCCATGTATTCTCATCCCCCTCGATGAGATGGTGGTTCTCCATGGTAATCATATGCACCCAATAGATGCTCCAAACAAAGCTGAGTAGTCGTGGCGCTTGGATGAACAGGAAGGACAGGGAACCACGAGCCTTTCTCGTCTTTGGAGCACAGACTGACGGCCATCCCTTCAAAAAGGCAATGGGTATGACCACCTGGCGGAATAAAGTATATCCTAGGTTGTACTGGAACCATAGAACGAGATTATCTCGCTCAAACAGGCCGTGTAACCCATACGCTGACCCAATCCCTGTATTGAAACATTTGCCAGGTTCATCTTTCCAAACCCTCAATCTTTTGATGGCTTGGAAGATGGTGGCCACGTAGGTGAGCTGGTAGATAGAGAAGTAGAGCGCCATTAGGCGCTGTCGGGAATCTCGTGAAAAGAAGCCAACAAGCCCGTAGGGGGCACTCCCAGAGACAGCGTTCGCAAGTGTTATGCAAATGAACAAATGGTAATGTGTGATCTCTCCCCTTTGTGTAAATGCAGCGATGAGCATTGAGAACCCGACTGCCGTTGTGGTAGGTATGACGGTGTTCAAAGTCCTTTCTAAGCAATAGCTAATCCCCTTTCGTGGAACTAGGTACTGAAAGACCCAAGCTGCGAAGGACAGTAACTGGTTTACACACCCTTGGGCATAAAACGCAGCGATGATCTGACGATGAGGATGTAAATACACTCGTTGCATTGGAGGGTATTACCTACTTACGCCAATGCCACTGACGTCTGGATTCGCCTTGAAAAGTGCGGTGCACCGAAGAAAGAAATATTGGTCCCTAATAGTCAGAAATACTGTTAGGCCCCGGTACCAATGGGGAATCGAGGGTAAAACTTGCTTCTCTCCCCAAATGTCGCTAAAACTCTTGGTGTCGTGCATGAATGCAGGTCGTATATCGTATATCGGAGTCGGGTGGCTCCTGTCTCATGCTACCCTTTATATTAGATCGAGATAATCTCTCGACAACAGAGTTCCGAACGCTAGGACCCCGAAACCTCGAGGGGAAAATAAGCTTGCCTACTATAATTTAATGTGGACTGTCATTTTGAACTATTTAGTGAAATCTTATTGTCCGCACGGACTGTTCTGTCATGCCGTGCTCCTTTCCGACGTGATTGCATGGTTTGCCTGTGTCTTTACAGGCACTAAACGCTAGCTCGTATATAACCGGTGTCAACTCTATGTGTTGGCATGGTAGGTATTGTGTGATCTCGCTATGTTAGGCGCGTAAGGACCTGACCATCTCCGATCATGTACGGTGATATTCGCTGCCAGCGGGTTCCGACGATTGAACGCCATGCTCCGGCAGCATGCTACCCGAGGAGTGAGCTACCTAAGGAGCGAGCCACATAAGGAGCGAGAATGTCCTGTGTCACTTTCAGAGCGCCCCTCCCGTCAGTCTGTACAGTTGGGCGGTGCGCGAAGCACCGCAGCACCGCATGCACTATCGGGATGCGCGGGAACTAATGAGAGATCTTAGAGCCTGGACATAGCAAAAAATACCTTTGAACCGGTGAGCCTGCCACGTTCATCCGACTAGTTCAGACGATTAGTATAGTCGACCTCCTCGAATGCTTCCACGCTTTCCCAACACATGGACCTATGGACGATTTATGAAGTGTGGGGTCGAGCCTGGCCCTCACCGACGTTGAGCTCTCAATCATTGCAACCGCTCATTCTCGCTCGCCTTGCAGTCAACGTACTCGCAGGAATCGCGAGCTTCTTGCAGCTCGCATATGTGCTACTGAGAGCTGTAAAGAATAAGAAGCTCATGGCGCGCTTCGAATTCACCCTACCCACAACCTGGCTCATAACGATGCAATTCGGAGTACTCGCCTGTGCGGCCAAGATGATCACCCCAGAGCCAACAGTCAGGCTGGTAAGCATCGTGCGCCACATCGAACCTGCTCACTATTAATGACTGTATCTAGATTTGGCTCAATGTTCTTCTGGGCCTTGGGTACACCGCGTACCTGTGGATACCCTTGGCGCAGGCAGAGACGCTTTTGCTACTCCATTGTGCTCTAGCTGATCGTGCGCCTAGTATTGAATTGAAGAAGCCAGTAAAGTACTACACAGACTGGTACCTTATCGTGGTGAACACATTAGGGATTCTGATCAAGGGCAGTCTATTTTTCGTGTGGATGGATAGTATCTCGTTTTCAACCCAGAAAAACGCTCTCGCCATCGTCGGGTTTGATCGATTCTCCATCGTCTTCAGTATTATCGTGACTATTAATATCGCCTTCACTACCGTCACGCACACGTCTGGATGGCTCTCGAGTCATTCAAAATATCCTCGGGCCCGGTATGAATGGAAGGTGAGCACACGTCGTTGGTGTTTCTTCACGGTTGGCGTGCTGACAATGGCGGCAGCACTTCCTTGAGGTGTACGGCCTTTTGGGCGTCCTTATTTTATGCCATATACCACTTCTCATCCCTCATTTTGTCTTATGGGACTCGGTGGCTGACCAGTCGGCCATTGAGCCGTGGGGACTTACCCCTATTGAAAGTATGGACCTCCGGTGGCATCGTTGGAGGCTCGCACAATCAATAGTCCAAGGAGTATTTAACAACTTGACAGGTTTCTCACTTTTCTATCTCCTGACTCGGTACCGCCGAAGGCGAATGTTGGTACTGCCAGAAAGCCATATTGAGATGTTTCCGGTATCCTTACCTCCCATTACCTGACTAGTGCACGACCGTGCTCCCATGCCCCCTCATTTTTTCCTCGTGTACGGATTATGACGCGCTCGCATGGACTTGTTGCTTCTGTATTACATATTGGTTACATTATTTACATACCCCATGTTCGCATTCTGACTTATATACCCTTGACGGCGGGTGATCAAACCCCAGCCGATCTTGGTATCCTCTCGACCCAGCCGATTCGCCCGACTCTAAGCTCTTGCACTGAAGTGTGCCCCTGCTTTGCTGACCTGTATTGTGACACATATATCCTATTATTATTTCAATAGACCTTATATGGACTTATGTAGCCTTTCCGACTTGGGTTTTCGTTCACGGTGGTTTTGAGCCCCGTAAGCGTAACAAGAGTTACCTCACTGATACCCGGTACGACACCGCTGACGTTAATTCCGAGAACTGTGGAAGGCCATTACCTCCAAGCGGTAAACAGGAGGTCGACCTTGCAAAACTTTAATGTACGCGAAGTTGATAATGAATCATCAGTTTATGTTGTCCAGCTTGTATACCGTATCGACTTCAGTGTGCCGTAACTTTAGCAACGAAGGTATGTCCTGCTTGACGGGCTTATGGAAAGGTCTGGAGGAGTAAAAGAATGAATATTCGAATGATAAGATGAACACGTGTGAGAGACAATCATGACAAACATCTTTATCTACGTTTCATAGCCGATTGAAAACGATCGGTGCAGGATTCGCAACCACCGCTTTGGGAGCTTGGAGCATCCCGTCGACCTCCTCCCAACTAAACTTCTTCGTTGTTCGGTCCCACGGTCCCAACCCCAACCCACCATTCGCCATCGTCCGCTTCGCCTCCGTAAATTCCGGCATGCGATGCAACGACGAGGAGCCCGCACCCGTCTGTACGGTAGAGCCATGTGAAGGGCCCTGAGTCATGACGTTTGGAAGCATTGCGAGCGGCGGTGGGGCTACTCTCTCGATCTTGGCCCAGTCGATACTGGGGTTTTCGGGTTCTGAGGACGCAGAGGATCTAGACGAGGAAGAGGAGGGAGAGGTAGATGACGAAGGGCCTGCCAGTGGATGTGCCACCTTGCTAGGCATCGAGGGGATCTTGTATTTTGGAGTCCCGCGCAATGGCGTCGGACCGACGTAGAGCTTCAAAGGGCTAGGAGGACTCCGTCGACGGTCACGGTTCAGAGGCATGATGTTCGTGCAAATGATTGAAGTGAGTGAGAACGGAGTGCCTGGAATGGTGTGAACGATAAGGTTCCTGTTGATTTGCAAGGGAGAGGCAACATACTCGCTAGTGCAGATAAAAACAAGGAGTCTTTACGGAACGGTGAATAAGCCCCAGATGAGATTCACTTGGAAGACGCGACGCACGGGTGATTAGACGCTCGTTTCCAGCCAAGCTGTCGCGGTAGTGTCAAGTAAATGGCCAGCCAGCAGTCACACGATCCGGGTCGTGTTCAGTATGCCTTGAATTGCAAAGGTTGGTCGACGCTGAGAACTGAGGAAACTGTGGTTGTGGGTGAACTTGGGTGGGTGGTCCGGCAGTCTCATACTCACACGCCACATCAACAGCCGTGACACCCCAACTCAGCTAGAGGTTAGAAGGATAATATCTTTTTCAGAATATACAGGGTATTAGTATCACGGGGTCCTTGGCAGCAGGTCGACTCACTATATATATTCACGCTCCTCTACCGAAAGCAAAAAAAAAGTCGCCTAAATCATTTCGGGAAATTGTTTTTGCATATAGAGCACTGAAGATTAACGATAATTCAAACTCGTTGCTGGTCACAAACATATCCCAGTCTGAACATAAGGCCTCGGAACTAACCAGTGTATTATTCACCACGAGGTATGGTGATGGTCAAGGGAGCCGTGTTCTTGTCGAATTGGCGCTGAGCGAGTGCGAGATAGTTTTACCCCCCTTAAGCGCGGCGAGGGAGGAACGAGAGATGACTTGCCACTCCTGTACACGGTAAATAATACGCCACTTCTCCGTGGTAAACGGCTCTTCTAAATCCCAACTAGCTCTTGCCTGATCTGGTGGCGGGTACATGACGCCGGCTTCGACACTTTCACCCGGACACAATCAACGTTCAATTCACGTGTGGCGGAACAAAATAAATAGCGCGAATGTCAGCGGATCGATCGACCCAGCTGGTGAATATATTGATTTGGGAGGATTGAAAGTGACTCGCGAAGGACCCAGATAGACCATAGAAAGCACGCCACCGGATCGAGATACAAGAATCTCCTCTATGGGAAGTCATTATACATTCTTGGACTGCCTACCAGCCTGACTCATGCACGGGGTCAGGGGTACACGAAAGCCGGTATGGTTCCAGAATCATTCATTGTCCTGTATTCGGTAATCTCCATACGGTTCTGAGAGAATACATGTACCGGTCCATTTGCTTGCTGGACCCCTGCATACTTGTGCGTGGCCCAATCGCGCTGCCATCACATAGTGTCAAAAAGCGCATCCTTTCTCCTTTTGCGGCAAGAACAAAGTCTCGTCAGGGATGACGCACATAGGAAGCGCCACGCGGGATCCCACAGGAACGAGGGAACGGACGTGCATTTCCATTTGTGTTCGTCGGCCCGCGCCGTCTTGTTTTCTTGTCTTGTATTCACGATGGCCCTGAAATGGGAGATCCACTAACTTGTCTATTGGTATTTTATATCCAACAATGGCGGAGCCGCGTCGCGTGTCAACGGAGTCGTTGACGGGACACGCCAAGGGCACGCGCCTTGACTTGAGCCCGTACGGTATATTGATTGTTCCCGAGTAAGTGATTGAAGCCAGGACCAGTATTGCTTTCAGCCAGCTCGCCACTCTGGAATCTACTATTCCCCCTCTATAAAATCTAGACCCGAGCCCACTTTTTTTCGAAAGGATAGCCCTCCTCCCGCCCCGCTCCTCTCCGCAAACCCCCCTCCGCCTTCCTACTCTCCTCTTCCTCAATGTCCCAACACACCATGGACCTCGTCGTCGTCGGCTCCGGCGGAGGGCCACTCGAACACAACCTTTCCTCGTGCGTGGCCAGAAACCACCGATCGCGTGGATTGCAAACTTACACACTATCGCACAGATATTTGCTCAAAGCCTCTGAAGCAAAATGGGAGGAAGGTTGTATCTCCATTGAAGCAGGTTCAGGCATGGCTACTCTGGCCCGTCTCCTTGAACATAATCCGAACCTCTTCCACGACCTCGCTCCAAAGGACAGCGATAAGGATAAGACTCTGCTTGCTGCTAGGATCTATTCTTATGTCCAGTGAGTCCCTAACTTTCTGTCCACACCTGTCCTGAGCGTTTGCCTCTTAGAACCTTTCTCATTTCGCATGGCCACCTTGACCACGTCCTCTCCTTGGTTCTCGCCGCTGGGGCGCTTCCTGCTCCCATTCCACTCTCGACCCCTCGTAGTCCCGTCCCCCTCACTCGCCGTCGGATTATGGGCCTCAAAGGCGTCCTCGATGACGTCGCCCAAATCTTCAATGGGCGCATCTGGCCCTCTCTTGCCAACGATTCAACCGACCCAGATACCCACCACACTATGTACCTTTACGACGCCATTACGCCCTACCTCCCTTCAACAAATGCCACGGTTGTCTATACGCCGCTGAACCCTCAGCTCTCCGTCCTCGCGGTCTCAGTATCCCACGGAACCATCTCCAGTACGACCAAGACTTACAACTCCTCCGCGTTCTTCATCCGCCACAACGCAACCCATCGCCAATTCCTCTTTTTCGGCGACGTCGAGCCAGACACGATTGCTCTTCGCCCATCCACGCGCTCTGTATGGGCTCACGCAGCCACTCTCGTCGTCTCCAGCCCAAACCAGCTGCTCTCCACCATCTTCCTTGAGTGCAGCTACGAACAATCCCGACCCGACCACCTGCTCTACGGCCATCTCAGCCCCCCGCATGTCCTGCGTGAAATGCAGGCCCTCGCGACCGAGATCGTATGGTTGCGCCAGCCGTACCTCAAGCAGTCCGCGAGCCCGACGGCATCCTCGGAAGAAAACGGTGCCTTCCGCAAGCGGCACAGGAAGAACTTTTTCTCACAGGCAATTTGGAGATCTCGCAGCCGTGATAGGAGCATGACGTTGATCCCTCCTCCCGTGTCCCCTGCTGACCCCCCCACTCCAGCAACCGCTGAACACACCATCCTCGACCGCGAGCAGCTGAGAGGTGCGCTCGCGGGTGTTAGGCTCTTCATTATTCATTGCAAGGATCCCTTGGCCGCGGATGCCATGTCTGACCCTTCCCGCCCTATTGCTCATGTTATCGCCGACCAGGTCAAAGCCCTGGTCGGTGCCGAGCAATTGGGCCTCGAGGTGTTGCCCGCTGAACAGGGCACCCGCATCGGTGCGTCTACTTTTTGAGATGTCTTTGTGCCTCGCATACTGATCTCTTCCCTTCAGCCATCTAATTCGTTCATCGATCCTCACCTCAATTACCACAAGTCCAATTTTCTCTGACTGTCTCTCTCGGATCACTCTGTAGCCCTATACCAAACTCACAGATCACAACCTTGAAAATCCCCACAAAAAAACACACCGCTGAACCACGACCCTCCACGCCTCTCCGCTCTTCGCTCTCCTCTCTCCGCTCTCCTCTCCTCCTGCTCACCCTTTCCCGCTCCACCCCAGACTTCCCTCTCCCACCCTCCATATGACATGCACAACTGTAGCCCTAGATTTCCTACCCGGTTTTATGATGTTGGTTGATGAATATATACTCATTGGACGATAAACTCTTCGTACACGGATGGAGAAACCAGCAAATTAGGTCATCACCCAGACCTCCCCAATAGTACTCCATTCATGCAAAATCCTTGCTTGTCCCCCCGCTCGTTTCTCATCCTCGGCACTCGTGCTCGCAACCGACTCGTCGACCTCCTCATCTACTAAAAGCAATACCCTCAATCCACCAACAATCGCGAGGCCCTCTTTCGTAGCCGAATACTCGAGCGTCGCCTTCTCCTCCCCAGTCCACCTCCCCGTCTCGGGGCGCAATATAATCGGAGCAAGGTTGGTCACCGAGGAACCCAGAAACTCCACAGTGCCGGTGAAGGACGTTGTCGGTGCGAGGTGGAGCGCTGCGGCCAGGCGG
>Ga0307513_10007545_pt1 | contig 14066 bp, 8 predicted proteins | sample 15_EM_MG_FD_202174 | JGI IMG/M metagenome (GOLD analysis project Ga0307513, IMG submission 202174) | Populus trichocarpa ectomycorrhiza microbial communities from riparian zone in the Pacific Northwest, United States - 15_EM | ecosystem: Host-associated > Plants > Roots > Unclassified | place... | reverse complement strand
TATATTATATTTATTTGAAATACCATTAGTGAATCCTCTAACCCTGACATCTGTTTTATCATTGTTTAATCCTTACATCAATATCACATCCTAAAACTCTCTTCAACTCCTTTTCTGTTATTATTCTTTTCAAATCTTTTTTCTTTATTTGTAATTTATATAGTTGACCTCCATGTGGTTCGACCCCGGTCTTGCTGGGTTATTTATTGCTTTGACACTCCTGCACTTGGGATAAGACATCAACTCTTTGATCGTGTCAAGTTTTTGGCGCCGTTGCCGAGGAGGTAGGATATTGTATAAATTATATATTTTCTTTTATTTTCTTTTCTTTTCACTTTTATTTGTTTTTCTAATTTTTGTTTCTTCCTTTTCTTCTTTCTTTCTGCACTTGCATGAGAGTTTGGACATGCACATTAAGTGGTAGACTTTCTAGGAATCCTTATTTTCTTCATAAAACATGGTCGATGAAGATAACCAGTCAATTCATAATGAGAATAATGAGAATAATCGTGTCAGAACACTTAGAGACTATATGAATCCAAAAGGAACAAGTAGTTGTGAAGTCATTTCTACACATTTCGATATTTCTTATTTGATGACTAGATCCACCGAAAACACAAATATTTCTTATTTGATGACTTGAGGAACCTGCCATTTCTACACACTTCGATATCTGTTGAATGTGTGGGTTGAGTAGAAATGAAGGAAAGGAAGAGAAGATTTTATAGATGAGAAATTGAAAATGCAATCATACCACCTATATGGAGGCCAGTTGGAGTCTCTCTCTCTCTCTTTTTTGTTTTTTTTTTTAAAAAACATATGTATGTACAATTAGTTGTGATTGTGGCTCACATCTTCCCTTGGTTTTACGTCCAAGAATGGCTTAAACGCCCTCTATGGGTCGGGAATAGGCTTTCCATTCAATTTTCTTAAAAACTGACAAACATGGTCTTTTTTAGTCAGATTCCTAAGACTATGATGAGCATGTTCTTTATGAAAATGGGGCCATAAATCATGAATTGCACGATGCATATCTCCACTATGATGAGACTTAAGAGTCAATAGAAGATTATCTAAAGACTCTTTATGTTTTGAAATAAATCCCACCTTTTGATAATTTTCAGAGGTTTTGCAGAATGCATGTGAGTCATTGAACATGGTGGGCCCAAAAAATCCACTTTGTAAGATTTTTACAATCGTCTTTTTTGAAGAGAAATGATCCCCACATGCCTCAGAGTGACAAAATTTACTGACACTACTTAACTCATTGTCGGGAATACATTTTTGAAATATTTGATCTGAACAATATTTAAATAAGTAAGGGTCATCCCAATAAAAGTCCTTCACTTCGTTCAAGAATTTTCTTTTGTCTTAGGTGCTCCAGTGAGCTAGCAAATATCCTACAGCAAGAAAATTGACATAATTAGCAAACCAAGGCAGTGATCTAAGAAAAAGTAAGGATTCGTCAGGAAAGTAATCATCGATAGGTGTGATGTTGGATGTCGAATCTATTGTCACTCGTGACAAAAGATTCGCATCAACATTTTTGGTGCCTTTCTTATCCGTGATTTCTTTTTGAAAATAAATCATTTGCAAATCTTCAGATTCACCAAACTCAATTTTACTCAAAGTAGATTCAAGTTGATGATAAACTAATTCTTCAACAAGATCTACTTCTTGTAAATCATTATCATCTTTAGGTTGCTTGCAAATGTTGAAAATATTCATCTCCAATGTCATGTTTCTAAATGATAACTTCATCAGCCCATTCCTACAATTAATCAATGCATTAGAAGTTGCAAGAAATGAACGTCCTAAAATAACAGGAAATGAATTACATGCTTCAACAGGTTGTGTATCCAAGACAATAAAATCCACAGGAAAAATGAATTTATTAACTTATACTAACACATCTTCAACTATTCCTCTAGGCATTTTTATAGATCTATCAGCAAGTAAAAGAGTTACAGAAGTTGGTTTTAACTCACCTAGATTGAGACACTGAAAGACTAAATATGGAAGTAAATTCACACTAGCTCCAAGATCAAGTAAAGCTATTTCAATTTTATGTTCTCCAATAAAGCAAGAAATTGTAGGACAACCAGGATCTTTATATTTCAAAGCATAATTGTTCTGAAGAATGGTACTTACTTGTTCGGCTAAAAAGGCTTTCTTTTTCACATCCAGTTTTCTCTTCACTGTGCACAGATCTTTTAAAAATTTAGCATAAGAAGGTACCTGTTTAATAGCATCCAACAAAGGTATATTGATGCTTACCTGTTTGAAAGTTTCAAAGATTTCAGAGTTGTGATTGACTTTCCGTTGTTTGGTCATGGCATGAGGAAATGGAAGTGCTGGCGGGGAATCAGTCTTTTCTTTGCAATGTTCAGATTCAACCCCTTCCTTACCCTCGGGGATTAACTCATCATCTTTCTCACAAGGTTCAAGAGTGGGTTTTTCAATAACCTTACCACTGCGAAGAGTGATGAATGATTTGATTTGATCTATGTGATGGCTTCCGGAACTACTTGCATTTGCGTTGTATTGCCCCTTGGGATTTTGCTGTGGTTGAGATGGAAACTTACATTTCTCTTGAAAACTGAGAGTAGATGTGAATTTTGCAAGAGCATCTTTTAGATCGGCCATGGTTTGAGCATTTTGAGTGTTGATTGTCTCTTGCTTTTCAATGAATGCATGCAATGTTTCCTCAAGATTTCTTCTAGGAGGTGGAGCATAAGGAGGTGCATATCCATGAGAATTTTGGAAATTATAGTGTGCTTAAAATGGTGGTTGTGAAGTTTGTGCATTATTGTTACCACTCTTCCAACTGAAATTTCGGTGATTTCTCCAACCAAGGTTGTATGTTTGCGAGTATGGGTTATGATTGGGCCTTTGAAACCTGTTTAAAGCATGGGCTCGTTCATGTAGGCATTCCTCAAAAAAAGGCAAAGTTGGACAGTCATTGGTTGAGTGTTCATTGGTTTCATAGATTTGACACACAATGTCTTGAACAAATTTTAGTTGACCACTCTTTTTTAATTCTAGTGCCTCGACTTTTCTAGCTAAAGATGCAAATTTAGCTTGGAGGTCATGATCTTCCCTAAGGTTGTACATACCTCCACTAGATGTATGAGGTTGAGTTTTACCTGATGCCTCATAAGTACCTCTAGTGCCCTAATTTTGAGCATTTTCAGCTAGCAAGTCTAGGTACTCCATTGCTTCATCAGGGTCTTTATTTTTAAAAGTTTCATTGCACATCAATTCCACCATTTGTCTATCTTTAGGTGTTAACCTTTCATAAAAAAGTGAAACCAATCTACATATTTCAAAACCATGATGAGGGCATAATTATTGAATATATTTTATTGTTGTATTGGCATAATTATTGAATAATTTGTTGAATTGTAATTCTTAATGTTGAATTTACCTTAGGATTAGTAATTGAATATGTTGGAAAAATTAGTATAGATTGGTTCAATTGGTTGTGGCTTTTGTTAATATGTGCAGGTTTGTGGATTTGGGTAGTATCCAGTATAGGGGAGGTGCTGTCGAATTTTTTTTTAACATTTGAATTTAATTATATAATTGTTTGTATAAAATTGTGGAAATGCATAGAATAAAAACCAGAGTTGGTCGCTCACGTACGGTCGCAGCTAGTTCGTCTAGCAGCGATGATGATATTTTCTTAGGTGCCTCTCAAGAAGAGGCACCTATACCACCTGCGCCGTCAACCGATGCTGCCTCTTCCAGCGCTACTTCACAGCGCAGAGGCGGGGTGCCTTCGCAGCGGAATCAATTTACCCGCAAGTACGAGGCACAGTGGAAGGACGACCTTTTAATGTAAGTTTGTTAAGGTTTTATTTTTAAAAAAAAAATTACAACATAATTTATGAAGTAATCACTATTTAATTTATTTCATTTATTTTCAGGTTCACAAACATTGAGGCCGCCCGAGTAATATCATCGGTGTTTAAATCGTCGATGGAGATTCCATTGTTTCAATGGAGTCAGATATCCAAGCATCCTGAATGGATGCCTCAAATCAATGCATGGTTTGACAGATTTCAGGTTGGTGTTAATTTATAATTTTCAGCTTATTTCTAATAACTTATTAATATAATTGTAAATAAATTATTATTTTTATTTAAACTTGTTTATTTATACATAGCACAAATTTTGCTGGGACAGTGAGCATAACACTGTTGTGAGGAGGGTGTGGGAAAATCACGCGGCAACTAGGTAAGATCGAAAACAATACAATATTTTTTTTAGACAAAAATTTATGTTTCGAAATGTAATTTTTGGTTGCATGAAGTAGGTTGCGTGATTTTTTGTATGAAGCACAAAAGGGGCAACAAAAACCGCGAGGGATAGGGGTTTCCAAGGCTGGAACGATGTTGCAGTTTGGAGGGATTTCAAACCGATATACATCCCGGAAAATACATGGCCGCACTATCTTGAGCACGTGACGTATAAGCGGTTCACAAGACGCTCACAGTCCGGTGCTAGCAACCGGAATCGGCCAATTCATGGCTCGGTGACAACGCACACTGGTGGCTCCATTCCGTTTGCTGCACATGCAAAACGGATGGTAAGAATAATTTAAATGAAATATATCGTCAAATTAAGTTGTTGTTAATATATCTTTTTTCATTATAGGCTGTGTCTCTTGGACGTGAGTCGAGCCCAACGGAGCTGTTTGTGGAGACACACGTGTGGAGTCAAGACCGCCAAAAGGGGGCACAACAGTTCGTTGACAACCGTGCTCAACATTTTGTGGTATGTTTGTTCAACCATTTTATTTTGTAAGTTATTATATTTATTGAATTGAATATGATGATATTTATTTAATTTTCAGGAGACTTATAATAATCGGTTGAGGGAGAGATACGGGGATGATACTTTGACCCATCCAGAATTCGATCCGGATTTGTGGATGGAGGTTGGATCATTAGGTGGACCCGATAAAAATCGGGTTTACAGGCTCTCCAACACTATGGCTTTGAACTTGCGGTCGACCCGTAGTGTTTCAACCGTTGGGAGCTCCCAATCAATATCGAGCTCCCAATCTAAGGAGTTCGTGGCCTTGCAGCAACACATGGCTCAGCTCACCAAAAAATACGACCACCTATCAGCGGAGTACGCGCAACTCAAAGCGTCTCATGCAGAACAAAGAGCGGAGTCTGCACAACAAAAAGCGGCTTATGAACAGCTTCGCGAAATGGTCATGAACACGGCAACACAGAGTGGAACATGTGCGCCTAATCCTTTTTGGCCGTATAACCACCAGCCTCCTCCTCCAGGATCTCCTCCTCCTCCTTCAGCTTCACCTTTATATTAATTTGTCATAAACATTATTTACCTTTAAAAATTCATTTAATATTTTTTTTGAAACACATTCAGTTTGTAATGAATATTATTTAACTTTGATTTTTTGTTTTTGATGTTTAATATAAATTTTATTTGCATAATTGGTTTTTATTACCATTAATTTAAATAATTTTATATTATATATTCTAAATAATTTTTAAAAAACAAATTTAGAAAAAACTATTACAAAGGGTTTTACCGACGGAATGAATCCGTCGGTATTTGACAGTAGCATTCACCGACGCCTTTACAGACGGATATATTCGGTCGGTATTTCAAACACTCACCGACAACTTTACCGACGGACTTAATCCGTCGGCATTTGACAGTAGCTGCCACACTTACCGACGAATTTATAGACGAATATATTCGGTCGGTATCTCAAACACTCACCGACAAATGTACCGACGGTACGTATCCGTCGGTAAATCACGATATCACTGACGGACTAAAATCCATCGGTATATTTCAAGCGGGAAACTTTTTTTTTGGCGCGCAAATTCCGTCTGTAAAACCATCGGCAACTGGTTTTTTTGTTTTTCCGATCGATATAGCGACGGAATGGGGAATCACCGATGAAAGGAAAGCCGACGGACTTTATCCGTCAGTGAAGACGTCGGTAAATAAATCACCGATAAACTTCTAATCACACACCGACAAAATATTTCCGTTGGTAAAACTGTGAAATCTTGTAGTGGTAGGCCTATTTCGTAGCTTTCTATCCATATAAACAAACTGAAATCCAAGATCTACAGCTCCAGGTATGACTCAATGACTGAACAATGTTCCAATTTGAGTTGAATCAGCATCTTCTTTCTAAGCTTAGCCTTTTCTTTGTCCTTTCACTTTCAATAGTTAATCACAGTAATCAATCCTTTGAATTGTGAGATATGTCTGCATTTAAAATGAGCATTTACCATAAATTAAAGTTATCTTATATTATCAGACTTGTTATTATAAAACATGCTCTAGTTAAGGAGTTTTTGATACTTCAAGTGCAAAATGATGATATAAAACCTTGATAAAAATACATTTTTAAGTACTAATCAATCAACCTTTCTATTTACACACAACATCCATAATTCAACATTTTCTCTTTTATCTCAACCCCTAGCCATAACACATACCATATAAGTGTGTCAAAAATATCTTTTTAAGAACCAATTTATCCTATTTATTTCAATCTTCACTCTTAACGTTAAAATAGAACATTCTTATCGATTTTATGAACTTTTCGAACAATATTCTTCTAAACATAATCCTTGACATTTCAACATGCATTTTTTTTCTTATTTTGACACAATTAAACAAACATCATCAAGCTAAATATATCAAATTAAACATCCTTTCCCTTTGATGCATAATTGACCGAAAGCATGGCCTTAAGGAACTAAGAGTTCCCTCATTCTTTTCATGCTAATTTCATTCAATTCACACACACATGCACATAAAGCAAACAACCTATTATAATAAATTCATTAAGGAAAACCATAATTTCCCCCTTTTCCTCTTTGCTTTTCATTGGTCGGTTAACTTTCCTTGCCCCCACTCATGTGGCCGTCTTTTTATATCAATCTGAGTTGTCCTTAGAAATTAGGATAACAACCACAATAACCTTATAAAAAAAAATTTCCCGGCAACACTCATAACACCAGCCGTCATGTTTAATCTTGTTTCCACTATCAAATTTCTCATCATTTACTATCATAAATCAACATGCAGCATATACAAATAAAATTTTAGAATGTATTAAACTCTTTAAAATATAAAGAGGTGAGGTGGTAAACACCTACATGTTCCTCTTAGTGGTCCCGTTCTGCTAGCTTGAGGTTCTACAGTCGATATGTCTCCTGCTTCATACAAGACCAACATTTAATATCATTCATTCCCTTTTTCAATGTTTTCTTATCAACTAGCAAGCATCATTATATGATTTCATACAAAATTTTCATATCTAAATTAGATTATTATTTCACGCTCACATAGTCATCCGTTAACCTGAACCATGCATACTTTTCGAAGCTAATTTCTTAACCCAAACTTACCTCACCTTAATCACTTTCTATAAGACTCCAACTTTCCATAAGTTTTTGTTCTTGGGCCTGTCCAAATCAGCCCCTTAACACCTATTAGTAGGGTTGTGACAGCAGCCTTGCTTTAGTTTCTTGGAGACATTTTTTATCTCTAACAACTCTACACTTAAGGTTGTCGTTCCAACCCCTATTTTTTTTTTTTAATTTTGGAGAGATATTTAGCCCCCCCTAAACATAGACTTTCAGCGCTGTCACAGCAGCCCTAAAGTCTCCTAAAAATTAAGTTTCTCTATTGCTCCATTTCCTTTTAATTTTGGGGCTGTTTCAGCTTACACAAAACTAATTTTGGCAACAGTTTCAATCAACCATAAATACCAAATGAATAATATTACAATCAATCCATACAGTCAAGTTATAATTCATTATTATAAGTATCACATATCCAAATATCAACTCCATCCAATGGTGAAATTTCCAGACACATAGGTTTAATCAAACTGACCTAAAACTTGTAGACTTACTGTGCAAGAAGCATAACTTCTTTTTGGAGTAGATGGTTATGATCTCCACCATTCAGAATCTATACAGCATTCAGACGAACAACATATCCAAATTATAGTCCGATCCAATAGTGGACGGTGGAGAAAATGGTTGGTGATTGAGACTGTCCAAAAGTGTATTTTTCAAGAACTTTACCTCCTGCGATATCTCTCAAACAGGGATTGATATAGAAGATCCCTCCGATGACAATGTACAAGATATGGAGGAGAACAACATATCCAAATATCGTTCTAATCCAATGGTGGAAGGTGGAGTTATAGCAGTCGGAATTTCTGCCATCAATATGTCTTCTCTTTGTCTTCTAAATTCCCTTGTTCCTTCATTTCTCTCTTGTTTCTTGTTGATTTCTAGCTAAAAAATACTTTTCCTAACACAATTTTTGGGTTCCTCCTTGCCTTTTTCTCTCTTTCTCTCCCAAGCTCTCTTTTCTCTCTTTTTTTTCCTCCTATTTTTCTATCCAGCCATGGTTTAATGAAGAATAGAGCTGCTACAATTTTCCAACTGATCAAGCATATTTATGAAACTGCCATTAATGATTTTCATGCTATTTTTAAGTCTAATTGTCGACATTATTTGACAACCTTGCCAAACTCCGATCGCTCTAAAAGTTTACCTTATATGACACTATATGTGAAGGAGGCCCTCGTAAATGTATAGTCCAATCCGACGGTTGGATTAAGCGTTATGCTTAATATCACTAAATTGGTCAGTAGATGATTTTTACACAAGAAAAATCCAAATTTTCATGTTTAACCCTTTTATAAAACATATACATTAATCCTCTAAACCCTAGGGGTTATTTTATCATTTGTACATAAACCTCTAACCTTCTGTTACTTGAACATTGACCACTCTTGGTCTTACGTATTTATTTTTTCCCTATAATTTTTTATTTCTAACAATTTAACACTATATTCACTTTTCATTTCATTAATTTCACTTTTTTTTAATCTTAATTTAGGTTTCTTTAATTTAATTTAACTTATTTTACTATCAGTTAAATTTCTCATATTTTAATACCCTAGAAAAATTATAACCGGGGGTTTACATGTTTTATATACGCCCAACCCCACGTTAGGCCAGGACCCGTCCGTGCCTAACCATTCTTAAGTACAGTCATAAGCTGAACCCAACTCCTCTCAGGTTTAACGTATAGCTAAAAGATCACCCCATACTAAACCTTCCATACTCCAGGCCTAGGCTAGTAATTATGATACCTATCACATCACATTAATTATGAACAAATAGTCTATGCTAATATTAATTAGATATGATGACGTGAGCGGTAGAATAATATTATTTTACCATTACAAGATTACATCTTTACCCCTTTTATGTTGTATGAAGTAAGTTAAGTCAAGTAATATAAAAGGAAGCTTAAGTACACATTAAAAAAAAAAAAGTTTGAAACCTTATGCTCTTAGACAAAAACACATTCCTTCTTTTTTCTTCCTTAACTTCTACATTTTCTTCTCTATCTTCATAAAAGCTCATCAATACCTTCATTAATGTCTTTTTGCCATAAAAAAATACCTCGTAATGACTTGATCTTCGGAGAGTCTCCCATCAACATCCCTAGGGGTTTCTAAGGGACATTGTGCAGGTATTCACTGAAGAGAAGATTTACAACCTTTGAAGAAATTCATTAAAAAAAAAAGTCAATATAGTCTAGAAATAAAAGTCGTAGAATACACTATAAATTATCAACAAAGATCTTAAAAATTAATTCTTTTCAGAATATTTCCTGTTATTTTTATAGCCTAGACATAACTTCTACGCCATTAGAGAAAAAAGAAGCAAAAGATTCCATTTCAGGCCTCTTCAAAGCCACGCCAATTTCAATCCTTCGGTCACTTCCATTTCCAATATCCAACACTGAAAACGCTCCAGTTCTATCTATGGATGTGAGCTCCACCTTCTCGACATTTCCCCATCCAAAATCCGTGTTGTAAAATTTTAATCCGGTCGCTCCAGCAGCACTAATTAGTCGCACTTCTGCTCCCAAACCTAACAACATCTCAAACCTCTCACTTGAACCTTCAAGGAGTCCCTTGTCCAATCCGTTTATGGAAGCGCTAAGCTTCTCGGCTATAATAGCTAATCCATTTTCCTGCAAAAAATCTCCGGCTTTAGAAACTATGTGACGAGCCACAACAGTGTCACCAAAATGATTTGGTGGAAGAGGAGGGTCTAAACGACTTCTACAATCCACTGACCACGCAAAATAAACCTCTCTGTCGGCATCTCCTCCTCTTGCTTTGACAAGACAGATCAATACATAAGAGCATGCCAGAAGATAAGTGGAGAGATGAAGTCGTTTTGTAGGGTCTGTTGCTTCCGGGTGATAACGCAACACACTTTCTCTAAGCTTCTTAATGGCTTCACTAGATAAATGAAAGGTTGCTCGAAGCAAGTTAGGTTGCACTTCAAGTTTCGTCAACGGCTTCACACTTTTTGGGTTCGAGTCTGAACCTGATTCTAACCGTTTCCCCATGGTTGCCCACAAGTTAATGTACGCCTCCTCCAAACCTTTGGAGTCTTGGATACTTTTCCATTCAAAACTCGGGGTGATTTCTGCTGGCAATAAACGTGGGGCTTCACCTTTTTCGACAATATATTTGCATGTATAAGCCCAAGCTCTGAGGAACATAGATGCGCTTTTCCCGTCAAATATTGCATGGTGCATAGCCATACCAATGCAAAAGCCTTTGTTAGGAAATAATGTTACTTGTAAAACCACTAATGGTGACCTAGTTTCAGTTGCGACGAATTGGGGAGCATAAGGATGTGATTCAACAGCTTCATGGATTCCATTGCCTATAAGGCGATCGAAATCACCATTACACTCGGCAAGTGTAACTTTAACGGAATCGTTATTAGGATGGTAAACAAAGATGGGTCTGGAGGATTCAGGGGGCCATGTTAGGCTGCCGACGATAGGGAGGAAGTGGAGGAGTGCATTGGAAAGTGATTTTTTGAGACTGGGGAAAATTACAGAGTGAAAGAAGGTAGGGTTTGAATCAGTAAGTTTGAAGAAGAAGAGGCACTCAGTTGGAGGAAATCTGAGACCTGACAGTTCAAAAAAAGTAGGAGAGAGTATTGTTTCGGTGGCTGACTTGGTAGAGTCATAAGCGGCAGCCACTTCGCAGATATCAAGTATCTTTACAGAGTTCGGTGATGCCATAGAGATAGCTAGAGTGAAAAAGAGAGAGAGATTGAGAGTGGGATATGTTTTTTTCGTTTCAGCTCTTGCTCCTTTAATAGAACTCGGCAACCAATAGTTTTCAGATTGATCGAAATGAGCCATTTCTGTGCCAAGAAAAAAACAAAAGGAAAATAGCTGAGCCTGCTCCTTATCATGATGTTCTTCTTCTCGTTTTGACTGATGGGTACGTACTTCTCTCCAATCATCCATAATAGCTGAGCTTGCTCCTTATCATGATGTTCTTCTCGTTTTGACTGATTGGTAATAGCTGATGTTCTTCTTGGTGGTGATGCATGTAACTAGTTTTTGTTTTTACATAAATTCTTGAAATGATGTTTGATATTTGGTAATTTCATAAAAATTAAGTTGAAAAATATATTTTAGTATTTAGTTATATTATGAAAAATAATTTGAAAAATAACTTATTAATATTTTTTTTTCAAGTTTATTAAAATAACGAGAAACAAATCTTACAAATTAAAAAGTTGAATGAGAATAAAATTAAAAAAAATATAATTTTATAAATTATCTCAAATAAAATAAATAACAATAAAAATAATAAAGATCAAATCTAACAGATAAAAAAAATTTAAAATGATGAAATTAAAATAATAATAATAATAATTTTATAAATTATTCCAAATAAAATAAGTAACAATCAAAAGAATTAGGACCAAAATTGATAGATAAAAAATTTTAATTAAAAAAATAATAAAAGAAAAGTAAATAACAATCATAAAAATAAGGAACAAAGTTAATATAAAAATCAAATTAAATCAAATTCTAATGGATAAAATTAAAAAAAATATTCAAAACAAAATATATAACAATAAAAAGTTTGAGGACCAAATTTTATATAATCAGCAAATAATATGATATTTCTAAATTTTTCACAACTTCTGGAAAGTGTTTTCCGCCCAAAATAAAATGAAAACATTTTTCTAGAAACCAAGCCAAATTCCCTTTTGACTGGAAAGTGTTTTCCGTTGACCAATTTTCTTAATGGTAAACAAATATAGGAAAGTTTGAAAAGTAGTTTCGAAAAAACTACTTTCTATGAAACAAATGGCACCTTAAAGTTGGGCTATTGTGTTGATTGACAGATACAACGATGTGAGACAGCAACAAAAAAAGTAAGTGTATCTAGAAACTCTTTATTTTTTATACCTCATCAAACTGTCCACTACATTACCTTTACGGTATTTTTTCATGATAAAAATACTTTAAAAAAATTATAAAGTTATTATAATTATAATATTTTTATTGCATTAAAATATTGTTTATAAGTACTCATAGTTAATGCTTTACTTAGATTAAATATTAATTAAAGTTATTGAGATGAATACAAATTATATTTTTTCCTTTATGAGAAAAAGGAAGAGGCTTGACCTTTAGTTAGTCAATCCTTCTCTATTTATATGTGTAGAGCAATATACAATAATAAAGATAGAGATTACAACACTAGAGTAGTGCTTCTAATATTTTCTATATATACATTCTATAATATGATAAAAGTTGCATTTCCAAGTTCTTTTTTACTCAGAAATATATTAAAATAATATTTTTATCATTATTTTTTAAAAATCTATTTTTGATATCAATACATCAAAACAATCCCAAAACACTTAAAAAATTAGTTTTAAGTAAATTAGTTTTTTTTTAATTTTAGTTTTTAGTGAAACGACCCTTGATATCTACCAATAGTTTGACAACAATCGTATTAGACTTTTATTACACATTGATTGACACATTAGTCTGTCGTCTACTAATCATGCTTTCACCGACAATCGTCCCTCCTTCCATAAAAGATTCTCCATCCCATATCAATTCATAGAGTCACATTATCTCTTTTTTTTTTTTTAATAGGAATGTTTAGAAATGCAGTAATAATTATTTTTTAAAGTATTTTTATTTGAAAATATATTAAAATAATATTTTTTATTTTAAAAAAATTATTTTTGAATAAATTTAAACAATTTATTTTTAAAATTTAGTAGAATACGGTTTGGACAACGTTTTCAAATGAAATTTTAGTGCGGTACAACTGTAATGTCATAAAATTAAAAAAAATTTAATTTAAATTACTTTTTTTCATAAAAATTTAGATTTTTTTTAAATTTAGCTTTTTATTAATTTTTAAATTATTTTGATATAATAATATTAAAAATAAATTTTATAAAATAAAATAAAAATTATTTTCAAACACCGCCTTTGCCTTCGTATGATGGAAGAAGATAATATATATATATAAAAAAGGTGAGAGATAGTTGGTGTTAAGGTTTGTGGATGCTTGCACTGTGTAATTGATTTTGAAGAAAAAAGGGCTATTTAAAAAATATATGGCTTCTTTTAGAACCCGCTCGAGAAAACATTAGTCTCCATGGCTACTTTCAGAGAGTGCTAGACTTTTTTCTTTTTTTTTTCTTAAGGGTGCTAGAGAAATAGACGAACCACAAATCCTAACATTCTATAAAATTTTAAATATGACATGGTTAAAAAATAATATTTAAAAGTATAGTTATAATTACTTTTTAAAGCATTTTTTATTTGAAAGAACATTAAAATATTAAAATATTTTTTTAAAAAAATTATTTTTAATATAAGCATATCAAAACGATCTGAAAATATCCAAAACGAATAATTTGAAACAAATAAAAAATAAAAAAAATTCAAATATTTTTAAAAATAATTTTGAAATACAAAAACAAACGAGCTCTAAATCTTAAGACTTCACAAAGCTTCAAAAAAAACATCATTTCTACTGTAAAAGGTGATTAGTACTTAAAAGTGCATTTTTATCAAGGTTTTATATCATCATTTTGCACTTGAAGTATCAATAACTCCTTAACTAAAGCATGTTTTATAATAACATATCTAATAATATAAGATACCTTTAA
>Ga0307513_10007544_pt1 | contig 14071 bp, 10 predicted proteins | sample 15_EM_MG_FD_202174 | JGI IMG/M metagenome (GOLD analysis project Ga0307513, IMG submission 202174) | Populus trichocarpa ectomycorrhiza microbial communities from riparian zone in the Pacific Northwest, United States - 15_EM | ecosystem: Host-associated > Plants > Roots > Unclassified | place... | reverse complement strand
GCGGCCGAGCTGCCCGACCTGCTCGACTACGACATCATCGGTTGCGACGCGACTTATCTCTACTTTCGCGGTAGTCCCCTCTATCCCTTCGGCCACGGCCTCGGATACACCCGGTTCGAGCACCGTGACCTGCGGCTCAGCGCGGACGTGGTGGCCGCCGACGGCACTGTCGAGGTCAGCGTCGACGTCGTGAACGTCGGCGACCGGCCGGGCACCGAGGTCGTGCAGTTCTACACCCGGCAGCGGCAGTCCCGGGTCAAGCAGCCGCTGCGCCGGTTGCGAGGCTTTCGGCGAGTCCACCTCGGACCCGGCGAGCGGGCCACGGTGACATTGCCGCTGCCGGCCGCGGACCTCGCGTTCTTCGACGTCACCCGCGACCGTCCGGTGGTCGAGTCGGCCCGGCACACCGTGCTGACCGGCCGGTCGTGCCTCGACATCACCGCCGCCGTGACCCTGGCAGTGCTCGGCGAGACAATCCCCGATCGGTACGCGGCCGGCGCCGGGTTCCGGGCCGCGAGCCGGGACAGCGAGTACGCAACGGCGCTCACCACCGACGGCCCGGAGTCCGGTGACGCGGTGGTCGCCGTCGACGAGTGCGCCTGGCTGGAGTTCGGCGGCGTCGACTTCGGCTCGGACGTCCAGGCGATCACCGCCCGGGTCGCGGCGCCCGCCGGTGGCGCCCGCGTCGAGGTGCGGCTCGACGAACCGTTCTCCGGTCACCTCGCCGCGGTCCTCGACGTGCCCGAAACCGCCGGCCGGCATTCCTGGGCCGGCGTGACGGCACCGCTGGTCGGCGCGTCCGGCGTACACGATCTGTATCTGGTCGTCGACACCGCGGGGGCGATGGTGAGCGCTGTCGCCTTCGACCGGACCGGCCCGGACCGTGACCCGAACGGCAACGTCCACGCCGGTCCACCGGGCCTTGACAGCCAGACTCCGTAAACGTAAACGCAGCGTCCGGAGTTCGTCGCCATCCCCGACTAAATAGTCTTCGCAGCTCTATCAGTCCAGCGGGGCCGCGGACAGCGCGACCACGAGCATCGGGCTGTTGGCCGCCGGCGGCTGCGCGAACGCCGCGGCGCAGGACCCGTTCTGCCTGAACACGACGTGCATCATCACAGTCATCTACGACCGGACGTCGCGGCACAACGACCTCACGATCGGCGTCGCAGGCGTCGCAGGCGTCGCGGGCGTCGGCGTGCCGGCCGACGAGCTACCGCCGGCAGGCACATCGCCTACGGGGCCTCGTTCTCCGGCGTCATTGGATCGGCCGGCACGGCCTGGCAAGCGCGTCGTGCGTGTCGTTCGAATCGCCCAACTACCTCGGCGATTCCTGCGCAACTACAACTACCAGCTGTACCGGCAGCCGATGGACGGCCACGCGGTCTTCCGTGCGGACGCCACGTTCTGCCCGCAGATCGGCCAGGGCGGCACCGGCCGCGTTGTACAACTCCCGATTCGTTCATCCGGCACTACACAACAACACGCTTTACATAGCGACTAACGGCGGTTCTAACACGTTCGACAAACGCCACCTCGTGGGCCGTTGGCCCTCCTTGGGCACCCTAGGTCTCGTCGCTGCCCAAGGCGGAACCGTCCCCGGGCACCTGCCGGCGAGGGCGATTCCGCGCTTTGTTACGAATGTGGCCGGGCGCCGCGTCGGCGGTCAGGGCGGCGGGCCGACCGTGGATCGCTCGACCAGAACGGGCTCCACCAGCACCGAGGCCGCCGACCGCGTGCCGGTCTGCAGCTGCTCCAGCAACAGCCGTAGCGCTTCGCGGCCGACCTCGGCGAACTCCTGCCGGATCGTGGTCAGCGCCGGGCTGAAGTACGCCGACTCCGGCACGTCGTCGAAGCCGACCAGGCTGACGTCGTCCGGGATGGATCGGCCGTGTTCGGCCATCGCCCGGACAATGCCGAGCGCGACGTGGTCATTCGACGCGAAGACCGCGCTGCAGTCCGCCACCCGGGCGAGCATCTGGCCGCAGGCGTATCCCGACTCGGCCGACCAGCCGGCCCGCAGCATCGGCGGCTCCTCGCAGCCCGCCGCGGCCAACTCCGCCCGCCAGCCCTCCTCCCGGGCCCGGCTGCCGTGCCACTGCTCGGGCCCGGCGACGTGCCAGACGGTCCGGTGGCCGCGCTCCAGCAGGTGCCGGGTGGCGAGGCGGCCGCCGGCGTACTGGTCGACCGAGACGTTCGCGGTCCGCCACTCCGGCAGGCCGTCCACGGTGACGATCGGTACGCCGTCCGGCACCTTCTTCATCGCCGCGGCGGCGGCGTCGACCGGCGCGATGAACACCAGACCGGCCGCGCCCTGCTGCATGAGCCGGTCGACGACGAGCCGGGAAGCCGAGGAGGCGTCGTAGCCGGCGATGTGCCCGACCGTCAGGGAGAGGTCGGCACTCAACGCCGCCTCGCCGATGGCCTGCACCATCGACGAGGGACCGAACAACGTCGTGTTCTGGGCCACCACACCGATCACATTGGACCGGCCGGTCGCCAGCACCCGAGCCGACAGATTGCGCCGGTAGCCGAGCTCGGCGATGGCGGTGAGCACCCGGTTGCGCGTCGTGGTGGCCACGTTGGGATGGCCGTTGATGACCCGCGAAACGGTCTGGTGCGAGACCCCGGCGCGGGCCGCCACATCGGACATCACCGGCCCTCTGAGGACCTCCGGATGAGCCGCTTCCCCACCCGACGCGACGGTCGCCTCCCCGTCGGTCGCGTCGGTCATGCTGAGCTCCCCGTCCCAAGGGCCGGCGGTTCCCCGGACCGGTTCCGAGAACCGGCGGCGAGCTCGGCACGCCCTACCGGCCCTTGCCACGCCACGGCGCACACAGTCACGCCCCGTCGAACCCCGGCACGCCCACCCGGCCCCTGCCTCGCCACGGTCCAAACGGTCACGTTCCGCCGATCTCTGGCACGCCCTTCCAACCCCTGCGTGGTCACGGTGCACGCGGTCACGCCCCGCCAAACCCCGGCACGCCCACCCGGCCCTCGCCACGCCACGGTGGAGGCGGTCACGCCCCGCCGATCTCTGGCACGTCCTCCCGGGCCTCGCCTAGCCGCGGTGCAGGCGGTCATGCCTCGGCCGTGCCCGTGCGGCGGCTCAGCACCGCCTGGACGATCACGACCACGAGCAGGAACCCACCCGACACCACCTGCTGCACGTACGAGTTGAGGTTCGCGCCCTGCACGATCAGGTTCTGGATCACGAACAGCAGCAGCACCCCGGCCAGCGTGCCGATCATCGAGCCGAAGCCGCCCGCGAGCAGCGTCCCGCCGATGACGACCGCCGCGATCGCCGACAGCTCGTACGAATCGCCGATCCGGGCCTCCTGGCCGCCGCCGGACAGCGCGGTGGTGAGGACTCCGGAGATGCCGGCGCACAACGCGCTGACGACATAGACGGCGGTTGTCGTACGCCGCACTGGCAGCCCCATCAGCTCGGCCGCGGAATCGTTGCCGCCCACCGCCTGCACGGACTGCCCGAACGGCGTGCGGTTGAGCGCCCACCAGCCGATCCCGAAGATTGCCAGCATGATCCACACGGGCGTGCCGATGGTCATCAACTTGCCCGTGCCGAGCACCTCGAAGACCCGGAAGCCCTCGATCGACGGGTGGTCGTTGCCCTCGTGCGTGATCAGGAAGACCAGTCCCCGGATGCCGGTCAGCCCGGCCAGGGTCACGATGAACGGCGGCAGCCGCAGCCACGAGATCACCACGCCCTGCAGCAGCCCGACGAGCGCCGCGGCACCCAGGGCGGCGCCGACCGCCGCGAACGAGCCGTACGGGGCGTACATCGCGCTCAGAATGACGGCCAACGCGTACGTCGAGCCGACCGACAGGTCGATCCCGCCGCTGATGATCACGAAGGTCATCCCGGCGGCGATGATCCCGATGAACGATGCCGCCAGGGCGACGTTGCGCAGGTTGTCGGCCGAGCCGAAGGACGGCACCAGCAGCGTGCCGAGCACCACCACGAGGATGAGCACGACCACGGCACCGTTGCGCGACATCAGCGAGGTGAGCGCGCGTGCCCGGGCCCGGGCCGCCTCGCGGCCGGCGTGGTCGGCGGCGACGGCCGCCGGCGTGGGCGCCGGCGTCGTCGCTGGTTGCGTCGGTGTGGGCGTCACCGGGACCTCCTCGACGTGCGCTGGATGTAGACGGCCGCGATGATGATGATCGCCTCCACGATGCGGGCGACCGAGTCGGGCGCGTTGTGCGACACCAGCGTCGTCTCGAGCAGCTGGATGAGCACGGCGCCGGCGACGGTGCCGAGGATGCGGACCCGCCCGCCGGTCAGGGCCGTGCCGCCGACCACCACGGCCGTGATGGCGCTGAGCTCGAACAGCAGGCCGATGTAGGACGGGTCGCTGGCCCGCAGGCGGGCGGTGGCGATCACGCCGGCCACGGCCGCCAGCGTGCCGGACAGCGCGTACACGGTGATCAGGGTCCGCTTGACCGGGAGGCCGGCGAGCACGCTCGCCCGGCGGTTGCCGCCGATCGCCAGCAGCCGGTAGCCGAAGGCCGAGCGGCGGACCAGGAAGGAGACGATCAGCGCCAGGACCGCGGCGACGATCATCACGTACGGAATGCCGAACAGCTTGCCGAGCCGGATCTCCTTGAAGAACGGCACGAACAGCTCGACCAGCGCCCCGCCGGTGATCACCAGCGCGATGCCGCGCCCGGCCACCAGCACGCCCAGGGTCGCGACGATGGGCTGCACCCGGGCGACCGCGACCACCACGCCGTTGAAGATGCCGACGGCCAGGCCGGCGAGCACCGCCACGATGATGGCGACCGCGATCGAGGCACCGAAGCCGCCCTGATCGGGGGCGATCACCATCTTGGCCAGCACCGCGCTGGCGATCGCCATGGTGGTGCCGACCGACAGGTCGACGCCGCCGGTGCCGATCACCAGCGCCATCCCGAGCGAGACGATGATGACCGGCGGGAGCTGCGAGAACAGCAGCTGGATGGTGTCCAGCGTGACAAAGTTGGCAGTCGCGACGATGTTGTAGAGGACCAGTACCAGCAGCGCGATGTAGACCCCGCGCTCGCGCAGCCAGGTGGTCAGCGGCACGCCGCCGGTGAGCCTCGACTGCCAGGAGATCGCCGCCTCGGCCTCAGGCGTCTGCGTATCGGTCATGACTGTGCCACCGCCTCGGGTGCCTGCCCCGACGCGGCGTCGGCGATCAGATCCATGATCCTGTCCTCGGTGATCTCGGCGCCGACGAGTTCGCCGAGTTGGGCACCGTCGCGCAGCACCACGACCGTGTCCGAGCCCTCGACCACCTCCTCCAGCTCCGAGGAGATGAGCACCACGGCCATACCCTTCTCGGCCAGCTCCGCGATCAGCGCCTGCACCTCCGCCTTGGCGCCGACGTCGATGCCCCGGGTCGGCTCGTCCAGCAACAGCACCCGCGGGTTGAGGCAGAGCAGGCGGGCCAGCAGCACCTTCTGCTGATTGCCGCCGGACAGCTCGGAGACCTTCTGGTTCAGGCTGGACGCCTTGATGCGCAAGCGTTTCACGAACGTCTGCACGATGTCGTCGACCCGGCGGCGCGAGACCAGGCCGGCCCGGGTCAGCTGGGGCAGCGCGGCGAGACCGATGTTGTCGCGAATGGACATACCGGGGATGATCCCCTCGGCCTTGCGGTCCTCGGGCAGCATGGCCACCCGCTGCCGGATCCGCGACGCCGGGGTCTGGTGGCGCAGCGGCTTGCCGTCCACCTCGATCGAGCCGGAGTCCAGCGGCAGCGCGCCGAACACGGCCTTGGCGGTCTCGCTGCGCCCCGAGCCGAGCAGGCCGGCCAGGCCCACCACCTCGCCGGGACGCACCACGACCGAGACGTCGTCGAGGACCAGCCGGCGGCTCAGGTGCTCGGCCCGCAACACCGGCTCCGCGTCGACAGCCGACGCGCGGCTGGACAGCCGGGTCACGTTGCCCTCGCTGATCTCGGCGGCGTCGCGGCCGAGCATCCGGGCGATCAGCTGCCGCCGGGTGAGCTCGGCGGTCGCTCCGGTGGAGACCAGCCGGCCGTCGCGCAGCACGGTGACCATGTCACAGGCGCGGAAGACCTCGTCGAGCTTGTGCGAGACGTACACGATCGCGACGTTCTGTGCCTTGAGCAGCGCCACCACGTCGAGCAGCCGGTCGACCTCGCGCGGCTCCAATGAGGACGTCGGCTCGTCCATGATCACGACGCCGGCGTCGGCGGAGACCGCCCGGGCGATCGCGACCATCTGCTGGACGCCGAGGCCGAGTTCGCCGAGCGGGCGGCGGACGTCGGCGACGATGCCGTAGCGCTCGAGGGCGGTCTGCGCCTCGCGGTTCATCCGCCGCAGGTCGAGCGAGCCGAACCGGGTGGGCTCGCGGCCCAGGAAGAAGTTGCGGGCCACGCTCAGCTGCGGCGCGAGGTGGACCTCTTGGTAGATGGTGGCGATGCCGGCCTGTTGGGCCGTCCGGGGCGAGGGGAACGAAACCTCCTCGCCCCGGAGGCGAACCTGACCACTGTCGAGCTGATGCACACCGGTGATCAGCTTGATCAGCGTCGACTTGCCGGCACCGTTCTCGCCCACCAGCGCGTGCACCGATCCCGCGTACAGGTCGATCGAGACGTCCTCGAGGGCCCGTACGCCGGCGAAGCGCTTGCTGGCCGACGTCACCGCCAGGATCGGCGGCTCAACGGTGGTGGTCATCAGCTTCTGTTCCGATCTGTGCTGTCGCTCAGTACGCCGTGCCGCTGGCCAGCGCCTGCGCCGCGTTGGTCGAGTCGTACTGGTTGTCGGTCGTGATGGTCACGGCCGGCGCGCCGTCGCCGTTCACGTACGCGTCCAGGGCAGCCTGCGCCGCGGGACCGAACGCCGGGTTCGACTCGATGACCGCGTCGAAGTTGCCGTCCACAATGGCCTGGACCGCGCCCTTGGTGCCGTCGATGGAGACGATGTGGACGTTCTTGATGCCGGACTTGCCGGCGTCGTCCAGCGCGGCCAGCGCGCCGAGGCCCATCTCGTCGTTCTCGGCGTAGATCGCGTTGACGTCCGGGTGCGCGCGCAGCAGCGTCTCGGTGACGCTCTTGCCCTTCTCCCGGGTGAAGTCGGCGGTCTGCTGGAAGATCACCTTGATGCCGGTGGCGTTCTTGACCTTGAGCTGGTCGAGGAAGCCCGCGGTACGGTCGTCGGTCACGTTGACGCCGGACGCGCCGAGCAGGATCGCCAGGTTCGCCGTGCCGCCGGTCGCCTTGATCATGGCGTCCGCCGCGCGCCGGCCCTGCTCCACGAAGTCCGACCCGAGCTGCGGGCCGACGTCCTTGCAGCCCTGCACGCCGGTGATATTGCGGTCGACCGGGATCAGAGCGACCTTCTTGGACTTCGCGTACGCGATCGCGTCACCGAGGCCGGTGGAGTTGATCGGCGAGAAGATGACGGCCTTCGCGCCCTTGTCGATCATGCCCTTGATGTCGCTGTTCTCCTGCTGCACGTTCGACTGCGCGTTCGTGGTGAGCAGCTTCCAGCCCTTGGCCTTGGCGGCCTCGATCTGCGACTTCGTCGAGGCGATCCGGAACGGGTTCGCCTCCTTTTCGGACTGTGCCCAGCCGATCGTGTCGGTCTTGAAGTCGATCTTGCCGATGCCGAGGTCGGAGCCCTTGCAGATCGGTCCATATTGGGCCGAGACACCCTCGGGCTTGGCCGTGGTGAGCAGTTCCGTGCCACCGGCCGCGGTGATCGCCGCCGGGACGCCGTTGGTGGCCGCACCGAGGCTGGTGGCGACCGGCGGCGCCGAGCTGTCGGAGCCGCCGGAGTCGGCGCTGGTGCCAGTGCTACAGCCGGCCAGAAGCGCGGCAGCCGCGACGGCCGCGGCTGCGACGGTGGTACTGCGACGTGCCTTCATGCAATCCGTCCTTCGAAGTTGAGCTTGGGCGGCGGCCGACACGTGCGGGCCCGGCCGTGACTGAATCGGATCGATCGCCAGGGGGACATTGGCGACTCGAAATGTGAACGCAAACATCCTCGCGCTCGTTCGAGCTGTCAAGAGCCAGACATCGCCCCGTTACCTCTTCGATACACGCCGCAAAACCCGGCAGTGACGTGCAAAAACGCGTGAGCGTACGGCGAGTACGCCGGTGAGGGCCTGTTTCGCGCGCGTGTCGCGGCGGTTCCGGCGGCGCCACCAGGGTGCGCTCCGAAACAAAAGGTCAGATGCTTCACGTACCCGTTATGTTAGCGGTATCAACACGGAAGGTGAAGTCCTCGACACGATCGGCCACAGACCGGGCCGGGGCCGGCGGCGCCGACGCGCGTCGACCGGTGTCGATCGATGCCAGAATACGGGCCAGCCGCCATCCCGTGTCGAGCCGAGAGTGGACATCGTGGAGCCGCTGAGGTGCGGAACACGGACGCTCACTTCGATCAGCGGTTGCCGCGAGAGCGCTAACACCCGCAGGCTACTCATGGGTAGGATGAGCGCCGTTCGATCGTCACGGCGCCACCCGGCCAGCCGGTCGTCTTGCGCTCAACCAGGAAAGATTCCTAAAGATTCGGGGCCGGCCGGGCCGGACAGGTGCCACCGCGGCGGACCGGCCAACGGGCTTGACAGCGCGGCGCCGGGCGTTGGATGTTTGCGTTCACATTTTTGAGCCGTCGTCGTCCGGCGCGCGACACGACTCGGCCGACCGCTTGCGCCGATCGACGCTGATCGTTTCCAGCAGAGGGCGAGTGCCGCATGATGTTCGGTGGCGCATGATGTGGGGCCACCCGGCCCGGCCGGACCGGTCCCCGGAACCGGCCGGCGCATGACGAGCGAGCCCCTCCCCGGGCACGTGATCGCCCGCGTCGCGGACCGGGCGGGCGTGTCACGCCGGATCGTCGCCATGGTCCTGACCGGTCGGCCCAGCGTCGCGCCGAAGACCCGCAACCGGGTGATCGCCGCGATCGCCGAGGTGGGCGGCCCGCACCCGGCGCCGACGAACAACGGGCCCGACGTGGTCGGGGTGCTGGTACGCAACGACTCCCGCCACAACCCGGCGCCCACGGTCCAGGCGATCTGCGACGCCGTGCTGAACGCCGGGCTCTCCCCCGTGGTCGGATCGTTCGCCGGCCCCGGCGCCGCGCCGACCTTCCGGCAGACCGTGGAATGGTTGCTGAGCCGGGGCGCGATCGGCCTGGTATCGGTGGCGCCACCCGGCCCGGCCCCGACCATGACGACGCCGGCCACGCTGGTCACCGTCGGTGCCGCGGTCCCGGGCGCGACGGCGAACGTCACTGTCGACCACTACGCGGGCGGACGGCTCGCCACGGGACATCTGCTCGAGCGCGGCCACCGCAACGTCTGGCACGTCGCCGGCCCGGCGGACTGCCCGGTCAGCCTGCACCGCGAGGCCGGTTGGCGGGCCGCACTGACCGCGGCAGGCGTCGAGGCGCCCCCGGTGATCCGCGCCGACTGGTCGGCCGCAGCGGGCTATCGGGCAGGCCGGCAACTGGCCGGGGTCACGGAGTGCCGGGCGGTCTTCGCCGCCGACGACCGGATCGCGCTCGGCGTGCTGCGGGCGATGAACGAGGCGGGCCGGCCGGTGCCCGCCGACGTCAGCATCGTCGGCTTCGACGACATCCCGGAGTCGGGTTTCCTCAACCCGCCGCTCACCACGGTGTGCCAGAATCTCGCCGAGGTCGCCCGCGAGGCGGTCCGGCTGCTGCTCAACCAGCGGCGTACGGGCAGCCCGTCACACGAGTCGGTATCGGTGGCCCCGGTGCTGGTGGAACGCCAGACCGTGGCGGCAACACGGCCCGTGCAGCCGACCGGCCGGGCCGATCCCGCTCGGCCCCGAAAAGGCCCGCGTTCACCTCGCCGTATGGAGGACCAGGTGCCGGTAGCAGCAGAGCCCCGAAGGGGCTTGGGTTCTCCGCGCCGTCCGAAGGACCAGGCGCCGGTAGCAGCAGAGCCCCGAAGGGGCCTGGATTCACCGCGCCGTCCGAAGGACCAGGCGCCGGTAGCAGCAGAGCCCCGAGGGGGCCTGGATTCACCGCGCCGTCCGAAGGACCAGGCGCCCGAAGCAAAAGAGACGCGCGGCGCGACCCGGTCGCCGGCGGACGACCGGAAAGGGCACGTGCCGTCGGGACAACCCGAGGAACTGCGACGAGTGGGGCCGACACCATGAACGACGTCAATCTGGCTGCCCGGCTGCACAAGGCCGGCGATGTACGCCTGACCCGCGAGCCGAGGCCCGTGCCGCCGGCCGGGCGCAGCCTGGTCGAGGTGACCGCCGTCGGCCTCTGCGGTTCGGACCTGCACTGGTTCGCCGAGGGCGGGATCGGTGACTCCCTGATCGAGGCGCCGCTGGTCGGCGGCCACGAGATGGCCGGGGTGATCCGCGGCGGGGCACGCGACGGCGAGCACGTCGCGATCGACCCGGCGGTGCCGTGCCGGGCCTGCGACATGTGCTGGCGCGGCCATCCGAACCTGTGCCGGAACGTCGTCTTCGCCGGACACTCCAACTGCGACGGCGGCCTGCAGCAGTATCTGGCCTGGCCCGATCACCTGCTGCACCGGTTGCCCGACGGCCTGACCGACGCCGACGGCGCGATGCTCGAGCCGCTCGGCGTGGCGGTCCATGCCGTCGACCTGGGTCACGTGCAGCCCGGCAACTCGGTCGCGGTGCTCGGCTGCGGGCCGATCGGCCTGCTGCTCATCCAGGTGGTGCGTGCCGCGGGCGCCCGCCGGGTGGTCGCCGCCGATCCGCTGGCCCACCGGCGCCTCGCGGCCGAGCGGTACGGCGCCGACGTGGTGCTCGACCCGGCGGCGGACGACTATCGCGAGGCGCTGGCGAAGTTCAGCGACGGACTGGGCGTGGACCTCGCGTTCGAGATCGCCGGCAACGACGAGGCCATCGCCGCCGCGGTCGACGCCGTCCGGCCGGGAGCCCGAGTGGTCCTCGCCGGCATCCCGAGCACCGAGAACTCGGCGTTCCCGGCGTCCACCACGCGCCGCAAGGGCCTGACAATCGCCCTGGTCCGGCGGATGGCGGACGTGTATCCGCGGGCGATCGCCCTGGTGCAGGCGGGCTCGGTCAACGTGCGCGACCTCGTCTCGCACCGCTTCCCCCTCACCGAGATCGAGACCGCGTTCACCACGGCGGTCGCCCGCGAAGGCCTGAAGGTGCTCGTAGAACCCGCCCGAGACTGACCTCCGCCGAGGTCCCATCAGACAGCTTCAGCCGGCGGCGTCGAGAAATGCGCGCTGGGTTGCCGGCAGGCCGTCCGCCCGCAGCTCGGGACCGGTGCGCAGGTCGTGCCCCTGCTCCCAGCCCTCGAGATCGGCCCATCCGGTGTGCTCCCCGCCCGCGTGCCGGTGCGCCGGGGCGGTGTACACCAGCTGGAGAAAGTCCGGATGCGGGTACGGGTGGTCGTCCGGCCGGGGCTGGACGAACCGCAAGTGCAGGAAGCCGAGCAGTTGCAGGTCCGGCTCGTCGATCAGCCAGCCGGTCTCCTCATAGACCTCGCGCCGCGCTGTGGCCGGATATGTCTCCCCCGGCTCGCGCCTGCCGCCGGGCAGGATGTGCGGGCCGTCCGGGGTCTGGCACACAACGAAGCGATCATCGACACGCACGATGCAGCGCACCGAAGTGATCAGCTCGGCCGGCGGTGGGACCGGCGTCGGGTAGGCGGCGACGTCCAGTTCGATGCCGCCGGACCAGACGACCCGCTCCACGGCCGCGGGCCGGCGGGAGCCCACCAGGGCGACGAGTTCGGGGTGCGGAAGGCCGTATCCCGGCCGCCGGCTAACGGGTGCCGACACGGCAACCCTCAGCCCGGCCCCGGCCGGCCCCGAAAAACGCCGCCGACCAAAGCCGCCGCGACGCCCTGGACTCAAAGCTGCTCTGAACAAACCAAGCGATCAACCGCACAGCCAGCCGAAACCGCTGCGATCGCCGGATCAGCGCCCTGTATTCAAAGCCGCTCCGGGCACACCAAGCAATCAACCGCACAGCCAACCGACACCCCTGTACCCAAAGCGGCTCCGAACACTCGGAGCAATCAACTGAAACCGCTGCGATCCCCAGGCCGACGCCCTGTACTCAGAGCCGCTCTCAACACACCGCACCGCCAACCGAGGCCCGAGCGATAAGCCGGCCAGAGCACCGCCGCAGCGCGCAGGTCAACGCCGGCGGCGGGCATCGATCGCCGCGGCGGCGAGCGCGACGGCCGCGACCACGCACGTGAGCACGACGCCCTTCCACCCCCACGCGACCATCGACACCGACAGCAGCGCCCACGCCAGACCGCCCACGACAAGCACGGCGATCAGCACCGACCGCGGCCACCGGACCCGCGGGTCGCGGGCCAGCGACGGATCCTCGGCGGTCAGGTGCGCGACGATCTCATCGAACTGCCGCCGTTTGTCCTCCGTACCCACCGGCTTGCCTCCCAGTCCAGCCCGCGGTGCACCATGCCTGCGCGAGCGGAACGGGGGCGCCGCGGCCGGCCGGGTGCCGGCCTGCCCCGCGACGCTGCAACGCCGGCCTTCCCATCAGCGTACGTCGAGTCATGACCATTGGCGCCGACCAGATTGCCGCCGGCGCGGCCGATGCGGGCCAACCGGGATCAGCCGGTCATCGCCCCAGACGCACGCCGGCCGGGGCGCCGCCGACGCGCTCGTCGACCGGGTGTGGGCTCGGCCGCCGCCGGGCCACCACAGGCAGCCGCCGCCGGGCCACCACAGGCAGCCGCCGCGCCACCACATGCGGCCGCCGGGCCACCACATGCAGCGCGAACAGCGTGTAGCCCGCCAGAACCGGGCTGAGCACCGGATGCACCAGCATGACGAGGACCCCGGCGAGCGCGACGACCCCGGCAGCCGCGGCGATCGTCGCGGGCCGGCGGCCGACCACATCCGGCGGCCCCGCGACTGATTCGTCCAGCGAAGCAGACCGCAGCCCGGCGGCGTCCGCGACAAGTGCGGAAGCAGAGCCAAGTGACCGCAGCCGGGCACTGTCCGCCGCCCCCGCCGCCACCACGACAAGCCCGACATATCCGGCCGCCACGGCAGCCACCACGACCGTGAGCACCATCAACGGCCGACCACCCGGCACCGTACCCGCCCGCAACGCCAAAATATCGATCACCACCAGCGTCAGCGCCACCCCGCACGCCGCCGATACCGCGAAGCCGGAGACCAGCCGGCGCCGGAACACCGACCAGCAGAACCGCGGGCCGGGCCAGCTGTCGTACTCCAGGTAGTGATGCACCGCGGCGCTCCCGGCCGCGACCGCCGCTCCCGCCGTGACCACCGGCGCGGCCGCGACCGTGACGAGCAGGCCGAGCAGGGCCAGGTCCGTGGCGACCTGCACCGTTTCGCGCCAGTCGCGCCGTCGTACGCTCATCCCTTGAGTCCGCTCGTGTTGATGCCCTCGACGAGCATCCGCTGGAAGGCCACGAAGAACAGGAACACCGGGATCAGCGACAGCAGCGACATCGCGAACATCGGGCCGACCGACGTCTCGCTGGTCGAGTCGATGAACAGGGTGAGCGCCACCGGCACCGTGTAGTCCTTCAGGTCCGACAGATAGACCAGCTGGCGGAAGAAGTCGTTCCAGGTCCAGATGAAGGAGAAGATCGCGGTCGTCACCAGGGCCGGCCGGCTCAGCGGCAGGATCACGTGCCGGAAGATCCGGTACGGCGAGGCGCCGTCGATCGTGGCGGCCTCGTCCAGTTCGCGGGGGATGCCGCGCATGAACTGCACGATCAGGAACACGAAGAACGCCTCGGTGGCCAGGAAGTGCGGCACCAGCAGCGGCAGGTAGGGCCAGTCGCCGCCGACCCAGCCGAGGGTGCGGAACAGGATGTACTGCGGAATGATCAGCACGTGCCCGGGCAGCAGCAGGGTGCCGATCATGATCGCGAAGAACACCCCGCGCAGCCGGAACCGCAGCCGGGCGAAGGCGAACGCCGCCAGCAGGCAGGACACCGTGTTGCCGAGGACCGCGAGCCCGGCGACCATCGCGCTGTTCAGGAAGAACCGGCCGAAGCTCACGTCGAACTTGCGCCACCCGTTGGCGAAGTAGCCCGGGGT
>Ga0307513_10007543_pt1 | contig 14071 bp, 12 predicted proteins | sample 15_EM_MG_FD_202174 | JGI IMG/M metagenome (GOLD analysis project Ga0307513, IMG submission 202174) | Populus trichocarpa ectomycorrhiza microbial communities from riparian zone in the Pacific Northwest, United States - 15_EM | ecosystem: Host-associated > Plants > Roots > Unclassified | place... | reverse complement strand
GGAACGCACGGAATGTACGGGAGACATGGGGACCACCACCTGTGACGAGGGAGCTGCTTGCGCCCCCACGATGAGGCTTTTCGGCGAACCGCGCCGAGGCCTGTGTGTTACTCACCGGTTGTGGACAACTCGCTCACCCGAACGGGAAGTTCCGCTCCGCCGACCCGCTCCAGCCCCCGGACCCAGCCCTGGACCCAGCCCCGCATCTCGGCCCGCTACGGCAGCTCGAACCCCGGATCCATCCCGCCCAGCGCCTTCGTGCACAGACAGTCCCGGGTGGCACTCTCCGGCAGCGCGGCCACCGCGTCGTACAGCACGCCCCGCATCCGGTCCACGTTCGCCGCGAACACCTGGAACACCTCCTCGTGCGAGACGCCCTCGCCGGTCTCCGCGCCCGCGTCGAGGTCGGTGACGAGGGTCAACGACGTGTAGCACAGCTCCAGTTCACGGGCGAGGCCCGCCTCGGGATGGCCCGTCATGCCCACCACCGACCAGCCCTGCGCCCGGTACCAGAGCGATTCGGCACGCGTGGAGAACCGCGGTCCCTCGATCACGGTCAGCGTGCCGCCGTCCACCGGCTCCCAGTCGCGCCCGCGCGCCGCCTCCAGGGCCGCCTTGCGGCCGACCGGGCAGTAGGGGTCGGCGAGGGACACGTGCACCACGTTGGGGACGGCCCCGCCGGGCAGCGGCAGGCCGTCGAAGAACGTGCCCACCCGGGACTTCGTACGGTCGACCAGCTGGTCCGGCACGAGCAGTGTTCCGGGGCCGTACTCGGGCCGCAGACCGCCCACCGCGCACGGCGCGAGCACCTGGCGCACGCCGACAGAGCGCAACGCCCACAGGTTGGCGCGGTAGTTGATGCGGTGCGGCGGAAGATGGTGCCCGCGCCCGTGCCGGGGCAGGAAGGCGACCCGGCGGCCGGCGACCTCGCCGAGGAACAGGGAGTCGCTGGGAGATCCGTACGGCGTGTCCACATGTATCTCGGTCACGTCGTCGAGGAAGGAGTAGAAGCCGGAGCCACCGATCACACCGATCTCGGCGCTCGTGGCGCTCGTGGCGCTCCCGGGATTCGCCTGATTCACCATGCCCGCACCCTAGAACCTGTTCGGCGGCCCCGCGGAACACCGAAGACCCCGTCGTCGTACGACGACAGGGTCCCGTGGGGCAAGAGAGGTGGTGCTACGCGGCCGAGCTGGTGCTCGACGAGCTGCTGGAGCCCGACGAGGAGCTGGACGAATTCGACGACGAGCCCGAGCCGGACGACGAGGAGCCCGACGAACTCGACGACGAGTCCGAGGACGACGACGAAGAAGTGGCCGTCGACGGCTTCGACGCGGGCGCGCTGCTCGACGAGGAGCCGCGGCTGTCGTTGCGGTAGAAGCCGGAGCCCTTGAAGACGATGCCGACCGCGGAGAACACCTTCTTGAGGCGGCCGTTGCAGCTGGGGCACTCGGTCAGGGCGTCGTCGGTGAACTTCTGCACCGCTTCAAGGCCCTCGCCGCACTCGGTGCACTGGTACTGGTAGGTCGGCACTGTGTCTTCCTCCTGGCACTCTCACTCGATGAGTGCTAACGATCGTCCATAGTGACGTATTCCCGCCGATCAGTCCACTGTCACCGGCACGCGGTGACCGACGCCACGTGCCACGGTCAGGCTCGTCGGGCGGATCGTCGCCCGCGGTGCGAGCCGTGAACGCAGGGCCACCAGGGTCGCCAGCGCCAGCAGGGTGCCGCCCATCGGCACCAGGAACCCGGCGCCGGCCCACAGGCGGTCCTCCAGCTGGCCCGCGGCGGTGACGGCCGCCGCCTGGCCGAGGGCGACCGCGCCGGTCAGCCAGGTGAACGCCTCGGTGCGGGCGCCGGCCGGGACCAGGGCGTCGACCAGGGTGTAGCCGGTGATCAGCGCGGGCGCGATGCACATGCCGACCAGGAGGCCGAGTCCGGCGAGGGTCAGGACGGAGTCGGCCGCCCACAGGCCGGAGGCGGTGACCGCGAGGGCCGCGTACCCGGCGACCAGGCGCCGCTGCGGGGCCATGCGCCAGGCGACGGCTCCGCAGACCAGTCCGGAGAGCATGTTGCCGGCGGCGAAGACCCCGTACAGGACGCCGTTCAGGCCGGGGTTGCCGGTGGACTCGCTGAACGCGGCGAGCGAGACCTGCATCCCGCCGAAGACGGCGCCGATGCCGAGGAAGGCGACGATCAAAACGCGTACCCCGGGGACGCTCAGTGCGGAAACGCGCTCCACGCGCGCGTGCTGCCCGCTCAGCGAACCGTCCTTGTCCGTGGCCACCGACGGCTGGGTGCTCCTCTGGGCCGCGAACAGCAGGCCGCCGAGGAGGGTCAGCGCGGCCTCGGTGACCAGGCCGGCCGCCGGGTCGACGGCGGTGCACAGGGCGGTCGCGAGCAGCGGGCCGAAGACGAAGGTCAGCTCGTCGGTGACGGACTCGAAGGCCGCCGCCGTCGGCATCAGGGGCGAGTCCTGGAGCTTCGCCGCCCAGCGGGCGCGGACCATCGGGCCGATCTGGGGCGTGGAGGCGCCGGTCAGGACGGCCGCGGCGAACAGGGTCCACAAGGGGGCGCCGGTCAGCGCCAGCGTCGTCAGCGCGAGGCCGGACAGGGTGTGCAGGACGACGCCGGGGACGAGTACCGCGCGCTGTCCGTAGCGGTCGGCGAGGCGGCCCCCGTAGGGCGCGCACAGGGCCATGGAGACACCGGTGACGGCGGCCACGGCGCCGGCGGTGCCGTACGAGCCGGTGGTGTGCTGGACGAGCAGCACGATGGAGATGGTGAGCATCGCGAACGGCTGTCGCGCGGCGAAACCGGGGAGCAGGAACGTCCAGGCGCCGGGGGTGCGGAGCAGCTGTCCGTAGGTGACCGTGGATGCCACGGCCGTGCCTTTCTGCTGCCTGGTAGCGCGGCCCCGTGCGTGCGGGCGGCGCCGAGAGCTGTCCTCTTGCGCGGACTGCGGTAGATGCCGACGCTCCCGCAGAGGATGTCCCGGCCGCCATACGGTCGCGCCAGCTCTGCTTCAGACAGAGTTGGTTCGATCAGGGTGCGCCTTCACTGTACAGGGGCATCGACGGCTTACACCTCTGAAAGGAAGCGGAGAGGTGCGTCACGCCTCTTCTCCGTTGCCGGCCGTGCCCAGCCACTGGGCCAGCTTGCCGCCCTGGCCGACGGCCCGCAGGCGGCGTTCCGTCGCGTCGCGGACCGGGTCGGTGGTCACGACGAGGAGTTCGTCGCCGCGCCGCAGGACTGTGATGGGAAGCGGAACGAACGATTTTTCATCGCGGACGACGAGGGTGACCGCGGCGCCCGGCGGCAGCCTCAGCTCGCCCACCTCGACGCCGTGCATCTTGGAGCCGTCGGGGATCGCGACGGACAGCAGATGCCCGCGCAGCCGCTCCAGAGGGGCCGACTCGATACCGAGGTCGGCGGCCTCCGCGCCCTTGCCGAGGTGCAGTTTGCGGGCCAGCCAGGGGAGCGTCGGGCCCTGGACGAGGGTGTAGACGACGACCAGGACGAAGACGATGTTGAAGATGCGGCGGCTGTCCTCGATGCCGCTCACCATGGGGATCGTCGCCAGGATGATGGGCACGGCGCCGCGCAGTCCGGCCCAGGACATCAGGGTCTGCTCCTGCCACGGCACCCGGAACGGCGTCAGGCTGACGAACACGCTCAGGGGGCGCGCCACCATGGTCAGGACCAGGCCTATGACGAGCGCCGGCCAGATGTCGTCGCCCATCTCGTGCGGGGTCACCTGGAGGCCGAGCAGGACGAACATGCCGATCTGGGCGATCCAGCCGAGTCCGTCGGCGAAGCCGCGGGTGGCCGGCCAGTGCGGCAGTTTGGCGTTGCCGAGCACCATGGCGGCCAGGTAGACCGCGAGGAAGCCGCTGCCGTGGGCCAGTGCGCCGGCGGCGTACGCGGTGACGGCTATCGCCATCACGGCGATGGGGTAGAGGCCGGACGCGGGCAGGGCCACGTGCCGGAGGCCCCAGGCGCCGAGCCAGCCGACCGTGATGCCGATGGCCGCGCCGATGGCCAGCTCCAGGAGGATGACGCCCAGCAGCGTGTACCAGTGCTCGACCGGGCCCGCGGTGGACAGCGAGACGACCAGGATGACCACGGGGGCGTCGTTGAAGCCCGACTCGGCCTCCAGCGTGCCCGTCACGCGCGCGGGGAGGGGGATCTTCCGCAGGACGGAGAAGACCGCCGCAGCGTCCGTCGAGGAGACGACCGCCCCGATGATGAACGCCTGCCGCCATTCCAGCCCGATCAGGTAGTGCGCGGCCGTCGCCGTGATCCCGACGCTGACCGCGACCCCCGCCAGCGCCAGCGCGGAGGCGGCCGGGAGAGCGGGCTTGATCTCCTTCCACTTCGTGGCGAGTCCGCCCTCGGCCAGGATCACGACCAGGGCCGCGTATCCGATGACCTGGGTCAGTTCGGCGTTGTCGAAGTGGATGTCGCCGATGCCGTCCTGGCCCATGGCGACGCCGATCCCCAGGTAAACGAGCAGGCTGGGGAGCCCGCTGCGCGAGGAGATCCGAACCGCTGCCACAGCGACGAGGAGGACGAGCGAGCAGACGAGCAGGAGCTGGTTGAGATGGTGGACAGTCAGCGGCCGTTCCCTTCACTGGCCCGGCGCGGCACGCGCGCGGGTCATGTACATCGGACACGAGGTGGGGCCACCGCGTACCCAAGTACTTCGTTACCTTACCTAACTCTTGACGATTTCTTGACGCTTCCACAGGCATGATCGAACGCCCGTCCGTTCGCGTACCCGACTCCGCGTCAAGTCGCGTCGGGCCCTGCGCCTATGGTTGCTCCAGCACTCCAGTACCGCCTGCCGCTCGCGTTAGGACAGCAAGGACAGCGATGCCCCCCACTACCACCAGCTCTTCCGGCCACAAGCCCGGCAAGTCCGGCAGGAAGAAGGGGCGCAAAGCCCGACTGTTCGTGATCGTCCTGGTTCTGGCGATCATCGGAGGCGTCGCCTACGGCGCGTTCTGGTCCGTGAGTACCGTCCGGGCCTCCTTCCCGCAGACCAAGGGCTCAATCTCGCTCGAAGGCCTGTCGGGGCCCGTCGACGTCAAGCGCGACAGCTACGGCATCCCGCAGATCTACGCCTCGTCCGACGAGGACCTGTTCATGGCGCAGGGCTACGTCCAGGCGCAGGACCGGTTCTACGAGATGGACGTACGCCGGCACATGACGTCGGGCCGGCTCTCCGAGATGTTCGGCAAGGGGCAGGTCGACAACGACGAGTTCCTGCGCACCCTGGGCTGGGACCGGGTGGCGAAGGAGGAGTACGACAAGACGCTTTCGGCCGCCACGAAGAAGTACCTCCAGGCCTACGCCAAGGGGGTCAACGCCTACCTCAAGGGCAAGGACGGCGCGGAGATCTCCCTGGAGTACGCGGCCCTCGGGTTCAGCAACGACTACAAGCCGCAGGAGTGGACCCCGGTCGACTCGGTCGCGTGGCTGAAGGCGATGGCCTGGGACCTGCGCGGCAACATGCAGGACGAGATCGACCGCTCCCTGCTGACCAGCCGCCTCGGCCCGCAGCAGATCGCCGACCTGTACCCGGAGTACCCGTACAGCCGGAACAAGCCGATCGTCCAGGAGGGCGAGTACGACGCCTCGTCGCAGACGTTCGTCAAGAGCGGCGACGGCACGAGCACGCAGTCGACGTCCTCGGACACGTCCGGTACGTCGTCCTCCGCCTCCGTGGACTCCGCGGCGCTCCAGAGCCAGCTGGAGGGCCTCTACCGGGTCCTGGATGACGTCCCGACGGCCGTCGGTGTGAACGGCAACGGCATCGGCTCCAACTCCTGGGTCGTCTCGGGCGCCCACACCATCACCGGCAAGCCGCTGCTGGCCAACGACCCGCACCTGTCGCCGTCGCTGCCGTCCGTCTGGTACCAGATGGGCCTGCACTGCCGCAGCGTCTCCGCCAAGTGCCAGTACGACGTCTCCGGGTACACCTTTGCGGGCATGCCCGGTGTGATCATCGGTCACAACGGTGACATCGCCTGGGGCATGACCAACTCGGGCGCCGACGTCACCGACCTCTACCTGGAGAAGCTCTCCGGCGACGGCTACCTGGTCGACGACAAGACCAAGCCCTTCACCACGCGCGAGGAGACCATCAAGGTCGCGGGCGGCGCGTCCAAGACGATCGTCGTCCGTGAGACCGACAACGGGCCGCTGCTGTCCGACCGCGACGACGAGCTGGTCAAGGTCGGCAAGAAGGCCACCGTCGACGCCTCCGCCCCCGACCGGGGCGACGGCTACGGCATCGCGCTGCGCTGGACCGCGCTGGACCCCGGCACCTCCATGGACGCCGTCTTCCTGATCGACAAGGCGTCCAACTGGACCGAGTTCCGCGCGGCGGCGGCCTCCTTCGACGTGCCCTCGCAGAACCTCGTCTACGCGGACACCGAGGGCCACATCGGCTACCAGCTGCCGGGACTCATCCCCAAGCGCGCGGCGGGCGACGACGGCTCGCTCCCGGTCCCCGGCTGGGACTCCAAGTACCGCTGGACCGGCTACCTCAAGCAGTCCGAGCTGCCCTTCGAGTTCGACCCCGCGCGCGGCTACATCGTGACCGCCAACCAGGCCGTGGTCGACAAGGCCACGTACCCCTACACGCTCACCACGGACTGGGGTTACGGCACCCGCAGCCAGCGCATCGCCGACCTGATCGCCTCGAAGATCAAGGGCGGCGGCAAGATCTCCACCGACGACATGCGCCAGATGCAGCTGGACAACAGCAGCGAGATCGCCAGGCTGCTGGTGCCCAAGCTGCTGGCGATCGACGTCAAGGACAAGTACGTCCGCGAGGCACAGAAGCTCCTGGTGGGCTGGGACTACACCCAGGACGCCGACTCGGCCGCGGCGGCCTACTTCAACGCGGTCTGGCGCAACATCCTGAAGCTCGCCTTCGGCAACAAGCTGCCCAAGGAGGTGCGGGTCAAGGGCCAGTGCCTCTACGTGAAGCCGGTCAACACCACCAGCCCCGCCGACGCGGACCAGCGCGTCCTCGAATGCGGTCAGCGGGACGCGGACCAGGCGCAGCCGGACGGCGGCGACCGCTGGTTCGAGGTGGTCCGCAAGATCATCAACGACACGGACAACGACTGGTGGAGCACGCCGGCCACCCGTACCGAGAAGGCCGCGACCAACCGCGACCAGCTGTTCGGGCGCGCCATGACGGACGCCCGCTGGGAGCTGACCGCCAAGCTCGGCAAGGACATCGACACCTGGAGCTGGGGCCGGCTGCACCGCCTGTTCCTGAAGAACCAGACCCTGGGCACCGAAGGCCCCGGCTTCCTGCAGTACATCCTCAACCGCGGCCCCTGGAAGCTCGGCGGCGGCGAGGCGACGGTCAACGCGACCGGCTGGAACGCGGCCGGCGGCTACGGCGTCGTCTGGGTGCCGTCGATGCGGATGGTGGTCAACCTCGGCGACCTCGACAAGTCGAAGTGGATCAACCTGACGGGAGCCTCCGGGCACGCCTTCAGCGACCACTACACCGACCAGACGGCCAAGTGGGTCGACGGCGAACTCCTCGACTGGTCCTTCACCGACAAGGCGGTCGAGGACAGCACGAACGACACACTGCTGCTGAAGCCATGAGCCTGAGGTAGTCCCGAAACGGCCCTCCACGCGTGCGTGGAGGGCCGTTTCCCGTTCTGCTTCCCGTTCTACGAGGGTCCGCGGAACCGGCGTACTCCCGAAGGGGTGGCCACCGCGTGCACCGGCCGGTCGTGCGGCTCGGCCGGGACACGGGGGACGACCTCGGAGTCGTACAGCAGCACCACCAGGGCCGGATCGGCCGCCGACCGCTCCAGCCGGGCCAGCACACGGTCGTACGAGCCTCCGCCGCGCCCCAGACGCAGCCCGCGGTCGTCCACGGCCAGGCCGGGCAGCAGGACGGCGTCGGCGGCCGTCACGGCGTCCGCGCCGAGGCGTTCGCCGGACGGCTCCAGCAGGGCCATCCGCCCGCCGTGCCGCACCTCCACCAGGGACCCCTCGCCGGCGTACGTGCCCCAGTCGAGGTCGTTGTCCGGGAGGAGGACCGGCAGCAGGACGCGCACCCCGCGCGCGTGGAGGGCGTCCAGGAGGGTGCGGGTGCCGGGTTCGGTGCCGACGGAGACGTACGCGGCCACCGTGCGCGCGTGCGCGAGTTCGGGCAGGCCGAGCGCGCGGGCGGCCAGGGCCGTCGCCGCCTCCTGGACATCGGCGGCCGTCAACCTGTTTCTCACCGCGAGGAAGTCCCGCCGCAACATTCGCTTGTCAGGCTCTGTCTCCATGGCTCTCCCGCTGTCGTTTCCGGCACTCTCATATGGTTCATATGTTGATATGAGCGTCAATTAATCGAAGCCTCAGAATCGGCCCATAGGCACCGGATAGGGTTGCGGCCATGACTGAGTCGCACCCCAGGATCAGCAAGGCTGTCATCCCCGCAGCAGGCCTCGGCACCCGGTTCCTGCCGGCCACCAAGGCCACTCCCAAGGAGATGCTGCCGGTCGTCGACAAGCCGGCGATCCAGTACGTGGTCGAGGAGGCCGTCTCCGCGGGCCTCGACGACGTCCTCATGATCACGGGACGCAACAAGCGCCCCCTTGAGGACCACTTCGACCGCAACTACGAGCTGGAGTCCGCCCTTCAGAAGAAGGGCGACGCCGAGCGACTCGCCAAGGTGCAGGAGTCCAGCGACCTCGCGACCATGCACTACGTCCGCCAGGGCGACCCCAAGGGCCTCGGTCACGCCGTCCTGTGCGCCGCCCCGCACGTCGGCCACGAGCCCTTCGCCGTCCTCCTCGGCGACGACCTCATCGACCCCCGCGACCCCCTCCTCCAGCGCATGGTCGAGGTCCAGGAGCAGCACGGCGGCAGTGTGATCGCCCTCATGGAGGTCGCCCCCGAGCAGATCCACATGTACGGCTGCGCGGCCGTCGAGGCCACCGACGACGGCGACGTCGTCAAGGTCACCGGCCTGGTCGAGAAGCCCGAGGCGGCCGACGCCCCGTCGAACTACGCGATCATCGGCCGCTACGTCCTCGACCCGCACATCTTCGGCATACTCCGCCGGACCGAGCCCGGCCGCGGCGGCGAGATCCAGCTCACCGACGCCCTCCAGCAGCTCGCCGACGACGAGAAGGTCGGCGGCCCTGTGCACGGCGTCGTCTTCAAGGGCCGCCGCTATGACACCGGGGACCGCGGCGACTACCTGCGTGCCATTGTCAGACTCGCATGCGAACGTGAGGACCTGGGCCCGGACTTCCGGACCTGGCTTCGCAGTTACGTAGCCGAGGAGATGTAGCAACGTTGAGCAGCGCCGCGCCCCGCACCACCGGCCAGGACCACCTGTGGTCGGTGGACGAACACCTGGAGGACATCCTCGCGACCGTCCGCCCCCTCGAACCCATCGAGCTGCAAATCCTCGACGCCCAGGGCTGCGTCCTGGTCGAGGACGTCACGGTGCAGATCTCCCTGCCGCCGTTCGACAACAGCTCCATGGACGGGTACGCGGTCCGGGTCGCGGATGTCGCGGGCGCGAGCGAGGAGTACCCGGCCGCCCTGACGGTGATCGGGGATGTCGCGGCCGGCCAGGACGGACTGCTCCACGTGGGCCCCGGCCAGGCCGCCCGCATCATGACCGGCGCCCCGCTCCCGCCCGGCGCCGAGACCGTCGTCCCCGTGGAGTGGACCGACGGCGGCCTCGGTGAGGGCCCCGTCACCGGGATGCGCGCCCGCAGCGCCGACCCCGAGGGCCCCCAGGGCCAGGTGCGCGTGCACCGCCCGGCACCGGCACGCGCGCACGTACGCGCGCAGGGCAGCGACGTCCAGGCCGGCGACCGCGCCCTCGCCGAGGGCACCGTCCTCGGCCCGCCGCAGATCGCCCTGCTCGCCGCGATCGGCCGCGCCACCGTACGCGTGCGCCCGCGCCCGCGCGTGGTCGTCATGTCCACCGGCAGCGAGCTGATCCAGCCCGACGAGAAGCTCGGCAGCGGCCAGATCTACGACTCCAACAGCTTCGCCCTCACCGCCGCCGCCCGGGACGCCGGAGCGATCGCCTACCGCGTGGGCGCGGTCGCCGACGACGCCGAGACCCTCCGCTCCACCATCGAGGACCAGCTCGTCCGCGCCGACCTCGTCGTCACCACCGGAGGCGTCAGCGTGGGCGCGTACGACGTGGTCAAGGAGGCCCTCTCGCACGTCGCCGACGAGGACGAGCCCGGCGCCGGCGTCGACTTCCGCAAGCTCGCCATGCAGCCCGGCAAGCCCCAGGGCTTCGGCACCGTCGGCCCCGACCACACCCCGCTGCTCGCCCTCCCGGGCAACCCGGTGTCGTCGTACGTCTCCTTCGAACTGTTCGTGCGGCCCGCGATCCGTGCCCTGATGGGCCTGCCCGACGTCCACCGGCCCACGGCCAGAGCGGTCCTGGAGACCGGCAAGGCGCTGACCTCGCCGGCCGGGCGCCGCCAGTTCCTGCGCGGCACCTACACCGACGGGCGCGTGACGCCGGTCGGCGGCGCCGGATCACATCTGATCGCGGCCCTCGCCCACGCCGACGCGCTGATCGTCGTACCCGAGGACACGGAGTCCCTGGAGCCCGGCGCCGAGGTCGAGGTCGTGCTGCTCGGCTGACCGGTGGGCTGGGGCGGCTGAGGGGCGCGGGTTGGGAGTACCGTGTCGCGCACAACAGGCCCGACCGGGAGCGCCGCAGCACATGAGCACGCAGGACGACCGACTGACACACATCGACGAGGCGGGCGCCGCCCGCATGGTCGACGTATCCGGGAAGGACGTGACCGCGCGGACCGCCCGTGCCAGCGGACGTGTCCTCGTCTCGCCCCGCGTGATCGAGCTGCTGCGCGGGGAGGGCGTCCCCAAGGGCGACGCCCTGGCCACCGCGCGGATCGCGGGCATCATGGGCGCCAAGCGCACCCCGGATCTGATCCCGCTCTGCCACCCGTTGTCGGTGTCGGGTGTGAAACTGGATCTGTCGGTCGCGGACGACGCCGTCGAGATCCTGGCCACCGTGAAGACGACGGACCGCACGGGCGTCGAGATGGAGGCCCTCACCGCGGTCTCGGTCGCCGCGCTCACCGTGATCGACATGGTCAAGGCGGTCGACAAGGGAGCGGTCATCACGGACGTCCGGGTGGAGGAGAAAACCGGCGGGAAGTCGGGCGACTGGAGCCGGTCATGACACCGGCGACGCTGCCTGTCGATGCCGGGGGCGCGCTGCTCGCGCCGTACGCCGCCCTGGTCGTGACCGCGTCCAACCGCGCGGCGGCGGGCGTCTACGAGGACAAGAGCGGCCCGGTGCTCGTGGCGGGGCTGGAGAAGTTCGGCTTCGCCGTCGACGGACCGTGGGTCGTGCCCGACGGCGACCCGGTGGAGGACGCCCTGCGGGCCGGCGTCCAGGCGGGGTACGACGTCGTCGTCACCACCGGCGGCACCGGCATCTCGCCCACCGACCGCACCCCGGAGGCCACCCGCGCGGTGCTCGACCGGGAGGTCCCGGGCATCGCCGAGGCCATCCGGGCGTACGGCCGGGAGAAGGTGCCGGCGTCGGCGCTGTCGCGCGGACTCGCCGGAGTCGCGGACGGCACGCTGATCGTCAACCTGCCGGGTTCCAACGGCGGCGTGAAGGACGGACTGGCGGTGCTGGAGCCCCTGTTGAAGCACGCCGTCGACCAGATCCGGGGCGGCGATCACCCCAGACCCAACGGCAGCAGTGGGGGTGCGAGCTGAACAGCCCATCCTGGCCCGTCGAGCTGGTGGACGGCGACATCGTCCTCCGGCCCGTCAGGCTGCGCGACCAGCGGGCCTGGCGCGAGGTCAACCGGCGCAACCGGGACTGGCTACGGCCCTGGGAGGCGACGATCCCGCCGCCCACACCCAGCGGCCCGATCGCCCACCGGCCGACCTACCGCCAGATGGTCCGCCATCTGCGCGCGGAGGCGAACGCGGGCCGGATGCTGCCGTTCGCCATCGAGTACCAGGGGCACCTGGTCGGCCAGTTGACGGTCGCCGGCATCACCTGGGGCTCGATGTGCTCGGGCCACGTCGGCTACTGGGTCGACGAAGCGGTCGCGGGCCGGGGCGTCATGCCGACGGCGGTCGCACTGGCGGTCGACCACTGCTTCCGTACGGTCGGACTGCACCGCATCGAAGTCTGCATTCGCCCCGAGAACGGGCCCAGCCGCCGGGTCGTGGAGAAACTCGGATTCCGCGAGGAGGGGCTCAGGCCCCGCTATCTCCACATCGACGGGGCCTGGCGCGACCATCTCGTCTTCGCGCTCACAGCGGAAGAGGTGCCCGAGGGGTTGCTGAGCCGCTGGAAGCGGGCACGCTCTCAGAGCAAGCCGCCGCAGAACGCGCCACCTCAGAACACGCCGCGGAATCCCGCGTAAATTGAATAAGTGTTCGAAAGTGATCGACTTGGGGTGCCAAATGCGCGCCCCCGATGACCTGCTGATCGCATCGGTCACAAAAAAAGCTCGAAATATCAGCCAGATCGTGCGACACACCGGCTCAATTGGCAGATGGCCTTACGCAAACCCCTCTACCGTGTGAGGCGTGAGCAGCAGCGGCCTCATCTACGCAGTCATTGTCGGGGCCTGGGCCGCCTACTTGGTGCCGATGTGGCTCCGTAGGCAGGACGAGCTGAACGAGGCTCGTCCGACGGAACGCTTCAGCACCGCCATCCGGCTCCTGTCCGGACGGGCGGGCATGGAGCGCCGGTACGCCAAGGACCTGCGGGCGCGCTCCACCGACGAGGGGGAGCACAGCGCCGGAGACCCGGAGGGTGTCACCGACTCGGTGGACGTCCGGGCCTTCGCCATGCCCCCGGCCCGTCCCCAGGCAAAGGCCCAGGTACAGGAACAGGTTCATCAGGAGCAGGTTCCGGCGCCGCAGAGGGCGCCGAAGCGGGAGCAGCAGGCGCCGGCCCCGGCCCCGACGAGGGAACGGGAGCGCGAGCGCGTGCCGGCGGCTCGTCGGAGCGCGGGCACCTCGGCGGAAGCCGCCGCGCGCGCCCGGCGCTCGAAGGTGCTCGCGCGCCGTCGGCGTACGACGGTGATGTTGTTCTTCGCCTTCACGCTCGGCACGATCGTCGCGGCGGTCGGCGGACTCGCGCTCCTCTGGGCCCCCGCCGTCCCGGCGGCCATGCTGAGCGGATACATCGCCTATCTGCGTACGCAGGAACGGCGCCGTTTCGCCTACCAGATGGACCGGCGCCAGGCCGAGCTGGCCGCGCAGCGACTGCGTGAGCGCCAGCCCCGGCGGCGGCCGTCCACCGACCCCGGGGCCGAGGACCAGGACGAGCACCCGGAGCCGGAGACCGACCCCGGCCTGTCGGCACTGTCCGCGCTCGCCGCGGACCGGCGTGCGCTGGTCGAGCAGACCGACCACGCGGAGTGGGTCGACCAGCAGCGCGAACGCCAGCGCCGCCCCGGCCACGGCGACAGCTGGGACCCGGTCCCGGTACCGCTGCCGACGTACGTGACCGCACCGGTCGCTCCCCGCGCCACGTCCGACGTGGACCTCGGCGCACCGGACGCGTGGAGTTCGGCGCGGTCGAGCACGGTGGGGCGCGAGTCGGAGGAGTCGTCGACGACGGAGGACGTGACGGCGGCCGAGTCGGAGCCGGACCTGTCGTCGGAGGCGGATCCGGAGTCCGAGCCGGGCTCGGAGGACTCGGACGGCCGCACCGACGCCCGCCGCGCGGCATCAGCCCGCCGGGCCCGCGAGCGTGGCCGCACGCCCCTGTTCGACCAGTACGAGGACGGCGAGCGGCCCCGCGCGGCCAACGAGTAACGAGCGGCACACGGCGCCGCCCGACGGCACTCGCCCCGCACTTCGGGCAGGTGGGGGAGCCTGCGGGGGCCTCGACGGACAGCGCGGATCGGATTTCCGAGCACCCGGATCGGGATGCTAGAGTTTCACTCGTTGCAAGGGCCTGTGGCGCAGTCTGGTAGCGCACCTCGTTCGCATCGAGGGGGTCTGGGGTTCAAATCCCCACAGGTCCACCATGGGGCCGTTCACGAGTT
>Ga0307513_10007542_pt1 | contig 14072 bp, 12 predicted proteins | sample 15_EM_MG_FD_202174 | JGI IMG/M metagenome (GOLD analysis project Ga0307513, IMG submission 202174) | Populus trichocarpa ectomycorrhiza microbial communities from riparian zone in the Pacific Northwest, United States - 15_EM | ecosystem: Host-associated > Plants > Roots > Unclassified | place... | reverse complement strand
TTGTGGTGCTACTGGTCGTGGATGAGGTAGTTGCCTCGCTGGTGCGTTGAAGTAGCCGGTCCCAAAGCTCATCGAATTGCTCGATGTGCGAGGCAATTTCCCGTTTATTGGAGCATCGTAGTGTGAGCATTGTCTTCATCAGCGAGTGAAGGGTGGTGGTTGTCTTTCGATCAAATTTTTCTTCCAGCCTTTTCCAGGCTGTGGTTGCATCGGCGGCTGATGAGACAAGTGGCATTAGTCCTTTATCAACATTTAGAAGGAGAAAGCCCTTCGCCCTCTGTGAGGACTGCATCGATTTAGTTTGGGTACTGAGATCCGCCGGTTTGGTAGTTTTTCCGTTAACAACATCCCAAACACCCATGATATCTAGAAAGGTGATTGACATGGAGCGCCAGGTGTGAAAGTTCGCCGTTCCTCGCAGTTTGTCGATCTGCGGGATGCCTATCGATTTCGTTCCGGTGGTTGTTTCAGTCATCGTGGCTGTGGAAAAGAGGAGGTATATTCGTCGGCGGTATAATGATCGAGTTGCTGATTGCGCAGGAGCTATCGGGGGTTTAGAGCGCTAAACCCGGGCTCATAACCTGACAATTTATTGGTGGCGTATAGTGGACTATTGGTTTAGTCACTGCGGTGTGAAAGCAATAGAGTGCGCAAAAAGAATAGATTCGTATCTAACGAGTGAAAGAAAGACAATAATGAGAGAATCATAACGGAGAAGAAACAGGAACGATAGGGTCTCTTATAGAGACAGAACGAGCTAGAATCAAGGAGACAAAAAAGGAGAGACGTAAAGGGAATGTAGGAAATCCTCCACTGTCTCGCATGTCAAACAATCCCGATACTAATTGAGTGTCATAGTTGATAGCTAGTGCTAGTCTGTTTTATATCCGACATCTTATGTTTCTGCTAAACTAGTCAAACACGCAAAGGAATTTTTCAAAACACTAGAAGGTTCCAGTGAGAGCGAGAAATGCTAGGACCAGCCGTAGTCAGTTTCAACATCAACTGCATGGTTTGCGATTTTAGACAGCGGTGCTCAACGTGGGCTGGAGTATTCCCTCCAGAACGTGCTGTGAGGATTTCTCCTTTGAGGGGATTTAACTGCTGTAATTTCCTGCTTCTTTTGGATAATGTTGCATGCTTCAAGACATCCGTATCCTTGTCCGTATCCCAAGTGTATAGTGGGAGTTTAGGGTTGGTAAAGTAACTTCACTGTGCTTTCCCCACCAAGATCCACGTACAACGTAAGGATTTGATTCAAGATAAATTCAATTAGGGCCCCGCATGGTGTACCATAGTGGTGGCATCTCATAGAAGGGTGTTGAGGATATTCCCTTTATTTTCGCTTCAGCTGAGGGCGGAGATTGCGGTGCTCTCCCCATAGTTGAGACGGGGAATTTTAATATCTTAGCACATTTATCTCTTCCTCGGAGACTCGCAGTATAAATATAGTTGCTTCCGGTTCTTCTCTGGGAATTATATTTTCCCCCCCACCATATTCGAATATTTCCATGATCTACTACCTAAACAAATTGAGGCAACGACTCTCACATCTGATTTCGAGGACATCAAAGGAACCTCTGGGTAAGAAAACGCTCGTAGGAAGGTGAACATGAGGTATAACACTCAGTGGGTTTTCTATGTGGGTCTAGATGGGCTAATGGGACATTAGTATGGAACCCGTCCGGGGCGAAAATTCCCGGGCCATCCAAAGCAATAGTTCCGGGAACTTCTGGGGAAATAGCGGCAGCTACAACACATATCACAGCACCACACTCAATGCTAATGGTATACAAGTACCTAAAGATATCCCTGGTATGTAGCTTTTCATTGCTAATCTTCGTTTCGAACCTTGTGGCTAAGAATTTGTGCAGAGACCTTTGAAGAGCTGAATGCGAAGAACGGCTGGGGGGCATCACCACCTGAAATTGACCTATACCACCTCGAAGACGAGCACAACTTGCCAGAGGCTGAAACTGGAAAATGGATTTTCGGAGACGTTGAATATAACAAGTGGCAGGAGAGCAGTGAATCCAAGATTCTTTGGCTTTGCGGTGGCCCCGGAACAGGAAAGACAATGCTAACTAAAAGTATTGTCGCCAAACTTCTCAAAGGCACCAATGGCCATCAGGGAGGGGTCAAATTGGTTTTCCACTTCGTCTCGCCCGACCTTCCTACCGAGGAAATCTCTACTGATAATCCCCAGGCACGACAACTCAGACTTGCTAAGGTAGCCTCCGACTTATTGTATACCATGCTGCAGCAGGATGGGAACTTTTTCAATGGTTGCAAGGATGAACTCAAAAGGCAAGGGGAGAGATTTTTCACCAACCCAAGTTCTGCGTGGAAGGTTCTAAGAGAAGCGATCGAGGCCTGCCACACGGATCCCATATTCATTCTCATCGACGGCATAGATGGGCTCAGGCCGATCTTATGTAAGGAATTGATCGAAAGGATTTTAAGGCTTGCGAACATCCCCAAGGTCAAAATATTCCTCTCCAGTCGTCCTGTACTATACGTTTCAAATAATCTTCCTCAATATATTAAAATCAACCTTGATGGGAATGATGCTGTAAGAGAGGATGTGAAAGCCTTTATCAAGCACAAGGTGAATAAATTGGGGGGGTGGGACGACAAGCGGAAGAAGAGAGTAAGGGAAACACTTTTGGAGAAGGCAGAAGGCATCTTCCTCTGGGCATCGCTGGCGATTGATGATTTGGCCCTCTACTATTGGAGATTTGATTTTGACACCTTTCTAAAGGAACTTCCATCAAAGCTGGAAGGAGTATACCAAGAAATGCTGCGGCGCATCAAAGAGAGTCGAGGATCGTCAAATGCTTTGGACATAATCCGGCATGTGGCGCTTGCCGTGCGCCCACTCACATTTGGCGAATTTGGCTATATCCCAGCACGCATAGAGGGAAAAGCAAAAAGCAACCAGCAGTCCTCTCGCGGGGGAGCAAGTGCCGAAAGACAACTAAAAAGGGGGGATATCGAGAAGTACATTGAGTTGTGTCAGGGATTCCTCCGGAGTGCCAACGGGGCTGTATCCATTGTCCATCATACGGCGGTCGAATACCTATTTGACGAAGAGCGCGTTGACGGTCTCCCAGTATGTTCAAAGAACGAACTAGATTTCGAAATTTCCTGGGTGTGCTTCCAATACCTTCACGCTGCCTTTGACGATCCAGGGGAAACCCGGGAAAGAGACGCCAGAGGGCATAACGGTAAACCCGGAGACTCAGGTTCAAAAGGAGAGCGCCAGGAAGAGGAGCCGGGAGAGACTGGAGGGGAGCTTGTACGGAGACGTGCACACGAAGCTGCCGATAAGCGGAAATATCTCCTATATGCAGCAGAATCGTGGTTCATTCATGCTCGTCGGAGCATCGAGATTTCAAAGCCTGAGGATAAATTCTATGACGAGAAAACTCATAACTGGTTCCAGTATCCCTTCTTCGAAACAGGCGACACAATACGAAAGCCCTGGATTGAGCTCTGCGGAGATCCTAGAATGGAAGTTTTGGCGGGAGAGCAGACGATTCTACACATCGCAGTATGTCTGGGGCTTGTCCCCCTTGTACAAGAGGCCCTCCTGCGTTTTAAAGAGGGAGCGAACGGCATGCAGTCACCACTACACTTAGCAGCCAAGTTTATGTCTGGGGCATATGAGATCCTAATTGCCAACGGCGGACGATGGCTCCTCACGAATCCGGATGAATACGGGAACACACCACTCCACCAAGCTGCAATTTTCGGCAACTCACCGATGCTCAAGCGTCTTGTAGAAAAGTTCACAGGGGATAGTGCATATAGAATGGAAACCGACATGAAGAACAAGTACGGCAATACCCCGCTTCACCTCGCTGTTCAATTCGATTACCCAGATATGGTGAATTTTCTTGCTGATAATGGTGCGGATATAACCATCAAAAACGGTGCCCAGTTGACAGCCTCAGCATTGGGGGAGAGTCTTGGGAGAGGAGATAGTTTGGATATTCTGAAAAAGTTTGAGAGGATTCGGCCGCCCGAGCCTCCGCCGGATCCTTCGACATATGCGCGGCTGCCTGCGGGAGGGCTTGTAGTGCCTGCGGGGAATCATGAGAGGCAGGCTCCTCTCCCCACAGTGATGCCTGAGGGGGAGGCTCCATCCGCACCCGCGAAGGTTGTGGTGACTCCTCCCTCCTCCCCTATGACCACTCCCGGGGCGCCTCCCGCCCCACCTGTGACGCTTCTGGATGGGGTAATCCAGGAGCTTGGAAGTCTGTGGAGGGCTCTTAAAAGTGGTGTGGTTAGGCGGTGGAGGAGGTTGGTTAGGTGGTGGCGCAAATATTGCTGCGGATACGGTAGACAAAATTCTAGAAGAGTAGGAGGGGTACGACAGAGGGGATAGTAGGAGGAGGCAGAGCCGGGACAGACGACATCGGCCGAGAACGCGAAGCCATCACCGAACTACCCCCCGGCAATGACCTGCTGTTAGGCATTCGGGGGGCCTTTTTCTTCCGCACGTGACTTTTCGTGACAATTTATACGTATCATACTTCATTAGGAGGGAGGGGCAGGCTACTCTGCCCCATTTGTGTAGTGCCAACCCAGGAGGCCCTTCCAACCCACCATTTGGCATTACACTTCGTTAACTAACATTACCGTCACAACTGTGTGTCCTGCTTTGGTCAATTTATTATGCATTATGTACTATGTTGGGGAGAAGGATTTTCACTTGGTTAGGTTATTCTGAGTGGCGAATTCTTTGACTTTCAGTGGCTCTCGGGGGCTGTCACTTTCACTCTTTTTTTTAGTGGTTGTGTTTGCTTGTTTTTTGTTTAGTCGATTTTTAGGATTGGTTGGACTTGGCATTTTGGAGGTATATCGTGCGCGTATCGGATAGCTAAGTTGGGTTGGCTATTAGTTGTGCGATGGCGCTTCTGAAGGGGGAGGCGTGACTCTCTTTCATTGGCTTGCTGATTGTTTTAAGGTTGGCAGGGTACCATGATTTTGTTCTTCTTTCGAGTTTTACTCTTTTGATCAATTTTTTGACAGTTCTTGCCTTCGTTTTATTTCCTTAGTCTTTAGTGGAATGTGGTTCTAGTTCTATTGAACTTCTGCGAGAGTATTCCTCCCAGTTTATCCGAGTGTAGTGAGGCGAGGTTGTCTATGATAGCTTTATCACCGGTCATTGGGCAGTGCTGGGCGAGTGACCACACATGATTTGATGCATTCCTTCTATGGTTCCATCCTTCCTTCACCCCTTGATAGCAAGCAACATTCACGGAATAAAGAAAGAATTCACCCTCAAACCACCTCCTTAACCGAAACTGGTGTACCCTTTTGGGGTTCCTCTGTGAGCCCCACTTTAATGGCCATCTCCCTCATCCCATACTGCCCAAACCCGAGCCCACCAATCGTGACCGCAAGCAGGCACTTGAACTCCACCTCGGCAAGCTCATCCTCAATACACGCCTAGGCCCCACCGTGATGTGAGGATCCCATAATTACTCTCGATAGCCGCCCCATCCTCCCCATCCTGCCCACGTTTTAGGGTTATACTCTTCTTCACCTTCGGTGCCCCACAGCACGACGCTCCTGTTTGCTACAAACCAGGAGGAGGCTATTGAGAATCACCAGCCCTTAGTGATGTGACCAACAGCGTGACTTTGGAACATCAAGAGCAATTATGATACAGAGGAAGAGAACGCAGCTGAGACGAAATACAGATTGAGGTGACCACTACCACAGTGGGCTCACCATCACACAAACACTAGAAACACCAGTCACCCTCGACATGGTGACAGTTCCACTCGCCTGTTAACTAGTATTCCCTAACATGATATCCCGCGATGGGGTTAGTCCGTCAGATTGTGCATTGATTGGGATGTGGATTTGTCTAGACTGGAGGTAATACGAAGGAATTTCCTAATGCTAGGAGTTCTCATTCAACGCTACCGGTAAGTCGGGTATGAACTACTGCATTACCGGTGGATGAGTGGAGAGATTTAGCCATGGAATTGAGAAATTTTTGTGCAAGTATTGTTGGACTGAAAGGCTTTGGGGTGTGTTCAAAACTCACACCGAAACTTGCAGCCCGAAAAACCCTTTTTCTCATTGGTATGGGACGACTTTTCTCAAAGACTATCGATACAAAACGGGTATTGAGGAGAATTGGTGAAGGCATGTCGTGCCCTTTCCGGGGGTGGTGCGAAAAAAGGAAATTGTTTATTAATGATATCGATGGGGCTTTGCATTAGCGGTATCGACATTACGCCCTTTTCTGGGGGGAGGGTCCTCGGGTACAGTATCATCTAGAATCTGATCTTGCATAGTTGGCTGCATAGGCTGCCGGGAGAGGTGGAAGCTCGTGGTTGGCTCACTTGGGGTCATTAGTATGTATTCAAGTACGGTGCCGGGAATAAAATTTCTCGCTCAGAAAATTTGTCTGGGATGGCTGTCGGCCAGCTTGATTGAGGCTGTTATGAGATTTCTTTACAAGCATAATGTGATTAGGATATACGAGTAGGGTAGATTAAGACTCCCATGCAGCTTCTATCGCAGGTAGAAGTTTTCTGCGAAATAGGGAGCAGAGCGTGTTTGCAGAATCTAAGAGTTGTGTCCTTGTCACCTACCTTTCGCTTAGAAAAGTGCCGATAGTTGAGCTAGTGCCAAGCATCATGTGCTACTGCGCACGCCCGTATTCCAGGAAGGTCATAGAAGCAAGCTCGCTCGCAGAAGGCCTCCCAAAAGCCATCCGGAGAGACACTGGTTGGTAGGTTTTCTACGGGCAAACGAGCGGTGTTAAGCGCAATATCCACGGTTCATCCAAGTAAACCACCTGAAGGTTTCTTATTCAGGTTTAGCGGTCCGGGTGGCCTGGGATGCCTTGCATGTGGGGGGATGGAGAACTGCAAGACAGGGATTAAGCCCCACCTCGTCATACCCGGAAGGACGCCTCATCCGTGATCCTTACCTTGCAGGCCAAAGAAGCGAGATATGGCATCGGGAGGCCAAATTTGAGGAGGAGTGTGATACAAAAACACAACATCCAGCGAATTAATTTGTTTTAAAACAGATGTACGAGCACATATACCGACATTATACAAACTCAGAAAGCCCTAAGTGGGTGGTTTCTGCGGTAGATTAACTGCATTGTCTGTGATTTCAGAGAATGGCACTCATTACCCTGGCGTATTTTCTCCAGTTCGCTCAGCTTGACTTACAGAATACTTGGGAGTTGCTTCTCTAGCGGGGGTTCAACTGTTGCAATCTGTTGCGTATTTTGGCGGATGGTGCATGCTCTAGGATCCTTGGATCCTTGCTTGTATCCTAGGTGCGTAGCGGGAGTTTCGAGTTTTTGAGGCTCCTGACTGTACTTTTCTCACTAAAGTTGCCGTATTGTGTGAAAACTCAAAGAGAATATAAATGTGTGTGGATGTTGTGCAGAACACCACAGTAGATGCATCTCCTAGAAAGGTGCTATGCATATTCCTTTTGTTTCGCGCCAACTGAGGGGTGAGTCCCCGGTGTTTTGCCTCCTGTGAGTTAGCGGACAAGGGGGGTTCCAATGCACTAGTGCATATATCTACTATTTAGGGCGTATCCTACGTTTGCTTCTGTTTCTTCTCTAGGAATTGTACTCCTCCCTCCATCCCTCCGAGATACTCGAATATTTCCATTGTCTATTTCGTGGACGAACCGAGGTGGGAACTCACACGCCTAATTTCAAAGACCTCAAAATATCTCTGGCAGTGGGAGAACACTGATGGGAAGATGGGTCGTATAATAGCACCAAGCTGTTTTTTTACGTGAATCCAGATCGGCTAAAAGGTCACCAGATCGGAAGCATTCGACATGTCAGTCAACCAAAGTTCGATCAGCGGGTACGGTTCAGGCAATAACAGCCAAAATACATATATCACAAATAATTATGGCATGCAAGCGCCTTCAAATGTCCCTGGTATGCAGCCTTTCATTGCGAATCTTCGTTTGAAACTTATGGCTAAGAACTTGAGAAGCCACCTTTGAAGAGCTGATCGCGAGCAAGGGCTGGGGGGCATCACCACCGAAAATTAACCTAGACCACTGCCGGGGCAAGTAGAGCTTGCCAGAGGCTGACACTGGGAAACGAATTTTCGGAAGCGTTGAGTATAGGAAGTGGCGGAAGAGCAGTGAATCCAAGATTCTTTGGCTTTGCGGCGGCCCTGGAATAGTAAAGACTATATTAACCAAGAGTATCGCCGCCGAACTTCCCAAAAGGCCCGATGGAAGATTCTAAGATAAATGGGCTCCAGGCGACCTCGTGCGGGGAATTGGTCCCCAGGATTTTGAGTCTTGCAAATATCCCCAAGGCCAAAATATTCTCTCCAGTCATGTTGTACCAGACGTTTCAAATAACCTTTCTCAACATATGAAAATCAACCTTGATGGGAACGATTCTGTAAAAGGGGATGTGAAACCTTTATTAAGTATAGAGTAAATGCATTGGGGGGGTGGGATGGCGGCCTGAAAATCTAGCATGCTGTTCAGGCCCTGATTTTGACGCCTCTCTCTTTCTAGAGGAATCTCCACCAAAGCTGGAAGGAACATATCAGAAAATGCTACGCCGCATATCAGAGAGTGGAGGATCGAAAAAAGGTTTGGACATGATCGGCTGTGTGGCGCTTGTCGTGCGCCCACTTGCATTTGGCGAATTAGGCTATATCCTAGGGCGCATCGAGGGAAAAGCAGAAAGTAAACAGCGGTCCTCTCGCGGGGGACCAAGTACCCAAAGTCAACCAACAAAGAAGGAAATCAGGAGGTCCATTCAGTCTTGACAGGGATTCCTCCGGAGTGTAGCCGAGACTGTATCTATTGTCCATCATACAGCAATCGAATATCTTTTTGACGAAGAGCGCGACGACGGCCTCCCAGTACGTTCAAAAAGTGGGCTAGACTTCATAATTTCCTGGAAGTGCTTCTAATACCTTCATGCTGCCTTTGATAATCCAGGGGAAGCTCGAAGGGGGAATGTTAGCAAGCGTAACGATAAGCCCTGAGACTCAAGTCCAAAGCGAGGGCACCGGGAAGACGGGCCGGGAGAGACTGGATGGTAATTTGCTCGGAAACGTGCACAGGAAGCTGGCTGCAGCTAAGCAGAAATATCACTGATATGCAGCAGAATCGTGGTTCATCCATGCACGTCGGAGCATCGAGATATCAAACCCAGGACAAATTATATGACGAGTCAACTCATAACTGTTTCCAGTATTAGTTCTTCGAAACCCGTGACACAACACGAAAGCCCTGGATTGAGCTCTGCCGAGATCCTAGAATGGAAGTTTTGGCGGGAGAGCAGACGATACTGCACATCGCAGTATGTCTGGTGCTTGTGCCCCTTGTGCAAGAGGCCCTCTTGCGTTTTAAAGAGGAAACGTACAGCACTCAGTCACCACTACACTTAGCCGCCCAGTTCATGTCTGGGGCATATAAGATCCCGATTGCCAAGGGCAGACCATGGCTCCTCATGAATCCCGATGAATACGGGAATACACCACTCCACCAAGCTACTATTTTCGATCACTCATCCATGATGAAGGGCCTGACAGACAAGTTCGCAGGGCATACCGTCTATAGTAAGGAAGTAAACATGAAGAATAAGTATGGCAATACCCCACTCCACCTCGCAGTTCAATTCGATCACCCGAAAATGGTAAGACATCTAGTCGAGAATAGTGCGGATCCAGCCATCAAGAACAACGCCCTGGCAACAGCATCAGATTTAGGGGCAGAGTTAGGGAGAGCATATAGTTTGGCTGTTCTAAAAGGGCCTAGAGAGATTCAGCAGGATCTAGATCGTCTTGAGCCGGAGCCTCTGATGCCTACCGAGGAGCTTGCGGGGAAGCCTGGGAGGAGTCTGTGGAGGACTCTAGGAAGGTGTCTGGGGAGATTGTGGGGGAGGCAATGTGAAGATATATCGGGAGACGAAACTCCAGAAGAGTCCGGGAGAGGAATGGCCTGGAGGGTGGTAGAAGGGATCATGGGGGAGACAGGCGACATCGACACCGGAGACCGCGGAGCCACCAGCAAAACATTGCTCGCTAGTGACCTGCTGTACTATTCGGCATTTGAGTTATCCTTTTCTTCCCCATCAGGCTTTTTGTAACAATCCGTCCCTAATTTATCAGGATGAAAAAAAGAGGCCATTCTACCCAGCTGTCTGGTGGGAATCCAGAAGCCTTTCCCCAGTCCATGATTATCTTAGATTGCCGTCCCAACTTACGTTTGTCACATTTATTATTCCTTATGTATCGTGGTGTCGGGGAGAATTTTCACTTGGCTCGGTTATCTTTAGTGGCGAATTCTTTGGCTCTCTGCAGTGGTGGCTCTCCCGGGCCTTTACTTTCGTTCTTTTCTAAGGAGCTGTCCTCTCTTATTTATTTTTTTTGCCCGATTGGTTGTTAGGATTGGTTTGAGCTAGCATATTAACGTTAGTAGTATATTGTGAGTGCATCGGGTAGCTAAGTTGGGTCGAAAATTAGCTGTGCGAGAGGACTTCAGAAGGGGAAAGGCATGACTCTGGTTTATTGGCCTGTTTATTGCTTTGGGGCTGGCTGTGTATCATGATTATGAGCTTGCTTGAGCTAGCTATACCCGTTTGATGGATTTTTTGACGGTTTTATTCCTTTGTTTTATTTTCTTACACTTTAACCAAATGCCGTTCTAGTGACGCCACACTTCTGCGATAATACTCTCCCAGTTTACCTGAGTGTGGTGATGTGAGGTTGTCTATGACAGCTTTACCTCTAGTGGCTTCGCATGTCAGAAATAGTCGAGTGATCGCACATGATTTCAAATATTCCTCCCAACATTCAATCTTTCCTGCATCCCTTGATCATTCATAATGTTCATGAAATAAACGAGAGATTCGCCGCTAAACTACCTCCTCAACCGCGCTGTGTATATTCCTTGGGCTTCATTGTGAGCCCCCTTAACAACCGCACCCCTCCCATCCTGCCCGAACTCGAACCCACCAATTGCCACAGCAAGCAGACGCTTGGACTCCATCTTGGAAAAAACACTCCAAATACACCCCCTAAGCCTAGCCGAGAATGTGGTTTGGATCTCGGCACGGAGGTGGGATTGAATGTGCCCGTTTCCCGACGGGGACAAGGTGTGAATGACCAAGATCACTGACGCAGTAATGGTTTCCTGCCCGGTGGCTAGGAAGGTCATCATTCAGTCGCCCATACTAGGCCTCCGTCTGAGCTTGTGTGGGTGTTCGATTTTAAATTTAGCACTACAGAGGGGATGCCTTTAGATCTAGAGTTTTCCGGGGAGGTAACTAGGGCAGTATTTTTTTAGCGCCAATGGTTTGTGCGGTCACACTTCTGGTACATAGCCGGTGCTGCGTGTGCGATGCGGCGGGTGGGCTTTAGCCGGAGGGAATGCACGAAGCGAGAGCGGAATGTCATAGATAGGATTGCCACGATCCGGGATGGGCTACTCATGATGAAAATTGCATTGTATGGATAATAGGCCCGGACGAGATCATTCGAGGGCCAATTATTAAGGGCGCTCAGATACGGATAGATGATTGCCCATTTATTTTGCTAATCCCAGTGTTCAGGCACCTCTTAGCTATAACTTACATACGTCTACCAAATCGAAGCTAGGCCTTTTTCTTGGGAATTACTACTCCCGCTTAGAAAAGAACGCTCTAGAGCACGAATCCCATGGCCGAAGCCGGAAGAGCCGGCTAGATCTAGTATATTATCACCAGTGGGCACCACTTCCCCGTCTCCACCATCCCTCCCCTCCATCCCACCGCTAGCGCCGCTCTGGGGGGCGTGCGCCACTTACTCGGCCATTTCCACTCTCCCAGATCAAAACCCGGGCACCAACCCTCTAATTTGCGCATGCGAAAAAATCAACTCCCTCCGGACCTCGTGCCCCGCACCTTCCGCAAACGGCGGCCCCTTCCCCCCGGGAACGTTGCCGATGTCACTTGTTACCAGCGGCGATTTGATGAAGTTTGTAGTCCCTCGTATGTAGTGCCCCATTCAGCACCTCCGGCATTGTGAGGAGCCGCGCGATATCAGAGATCCCCAGGCGGTGTAGCAGTCCGCTTGTCGGAATCGTGCGCACTTAGTGGCTTGCAGGGCTCGGGACAGCATTTTTTGGATGACGAAGCTGGCAATGAGGAAGCCGGGGTTGGTAATGTTGAAAATGGTGCTGCTCGCCATACTCTCACGATACTTCCTTTGTTCAGATAGCTTCCGGAAGCGCGCCTGTTTGTGGCTCCGGATATTCGCTGAGGATCCGGGCATATGGCCCCGGTATCGGGCATAGGTTTTTGTTCGGAGATATGCTGAGGATTCAGACATCGGTTTGTCTTCGGAGACTCGCTTCGGCTTCGGGTATACGGTTCGGCTTCGGACGTTCGGCTTGTACGTTCGGGGAAGCATTGCGTATACAGGAATGCGCGATAGTTTTGGGATTGGGCAGCTTTCGGGAAAGCCGGGAGAAAGGTGGAAGTACTGTAAGATCAGCGGGAAGGAGCTGGAAGCTCGAAGGTGGGAAAGTGTTTGTTTTCCTTTTAGTTAGCCATGAGTGCTCACGAGGGAAGGAGAGACTCACATGGAGTAGTGTAGTGCCTCATGGATGGATATGAGGTCTTTGTGGATATATACTCCTGTGGTCGCCCTTAGTTAGTTATAGAGAGCATCGAGCATCGAGCATCAAGAAGTGTCGTTGAGCGTGATACTGTGGTTGTTAGCGAACAGACTTTTCCCCGCCCCTGAGTTTGCAATCGTTTTCGTTGTGGGTTGCTTCGCATTTTCGCTCGTTTCACCACTCATGAATCATTTCACCGTCGAAATTTAAAAGGGAAGCCCTGGGCGTCGGATTGGGGAGAGGAGCTCGGGCCATGGGATGGGACAGTAGAGGAACCTACAGATTAAGGTTGGGAGATGAGTAGCATGAATGTGGTGCTTGCTAGAGTGGGCGTGCTGCGAGAGGAGTGTTGTGGATGCGGCGCATCCTGCTAGGATGATGGTTACCGACACCGTTAGGTCGGGAGCTCGGGCCAAACTGGGGGGGGGGGGAGCACCGGTGGTCAACGTTGGTGGATGCCGGGCCGGCGCTAGTGCGTTCAAATAAGGTTTTTTATCCCAGTTCCGAGCCGCAGCGCTATGGCTAACTCTTTATAGCCTAGGCTAAGCTTCTTAGCGCCCATATTTTGAAACGAAGTTGTAGGTTTCATCTCAGTTGGTAACCGTGCCAAGGTTCCTGCCGATTATGTACTCGCGGCGAGAATAAGTCCTGAGACGGACAACATTCAACCATCACCACACGACAAGAACTCAAGTCAATGCCACATTCAAAATTAAAAGCATTATTACTAGATTCTAGACTCCTAAAGAGGAGGGAGAGAAATATAACTGGCCATAGTATTGATAATCATTAACTTTGTAGCTGTTGTAATTGTAATCTACCGGCATTACAGTTATAATTGTGGTTGGATTTCGCGGGGGAGTGCGGCCGCGCCCATTGTCTCAGGACTTATTCTCCCAGCGAGTGATTGCGCGCAGTTCCAAAATCTTGAAGCATGCCTACAGCGTGCCTAAAAGCTCAACGGAACTTTTCAGGCTTAACGCATGGCTCCTATTAGGAATAATGAAATTGTGATTCAGTTGAGGCAAACCAGAGTCCCACCACATGAAAATAGCAGCTTAAAAGAGCGGAGAGAAAATGGAAGACTTATTGCCAAAGACTTAAAACAATGTGTGAGAAAGCCAGAAGGGTGTTGTCTAAAGCATCAGAGAATTTTTGGTAGTGGTTCTTAATTCGTGAATCCACATACAAACTGGAAGTTCCGTTGAGCTAGTATCTTTCGTTGAGCTGTTAGGCACGCTGCAGGAGTGCTGCAAGATTTTTGAATTGCGCGGAATTACATAATCGGCAGGAACCTTGGCACGGTTAGATCTCACCCAGTCTAATATGTACTGTACAACTTTATCAAAACGCGCTATCTGATGATCTATGCCAAGCTCGACCACTGTGGCAACCGTCACATGATCCAATCACATGCCGTTGTCACCTACCAT
>Ga0307513_10007541_pt1 | contig 14076 bp, 25 predicted proteins | sample 15_EM_MG_FD_202174 | JGI IMG/M metagenome (GOLD analysis project Ga0307513, IMG submission 202174) | Populus trichocarpa ectomycorrhiza microbial communities from riparian zone in the Pacific Northwest, United States - 15_EM | ecosystem: Host-associated > Plants > Roots > Unclassified | place... | reverse complement strand
GCACTGTCGGGTTTGCTCTTGAATCGTTGTGCCCTTGAAAGTACCAGTGACGGGATCAGTTGGAGCTGTGCCCGAGACGAATACCAGACCGGCGGCCTTGACGGCTTGGCTGTACGCTGGCGGCGGTGTGGCAGCCTTTGGTGAAAATACGATTTGACGGGCCACTTTGCTTCCTTCGCGTGCGATGGGTAGAAGAGAGGCTGACTTCTGAGGCCTAACGTTTGACTTAAGCGGCAGGCGACGGGCGTAGCCCGTTGACTGTCCGCTTGAAGGAAGGGTTAGGCCTCGCCAGGCGCGGCAACCTCCACCTTGATTCGATCTGGGTCTTCGCAGTACAGGGCGTAGTAGTTCGGCCCCCCAGCGTACGGATACTTGGATTCATACAGGCTCGTGTAGCCGTTGGACTTGACCCACTTGGCGATTTCATCGACATGCGCTCTCGAATTGCCGCTAAAGGCTAGGTGATTCAGGCCGACACGCTTGCGATGGTACCCGGCGGCAAGATGTTCACCCGGCGCCGGCAGGAAGCAGAAGTAGGCTTGACCTTCCTTGACGTAGTTCATACCGCCAGACCAACGGTCCTCCTCGTAGCCGAGCATCTTCATGAACGGTGTCCAGAAGGCTATGGATTTCTCAAGATCGCTCACGTAGATTTCAACGTGGTGGAGCAAGACAACTCTCCTCGGGTAACGCGCTCTAGTTGCAACTGATCGTCTTTCCACTGCGAGCAGCCGCGGGCCTTGTTCTGTGAGGCCTAACGTTTGACTTAAGCGGACCGCCGTAGGCGGGTCCGCTTGAAGGAAGGGTTAGGCCTGCCTCGGATGCCGAAGCCGGCAACTGGTAGAGGACGGGCGCTGACGCTGCCGAAGGCACAGCCCGGTTGAACCGCAGCGCAGCGCACGCGTGTGGAGACTTTGTACCTTGTGTTCGGGTTAGGGATTGGGCGCATGGCACCGACCTTACGCGAAACAAGAAGACTGATCAATTCTGGCGCGCCGATGACCGGCGATGCCCGACGGCTGAATGCGCTCAGCAGTGCACTTACTTTGCCCGGCAGCGCAGGAGCACAGAAGCCTTGAAACACAGTAGCCCGTGCGCTGGCCGCCGAAGGACGGACAGCCCGCGCAGACCAGGCAACTGAGGCCCGACGATGGCCGAGGGTATGACCGGCACAGTGCTGCCAAGGACGACTCATGGGCGGATGCGATTGCGGCAATGCTGGAATTTTTGGCCGCGAAACACTCGCGCCCGTGCTGCGCGACGTATCTGGCAACCGGGGCCTAACGTTTGACTTAAGCGGCCTGTCGTAGGCAGGTCCGCTTGAAGGAAGGGTTAGGCCGCACTTCGAGTTGCTGGCGGGTGGCTACGGTGGAGGCAAGGTGCCTCATCTCAGCGAAAGCGATGCGGCTACGAGGTATGCGGCGAAATGCTGCAATGGCACTTCTCTCGCCGACCTGAATCTGGGCCCGAAGCGAGTCCATCTTCGGAATGACTTTCCAACGCAGGATGGTGGCCAACAGCGCAAGGGCCGCCGCACCAACCGCGACGGCCAACCAGCCAGAAAACGCATAGCTCAAAGCGGTTGCACTTGCGGTGAACATCACGGCCAGATAGTACGTGTTGTAGAAGCCCCGGACGAAGCGGGAGTCCATGGGCGTGTCGTGCTTGAGAATCAACAACGGCACGGAGCCCATTAGGAAGTACGCTGTAGTCACAAGCAGAGCCACCGTGAAGAACATGGCCGCGATCAGGGTTGCAGACATATGCGCTTTGGACAGGTAGGTGGCTTAGTGTGCGGCCTAACGTTTGACTTAAGCGGACCGCCGTAGGCGGGTCCGCTTGAAGGAAGGGTTAGGCCGCACTGTTCAGCACTATGCCGCCCTTGTGCTTCAGCTCGCTGATGGACTGGTAGCCTGCCAATGCCAGCGCCTCGCGGTGTTCCGGGACGGTCATGTACAGATCGGTGTTGCTCATGCCTCCTTCGCCGGCATAGTGATCGCTGACAAGGTATCGACCATTCGGACTCAACACGTTGCGAACTTGCTTGTGCAGTGTGGTCGCATAGCGCTTGTGTCGCAATTCGTGCACAGCTTGATTCGTGACTACGAAGTCAAAGCCATTCAGTGAGTCAAACCAGTCAGGATCTTTGAAGCTTCGCTCAACGAATTCGACTCGTTCAAGATGCGGCGCAAGTCTTGCGCGAGCAAGGTCATTCATAGGCTTGGAGAAATCGAGCAAGACCATAGAAAGGTTGGGCAGCGCAGCCAGCAGGTGCGCGGCCAGGAAGCCCGGGCCGGAACCGAGTTCAAGCACGCGTGCTGGGCCCTGAATCTTAGCGATCTCCGTCGCGAAGCACTCGAAGAATTCAATGCGCCACGGGCGAACGGTCATTGCCTTCTGTTCCCACGCAGTAGCGTCTGCCTGTGATTGCAAGTCGATTGGGCTTGGAACGTCGAGTGGTGTATTCATGCTGAAGAAAGGGAAGGGATGTGTATTGTGCGGCCTAACGTTTGACTTAAGCGGCTGGCCGAAGGCCAGTCCGCTTGAAGGAAGGGTTGGGCGTCATTCTCTGCGAGGGAACGCCCCGAATCACTGCTTGCCTTGTGCTGGCAAGGGGGGACGATTCTTGCGATAGGAATTCTTTACGGCGATCTTGCCGTCTCGGAAAGTGAACAAATCACAGCCGCGTACTTCGACGCGACTACCGTCCGTTTTTGTGCCCGTGAACGTCCACTCGGAAATCCCTCGTTCGCCTTCCACGAAGTGACGCGCGTTGCCCCAATGGGCATCTGGAAAAGTTGACCAAACTTCAGCGTAGCCAGCTCGCACGGCGTCAGGACCAACATAGCGCGTTCCACATACTTCTGGTCCACCAGAAGCTTCGAACACACAGTCCTCGGCCATGAATGACATGAGAGCATCGGCGTCATGTCGATTCCATGCATCGGCAAAGGCTTCGAGAATCTCCGCGGTGACTGCCTCGGGAGTGTTTTGCGACATGTGATACCTCCATTTCAGGCTTCGATCGGCGCCTCTTCATGACGCCCAACGTTTGACTTAAGCGGCTGGCCGTAGGCCAGTCCGCTTGAAGGAAGGGTTAGGCCGCACCGTTGGCAAACGACTTCCAGCGTTCATTGTCAATGAGCGTTGATTGGACCACCTCGATGTGGGCACCCCGAGAGAATGAATAGATAGTTGCTGCGGTTGCTTCAAACAGAGGCTGAGGCATCCAGGGATTCACTACGATCTTCCGAAGGCAGGTGAGCGGAATTCGGACAGTGGCTACCGTCTTCCTTCCATAGTGCTTCTGTGCGAAGAGAATCCTATATTCCCTCTCATCCTTAAAGGCAGCGCGTTTCAGATATGGCAGCTCCGGCGGTTTGATTTCTCTGCGAGAAGCAGCGGACATCGTTCGATAGATGCATGGGCCTGAGCGAATAGCGAGATTTTTGTTCAAGAAGCCGACAAGGCGGGCATGATTGAAGTAAAGGCAAACGCCTGATGATCCGTGGCAGAACACTCGCCAGTGATGATAGGTTTCGGCTGCTTGAGTAAAGCAGATAGCCAAGAGCGTTTCTAGCTCGTTCGACTCTCGATAGCGATTCAAGTAGTAGGCGTCGTTCCGGTCATCCCATCTATCCGGATCAAGAAAGGTCAGTTCTTCCGAAAGCAGAAGGTGCAGAAGAGCCGGTAGATCGGTGTAGCGACGGAGGTAGTTCACGATTGGTAGGAGTTGTGCGGCCTAACGTTTGACTTAAGCGGCCTGCCGTAGGCAGGTCCGCTTGAAGGAAGGGTTAGGCCGCATTCCCGAAGCCGAACAATGGCATGGCCAGCGCGAAGACAAAGAGTAGTGCGGCTATCAGCCCGAGCCGCCGGACCATGACTCTGTTCTCGGACAAGCTTCCTGGCTTGACGCGTGCCTGAACGGCCAGGCCGAGCAGAAACGCTGGGAAGGTCGCAAGTGCGGCGGCGAACCACATGCTTTCGAACCAGGATGGGAATCGTGGGGCAGCGATACCAGTTACGGCGCCGGCGAACTGAGCCATCACGACCGTTACGGCGAGCGCTCGGACGGGTCTGAGATCAGACCACGTGTACTCAAACCCGAACGATGATTCCTTCATTTGCGCCAATGGTACCCAATGCGAGCGAGGTGGTCGATCGCCTACGCACGGCGATTCGATCATGGAGCGCGTAGAGCGACGGTATGCAGGTGTGACGGGGTCACGTGCATGCGGCCTAACGTTTGACTTAAGCGGCTGGCCGAAGGCCAGTCCGCTTGAAGGAAGGGTTAGGCGTCACGTTACACGGGATCAAAGTACGCGGAAATCCAGCAACTTTGTTCCTTCTTATAGAAGGAGACGGCAACGACTATGCCACTAGGAAGTGGCCACTCCACTGCCTGTCTAGGCCCGACATTGTCTACTCGCTCCGGGGTGATCGGTGAATAGATATCTCTGAGGCGCTGTTGTACTTTGGCGCAGTCTGAACTGGCGGCGCGGTACTCAAAGGCTCGAATGCGCCCGTCCCGTATCGAGACGCGCGTATCGAACCCACGAAATTGCTGGTTACCGGGCTCCGGCACCACTGCTTCACACAACTTTTGGCTACGAAGCTTGCCGGTCCAGACTTCGTATTGTTTCCGTCCGGAAGTCGGTTCGGCAGTGCCCCAGCGGCGCATAACAAATGCGGCGTCTAAGTCGCCAGCCGGACCTGAGAGTGTTGCTCCGCATAGAGGCGGTGGTTCCGCATCTGCAAGTGCATTGCATGCGACCAAGAAGCCTGAAGCGAAAATGATGATTGCTCGAATAGATCGCATAGGGACGCCTAACGTTTGACATGAGCGGTGACTGGAGGCGTGCGAAGCACGCCGGAAGGCGTCCGCTCGATGGAAGGGTTAGGCGTCACTCTTTGGCCCAGCGTGATCGTGCAGTGCTTCGCCCCCACTCTTGAGGTACTGATCAAAGAACTCTTCAAGACTGTTTGCTACCAAGATGGGCGCCTTGCCATCGAAGTGATCGACATACACAGCGCTTGTATTGTCAGGCTTCGCCTTCACGCGATAGCACCATGACGAAATCAAATAGTCGGCGAAGAGCACACCGAACTCTGAGGCCTCATGGTTCTCAGACAAGATCTCAGCCATCGACCAGTGTCGCCAGTAGTCATTGGTCATGTTCTCCATGCCGCCCATCAAGGAGTACAGATGAAGGACATCCGGTGTGGCTACTGCATTAAGGCGCGCAAATGTCGCGCCTACGGCGTTCGCGTCAACCGGTGGCAACGGCCGCACACTCTCTGTGGCCCATTGACTTACGAGTATGTGGAGCGAGTGCATGGCTTGCGTGGGAGGGACTCTGGTGACGCCTAACGTTTGACTTAAGCGGACCGTGGAGGACGGCGAAGCCGGCCGGAACGGGTCCGCTTGAAGGAAGGGTTAGGCCGCACTCTTCCGCGTGGGCACGAGCCTCTTTGAATTAATTTCTACGGAAGCCAAGAACCTTCCACATTCTTGGCATTAGAAAAGTGGCGAGGAGAATGCCAACAGGCAAGGCAATAAAAAGAAGAAGACCCCCTCCTCTGATGTCGAAGAAATACCCAACTGCTCCGGCAAGCAACATTGACCAAAACGCCGACGCCACCAAAGTGATGCAGATAACCACGACCCATTGCCGGAATTTCTCGTGTCGGGAGTTTGTATCAATGAACATCTTTGAGAGTCCCCTGTTCGTCAGCAAATAGAAGTTTAGTTCTGTACCAGTTCGGCATCCGTTTCAAGAAGGATCGTGGTCGCGCAATTCCACGATGCCCAGTGGTAGATGGTTTGGCTGGAGTTGCCTTTCGTGCGGCCTAACGTTTGACTTAAGCGGGCCGCCGTAGGCGGGTCCGCTTGAAGGAAGGGTTAGGCCGGTGCTCGTCTGCGCGACCTTTGCCGGAGATTGCGTGGCTAGTCATTTGCTGCCTTGTACATGCGGCGAAGGTCGTCGGAAGCTCCAGACGCTTCGGAGAGGCGTCGGTTTGCCTGGAGCACGAGCATCTCTGCGGCACGATAGCTACCGGCCCGTACCAGGGCTTCAGACTCCAAAATCGCGTTCTTAACGAAGTCGTATAGACCCAGACGGATCAACTCAGGCCGGGCGGATTCGATCTCTTCGTAGTGGTGTGGGTATCCCACGGAGAGCAAGAACTCGCTGAGACCTTCCTCAAACGTGGCAATGCCTCCTTGCAAACCATCAAGTGAGTTGCAGAGATTCTTCGCAGTGATTCGCTTTGGCATCGACAAGGGCCTAACGTTTGACTTAAGCGGCCTGCCGAAGGCAGGTCCGCTTGAAGGAAGGGTTAGGCCGCATTCTGCACGCTGCCGCCCGCTACTCGGCTGCCTCTTCGCGCAGCGCAAGGTGAAACCACGCTACATCGCGCCACTGACCAAACTTGTAGCCCACACGCGGGAACGTGCCAATGGGCTTGAAGCCGACCGCTTGATGCAGGGCGACACTGGCTGGATTCGGAAGGGCGACACCGGCGTAGGCATTGCAGTAGCCGGCATCTTTGAGCATGGGGAAGAGCGCGGAGTAGAGGTGACGGCCGATGCCGCGCCGCTGCACGCCTGCTGCGACGTAGACAGTCGTTTCAACCGACCACTTGTAGGCGGCCCGCTCGCGGTGCGATGAGCCGTAGGCGTAACCCAAGAGCTGGCCTTCAGCTTCAGCAACAACTCCTGCCCACCCAGTGAAGTACTTTCGAACTCTGGCCGTGTACTCCTCGAGTGAAGGAACCTCTTGCTCGAACGAGATGGCCGTGCTCTCGACGTACGGACGGTAGATCGCGAGCATCGCTGATGCGTCGGTTTCTAGCGCTGGGCGGATGATCACGGGACCTCCTGGCTATGCGGCCTAACGTTTGACTTAAGCGGCCTGCCGAAGGCAGGTCCGCTTGAAGGAAGGGTTAGGCCTCATTCGTACTCGCGCTGAACGGCGTGTGAGAAGACCAGCGGATTAGCTGTGAGCGAGACCTGAAGAAATGTGGGTCTTAGATTGATAGATGTTAGATCTGCAAGCGCGAACCAGCGAAATTCTAGGTTCAGGTGGTTCTCTATTCCACAGTAACTTCGAGTCTTGTCGAGGTGACCTGAGGTCTCGGCAAGTGATACGAGGAAGTAAAATCCGATTTCGTGGTTGCGACGGCCTGCAAGGTCAAAAAAGTTCTCTGCTACGTGGAGAAGTTGGCCGCATTCAACTTCCTCTCCGAGCTCTTCCTTCATTTCTCGGACGATCGTAGCCGCTGCTTCCTCGCCTACTTCGACTCGGCCACCCGGAAGAGCCCAGTATTGATCACCTGGCGCTCGGTGGAGCAGTACGTAGCCGGCATGAAGGATGATCGCGGCGGCACGAACCTGGAATCGCTGACCATGAAGATCGACTGAAATCATGAGGCCTAACGTTTGACTTAAGCGGACCGCCGTAGGCGGGTCCGCTTGAAGGAAGGGTTAGACGGCATTTGTTGATGATGCTGCTGCCAGGCCCTTGCGATAGAAGATGCGGTCATAGCCCGCTTCGATCCTGCGGTCGTACTCGACATAGCCAATCTTTGGGCAAAGCACTTGGTTCTCGATCATTTTTGAGTTCGTGCAGAGGTAAACAGACGCGAAGCCTCTTCGAGCCGCCTCATCCTCGGCAAACTCAAGGAGTGCTCGGCCGACGCCCGTTCCGCTGGCCTTGGGATTCACGGCCACCGTGTCGATGTAGAACCCATCCGACGTTTCGTACTGTACGAGAACACCTTTAACTTGCGAACTGAGTTCTGCGACCCAAACATAACTTGCCTCCACCAGAGTCGGGTAGTCCAAGAGCATGGGTGCGGGAGGCCTGCCGATGCGGGCGATGTACGGCTCAAACGCTGCCAGTACGCAAGCACGCGCGGCAATTGCGTCGTGGGCAGTTGCGAGACGAACAATGGGTTTGCTCATTGGAGTGAATGGTTGAGGCATGCCGTCTAACGTTTGACTTAAGCGGCATGCCGTAGGCATGTCCGCTTGAAGGAAGGGTTAGACCCGCGTCTCACGCAAGCGCTTCGCGGAGAACCTCGGGGTGGCGCTTGGCGATGCGGACGAGGGCTTGAGCAGCGCCAGAAGGCGACCTGCGCCCTTGTTCCCACTCTTGGAGTGTGCGCTTGGAGATGTGAAGTGCCGACGCGAACTCAGCTTGAGACATGCCGGTGCTTTGCCTGGCTTCAACTACTTCGTTGACCGCGACCTGCGTGACTCGGGCGAACTTGCCCGCCTTCATTTCTCGGACAGACTGAAGGAGCTTGAGACCAAGTGCTTCGCCAGAGGTAGGCGTCTTTGCCTTACGAGTTGTCATCTTCCAGTTCCTTTCGGATCTCTTTGAGTATGTGCCCTGGGATGTTGTCCTTCTCTGCCTTCGGGTAGACAAGAAGCATGCACAGCTCTCCGGCAGCAAGACGGGTGAAGTAGATCACTCGTGCCCCGCCGCGCTTGCCCATTCCCTGGCGTGACCATCGAACTTTTCTGCAGCCGCCGCTGCCTGGGATGACGGCGCCTGCCTCCGGTTCGTTGGCGATCCACGCGAAGAATTCAAGGCGGTCATCGTCGGCCCAGATCTTGGCCGCTTCTGCTACGAAGGTCGGTGTTTCGAAGATTGAGAGCACGCGAGATTATACGTCAAAGACGTATGAAGATCTGCCGGCTTCCGAGGACGAGTGTCGCGGGTCTAACGTTTGACTTAAGCGGCCTGCCGAAGGCAGGTCCGCTTGAAGGAAGGGTTAGCCGTCATTCTGCGTGCCAGACAAAGCCTTCTCCTTGAGCCGCTGAGTACGCAACGAACGTGCGGTCGCAGCCAAAGAATGCATGCCGATGAGTTGTTAGACCCGAGGCAGGAACATCTGACGGCCACCAGGCGCGGTTAAATGGTGGCTTCGGTGGCACATTGAGTGCAACCGGCTCACAAGGCTTGGGAGGCTGGAAAGCTGTGCCCTTCGGAACGGAAAACCGGACCATGAAGTGGTTTGTGTCGAGGTTGTGGACCTCACGAATACCGGTAGCACCGGGCGGCAACCAATCTGGTACCCAACCTCGCGCCACTGCCCCGGCAGCTTGAGCTTCGGCGAGAGTCGCGTAACTCGCTTCAAACGTTTCAGCGCAAGCGGCAAGCGCAAACGCTGTTGCAACGAGAAGTGTGGTCAGCGGATGACTGCGGTAGCTCATGACGGCTAACGTTTGACTTAAGCGGCCTGCCGTAGGCAGGTTCGCTTGAAGGAATGGTTAGGCCGACCCCGGGTGCCGAAGCCGGCGACTGGTAGAGGACGGGCGCCGACGCTGCCGAAGGCACAGCTTGGAAAGCCGAAGGCGCGAGGCAGGCGTGTGGAGACTTTCTGCCTTGTATTCGGGTTAGGGCTTGGGCACATGGTATCGACCTTACGCGAAACACGGATGCTGTTCAATTCTGACGCGACCGTGACCGCAGGTGTCCGACAGTTGAATGCGCGCAGCGGTGAACCTACTTTGCTCGGCAGCGTAGGATCACAGAAGGCTTGAAACACAGAAGCCCGTGCCGACCGAGCAACCGATGCCCGACGATGAAAGAAAGCGTGACGGGTGTAGTGCTGCCAAAGACGACTCATAGCGGAGACGCTCGCGACAGCACTGGCATTTGCGACCTTGACACACACGCAACCTTGCCATGCGGACGTGCTCAGCGACTGGGGCCTAACGTTTGACTTAAGCGGCCGGCCGCAGGCCGGTCCGCTTGAAGGAAGGGTTAGGCCGCAGTTTTCGTGCGAGCCTTTGGGATTGAAACACGCGCTGTGACTCAGATGTCTCTATAAGCTGAGCGTTGGTGTCAGGGCTTCTGCATTACGCCCCAGGTTTCGCAAATGCCGTTGTGCTTTGCCAGTGCTGCTGAAACTTCTTCTTGAGTTGAGACAACGAGGTCGTAAGTGAGTTTGGCCTCGACCTGAAACTCGACATAGCCTCCGAAAGTGTCTTCCGGTTCATGTACGCCGATACGCCCGTACTTCTGCTTCAACCAGGCAAGCGCTTCCTTTGGCGGCGGCCACACTTCAAAATCGACATTGAAGTCTATCGAATGAGAGATAGAGAAATCGAACGCACGTTCTTCGAGGCGGCGAAAGACATCGCCATCTGAATCATTTGGCCAGGGCATAGTGGTTGTTTTCTCTGCGGCCTAACGTTTGACTTAAGCGGCCTGCCGAAGGCAGGTCCGCTTGAAGGAAGGGTTAGGCGGCTGTTCAGTAGTGAGCGCGCACCTGGAGAAGCTTGCAACCCAGAATGGCTTCGAATTCAGCTACTTGAGCGAGTGTAAGGTTCTCGCGGATTCCTGGGTTCCAGATGCATAGTTCGAATCTCGCGAAGCCGCCTGGCCAATCGAAACTCAGAGATGTGAACGGCACGGTTGTCGCGCAACAAGGCATTTCTCCTGAGACACCTTCGAACTCTTCGTCGGCGAGTTCATCGACGATCGAGTGCCACCAATCGGAGTTTGTCTCAGCTTCAGGTGTTCCGTAAAGCGGCAGCCGCGCTCCGCACGCTGGGCAAAGTACGGCCTCAAGGTTTTCACCTTGATCAATGAAGGTGACGTGGCCGAAATCTTCCGTTCTGCACATTTCGCCTTCCGGTAGGAGCTTCTCGAGTGCGGCGATGGAAGCCGCTTGCGCGATCTCAGTTGGAACGAAATGTGGGTCAGCAGGGATCAGTTTCAACACATCGTCGGACATGGGAATCCCTGGGTAAAAGCAGTCGGGCTGCCTAACGTTTGACTTAAGCGGCCTGCCGTAGGCAGGTCCGCTTGAAGGAAGGGTTAGGCGTCACTGCATCGCATGTGCGAAGTGTGATGCCTTCTCTGGCTGAAAAGATCGGGCAGGCGCCAAGACTTTGCACCTGCCCCGGCGACTACAGCATCGAGGCCAGCCAAAGCAAGATGGTAGCGAACGCCACCAAATGCTTCGGTTGAACCTTGAGCTTCACAGTGAAAGTGAAGTCCATAAGGTACTCCTTGGAATCTCATTGCTTCGTGCCCGAAGGCGCCAGTTGAGCTATCTCGGAAGCTCAGACCGAAGCAGGAGATAGAGCGATCCAGACGCTCGGACTGTGTCGGGAGTCCGTACCGAGGCAAGAGATATAGCGGTCCAGGCGCTCAGACGTTTATCGGAAGTCTGCACCGAGCAGGGAATATCGTTTCCAAGGGACGTGTTGTCATTGTACGCACAGTTGGCGCAACTCGCAAAAGATTGCTAGACAAATGCCCTCGCGCTCGGCCTCTTGTGACGCCTAACGTTTGACTTAAGCGGCATGCCGAAGGCATGTCCGCTTGAAGGAAGGGTTAGGCGCCTGCTCGCTTTGCATACTTGCCAATGTACTGCTTAGCTAAATGCTCGCCCTCAACGAGTTGGTTTGCGGGCAACCTCTTGAGAAGATTCGTGAGCGATTTGCTTGCATCCTGCACGATTTGATCTTCGGCATCGCGGTTGTCTGACCCGGCCTGAGCGTTGGCTACCGCGCAGCGATACCAGGCATAGGCCCGAGACAGGTCTTGCGCGGTACCGGTGCCGTCTTGATACGCATAGCCGAGATGCCACTGCGATTCAGAATGACCAAGCTCAGCGGCTTGAGTCCATAGTTGGACTGCGCGGGATTCATCTGCGTTGCCGCCCAACCCGTAGTACAGCAGGTAGCCCAGGTTGTTCAAAGCGGACAGTTCATGCTCTTCCACGGCTTTGGCCCAATGCAAGCGGGCAGAGACGTAGTCTTTGACCCGATACGCATTTACCCCTTGGTTGTACTCGCTCTCTGTAGATGGAGCGGCGGCGCATCCTGCGATCAGCGCAAAGGCGAGAACGATGACAGAGCTTCGATTCATGATTGGGGGCGCCTAACGTTTGACTTAAGCGGCCTGCCGTAGGCAGGTCCGCTTGAAGGAAGGGTTAGGCCACGCTCGTGCAGGCGCAACCTCGCTTTGGATTTGGATGATGAAGCATACCAACGCTGAATGCGCCAGATGCCGACTTGCCGCTGGGATTGAACCTGTGGATAGATGACGCTAAAAAACGAGGCTCTCGAGGCTGGAGCAGCGAAACCAACTTGTATCTTGCTTTTCGATCGAGCGCGAGAAGCGCTGGAAGGCGCTGTGCACTTCTGTACTTCCGTTGTGCTCGGGCTGATGCGCGCGTGCGCTGGCCGCCGGAGGACGGACAGCCTGCGCCGACGTTGGCTGACGACCTTGGGCGGACGCGCTAACCTCAAAGCGCCTGCGGCAACCTGCACCTCGCACGAAGAACGGGGCGGTGCGATGAATGGCAGGCGGGCTTCCATGATGAGGCTTGAAGTGTGGCCTAACGTTTGACTTAAGCGGCCTGCCGAAGGCAGGTCCGCTTGAAGGAAGGGTTAGGCCACATTGTGGGTGCCACGGCCAGCCGCCGGCGACCAAGAGCGCCAAACCAACCAAAACGCTAGCCCCGCAACGGCTCCGAGCATCGCAAACCTCAACAGGCTCTGGATCTCATCAACTCGGCCCGAGGTTACTGCGACCTGAGTTACCGCGCCAACAAGCGCACCACCGCAGAGCGACGACCACCAGGTAACGAGCTTGAATCTGAGAAGCACGAGAAAGGCTGGCAGACCAAGCAACCCCGTAGCGGCGGCAGAAAAGTAGTAAAAGACAAAGAAGGTACCAAAAACAGACCGCCAATCGTGCACGCCGGACAGCGGATACATCACCGCCAAGTACATGGCGGGAACGATTGAAGCCGTGAGGAACGCGACGACTGTTTTGTATTCCTGCTTCATACAAGTCTCGCCGCAGTTGCTAGCCCGATCAATGATGCCTTCATTTCATTCGGGCAGTGTCCTTGGGGCCTAACGTTTGACTTAAGCGGCCTGCCGTAGGCAGGTCCGCTTGAAGGAAGGGTTAGAGCGCATTCTTGCTCGGACGGACATAGTAGTTGTCGAACTCTACTTGCTCGATGAGCTGAAAGCCGTGGCGTACGTAGAAGCGATTTGAGTCGCTTTCGCGCAGCGCACCAACGCGAACTGGTAGTGCCTTCGAATCTGCCTCCTCGAAGACTAGCGCGAGAACCGAGCTGCCGATACCTTGGCCTTGGGCGCTTGGGTGAATGTAGAGATGTTCGAGTAGCAGTGCATCGGCCTCTGGCTTAACCACAAGAAAGCCGACGCGCTCGCCATTGAATTCAATGTGACATGTGCACTCTGGCGAATAGCCACTTCGAAAACGCTCTCTTGCTCGAACAGGGTCAAACCGCTCAAGACGCTCAAGGCTTTCTCTCATAGCCTCAATTCGGAGCGCGACGAGCGACTCGAAGTCGCCGGATTCAACCGCCGATAAAGTGACTGACTGATGAAGCACCGGCGCTGAAGACGTGAGATGCATGCGCTCTAACGTTCGACGTAAGGGGCGGCCCGCTTGCGGGACGTCCCCTTGACGGAGGGGTTAGCCGCCATTTTGCGCGTAGGTGATGTAGTAGCGCGTGGCACCAGCCGCACAGAGCTCTCCCCAGCGCACTGTGATGGCATTTCCCGGGGCCCACTTTGCGCGCTTGCCCGGAGGCTCATGGAATACCTCGGACTCCTCCCCATGCTGCGACTCAAGCTTTGCCAACGCTCGTACGGCATCGTCAATGCACTGTTGGTCGCTCGAGGTCATGAAGGTAAAGCCAATCATGCGGACGTAGTTCCCGGAAGGATCGAGATCTACTGTGACTTTTGCCGTTCTGTCGAGAAATTCGCCGTCGAACTCCTTGCGCAGGAACTTCTCCGATGGGATCAGCATTGCTGGCTGCCAGTTGACTTCTGGATGAATTGAGTTCGCTTCAGCCCGAGACATGCCGAGCGAGAAGCCGGAGTAGGAGAATCCTTGCTGCGATTCGGCAGCCTCAATGCCCAGACATGCGAAGGCGAGTGAGGCACACAGGAAGATTCGGGCTCGAAGGGGCATGGCTATGGCGGCTAACGTTTGACTTAAGCGGCCTGCCGTAGGCAGGTCCGCTTGAAGCAAGGGTTAGGCGTTGCCCTCATAGGCCTCCAAC
>Ga0307513_10007540_pt1 | contig 14076 bp, 19 predicted proteins | sample 15_EM_MG_FD_202174 | JGI IMG/M metagenome (GOLD analysis project Ga0307513, IMG submission 202174) | Populus trichocarpa ectomycorrhiza microbial communities from riparian zone in the Pacific Northwest, United States - 15_EM | ecosystem: Host-associated > Plants > Roots > Unclassified | place... | reverse complement strand
CGCAGTATTTATTCTCCACCCTCTTCGTGCACGTCGAGTTGAAGGATGTTATATCGTCGTGAACGTCCTTAGCACTGGACCCTTGATTGGTTTCTTGTTGCGCCTATTTGATGGCACAATTGTACTCTTGCATTTAGACTTGCCTGAAGGAAATGGACTCATGTCGGACCTGCAGCCCCTGTTTCGTCAATCTCGTAAGAAATTATTAATCTCCCAATGATTTTTGTGACTTGAGTTTTGGATTGTTGGGGGCTAAATGTGGGATCATGTTCTGAGACTCTTCCAGAGGAGTGGGGCAAGAATAGAATAGCTGAATGGTGCAACTAGGGAGCAAACTTGATGTTCAGGCAACCAGGGGGGGCAGGAGGGGGTATCCTGAATTTGGAGGTTTTTCGGTCAGCCCACCTTTGTTCTCCCATCTTGGACCTGGTACCTGACCATAGCGCTGAAAGAGGATTCCCAACATGCTGAGAAGTTGACCTCCAAGCGATCAATCAATCAACCGGTGACTGTTGCTGAAATGTGGGTAATGTGGGTAATGTTGGTGCGAGTAGGTCTCACTACGCTCGTCTCCGTCGGCGTTCCCGAGGTTTATTGGCTTTATATTTGGGTGCGACGCTGTGGCTGACATGAAACTCGGGCAAAGCCCTAGGATGTGCAACCCAAGCGCTGAGAGTGCCGAGAGCATGGAGGCTAAAGTCAATCCAGACAAGACCAGGCACGAACACCTGCCGATAACCACCCAGCAGTCACCCAGCGTCCACATAACTCTCCAGCAACCTGCAATTTGTCCCTTTTTACATTGCCCCCTCCCCTTTCCAACCTTTTCCTCCCTCTGCGTCCCTCCCTCGCCCTCGCCCCCTCCAGGAGACTGGAACCCACAGTCCTGTGGATGGATGTGCTTTTCCTACCAGTTCTGGTACATCTTTTGGCTGTAGTCTCCGCTCTGCCACCCCTTCCTCGCAATGGTTTGTTTGGTCTCTTCCCTCATTAAAAGAATAAAAATTAACGACTTGTAGTAATCGGCAATGCAGTGGATGTCCCTTCCATCACCGTGTTTCAGGAGCACGTAGAGTGAGTATAGTAAGCCAGGTACCCTTCTGCTTTGGACTTAGCCCATCCAGCCATTGGCATCTGCCTCGTCAAGACCCTTGTGCTCCCCCCCCACGACCACCAGGTGCTCCACCACCGCCTTGGCCACCGCCTGAGTGTGTATTCCCCACTGCTTCTTCGCTTTGTTCCTCGGGACTTATTCGCTGCGCGCTTCAGAAATCCACCCCCTTGGTTGCCTGAGGGTTGTCCCTGGCCACCTCCACCGCCTCCCTGGGTCCTTTCGTCCTGGTACGTGAGCATCCCACCTACTTTGACGACTGACCCAGCCAACACACAGATAAATCGGCTATTACTCCTTCAACTCTCATTTCGAACCCTGCTCCCACTCCACCAGGTTAAATTCAGGTTCTAGTACGAGCACAAGCACAAGTTCAAGCACTAGCACTAGCACAAGTACTAGCACAAGTACTAGCACAAGTACCTCAACCACCAACACGGCTTTACCAACCAACGAACACAGTGCAAGCAACCAAACATCAACTGCGATCGGCATTCCAATTTGGGGCATTGTTGTAATTGCGCTCGCAAGTTTGGCTGTCGTATTGGCTGCGATCGCTGCTGTCTGGTGGTGGCGATGGAGGCAAATATACAATCAGCACATACAAGCACAGCAACAGCAGGAGGCTCCGCTCGTCCAAGATGAAAGTTCAAGTTCAATGCCAGATAGCAGCTCCTCTCCCCGTCCTTCCACTAGCCCCGCGGCGGCAATCAGGGCGAATTACCTGGCCTCACAGGGAAAGGGAAGTGAAGGTTCAGATCCAGACAGCAACTCCCTACCACCCGGACATCCATTCCGCGGGCGTGTCCCTTCCATCAAATCCTTTGTTTCAGGTGGAACGATGCTTTCAATGGGAGCGGCGCTGACCACGCCTCGGGGTGGGCGGATCACACGGATCACCCTACCTGTGACTGAAGAGCACCAATTGCGAAATAGAGCGGCTAGCGTCGCGAATTCAGATTTTACGGTCACGACGAACATCCTGTTCTCCCCAATGGCGCTCTCGGACAATGGGCATCCCATCGCTCCGCCAGGGCCTGTACCTCCTGCAAGTATGGGGATACCTCCGTAGTGCGCTTGCCGGACCACATTACACGAAGCACTCTGCTTTCGGACTTGATTCGTACCTTAAGGTTTTTGTATTGACTTCCAGGTAAGTTCAATGGTGACTTTCAATCCACAATACTGATTGTCATTCTAGGATATACCATTCGTTGACCATCTTGTTGTAGTCCAACCTTTGTCGTCCCCTACCCTACCGTTACGAAAGGAATTGTTTTCGCCTTACTTGTTTGATGATCTAGATGAACCTCAAACGTCTCATCAGGCCAGGAGTTGAGTTAGCGGGACCTCTGGTTCCTTTCCTAAATGGGAGACGCTGCTCTCGGTAGTCCTCAGGATACCTCATCTATGCAAAGTCTGATCCAGAGAAGGAAGATACTGTAACAGCGGCATATCGCAACCGGGTTGATCGTTTCACTGAAAGATCAAAGTTTCAACTCGCCTGGTTGTATGAAAAACAGGTGTTGATGACACCATCGTCGATTGCATTGTGTCTGAAGCATTCGTGACAGACTCCAGAGCACACTGGGAGGAAGCTGTCATTCAATGGCTACACAGTTGGGAGTGGGTGAGAGGCACCGAATGGGTGGGGTATGTAAGCCGGGTTCATGAGACCCATTTTTCCCAATTTGGCACAAGTCATGACGTGAGAAAACGAAGCGGAGGTCGACACCACTTGGGTGACGTCCCTCACCTTCTTCTCATCGGTTTCTCAGAGAATCGCTCTTGGTCGTCTACCACGACCACGCCTACGCTCGTGGATTTTCGGGTTTGTGCTCACCAGGGCACGGTGCTCCAGCTACCCAGAAATACCGCGTACTTTTCCTCTCAGGATCGCCTGCGTACAACCACCATCACAAGTCTGCAGACTAGGATGCGTAATGGCGCCAGCACTTCCACGAGACGGTATAGAACATAGTGGTTGCTCAGGCATAGCCCTTGTGTCGTCCACCAGCAATCGGCTTCAAGGTGAGTTGATGGGTTAGTATTTCGCGTGTTGTTGAGTTTTTATGACTCAACTTCCTGTAGTAGAGGAGGGAAGGTTTAGTGAGCGACGGAATCCAGACAGGGAGCGCATGAAGGATGGTACCAAGTGCGTTCCCTCACCCTCTGCCTATAATATTCTAATTCCGCTCTAGCCTTGTAAGACGACAGGACATCACAGTGCCATTATATGTCACAACCGACCCGATAGTGCCTACAGCTGAAGCATCTTCCGATTCTCTCACACCCACCGAAAGATCTTCTGTAAGCTCATCAGCCATTCCACCCACGACCGTGCAACCTAAAGGAGACACGTCTGCCTCCTTGACTACCCCGGTGTTGTCGTCTACGTCCATAAAACTTTTTGATGGTTCGCAAGTCTCGCAACCTCCCTCAACTCACGCACTTCTCGGGTGGCAAATTGCCCTCATCGCAGCGTCCGCTGTGGTTGTCTCATTAATACTCCCTTGGTTTATCCTCCGCCGATTACGGCGAATCCGGTTTTGTCCGAGGAACGAGAACGTCGACCTTCCTGCCCACCCCCATTCCCTGCCCGGCTCCGAGTGTCAAAAAAGGAGATATTCGGAGCAATATAGCCACGAAAATAGCGCGAGATCCGGGCCGGTCCAAACACTAGTCGACTTGTTATCGTTTGGTAGCGTACAAGACAGCGATTACGGGACGAAATCGTACATTTCTGGCTCTATGAGCCTCTCTGATCCGCCTCCTGCGTATTACCTCCACCCTACCAATCGACGGGCCAGTGCTGCACCGACCTACCACACACGCCCAGAGTCACTGCAGCCAGTCGACCACCGACGAACATGGGTTCCTACGACAACGTTGCCAGTGCTCAGACTTGAGCTACCCGAAGGTGACGAGGGATGGGCCTCTGAGTTCGATCGGGTGCTGGAAACCCTTTATACACCTGGTTGTGTTGAGCCTGAGACGCCCGCTGGGATATATACTAGCTCCCTTTCAACGGGCAATAGAGCCGAGAAGAGATAGGACTGCATAGAAGTAAAGTGATTATTTAGTGTACCTCTTTCCCTCGCCTGTTGTTCTACTTGCGTTCATTGCCCAATAATTCAGCTGTTTATTGGTACCGTTATTCCTCGCCGTCTCTGTCGTATTGAGGATCCAGGGTGGACCCATGAACCGAATTTATTCCCAACCTCTTCCATCACTGGCCTCACGTGTACGTCTTTGCAGCGAATCACGAACGCTTTCTAACGCGACGTGTTACACCAGAAATGGAAACCTGGAATAGTTCGTATCCACCATATCTTCCTGAAGCAAAAACGATTGGCTCTGTTCGGGGTGAGATCCGTTCTCACGAACTAGAGATCGAGTCAAGTCTCGAGGAGATACGACGTCTCGAAGAACGCGTTGCATTCCTCCGCAAGGAGGTACTCCATAAAATGGCCTTCATTGCACCCATTCGCCGTCTCCCACCAGAGCTCCTCTCCCAGATATTCGTCGAGTACGCCTACAATGCCGAAGGATCCCCATGGGACCTCATTTTTGTCTGCCGTCTATGGAAAGAGATGGCCTTTGATACTGCGCTGCTATGGGCGAAGATCCTGTACCAAGATTGGCCATTCCCCAGCAGGGACTGTCGACTCGAAGGACGGGAGGTCTGCAATGTGCCTCTTCGGTTGAAGAAGACCCTTGAGAGAACCAAAAATGCGCCACTTGACATTAAGATCGAGGCTCACCTGAACATGGATACCAGTGCGGGCAGGCAAATACTGGAATTGCTGAGCGGTACCATGAGTCAGTGGTATCGTATTGATTTTTGCGCCCTGGAGTTGCCGAGTTCTGTCCCTTATTTCCTGGGTGACTTGAGCAGCCTTGTGGAAGCCAGATTATGGCCAAGCGTTCCTCCCCTCATGAAGAGTATGGAAGTCTCTGCAACGTCTCTGCGAAGGCTCATCGTCGGACAAGATGTAGAATTTTATAAGTACGCAGCCAACCCCCGGTGGACACAGCTCACTCACCTCACTTTCCACGACAATGGTTACACAGAGCCTGGAAAGGAGATGCTGCTCAGCGAGACTTATAGCAAGATGCTGGCCACCTGCACTCAACTACAAGTCCTGCACGTCCGTGCTACATCATGGGTACTTCCTGCTACCTCGTTCCCCCCGTCTTTATGCGAGTGCACCTTTTGGCGGTCGGGCGTTACACTCTCTCAGGCTCACTTTCCACGACTGACTTCACTTTATTTGGACGACCATGTTTCTTTTCCTCGGGAGGCTGTGCACTTCCCTGAGTTGTACACCCTCGAGTTCATTGGAGCAAGTGGACTGGGTGGGCTTGCGATGTTTAGTGCTCCAACCCTGCACACAATGAAAATCAACTGCTTGCATAAAAAACAGGATATTGGTCGTCTGTGGGGGAGAGAAGGGGAGGCGGCAAATTCGCTGTTACCAAGAGTCCTTCACTTACGGAAGGTTTTGGTCAACAGCAATGTCATAGTCTCCGCTCTTCGTGTGCTGCGCGATCTGGAGGAGCTATATCTCAGCGCTAGTCCCGTGGGTGAAAGGCAAGACTTCTATCGGTCCTTCTTTCCGTCTAAGCGAACCAAGCGGCTTCAAATACTAGGACCGAAACTGAAGACCCTAGTAGTAGATATAGGCACACAATATTTCCAGTTAAGTCGTCTCAACTTGCAACAGGAGCGGGCGCTATGGGATGCTATGGTCAAGATGGCGGTCCAGCGGAAGGCAAAGGAAATGGAGATCGACACTTTTAGATTCCGGGCTGCGAGGTTGTTCGATATGGAGTGGGTTGATGTAGGGCAGGAAGTATCACCAAAGGAATTCCTTAAGGAGAATGCAGCATAAAAAGGAGGAAGAGGAAGGGGAGAGGGATCGTTAGGAGTATCTCGGTGTTCATTGGAGTCTTCGAGTCAAGTTCGTTTACAATCCGTCCCTTTTTCCACAACTTGCCTTCTACTCCTTGAGCCTTTTTTTGAGTATTGTCCCGCTCGCTTGCCTGAAAATGGTGAACCACACTGGAAGCGTATCTGTGCTTGTCTTGAACGAGCTCGTCCTCTCTAGGCATCCCTACACTTTTGTGGCGACTGCAACAACCTCCTATATCCCAAAGTACGACCGCTCTTTACTTCGTCGGCCTCGCACGTCTCCAATTGTGACCTCCGAGTTGTCTGAGCGCCCAGGACTGATCTCATTTCCTTAGGCAGACAACGCAACCCGCACACTCACATTTGCGTGCCGAATGTGCGACTTTGTCGAAGTGGACGACAAACGAACCCCAATCTACCGCAACGATTTGCTCACTGTTACTCGTGAACAAGCTGGAGTGACAACTGACCTTGCAAATGACATGACCTTGGTAAGCGCGCTCCTTTGCATCCCTTTCTGCACGCAGTAATGTTCCGGTGAAATCTGATAGTCACATACCAATGCGTTGAGGTGTCCAAAATGTGGGCATAACGAGTGAGTAGCCAGTATGATCCTTCGATTAATTCCGAGTCTGACTATGTTTGTTTATTGTAGGTCGGTGTACTATCAGGACCAGTCAAAACGAAAGGAGACACGTATGATTCTCTTCTTCGTCTGTGCCAAGTGCAGCCACAGCTTCCTGGATCCCAACCTCAAAGTCAGCGGACGAGGGGACGATGTGGATATGGGCGAATAAGTCCCTTCCACCCCTTCATTTCCAGTTTGTTGTATACTATTTTTTATATGTAATGGTGCTGTCCGTTGGGCGACGGCGGAGTACCTTTTGGAGGAATGCGCATTTATCTGACTACTAAAGATAGAACGACAAGATTTACTAGATGTAAACATGACAATGGCTGTAAAACAGAACCAAGGAATCGTGGGACATAACCAACGCAAGTGCAGGATAGTGGAAACGGCTAGCACCGTGTCTCCTGTTGTTCTCTCCCGCCCTATACCTAACCTTCACAAGCTTGCCTGAGGACATAAAGACCGAAAGTCTACTGCGCGACAGGAAACGAAACCTTCGAAAGCGGGCTGGGCTCCACGCCCGTGCCACTGACCGCGGTCCTACGCACCGCACTACCGTTCGCACCCATAGCGGAAGGTTTCTTGCTCTTGCTGGGTATTGCAGGCGGCGTGGGTGCCTTTCTCCTCAACGCCCCAGGGGACGCCGCCCGCTTCGCACTTTCGCCTTCTCCCCTGCCACCCGCACTCCCGCTCGGCCTTGGCCTCGGTTTACCCGAGCTTGAAGAGGACGACTGAAGATGTTTCGAGTCGATCTTTGGCACCGGCGGTGCGGCGGTCACCAACGCGGACAGATGCACGGGGAATGATTTTGCAAGCGGCAACATGTCCTTCTTCTCCGTGTCGCTGCTCACGCCTCCGGACACGAGCCTGCCACCGTGCAAGTTTGCTTCTGCGCGCTGGGTGGAGAGTGCAAGGGCGGCGGAGGCGTCTGCCCTTGTCAAGTAGCCGAGGGATTTGGTTCGAATTCGGTGAGTGTGGGTGCCCGGAGAAACGGGAGGGGATTTCGTGGTTCCGTTTGTTTGTGCAGGTGTTGGGGCAGAGGTTGTTGCTACGGGTATGAGAGGTGGAGAAGGTAATTCCTGGGTTGCTTTCGCTGTTGTTTTGGAAGTGGCACTAGCTTCCAAGGTCGGGGGATATGGATCTGCAACCACATCCACGCTTGCACTCTTGTGATGGGTCTTGAACCTCGGCGTAGGGGGCTCCAGATCTGTTAGATTAACCGACAATGCCGTGGTGCTAATTGCATGCCCGGAATGACCGCTGGCAACTGAGCCCCTCGGACTAAGCGGCTCTTCCTCGCTCTGGAGAGCCTTACACCAAGGTGCGTTCAGACACCGATCAACAAGCCGCAATGTTGTAGGGTTTATCTCTCGCACATGCGAATGAGCGACCAACGCTTGAAGCGTGCGCCGAATTTGGAGATGCTTATAGGCTATATCCCGGAGCTGAGTATTGCTCAGTAGAGGGTTGAGGACTCGCAGGTAAGTATGCCGTAGTGCTTCGCTTTCGTCGGGCAGGTCTATTAGTTCCCGCAGGAACACATCGACCAAGACTCGCAGATCATTGGTGTAGAAATATTGCTGAGTGCCTGGGGTGGTAAAGAGGAGATAGAGTATCTTCAACAATAGGAGTTGCATTACGAGATCCTCTTCAGAATTATCTAATCGAAAGAGTCAGTGTGAACCGGGAAGGAACAGCCTCTTGGACTCACTTGCCCGGTTGAGCATGAAGATGATATTCTCTCCAAACGTCTTGCTTGTATCCACTCTCCGTAAGAGCGCCTGAATGATTCGGTTGTCGCCCATGGAGCGTTCCTTCTTGCGCTTGCTCGGGTCTCCGTTGTGGAAGGGAAGGGCCGCAACCATGAATTGTTCATTGAGAGCGCCCTAGGTGGTGCTCTCAGTCTAAGGATGTCTGGTAGGGAGCTCGTGCACGTACAATTAACTTGATGACAGAGTAGTTGAGGGATTCGTCGTCGACATTGCGGGTGAGCTCGACTAATTCAAATAGATGTTCAATAAATGCGTCACTAAACATTCCTGTGAGCCCCATGAGCAGCGTACGCGAGCGTGTGAGTGAGCAACGGACGGAGGTCGGAAATGTCAAACTTCTGGACACGGCAGGCTTCGTAGAGGATACTAATGGCCAGGGACCTAAGCCTAGCCTCAATAGGAACACCAACACCACTGGCAGCGGAGTGTCCGTGCGAGAGATCGACTGTGCCACCGAGGTCTTCATCCATCTCGACGACAACATGCCCCATAAGAATCTCCAGGATGGGCCGCCACTTTGTTCTCGAATGGAAGGAGGTGGGGTTTCGTCTGCCGTACATAAGGAGGGCAGAGTGGACGATCAATTCGCAGTGGGGGTCGGTGTTTGATGCGGCCATATTGATGAGCATGTCGCTCAGTCTACCAGAGTGCCAAGAGAAGATATCCGAGTCGAGAAGAAGCGTACACGCGTGTTCCAGCTGCAGCGACGTCTGCAAATACCGCGCTGGGGGGGAATTGCTGAGTGAGCGTCCAGCACAAGCTACGAAAATTTACCATCATATTCTGCACAAAATGAGATGAATGTTTTGAGCGCATTGTCAATTCGCGACAGACTCTCCGTCCGCGGGACGGACAAGATGTCCTTGAGCTCTGCATGCGTGTGGGCGACGGGCACTGCGGCGAGAAGCAGGGCAGACATACCATCCCAGAACTGATGCGCGTTCTCAATGTGATACACGATCCCAATGTCCATTGCCAGCACACAGTCAAGTCGTAAGTCGCGTCGATGCAGCGAAAAGAAAGAAGTGAATGGATCCAAGCCTCTGCTTTAACCACGCCTTGCCAAGTCCACAGGATCGGGTCCAGGGTAATATATTATCCAAGGAACTACGTCTACGTGCTCTATAGTCCCTAGCAGACGTCGTTTCTCCTTTCACATCGCAAAACGCTCAGTCCTTCCTCCATCGTCGGGGCATCCCTAGACGCCGGGCCAGTCGGTGTAGGACAGCCCCGTCGCCTTGCATCGATCCCCTTTGGATGCGAGATCCCAAGCACGGATATTACGCAGGTGAGCGCACCAATGAGAATGTTGAGATGGAGGATTCCTTGGCTTGAGATAACGGTCCACAACGGTGGCGGCCATGAATAGAATGGTGGACCGTACTAAGTACTCAATGTTATGTCAGCCCTCGTCCGTTGGGCCACTCACCTAAGAACCCGATTAGAAGACTGCGATACTTGTCACCTCGACTACACCAGTCCCCTGCTTAATACCCACAAAAGCAGCACAGTTGCTTACAACGTCACAAGGAATCCCGTTATGCCTCCCATAGCACCTCCTTGATAATTCAATCCACATAGACCCCGGTAGCACCGCGCCACTCGAATGAAGAGGACGAAGAGCAGAAGACAGAAGAATGGTCTTCCTTCTGGGGGATGGAGATATCCTGAGAGGGCCGTGAGCAGTCTTGGCCATTACTTGGGGCTGGTCTGTCTGGGGAGCGGGTCGGCGAGAGTGGTGCACAGTACAGGAGGGGCGTGCAGATTACTGCGAGCTACTCCCCAGTCGACCTCGCACATGGGCTGGGGTCGTCCTGCCATGGACGCCCGCGGCTCATGCGCCAAAACGGGCTGATATACACCTCTTCGGTATTGCAAGGATGGAATGTCATTAGTCAGCGGGACACAACCCGCTTGACCTGCAGGCGGTGGAAGGGAAGCCTGCGGTATTCGTAGCAGATGTACATTCCTACATCAACGCATGGCTATAACTCATTCCGAAAGTAACGTTGAAGAGTTTCTACTCACTGTAATGGACTGCCAAAGTCTCCCAGATCCAAAGATGATATGGCAGCGGGATGATGGGCAACTGACACATTGAAGCCAACAGACCTGACGCTGGATATGGTCGATGAAGTAACATATTTTTGTGGCTCGACGAGCCCCCACTTGGTATCCTGTATTGCCGTTCCTTTGGCTCACGAGCGTGTCCTCGAGGAGATGTAGCCCACCTATATGTTGTCCAACCTTGAGTAGAGTGCTAGGGTGGCGCAGGTAGTCGTCCGCTATGGTACGGCACTTGTTATCGAGTAAATAGTGTTTCCCTTCTTAGTGTGCGAAGGTACGGCAGTTATATTGAAATGCAAGCTATAAAGAGTAGCCAAGGGTACGTCCACAAGCAACAGGGGAAGGCGCTGGCTCGTTGAACGGCCCGGGAGAATTTGTGGTCGATCTTCGTTCGTGGGGGAACCTAAAAAAAAGTAAGCCACAGATGGACGAAACGTCATGTCTATCGGGCACCTTGTACACTTGCCATAATGGTTCATTCGGCTAGGAGTGGATATCCGGGCCGGGTTACGGCGGCCCATTCTGATTATCTTTTGATCCAGCTGCCAGGTGGTCAATTCCGACGGGCCGTCGATCGACTTGGTCTCTCGGAAAAATACTGTTATGCGGAGTGCGCGGCAGATGAGGGGGATACGAGCGGCTACAGCTTGCGGGAGCTTCTCACCGCCAGACGCTGACTTGCACTGACATCGAATTCCCCGACTCCAATCCAGCCTTCATCTAAAGGCCTCTGAATAATGACGTTGGACAATGATGGGCGAAGCGCCAGACGACGCTTGTGTGTAGTTTTGTGAGTGAGGGTGGACGGGTCGAAGTTCATTTTCAAAGTTGGTCCAGCAATTGACGGATGCATGCATTAACAGGCTTCCCCATTGTCTTGCACATATATCCGGACTTGGAGTCAGACGGTGAAACTCTTCGACATCACCTCCCGTTCTATTTGGTCAATTGCCGCTTCTGCCCCGTCATCCTACCCCGTCATCTTCAACCATTCTCAAGCGCTTAGAGGACGATAGTACTCGATATGTCACTCGATCTAGCGGACGCAGTGGCCGCCTTATTGCGACCGCAGGAGAACGCTACGTTCGTCCTGGAGACGAGCGCTCCGTACTCACCAGAGTCACCCACGCCGGTGGCAAACACGATGAGGGACACGCGCCGAGTCTTGGCTATTGTCACACATGTTGATGATGGAGAGGAACAAGGAGGGTAAGTCGTTGAGAAGCAACACACAACCCATCGCCGTACTAACGCAAAGGACGTTTTGGTCGTTGTAGACTCTTCGTTATGAAGTGGAAGCGAAGCTCTCCACCTGCTCTTTTGTTGGTCGGGTCAATGCCCCTGTCTGCAGATTTGGAGCTCCAAGCGACCCAACTCTCAAACGTCCCGCTGCCGGGGGAGGAGGTTAACGCGGTTCTTGGCGTTCGTTCCGGTATGGATACGCCAACTTCTGTGACTGCATTACTAATAACACACATCAGCCTTCCTCGTGAATCTCAAGTCGGAAGGACAGGAACTCTCGTTCATTTGCGACGACGCGCATGTATTGAGCGCCTTCCTTGCCGAGTGCAAGCGTTTGAAGAAAGTTGAAGGTATATTTCTTCCTCCGTCGAGTACTGCTAGGCTTCATAATGCTCCCAACAGCCCTTGAAGACGACACAGCCGAACGGACACACTCGTGGATTGCTGCGTACTCACATGGGGTACAGAAAAAAGACTGTGTGCCTCTTTCCCATCGACTATTTTGGTGTTCACTGAAAGAAATTGGCCAGTACTCGCCGAACTTCAGCATCCTCCAGGTTACGAATGCTTCCACTTTTTTGGCTAGACGACGAAACCTCATAGATTTGATTTTATAGATTTAAGATCCCTACATCGTGGGCCGCATCTCTCTGATGCTGCTGCCGGAGGTGCTGGTGATGAGGACGCGGACACATCTCTGCTTCGCGATGAATGGATCAGGCAGCAGCTCGAACTACGGTCCAATGAGTACTGCTCCAAACGAGAAATAATGTATGTACTTCCTGTCCTACTAACTTTGTGCTTACCAGCTGTGTTCGAACGCTTAGAATCCGAGCTGGAACCTTTAATGTCAACGGACGAGCGCCTACATCCAGTGTCGCCTCCTGGGTTAGACGACAAGTATCTCCAGAGGCTACGGACAAGGATACGGGCGAACCCGATATACTTATTTTTGGATTCCAAGAGGTCGACCTTAGCGCTGGCGCTCTACTCTATAGTAGCTCGACAGCATTAGAGGAAGCTTGGACCCACACCATCGTAACTAGCTTAGGCGAGCACGCGCACACTTACGTCAAGGTAGCATTGCTTCTAGTCGAACGATCGGAATCTGATTGATTTTTAGTTTGCTTCAAAGCAACTAGTTGGCATGCTGGTTATTGGTTTCATACGTAAGGGACAGCGAGCATACATCTCAAATATTTCATCAGCATCATTGGGCATCGGGATCATGGGTATGATGGTATGTTGAATTCTCTGTATTTGACATGCTGCTAAAGGGGTCATAGGGAAACAAAGGAGGAGTTGGCCTTCGTTTCAAGTTCAGAGATACAACCTTTTGTTTCGTCGTCTCGCATCTTGCAGCGTTTGATAACATGATGGACAAGCGAAACGCTGACTACCTTGAGATCACCCGAAGGCTCCAGTTCCCAATCGATGCGCCCGTTCTGTCTTCCATGCAAGAAGAAGAACAACTCGTCTCAGTTTCTGCCTCTATATTCGAGAGTGATGTTCTCATATGGCTTGTAAGCCCTCATTGTGACCCTTTTTGTTTGTTCGCTACTGACAGACTCACTAGGGAGGTTTGTTTTATGTGAAGCTCCTCAAACCATACTCTAACGGCCTCGAAAGACCTCAATTATCGAATCGATCTTCCCGACCCTGAGGTCCGCGAGCTCATTGGAGACAGCTTGCTGCCTCACAATCGAGACGCACTCCTGGAGTATGATCAAGTAAGGCGTGTGATCGCGAAAAAGGTTCCATCCTCATCTTCAACCTAGCTCGACATCTCGATCAAGAATGGAAAATCTTTTACGCTCTTCAAGGAAGGCTTGATTACGTTTAAACCGTGAGTTTGACATTTACCGTACCCGTGCATGTGCGCTAAATGGGCCATAGGACCTATCGTTTTGACATTGGACCAACAGGAAGCGGAACGTATGACCTCAAGTGAGCAGTATGACTTAGTTAGGATCTAGAACGCATACTCAGATTTTCTAGGCGACGGCCAGCATGGACCGATAGGATCCTCTGGCTCAATGCACCTTCCCAGCTAGTTCGACAGCTGAGCTATGACAGCCACCCCGACATTTTGATGAGTGACCACAAGCCTGTCTCATCCGAGTTTGCAATTGAGGTATTTACGAAACCATTGATGTGGTACAATTGCTGAACCATATCTAGGTTCGGAATGTCGATAGGGAACAACTGGTTCATGTCGCTGGTGAAGTACTTCAGTCCCTTAAAGGACTTGATCAAGCAAATAAGCATGCTGGAATCATTCTCGACTCTAACAACGTGGACCTTGGACAAATTTCGTTCGTGGGCGTGTCTCTCGTTT
>Ga0307513_10007539_pt1 | contig 14076 bp, 19 predicted proteins | sample 15_EM_MG_FD_202174 | JGI IMG/M metagenome (GOLD analysis project Ga0307513, IMG submission 202174) | Populus trichocarpa ectomycorrhiza microbial communities from riparian zone in the Pacific Northwest, United States - 15_EM | ecosystem: Host-associated > Plants > Roots > Unclassified | place... | reverse complement strand
CCGAAGTTACCAGACATGGGGAATCGAATCCGCAATCGCCCGTTTCCCGGTCTTATGTGCCACTGATCCCTCATATGATTTATGGATGATATAGCCTATCAAGTTTTCGGAATGTCGCACAGAGTGGTTAAGGACCCAATTATGTTTGTTGTTGTTGCAACCTCAACCGTTCCTCCTTCGAGGCTTTCATGGTATTATCTGGAATTCACTTTCAAAATCCTGAGCACATGATGACCATCGAAGCTCCTCGCGACAGGCGCCGCGCTTGTCAAAGACATCTCGCTCCAAGGGACTGGTGCTTCGACGCGCCGTAATGGTCCTGATCGGGTTCCTGGATCTCAATATATGACATTTGGACAAGAGTCAGACATTCTAGACTCCAAAAAAATGAATTCCATTGGACTCAATCGATATACTCCAGCACAAGTTGTGCAAACTCCCCGGCATTTTGCGATTATACAGGACGAAGACGTCGTTCAATTTTCGGCCGAAGGTCGATTAGCGCCATCATTGGCCTGCTTCAAGGAGCATCAGACGCTCCATCTCGATGAGGCAGTTGTTGCAAGGACCTTCGTTGAAGACACGAGCTAGGGTGGAGAAGCATTAATGATCTTCGCTTTTCATGCAAGTAGTAGAAGAGAAGAGATGCGCCCACTCTTCGTGGTTCGTGCAGGTCTAGATGTCAAGGGGGAGTATCTTAGTAACTGAAAGGAGTGTACAGGAAAGGAGTATTAGCGTACTCCTGCCAACATCGACCCCTACAGTCGTGAGGTCCTCGTTCATGGGCCTTACTTGTTACACACCAACGACCGCCACAATTCTCCTGCGGGTATGACATGAACTCTGGCCCACAAGGCCCTTGATATTGGCCCTGGAACGACTTACGAACTCGTCTCTCGCCTTTTGTACATGGTCGCACACCAACGACTGCTCCCACATATCCCATGAAATGCACATCCCTTCTGGGCTACTAGTGGTGCTCGGTGTGGAAAGCGTGCCTGGATCGTTGCCACGACAGGAAGATGCTCAGAGGGGTGGGTGGACTTGCTATGTGAAGTGAACGCGTCCGCTCTTAAGTATCCGCCTGCTCATCATAAAGATGAATAAGAACCACAACTCAGCAATTCAATGGGGACGCTGCCATGCACAAACCGCGTGCATCCACCAGACTTCCCATTGACTTCCTATCGACTTCCTATCGAAATCCATGAATGAAATTGCTTGCCCGGCTCCCGCCTGGACGATTGAGCAAGTATGCTATTCAATTCCCTGGCAAGAGGCACGCTAAGTGAATGTGGGAGAGAAGGCGAATTGTATTAAATTCCAGCTGTATTCGGATTGCTCACTTACAAAAATTACAGGAATTGAGCATAGAACCGGCTTCGTGATTGGACATACGGCTGGTTCTTATTATTACCAGAGGGAGTTGCCGACGAAGGGACGGTGCCGATCGGGAGTAGATTTACACCAATAGCTGACGTCCAGCGAGCTTCCACACATATCCGTCCCCAGTCCTGACCTCGAAGCTCGGCGTTGCCGTGGCTTCCCGAGGGAGACGGAGGCAGCGGGGCAGGCGGCGGAAGGGCAGGCGGAAGGGCAGGCGGAAGGTAGGTAGGCGGTGCGCACACGGCAGTCAGACAGCCACGCCAACGCCAACGCCAACGCCAACGTGAGTGGGCTTGTCCGGACTTGCTTTGGGACCGGCTGCCGCTGCCTTGACCACCCGTCCCACTCCTCAACAGAGAACCTTGGCGCCGCCTCTGTCCTCCGCAGCCTCCGTAGTGGTTGTGGTGTCTGTGCTCTCCGTGCTCGTCCCTGGACCCCTCGACTCCGAAGAGCGTCGAGCATAACTTCGAGCATAGCGTGGGGCGACCCACCGTGCCAGCTCGTCGTTCTCACGTCGCGTTCCGCTGGGACCACGATCACTGCCTCGGGCTCGCTTCCATTCGTACATAACCTTGTCTCCTCTCTTCTCACCCGTTCAACCTTTCGAGCTTTACCATGCCCTATCAGCTCGATAACCACCATATCCTCCCCCGCCAGGCCGAGCCGCCGACAACAACAACAACAATTGGCTCAGAAACAACAATAACTGGAATCAGTCTGGACACCACGGTCTTGAGCTGGTCGTCCCCCGCTACCGACCTCCTTGGGCTCTCTGTGTTCGACGGCCCAGCGGTGTGTCGTGTTTCTTTCTTTTCAAGAAGAGTTTAGCTGACCCCTGCCATAGTCGTCGCTGACATCACTTCCTGTCACTAGTCCCTCCTCCTTGCCATCCCCACAGACGTTCCCGACGCGCACTCTCGTCGCAATCTGTGTGTCTGTAGGCATTCTCCTGGGAGGTTTCATCATATTTGTCCTTTGGTGGGACCGGTCAAAGAAGCAAGCACACGACGAACCGCCAGTGGAAGAGAATTATTCCCATGACGCATCAACACAGGATATGAAACTCAGGAGTCTCCCAGGTGTTCATGCTGCACCTCCACCCCCCATCAACAGCCTCCGTCGGCCCTCCACGGGAACCACCGCTTACGATCATGCGTACCACGGCACAAGCGGTAAAGGCGGATACGATCACGAGGCCAAGCAATCATTTGATGCGCCAATCCTCCCTGCGATAGGCTCCAAATATATCCATGATGATTCTTTCCTCTCTCTTACACCGCCCAGGTTCGATACCGTTCGTCCTCAAACCGCGTCGCCGAGCACTCCACCCCAGAGCGTTCCACAAAGCCCGCGATCTGCGTCTGCACAGCCAATTACACATCCATACTCGGTTGGCTCTCACCCATACGCGAGCCCGATTATTTCGCATACCCCAATCTATCGACCTTCATTCGATCGGACAGCTACTTCCACAACGGCGATCGCTGCTCCTGATCTGGACCCGTCTGCCAGACTAGGGCCGAACGTAATTGGATTCGCGGGGGCTGGAGCTCGTCCAGGATATGACGCATACGGATTCGAATCGCGTACCGCGGGCGCCATTAGTCCGAATCACAACGGAACCATTGCAAGTCGTCCGAGTATCGAAAGCATTCGAAACCTCGCAAGGAAGGGGAGTCAGTCCAATATCCCCGGCGAACCCATCTATCCCCCAACTGGTGGCTCCACTCGTACCCGCAACAACTCGACATCGACATATGCTGGCTCTGTGCGCGCTGGAAAGGTCAAGCCAACCAAGGAAGAGAAGGCGAAAGAGAAGGCAGCCATGGATAATCTCATCAACGCCCTCGATGAGAGCGCCAAAGCAGAGAGGAGACGGAAAGAACGATTGGTAGCAGCTGCGGGAATAACGGACGACCAACAAAACTCTACTCAAAAAGGCGCTGGAAGTAGCAGACGTAAGGATACCGCGATTACAGGGTCATATCCGCTCCCTCCTCCTGACGTGTTCCGAGCTGCTCTCAGCAGAGGTCGCGCAGATGAGGAGCCAGATGATGACGAGATTGAAAGATGGAGAAGGAACTAGAGGCCTATAACGACACTTTGCGCAATGCTGCAAGTCTATATCATTCCGGATGGGAACAATCTCAGCAGTGTATCTCTTTCAACCGACTCTCCTGGTTCTGGGCTTAATATTTACCTATCGATCATTATTTGGCGGACCGCCTGTAGACACGTACTGGTCCATCTCGGGTTCTTCCCTTACGTCTACACAGCACATTGCTAGTGGTTGTTATCTTCTTGATAGCGGAGTCCTGCAGTTCATATGTTTAGTTTCCCCTCTGTATGTGTTCACCCAGCTCTACTTAACAAAACGCGGAAGCGATTTGCACCTGGCGCTGGTCTCTAAGTCATGGACGTGATTACTGAGAGACAGAAATGAGACAGAAATGAGACAGAAATGTAACATTAGTCATGTGTGCGACCCTGAAGCATGTGAACATGTATGCCGTCGGTCAATTTCCATTCTCATTTCACATGTATTTGACGCATCGGTCCAGTACTTAAGTTATAATGGGAACAAGGTTGCCCCTTTGAATATTTTCTTCAAGCTCCCAGTCAGTCGAGTCATCCCCCAACCGAGTGCTGCGGTGGATGATCAGTATTGACACACTCCTAGAACCTCTATGATATGACAGCTGCAGCGAATAATGCAAAGTCGGCCTTGTCCCAAACGAGACCCTGGAGATGGTCTTCCTGAGCCTTCTTGGAGACCCGACGGTCAATTGGCATTCATAGTTTCTGTGGACGGATGTGAAGCGATTTGTCAACAACTTGCGAGGTTCTCTGCCTAGCGATTTTCTACTCGTCTGCCGGCAGTGGACCCATGTCATTCTCCACAGTCCACGACAGTGGACTACTATTCTAGTGGACGGTTGGACTATTCGAGAGCAAGGTATTAAAGTGGTTCTTGCCAAGATAAAAGCGCATCTTCGGCGCAGCGGCTCCGAGCCTCTCAACGTGATTTACGCGACGATAGACGATCCTTCACTGCCGCCATTGGAACGAGAGGATTTCAACTTTTATCAGGTCATAATTCAGCGGCGAAAAAACAAGAGAAAGCCCTCCAGATTGAAACAAGTCGGTGACCTCCTCTCGGTGCTGGCAGGTAGAGATGGCAAAGAATTACAGCGTTGGAGAAGTTGCATCCTCGCTTGGTCAGCAGAGCCTGGTTGGACTGAATGTTGGTGGATGAGCAGTTGTCTACACGAACCAGCTCCGCTCCTTGAATCGCTCTGCTTCTGGAACTTCACGTCGGGAGAACAAGGAGTCTTCTCAGAAGCTCCGGTCCTCAAACGCCTCGTTACAACCGGTTACTACCTGCAGCTCGGCACCGACGCCCCGTTGCCGTGCATCGAGAGTGCGGACCTTATCGAGGGGACTCTCGATAGTCACTACTACAGCTTTGGACGCATGAGCAATGATCTTCTTCACCAACTCTTGGAAGTGCGCTCCCTGAATATCCTTGTACTCAACGGATCGCTGTTCTCCTACATGGACATTGAACCAACACTCGATTTTCCCAACTTGATCAACCTGAGGTTGGAAGGAGATATCACCCTCCTCTTCAGCCTCCTCTGGGAGGTACAGATGCCTCGCCTCAGTAGTTTAACTCTACGCCTCGGTTCGAAAACAGGTCACGGAGCACTGCTACATCAACTGGCTCTGGCTGACTGGCCTGAGCTTTCAAGACTCGACCTTGATCTTATAAAAGCAGGTGATTCCCAGTGGACCCTGGGTAAAGTGGAATCAAGCGTGAGATTGATGTTATCGACAAAGGAGACGTTGCGAACGGTGGTAGGCACTGCTGAATTGGAAGAAATGGTTAAAAGGTGGAAGAGGACGATTCCCTCGTTTCTTCCTCGCCTGGACACGATTGGAGTACGGGATCGATTAGGACTGAATGAATGAGTGGATGTATTTGGTGCAATGAATAGTGCATGAATTGTTTGATGCTATGTCCCATAATTTCAAATACCTTGGACCACCAAATAAGATGCAGGAGGCCAGAGCATATACCCTAGCAGAGAAAGGGCCTAGCTGCCAAGATCTGAGATGGAGAATTTTGAGCCCTATCCCCGGTTCATTGAATGATCTTGATATCAGAGTGTCGGAATATTGTCATGTGTGCAGCCCTGAAGCATGTTATTGGAAACATGTCTGCCGTCGGTCAAACCGAGTCCTCCATTCTCATTTCACATGCATTTGACGCATCGTCCATCACTTAAGTCGTGTCCTTGCATACGATCATATGATAACGGATAATGCCCTTCGAATCTTTAGCCCATTTTTTACCATTAAGCCCCAGTCATCTCCCCACCGAGTGCTGCGGTGGACAATCAGGATTGATACACTCCTAGAAACTCTATCATATGAAGAGCCTCGTTGGGTTGAATGTTGGTGGGTGGCCGACTTTCTCACCTACCCAACTCCGCTCCTTGAATCGCTCTGCCTTTGGAGCTTCAAGTCGGGAGAACAGCCAACCTTCCCAGACGCTCCAATCCTCAAACGCCTCGTTACAACCGGTTACTACCTGCATATTGGCACCAACGTCCCGTTGCCGTGCATCGAGAGTGCGGACATTAGTGAGGGGCCTTCCGATGGGAACTGTTATTGCTATAGCGGACGCTTAAGCAACAATCTTCTTCGCCGAGTCCTGGAAGTACGCTCCCTGAATGTCCTTGTACTCAATGGATGGTTGTCCTCCTTCTGGGACAATGAACCACCATTCCGGTTTCCCCAACTTGATCGACCTGAGGTTAGAAGGAGATATCAGCCCCCTCTTCTGGAAGTTACGGATGCCTCGTCTCAGTAGTTTAACTCTGCACCTCGATTCGAAGGCAGGTCACGGAGGACTGTTAGGTCGGCTGGCTCTAGCTGACTGCCCTGAGCTTTCGAGACTCGACCTCGATCTTATAAAAGCAGATGATCCCCGTAAAGTGGAATTAAGCGTGATACTGATGCTTTCGACAATGTGGACGTTGCGAACGGTGGTAGGCACTGCTGAATTGGAAGAAATGGTAAAAAGGTGGAAGAAGAGGACACTCTCGTTTCTCCCTCGCCTAGTTTCGCTTCGAGTACGGGATCGGAAAGAAAGGAGGATTAGGACCGAATGAGTGAGTGAGTGTATTTGGTGCAATGTATGGTGCATGATTATTGCTTGATGCTATAATTTCAGATATCTCGGACCACAAAAAAAGGTGTGAACATCCCCAAGAGGCCAGAGCATATACCTCAAGAGGGAAGGAAGGGCCTAGCTGCCAAGATCTGGGATGGATAATTTTATAGGGATCTGAGCCCTATTCATCGGTTCATTGAATGACTTGATATTAATACAATGGGGAGAAGTATTACGTTCATCTTTTATGCCCCAACAGGTTCTCGCAGGGTTGTGGGTGCTCTGTGGTCTACTGGTCGACGGATACCTGCCATTGGGGCACCAACCATCAGTGGCACTCGTGTCCAATCCGGTAACGCCATGCCTATCTTCTTTCCTAACGGTGTGACAACTGCGGGAGAGGTTGTGTCGTCTGGACCTGGAGTGCGAGATTGTGCTTCATCCCATCGTTCGCGTAGGATTTCTTCCCCACCAGTCTTGAGCGCGCTATGAGGAAATACAGGTGGCTAATGTTAGTGATTGCAGGGAAATAGGATTGCATGAAAGGGTAGAGGAGAGCTAGAAAACACTCACCCAGCGAGGGACCCGCCGATCCAGGGGAATAGAGCAGGAGTGAATGCTGGCGCTTTACCTGCATTAGCGGCAGCAGAAGAAGCAGACGGTGGTGGTGCAGGGTCATTGACGATAGCGATGGACGACGCAAGCGACTGGAGGGGAGCATATGGATCGTGTCGTCTTGGTGTGCCATTTGAGGGTCGATTCAGAGTCCTGGCTAGCTCCTTTCGTAGTCGAGGTATCAGCCCGGGTAGCATTGCAGTCCCACCAACGATAAGAATGGAGGAGATAAGCGTCTTCCGCAGGTCTAGTGGGACCTGCGACCCAATCGTAAGTCGACACTGACGATCCAAAGAGAATGAGTGACCCACCCGCATCAGGCAGTCAAGTATAACCTCGGCCACACTACTCTCATCGACATCTCCACCCTCGAATAGCACCTCCGCTGCCCGTTCCCTTACCCATCCAGGAATGATCAGTGTTCCTCGTCCAGTTGGTGCCCCAATACCAGACGGGTTCACCTTGAGAAACAGGTCGTGTGCAGCCGAGTGTTTTTCGTAGATCGTTGCGATACTCTCCCAGTAAGTTTGCTTTGAGCCTGCGCTCAAAGTACTAGTCGCCCTCCGATGGTCGGGAGGTACTGGACTCGACGGTCGAGACGATCCAGACGGTGCATCGCCGCTAGGCGGTACGCTCGCTTCGTCGACAGACATTGCGTCTGAGGAAGGGATCACGGGTGCAGCTGGTGCTGGTGTGAGTGGGATTTCTACTGGTTCGCCAATGAAGCAGCATTCTGTTTTGATTTCTTCTACTAGTTCATCCGTGAGGATTTCTTCAGGGACGCGGGTTAGTTGAGTTGTGGAGGGTAAGTTTGCCGAGCCCCCGAGTGTGGCCAACGGGGGCTTGTATAAGCCAAAGTGGAGGATGAGTTGTTTGAGATGCTCGGTGAAACGGATGCCTGCAACTGGGGTGGTCCGTAACAATGGGTACATTGGACGGGAGGAGACGATCTGAAGGATGATTGAGAAATACCAGCGGAGAAGAGGGTCGGTGAAGGTCGTACTGGCAATGCTACTGACTCCAAATGACCGCAGTCGAGAACAAGTCCTGTGGTTCGTCCTGCTGCCATCAAGGCAAGGAGATGACTTGGGGCGAATGAAATGGAAGGTACCTATTCAGTTTACGTTCAGAACTGGTTCAAGTACAGTCGGACAACAGAGCATACACTGAGGTTATCGAACAAAATTTGGGCCATCAAATCCTTGACCCCTAGGGGCAAGAGAGGGTGTTCGACAATGATGACTTTCCGGGATTTAGGATCAGCCAATAATATGCTAGATCGAGCATTAGTGCCGCAGCGGGACGCGACCTGTATCTTGACTCACTCGAAGAACATGCTGCGCAAGCGGTCTTGTAGCCGCTGTGCTAACATCCTATCCTCTTCCTCTCTCTCCTCAGTAGTATATTTCTGACTGGAGCCCCAGAGGGAGGCTTGAGACCCTTGTCCCACCACACCGACATGGCGAGGCTTCCCTTCACCACTAAATCCGATCTTCCACACACGTGAGCCAGGGTCGATGATGATACGATCTTCTGTACCGTAGAGCGAATGTCTGCGGGTTGTTGTCGCGTACGCTGGCGAGCCACTGGATCCGTACGTCGAACTTGGACGGATGGGTGTGGAAGGGGTGGGAGGTGCTTGAATTGAGACACGTCTTGTAGGCGTGGTTGGACGTGGTACCCCAGACATCTGCCTTGTAGTCGAGTGTAGTGGTTTGCTTGTCGAGAAGTGAGATGGAGGAGACCAAGTGGATTATCTTTGTCTTCGAACTTGGACCGTGTGACACCTTCCTCGCGAACTGGTGCCTTTGATAGATTAAACTAACATCTAAGAAGCGTAACCCTATTTTGTTGCGTCACGATGCAAATACAAATTCGCCTCCCAGCCGAGGTAGGCCCAAGTCAACATCCATTACCACCAGCGTTAGCAAAGATCAGCGCAAATGAGACTGTGATCATAGAGCTACAAGGCTCCATAGAAATAGAAGGGGAGAAATCTGGAGAGCTCATCGGAAATCTCGATGTAACAAACATTGTACGTATTTTCTCTGATGCGCTTACTCCTCGGAGTGTCCTGAGGAGACCCATTGTTACAATACGCGCCCAATACGCGTTAATACGCGAAATAAACACGTCCCTTCGCCCTCTGTTTTCTGTAGTCACTACTACTGGCTCATTTATGGTCCAGGAGAAACCGACGCTCAAGATCGCTCATCATCTTCTTGAGGGCAGGTTGGTCAAACTTCAGAAGCCATTAGCGGTCTTGTCGCGCAACGACGGTGCCGATCCTGTCTCCTTTGATATGATCGCAATAGTGAAACAGAAACTCGTTTTCTCAAAACGGCCAGTGCCTATCGTTGGTGCATCTGCTGTCGCATTATTCGCCAGTAGCGATAATGGGAATGAGGTTGGGGCAAAGAGGCGCAAGATAGGATAGGCTGATCCGAGCAACAGTGATGGCTTCCCCTCTTATACCATCCACTTTCGTTCACACATGTACAACAGGAGTTGATATATTTGTATTCTCGTTCGTCAAATTTTCTGCGTCAGCTACTGATGAGGTTTGCTCGTAAGCGTCAGGAATGAAGACAGAAGATAGGTAGAACAAAACAGCTTCATCTTGGCGAAGCTCTCGACCATACAAGGGGCAAAGTGACTGCGAGTATCGTGGATTGCCTACTCCAAGGTTCCTACCTTGGTCTTCAGTATGCATTGGGGTGACACAGGGTGCACAGGGAAGGACGTGGAATCATTGTTGCATGGCATCAGACCCTTCGGTGTCCTTTACCGCCTTAGCAAGCTCTTCTCTGTGATTTAAAACGCGTGAGTTCTCAAAGTGGCCATCACCTGGTGGAAATAGCGTACCTTAGTTGTTTGCTGAAGTCATCCTCTACATCGTCGTCATCCCAATTATCCTCCCACAGGTTAGCACCCTGCACGCCACTGGCCACACCGCCTGCTTTCGAGAGTTGTATCAGCTTGGAGACGTCGGTGTCTTCATCCTTCCAGTCTATTCGACGTTGAATTACATATGAGCGCTATTTCCAGAGTAAAGGAACCAGACACCTGTACATAGCCAACTCACCGGACGCGGGAAACTCTTCAAACTCGTCATCCTCCTCCAGAACACCGAGTTGGGGCTGAGATGCCTCTGCTTTTTCTGCTTGGTTCCCGTCGACGGTCATTGATGCGTCTTTTTGGTCCGCCATGGTAGATCGTCAAGACGCGTGTGCTATTTGGGAACAAATAATCATCTTGTTCCAACTCCGTTCGATTCGTTCTGGGAACTCGTGAATTAGTGCGCTACATGCACACGCTTCTTACTTCGTCCTCTAATCCCAGCTTCCGGCGGATGGCGCCGAGTAACCTCCCTCCTACACCCGCCCAACAAGCGGCTGTCGAGAAGATCGTGGCGCAGCAACGGACGTTGGTTACCCACCTGCAAGAGCTTCAAGCAGGGAACCTAACCGAACACACACGCCTAGATGAAAACGTTGTCGTTCTCCAGTCAACGTTGGAATCGACGAAGTCTCTGCATGATGTCGGGCTTCAAATACGCGACCAGATATCCCCACTGTTTGCTCGGCTAGAGAGGGAGTTGAGTTTGCAAGAATCGAATGAAACCATACTGTCATCCCTCTTCCCTTCGACAACAGTCTTCCTACGAGAATGGAAGCGAGTGAAGGATGCGACTGCAGCCCTCCTGTTGGCTCTTATAAACCCTATTGAAAGCGTTGATGACCATGTCTTCTCTGTAACTGAAGAACTTCATAGTATGGAGACGGTGAAAGATCAAATGTCGGATACAATTACAACTCTGCACACCATGATACAAACTGGGTTGCAAAGCATCGCAGCCAAAAGACAAGGCGTCCTCCATCCTCTACGTCGCGTCCCTAACGAACTTTTACTCACAATTTTCCATGTATGTGTCGAAGCGGAAACGGACGAAATACGACGACGAGTTCCACACATTCCTCTTCCCCATACCCCGGTAAACCTAGCTGGCGTGTGTACTCGCTGGCGTCGTGTCATCTTGCAAACGCCACGACTCTGGAGCTATATCCATGCTCCCTACCAATCGCGGTCATCTCCCGTCTACTATACCGGAGAGGGGCACTTTGAGATGTTCTTGTCACGATCACAAGGCTCTTCCATCGAGCTGACGGTCTTAGAGACGAGTCTGCCGGTCCATCATCGCAGCCTCAACACCGCAGACCTTCGCCGTCTGAACGTTCACAATACAAGGGATGTATGGCCTCCAAATCTCCCATCTCCGGAACATCTTTGGGTGGGTCAGTCGGATAACGACCCTCCGTTGAGACGCTTGGTTCCGCTCGCTCTCCTCTCCCGAACAACTCGCGTCACGTCTTCAAATGTCCACCTGTCATTCCCAGAATGCGTTAGATCCGTGAACACTGTAATCATGCGTGGATCCCAATCCGGCCCCTTCTTCGGATCGCTGATGAGAAAGTTGCCAGAGCTCCGGCATCTAGATCTCAGGGGACTTCATTTTGGCCATATCGAGACCACGTTCAACCGTAATCTATCGCATACCAACCTCTCCTCCCTTGCTATCCCCGCATCCGCTCTCTCCATGATCGAACTTTACATTGGGCGAGGACTCCGGCTTCCGGCTTTACGTCACTTGACCCTCGATGGCCGCACCGGATATCCAAGGGCACACCCAGCCTCTCTCTTTCCTGAGCTGTCGTCACACTTCAAGGCAATAGTCACGACATTAGAAATTACCGGGGCTCCCCATTTTGACTTTGTTAGCTCATGGATCGATGCCCTTGGCGCATCTCTAGACTCTCTCGTTGCCTGTGGTCGGGGACCTGTGGTGATGATACTCGATGCACTATGTCAAGCGCATCACCCTGATCCAACTCTACACGCGGAACCCTGCGTCGCTTTAAAAAGCAGCATGTCGCTTGTCATCCATGAATATCCGGATGACGGAAAGGAAATTTACCAGCGACTCCAAACCGTTTGGGAACTTTACAACTCAGAAGACCGATCGATGAAAGTTGTCTTTGGTCATTGTATTAATGTCCTTCCGTCTATCCGGACGGAATTCTCGAGAGATTGGGGAGGTCTTCGTTATAAGCCTTGGAGACAAATGGAGGACGACACATGAATTGACGTTGAGAGAAACTCCCTCTGGTACTAGTGTAACGACCTTTTCTTTCCATGGTTGATGTATCGAGCTACTACTACTGCCACCTTTATTCTCGAGCTGCAACTTGCTGAAAATGCACTTGCTCTTGTTCTTATGCAAATGAGACAGGTTCTGGTCGTTGTGATGACCGTACAAGTGTGAGAAGTGTAGAAATACGTCCAAATTTGGACCTGATCCGCATAGAGGGTCGCATTACATTGACTTCCCAATATCTTCTTCAAGCTATAAGTATGTTCATTGACTGCCCCATAAGCCATTTGATATTCGGCCGAACAGAGTTGGGCCTCCGGATTTAACATGTGCATTCAGGACGGTATGTCAGGCTGATAACAGGCTGACGGATCTTTGTTTCGTGCTTCCTGGTCCTACCTACCGCCGTCCTTGAACAGGAGCAGGTGCATGGTGCCTCTAAAGCATTAAATAATTGAAATACGCTTCGGACGAGGCTGATCGCCTGGCTCTGAACGATATTATTACTCAGGAAGAAGCTGTGCTCGAGACGATTTGCAAGTTGCAAAGGAAGCATGAAGCAAAGTGCCAGAGACTCGTGGAGGGATGTCTATATTGTGCAGCGCACCCTTGATTCGACGAATATTCTTCATGAGGCTGGTTGTCAATCCTTGACATCTCTTGTGCTGCTCTTAAAGCAGCTGGAGTCGCACCTGGCGACCCCCTCAGGAATTCGGACAAATTACAGTATTGCAACCATCAGTACCCCCATACGATTAAAATATAATTTAGTACGCACCGATTCAATTTCCCTTCAACCAGCGAGGCTGCACGCCTCGCCCAAACTGCAAGAATTCGCGCCATACCTTCTTCGTTTCGTGCTTCTCCTGTAGAGGTCACTGCCCCTATATGCGTGTATATAATGGGTAATCCCTCTATGCGTGAAATAAATCTTGTTTCAGTCCCCCAATTTACTTTTGTGTTGTCGCTACGCGATTTCTAGCTCGTTCCAATCGTTCCCGGCGCTACCCGTCATCCCTATGATTCGGTATCTCAATGAACGACCATTTACCTGTCGCTCCGGATACGCTCCTGCTCTATCCGATCCCCCCTCGCTCGCCCTCTGCTGACGTCAGGCTCACTACACGTCATGCACTGCGGGATATCTCTTTCTATTCGTCCATTAACTATTACATACAGTCTCTCACTTCCACTGCCGCTCTTACCAGACGGCTCCTCCATTTCTACCATCCCTCAACCGACGGCTCGCCTGTTTACCATGCCTCATCAAGAGACAGACAAAATTTCTTACCTAAGCTATTCATCCTTTATGCGCGAATGGAACTGCTAGAAATCTTAATCGTTAATCTTAATGCGAGTATGAAATGGAAAATGAATCAGGTGCAGGAGCAAGTCACCGTCATTGTTCAACGGTTCTATGGCACAGAAATGCCGCGGGACCAGATGGCGATCTTCGTTCCTTCCATTGCCACTATATTTGCCACCGCGCAAGAGAGCCTTTAGACCAAGATGAACGGCAACCTTCACCCCTTTAGGAGGCCTCCTGTTGAGATACTCCGAATATTCGAATATTGCGCAAAAGACAAGGCAGGGCTTGTAATGATAACCCTCAAAGTAGCCTAACTCAACAAAATTGGACGATTCAAGCACCCCTACGGAGACATTGCACCCGGCTAGGAGGGACAACTGGGACGTTAGTGAATCGCGCTTTGCTTCGCGTTCATGGCTCTCATGCTCATTCGGG
>Ga0307513_10007538_pt1 | contig 14078 bp, 15 predicted proteins | sample 15_EM_MG_FD_202174 | JGI IMG/M metagenome (GOLD analysis project Ga0307513, IMG submission 202174) | Populus trichocarpa ectomycorrhiza microbial communities from riparian zone in the Pacific Northwest, United States - 15_EM | ecosystem: Host-associated > Plants > Roots > Unclassified | place... | reverse complement strand
ACATTCCCCCCCCCCTAATTCTTGTTTCCGCTTCCTGCTATGCTAGTGTTCTCCAGTTCGAGTATCGACTCGTACATCTCCGCCTCGACGTCTGAATCCTCGTTCTCCTGACTCCGCCTAGCCCTTGCGCGACCCCGAACTCAGTCCTCCGGCATAGGCCGTTCTTGCGTCCGCAGAAGCACCTGCGGTAAACTCTTTCCCTGGAGCACTACTATAGACTCCCGGAGTTTGACCAAAGCTCCCGGAGTCCTACGGACGAACTCATCTCCTAACAGTGTCTGTTCCCGTTGAATCGCCTCCCGATGGCGCGTGGCGAATAATGACATCTCTCACTGACTTTTTGGGGCAATTGCGGATCCTCCAAATCGTTGATCTTTATTTACCACTGATCCCACCGAACGCACAAGTGGTAACCTCGGCCTCTGCTTGACAGAAAAGTAAAGAAATCAATTTCTCTATCAACAACGATTGGCATTAGGCTTATCTCTCAATCAAGCTTACCTCTTCAACCCCTTTGGCAGTTGCTAATTTTAACCACCATACCATGCTGAAATCCCTTCAGCCGTGACGTCATTGTCCCTTTCCCGACCTCCATAAACTCGGTTCAGAAGGTGCGGTGCAGCCTGTCACAACGCAATACCTGCTTTAGCGTGCAAATTGATCCCAATGCCGTTATTGGTATTATTGCGACTGCTCTGCGTGATGTCCCTCATCTCTTTCCAATCGCGGATCACCAGTTCTACAAGCAGGACGGGTCCAGATTACACCTCCCCTACTATTCCTCGCTATCACGGGCTATTCCTCGATTCTTTTTGTTGTTCGAGCGGAGATGCTAGGGCTACCACACATGTATCTTTATTAGTGGGGAAAGACGAGACGACAAAAATGACAACGATATTTTGGACTGTCTCCTGGTCAGTACTAGTTGAATAACGAACGGTTCCAATGGGTGTGTGGTTTGCCATGGTCATAGAAGCCGAACGACGGCTCGTGCCGACTGAACAAAGTACAACAGAGGTGCAGGTACATGCTTATTAATAATGCCTATCGTTCAGACCGAAGGTTGCAGACCACAATTCACAGCGTCCGTTACCTTGACAGGGCGACCCGGGACGATGAGTATCTCTCAACCTGTACGAAGTCAATTCGATTCCTGAATGGGAACGCTTGTAGCCCAGCCGCCGTGCAGAAGAGGGTATCGCCGCAAGCTGGTCAGAGATACACAACCTTGCATCCCGATTTCGGTGAATGTTGAGGCATTCACCTCCTCATTCTGTTGCATTGCGCATTGGGGCTTTCCTCGCTCCCGCACTCGTTCGGGCTGTCTGGGTTCACAAGACGTTGGAAGCATTGAGGGTGGCTCTGCTATGGAATAAACATTACCACCTCTCGCCGAGCTCACATCTTAGTGAAAGCGACTCGAGAGGGCGCGTGATCGTCCTTCGACAATTCCACACATTACAATGGCCGAGGGGACTACAACCTGGACGTGCACACCTAACCCACAAGTTACGGTCGGTCAGAATAATTGTGTGCCCTATCACCCCCTAATCTTCTGACCGATACAAGGAGCAAGGGGTGATTTGGTTGATAGCCCATCGCGGCGACAGGAACTGCGACATATTACCTGCTAGACTCACACTACTCAAAACGGGCGGTAGCAGAATTCTCTTCGCCGAGGGCCGTAATGAACGCCCTCCATTAGCCTATGGCTCTTGAACTGACCCGTTCGTTTGAAGCAAGGGCGATGGTCCGAAAATCACTGGGGGAAAGGGCATCACTATTCACAATGTCAATATCACTGAGTATCTAACTGCCCACTTCCTCAGTCATTCGATAGAGGCATCACATCCAGCGGGTATAAACCTCACTTTGTTCCACTCAGCTCATGCTGCAGGAAGGAGACGCTATGCGGCTAGACGATCACTATTTCCAGCACATGGTATTTTCGTACGTGTTCAGTGTAATTGGTTGCACCTTCATTGGCGCCAGGGCGAAGCCAATTTGGTAACCAAAAGGAACGAGGGACGTACCGCTCGACTTGTAGCAGGCAACATTACTGGACCACATTCTTCACTGGATCCGGGGGGTTATTGGTACTCGCCTACCATTACCTCTATAACACACGAGGCCCAGAAAACGGAGGGACGAGAGAATGCCACCAGAACGTCCACATCTGCAACGACGTGAGTGGTCTTTTCCTTCCTGACAAACTTCTGGGCTGATGTCCTGTTTACTAAGAGACTTAGCGCTTAGGAGTAGAGTCTGTCTATGCCACATATTCAACGGAGATGCAACCGACCCTAATGCGAGTGTAAAGGTGCTCATCTTCTGCGTGTTGAGAGTTTTGTAAAGGAGTTTGTGTGGCTAAAAGCCATATCGATTTGATTGAATCGTTATCTGTATTCCGAACATTCGACTTGACCCCGACCACCTTGTCGTCCAGCAATCTGTAAAACTGTGACAAGATGGATACTACATTTGAGGGCAGCACATTCCTCAAGTCGTGTGAGGCGGAATCTTCGCCAGTACCGTTTGCCACTCTCGCTCGTGCGTCGTCGCTGCTTCCGTTGTTGGCGGGTGCGTCGGTAGTCTGTGCTCACTCGTTGCCCCGGACAGCTGAGCCTGTTGCATTTGAGCTAATACCACTTGGAGATGCCAAGCACGCTGCCCGGCAGTTTGAGCGCAAGACCAGTCCGATCGTCACCGTCCGCCGTTGCGTGGAGCACTATGTCCCAGAGGACAATGAGTATGCGTCTTCGTGCCCGGTTGTCTCTCGTTCCCATGCTCAACTCAAGTTCACTGTTGCTGCAGTGCGTACTCGTCGCCTAATCCCTCGTCCTGTCTCAGTCTGTCTCTTGGCTTTGGCTGATCTCTCCCTCTATCACTCAGGTCGTGGCCATAGACTGTGGAAGCCACCACGGTACTTGGGTCACCTCTCCAGGAGCTCCGACGACCAAGCTGGCACCAGCAACTCCCCACGTTCTCCAGGATGGAGACATCATCCAGTTCGGCAAAGCAGTCACAAAGGCTGGTCAGCAGTACGAACCACTCCAAGTACAAGTCAAGCTCCTCACTGCCGCCGACCTCCCCAGCAGCACCTACAAGGCGAGGTGAGTGGCATCCCCATACCCAATTCCGATCACACAAACGATGCTCTCCGTTCATAGTGGTCGGTATGGTCTCGTCTCTGATGACGAGCCGGAGGTGGTTGAGCATTGGCCGAGATCGCCATCTCCAGCCCATTACGAGGAGATTGACTCGATTATGGACGAGGACGAGGATACGACCTCAGGCGACATCAAGGTCTACGATGGCCCTCCAGTCCAGAAAGAGGACACTACCGTACATGATGACATGAAGAAACTGCAGAATGATTTCACCCGCGTCGACGTAAGTGCCCTTTCGTCCCAAAGCGGACGTAGGTTTGACCGGATCTGTCATGTAGAAGGAAATATCGAAACTTAAGGCGAGCTACCTCTTCAAGAGACGAAACAAAGCCTCTCAAGGCAGCACCCTAACTTTGAAGGTCAACGTCCTCAGTACCCGCATTGACAGCATCTCGGCTGTGAGCACAAATTTATGAGGCTAATGGGTTCGACTAATCATATCGTAGGATCTGAAGAACCTACTCGAGAGAGAGGCCGATGTTGCAGCGCTCCGCGAACAAGTCGAGACACTACTTTCCACCACCCGAGCTGATATGGAGAGCCTCAAAAGTGCACTGGGAGCAATTTCTGAGGGTGAGCGTCTCTTTTGACACTCCAAGTATGACTAACGATTTGTAGGATTGCATGTGATCCGCCGTGACCAGCTCGTGGAGGCTCAAGAGCTTGCCGAAGTCGATGGAAAGGTAGCCATAACATTGGTTGACAACCATTGCATACTGAAAAACATACAGCTCGGGAAGCGCAAGAGGGACGACGATAGTGACTGGGTGGACGAAGACCTCCCTCCCACCAAGCGCAGTCGTGTGGCCACTGTTGCCAACTCGCTTACATGTGCTGCAGTTGGTGGTTTGGTGGTGTGGGCCGGACTTGCCTTTGCTTGATTATTCTTGTTCCATCAGGCGATCCGCTTTCTGCAGTTTAACATCCGTCTGTCTACCAACACTCCTTGTATAACACCGACCCCGCCCATTTTTACCAGTTATCCTGGGTCATTTCTTCGAACGCTCTCTTTTAATAGGCTGTATGACTCGTGATTCCCGATTGTCGCTATAAACAAGGAATCAAAACATTGTCTTAATATGCACACTCTTTGCCTTTGTGAGTTGGTCGAAGCCTAGAAATCACCATTCAGACATTAGGGTTGGGGGAGCAGGGTTTGAAGTACAAAAGTACAACCGCACCATATTTGCTCAAGCTGATACCCCTGCCGCTCTTCTTCAGGCCTGTCCACGCAAGAGCCGGGTCCAAAAAATCGCATCGGTTCTGGAAAACTGTGCCTGCTTCAATGTCATCCACTAGCCGTTCAAAGGCTATCACGTCCTTCGTCCAGACTGAAGCAGTCAGACCATAAGGCGAGTTGTTCATTAGTTTTATTGCTTCTTCGTCACTCGAGACCTTGTAGCAGGGTATTAGAGACCTTACAAGGGCGATAAGGCGGAAGAGAGGACCTTCATGATGGGTGCAATCGGTCCAAATGTTTCTTCCATCACTACATCCATTGCTGTGTGCCGTGTAAGTAACAGAGACATTTGGGGACTTGTAGGACAAACTATGGTCGACGTCTACGAGCACTTGTGGAGCGACGTAGGCGGTTCCGCTATTGAAGTGTTTATCAGATGCACACTCCGTGTATCCCATGACTTACCTCTTAGCAGCAGGGAAGTGTTCCTCTGGTATCAGAGCTTTCGCACCAGCCGCGACTGCAGCGAGAGTGAATATCAAACCTATAACATGGCCCAGAAACTAACCTGCATCGGTAACTTGCTTTCTGATGCGTTCAGCACTGGTCACGCTAACGACTGGTCCCAAGTTTGTCTCCATGTGTAACGGATTCCCAAGTTTGTATGCCTGTATTCGTAACGTCTAGATCAGAACTACCAAGCTTGCCAGAAGGACACACCTTGACGGCCTCGACAAACTTCTCTACAAAGGGTTCGTAGAGAGACTCGTGCACGTAAATGCGCTAGAAAATTTTCGAGCAAGGACGTAAGTGAATCGTGCAGTATTTACCTCGACAGCGCAGCAACTTTGACCTGAGTTGAACAGAGCTCCATCGACAAGCTCCCCCACAGTAAAATCGAGGTCGGCATCTCGACGAACGTATGCAGGGTCTTTGCCCCCAAGCTACGAGGTATATCAGGTATGAATTCTACTGGAAGTCCTTCGGGACCCACTTCCAAACTGACTGTCTTGAAGCCACCAGTTTCGGCGGCTGCCTTGTCGACATCGCGACCCCCTGCCACGCCACCAGTAAAGGAAATATAATTGACCTTTGGGTGCTGGATAGCGTGCTTGACCAGGTCAGGAGATAGGTGAAGAACTTGTACAACGTCCTTTGGGAGACCCGCTTTCTTGAAGGCCTCTGCCAGTCGTTCGGCTGTGACCTTGATAAAGGATGAGAGGGTGTGAGGAAGCAATGAGGAGCGTACAGGTGTTTGGGGAGAAGGTTTGAGAAGGACGGAATTTCCGGCTAATAAAGAGGGCAACACGGAATTAATCATAGTAAGGTAAGGATAGCTGCAGTGTGGTGAGCATCATGATATAAATTTGCGCTCTATGCTTACTTCCATGGTGCAATAACAAGAGTAACACCAATAGGGGTACGTCGAATAAACCGACGGAAACCAGGTTTATCAGATTCCGTGAGCGCGACGTCCTTGAGAGCATCCGGTGCGATAGAGAGAAGGTGATCGGCTCGCCCGAGCATACCTCTAATCTCCCCAGGTGTCTGCTTGATTGGCCTGGTGATGTTTTGGCCTCAGTCAGCGCGACGGTTCGAGGGCGGTGAGCAGCATAAGAGGCAGCACCTGCCCATCTGGACCGTCAATTCCTTTGCCATGTCATTGCCCATCTTCTCGAACTCCTCCATGAATCGTCTACCAATCGCGATTCGCTCCGTGAGTGGGACTTTGGCCCATCCCTTCTGTGCATTGGCAGATGCCTCGATCGTAGCATCTAGCTCATCAGGGGATGGATAGGTGCGCGTGACGTACGGCTCTTGCGTGTGAGGGATTACGGTCGTTTGCGTTCGACTCATTGCAGTAGATCGGGAAAAGGGAGCACAGACTGAGAAAACCACTTGGGAGAGCACGACGAGCGACCAAAGTACCAAAGAGACTAGAATCAAATACAGAGAACATCAGGTGTGACTCGGCCACAACGAGTCAAGAGGTGTTTAACCATCAGTTTTTTTCTTCCCGTTCCTCCGCCTCTCCGACTGGCGTTGGTTCTGCTGTTGTAGCAGTTCCCTCTTCAGTAGTTGCCGACGCCTCCTGTACATTCTGCACATTGGGTTGTGGTATTCCCGGGTGGCCATACGCCGCATAATAATACGACATGTAAGGGTTGTAATTTGGATACGCGCCTTCTCCACAATAAGCCCCATAGCTCATTCCGTAATAAGCAGCATAGGTGTCATAAGACACAGGTGGCGTTGAGGTGACGCCGGTGCTCGACTGTCGCGTGGTGGAAGGCTTCAGTTTGCGGCCATTATTCGCAGGTTTCTTAGCTGAGCCCGGTGCGCCGGCGTACGGATCGTAGCGATGAGTACCCTTGGAAGACGAAGATGCAGCGCGTGACTGAGACACGGGTCCCAACTCCTCCGCCTCGCCGCGATAGCGAGGGATACCATCCGGGCCAACTTCGATTTTGGGAACCTGCCGGAAATGGGTTTTATCGAGATACTCCGGGCTAATCTCTAGGGTCGCAAGCTCAGGGAGAGTAGACGGTGCTCGCAGTCGGCCGTTCTCGACGTCTGCGACTTTGTAGTATGAAATGAGATGCTGGGAAACCCCACCAATCGTGATGGAAAAGGTCTAGAGGGAGGGGTGTGAGAGGTAAGGCTGCTGTGACTATATACCGGCTATACCTTCTTTACCATCCCATCAATCTTATATTTGCGGCTGTTAGTGAGGCTTCCAAGGAGTAATCGTTCGCGAGTCTTATCGATTCCTTGCGAAAGGGCCTGGAACGGGTTGAACTTGCCCTTGAGTTCTTCGGAATCCTCGGCACTCTGCTCGGGCATCTCATCTTGCGTTGGAGGAGAGGGCGCCCGCTGCTGTTTGCCCCGAGGGGTAGGACGTTTATTCGTCTCTCTGTAGATCTGTAGTCAGAATATGAAGCTGTAAGCAATGGATTCGGTAGAACGAAGGTGATAATGTACCAGGAAATTGCCCAAAATACGCGAAGGGGACCAGACAAGACCGTCTGTCCAGCGTTTAATGCCAGATTCGTCTTCATCAAATACGAAGACGGAACCCGATGTGATCATCTTGCGCTCCGAATCGACGAGACGGCGAGTAACGCGCGGGATAAGACCGCGGCGGGCCGCCTCGAGGATGAGGAGGGCGTCGCCTGTTGTCTCGATCCAGCCAGACCACGGTGGCTCAGTCCACGCGCTCGATTCTGCCTCCTCTTCGCTCCCAGAGTGCTCCGGTGACCTGCTGGCCATTGATCTCCCGAGGTCAAATCTGCAGCACGTCGTCGAGGTCAGTGACAGGCCAAAGAGGATGACTAGAGCGGGTGCAGTCGTCGACGGCGGCGGCCACAAGCAGGAATGGCAAGAGGGTCGCCATGGCGGGTATCAAGCTTCATGATATAAAGTTTGCTCGCCGTGTTCCGTAGACTGAACCTAAATCACTCACCGACCTTTCCTTCCGGGGACAAAGAACGACAATAAAGCAGTTCGCAAATAAAACGCACGAGTCTCGCAAAAAAAAACCTTTATTCATCAGAAATCTCGATCATGTGCAATCCAGCTCGATACACTCGTGTCTGAACGTTTGGAAATTCTCTATCGTCCAGTAGCTTTTGGCCGGTCCGCGCCAGATGTTCGAGCTTCATGGAGTGTACGGTCTGTATCGGTCTCTCTAGAAATTTTAGTGCGTACCTGACTCGTCAGGCGAGTCCCGTATTTCGCGATTCGACTTGCAAGTACTGCTCTACATTCACTGACAAGCCCAGGTTGTAGTTGCCCTTCCTGCGCGCCTTTCAATGCTCGTATCAGTACTGGAATCCATGGAGATAACGCAATTGTCGCCACTGCGGCAATATATCAGGGTTTCGGAAACGGCTTACTGCCCGGGCTCACATAAATCAGGATGGACACCCCGCAAAATGACGCAAAGAAGCGAGCTCAGGTCACCGGCCAGCACACACGCAATAGGTTCTTGTCCATGATAATGACCGTGTAAAATCGCGAGCAGGGCTTCCGAGCTACGTGAAAATATCGCAATAGATGCAACCGAGGAGAGGACCGCGCCCTGCCCAGCAATAGTGTAACCTCGTACGCACTGTACAGCAGCCGCTGTTCCTAGAGGTCAGCTTTATGATAGATAATTCAGAGGACACACGAACCCAAAACTTCAAGACTAGTTGTTCGTTCAATAACAAAAAGTACGTCCTCTAAGTCAATCCATGATTTTTGTAGAGTCCCCTTTGAATGTTCCGGTGCTCGGGAGCGCTCCAAGGTTGAAAGTAGAAGGAGAGTTCCTTCGGCAATGAGATTCCAGCCTTCTTCCGGGTGTTCGTTTTCGTTGGAGTACAAGAAGTGGAGAAGGTGGTTTACCAGACATTCCAAGCGTGTCTTGTGTGTTGATACTACCTCGGGAAGGCGGCAAGCAAAGAACAAAAAATCCAAGGAGACTTTGGCGCGTTGGATCGTAGATAGGACCAGGGTTGATGGGGTGACCCTGTTTCGCTATGTCGTACCATATGCTATAAGAGGCACCTGACCGAAATGTGCTCACCGTTCGGCATATTCAATCCCTGTGGAATGGTAAGATTAAACCGGGACTCGCCTACAAGCTCACCTCGCTGCACTGCAGTAGAAAGATGAGAAGAAGGGGACCTCTTAGTCGTCGACTCTGACATCGGCTGGATAGGTCTGAAGCCAGGATTCACAGTGGCGATGTATTCGAGTGTCGCAATACGTGCTAACGAAAAACAAAATCAGCGGGGCCTTGGGCATGAGCTACTGCCAAAAGGACCTTCCCACGACGATTGGCCGTCCTCCGTATTTGAAAATGCCAATTGTACGAGCCGTTGGGAGACTTCTTTTTCGTGAGAGACTCTTGAAAGAGGAGTCCAAATTTGTTGAAAGCACTTGGTTAGAACACATAGGAGAACCGATGCCGATATCTTAGTGTCAACTCCCTTCAGGACGGCCTGGGTGAAAGCGAATGGTGTCAACAATCTCGAATTAGTCAAATCACTTGCCACCAAAGCCTTGAAGTGTAGCCCAGGATCGCCAGCGTCCTCGAATAGCTGCGATACGTCTCTTTTATTCTCACCAGCAGATACCAGCCAAGCAGTAACCTACAAGCAATCAGCCCGTGCTTGAATATAAGGTTGAGCTACCCACCAGAGACACCGCTGCCTTTTGGTGTAATGTAGACACCTCCAATTGGTTCCAGATGCTAACAAGCCACGCAATCACCGCATTGGAGTCGAAAAGTATATAGTTGGCTACAGGGTGCTGCTCTTCAACAAGACGACAGAGAAGGGTCAAAATATTGGAGTGGGTGTGAGGCTGGAATAGCGAACGAGGGCTCTCTGTACGTCGGACCAGCCGGAGATCGAGAGTGCAGAAGAGGTCAATGGTAAATGCGGCATCTCTTAAATCATTGGTCGTCCATTCCCTGTTCGATAGGTACTCTACGTGGCATTGAAGCGATTTGAGAGTAGGAATTGTGGCGATGCTGCAGAGACTCAGAGAACTCTTCGGGTGAGCGATGGACTTACGGTTCACACGAGGCAGGTTCGGGGACCAGGCATAGTTGGAAATATAGCATGCTGATAACGAAACGTCGAAGACTGGGCGACGAATGAGGGTGGCTGAGTACGGCCAAGACAGATTCCCAAGTCGCTGGAAAACAGCATCAGCCAAAAGGAGACGAAAGATAAGGTTTATGTGACTCGCAGGGCAGGCAAGAAGCCAACGAGATGCGTTCTTCATGGAGACGACGCTCCAATGATGGACAGGTGGTCTGGGTTCCGCTTGTCGAGACTGGGTTATAGAGCACAGAGGAGACCAATTCTGCTAGTAGTACATCAACCCAGCAGTAGAACGTTCCTTGAGTAAAGGCATCGATCGGCGTTTGGAGCGCGAGTGCTTGTCGATAGGTGAGCAAAGTAGATAGAGTAGTGGGGAACACTCAAGAACGTGTCCAGTACGTGTCAGAAACTGGGGAGTCGTATGAGTCGTGATTATACTGACAGATAATAGCGAGACACTGTGCGATTTCTTGCCGCACTTTGAACCAGTCACGCATCGGAGGCTTAGGGATCGAGGAAATAGAGTTGTAGACAGTGGTGTAGGCTAGCTCTAGATCCTTGTCCGGCTACGAAGCCAGTTAGAGAAGGACGAGGAATGAGCGAAACGGAGGCGATATCTGGGAACAGACATACCACGGCGGCTGGGTTGGCGACCGCAGCGGTGACGTCGAGGAGTATGAGAAGAGCGTCGTAGAGTGCGAGTGAGGTCGATTGCTGCATCAGCGGTGCAGCCATCCTCGAAGACCGAAGCAGAGGAGGCCAAGGACTGGCATCTTTGTCTCACACTTGGACTGAACGATTTCCAGAGGTAGACAAGGAGGGCAACCAGGATGTCGTTCCAACACATAGGAAAGGGAGCACTTCGTGTGGCTAAAAATTATACCAAAGGTAGCTATCTCTGCGATAAATGGACCATTGAGTGGTCAACTTCACCGCTGCTCATAACGCTCTCCAGGCTACTCGGATGTGCAAGCAAAGGTTCGCGATGCGACGTCTAATGATCCATGGGGACCCTCGGGCACCCAAATGAACGAAATTGCGCAGCTCACCTACAACCAGTCCGTTCCCCAGTCCCCTTTCCGTCCGCCCACGAGCTCAAATGCATTTAGGAATGACTTCGTGGAGATCATGGAAATGCTGGATAAGCGGCTCAACGACAAGGGCAAGAACTGGCGGCACGTCTTCAAGGTTAGCGTCGTGTCCCGCCCCGGCCCTCTGATTCACAACTCTGTAGGCGCTCACGCTGCTCGACTACTGCCTCCATGCTGGCTCTGAGAACGTCGTCATCTACTTCCGCGACAACGTCTATCTAGTCAAGACACTCAAGGAATTCCAATACATCGACGAGTACGGCAAGGACCAGGGTGCCAACGTCCGCCAAAAGGCAAAGGACATCACGAATCTCCTCCAGGATGAGTCCCGTCTACGCCAGGAACGCCGCAGCCGCGCGAATATGCGCGACCGCATGACTCAAGGCGGTCCAGGTGGGGAGGATACCCCGGACGATGAGAACACCCACCGGAGAAGCCGGAGCACACCTGGAGGCTCTCGTCGTAACCGCGAAGATGACGACCTCCAAAAGGCACTTGAGGCAAGCAAACAATCTGCCGAGCTCGAAGCTCAAAAGGCCGCTCTTTCTGCTGAGTGCGTCGATCTATCATGTCCAGGCCCAACTTGTCACTTATTCTCGCCTTTACAGGGAGCGTGATCTCCAACGCGCCATCAAGATGTCCGAGGAGGAAGAGGCAAAACGTGCCAAGGCAGTTGAGGAGGCAAATTCCAAATCCCTATTTGAAGATGGCCCTGCACAAGACAACCCTGCACAGGCAGCGTACGTCGTTCCCCAATTTCTGAATTTACGGCCAGTCTTCTTATTCCTTCACCAACAGCCCTGCAGTGAATACGAACCCCTTCCCACTTGTGGATGCAAGCACCCTTCAGCCGCAGTACACACTCCAGCCGCAATTCACTATCCAACCCCAAATTACATCTTTCAATCCTTATCTTGCGCAGCAGCAGCAAGAGGCCCAGCAGTTGGCGTGGGCCCAGCAGCAGCAAGAGTGGCAGCAGCAGGAATGGCTGCGACAGCAAACCGAGCTACAGGCAGCCCAGGCTCAGGCAGCCCAGACTCAGGCCCAGGCTCAGCTACAGGCTCAGAACGACTGGGCCATGCAGCAGATGCAATTGCAACAGATGCAGATGCAGGCGCAACAGCAGGCATTTCAGCAACAACAGCTCCAAGCTACCTGGCTCCAAGCTCAGCCAACTTTGCCTCTCATTGCCCAGCCTACTGCATTTGGTAGCAAAAACCCATTCGCTCTCTCGTCCTCTGCCTCCGCCGTCCCACCTGTTCCGCAGTTGCCCACCCCTGCGCCCTCGCATTCTCCAGGGCCTGCACCCAGCCGATCTGCACCTCCAACGACCTCCTCAGGTCCTACAGTTAAAGTGAGTGACAACCCGGAGAATGAGGCGTTGGCGGCGCTGTTCGCAAACCGCGAGGGGGGAATGGACACTTTTGGGAATATTGGCAACCTGCGGTGCGCTCTGGATTTGCTCCCTGTTTAATGACACTAACGAAGCCCCAGATACGGACACACATCAGCCGGGCGGTCGCTCGCCGGTCCTGCCCAACAGCCTACGCACAACGACCAGCCATTCTTTTCCGTGTAGTAATGGATTGAGAAGATGTACAGATATATAATATTTCAGTCTCCGGTCTTTATGTCTACTGGGAAATAGAGTCGCCAGTGGTTTGAGTTTCGGTTCTGAATCATCTTCCTTGGCCCCCACTATCATGAGCACTACGCAAGTAAGTCCCTGTGCGTCCCTGCAGCGCCGACAAGGAACCTCACAAGGGGGGCAGCAGGACTACAATGCTATGGGCAAGCTGCTTGGGCAGGCATTTCTCAGCCACCAGGTGTCGCAGCTAGAGCACAAGATCCACTCGCGCAATTCCTCCACATCCAACTCTGCCTCGCGTCCAGTTGGCAAACGAGCAGCTCCAGGGGGTATCTACAGCCGTGCTCTCATCGGCTCAGACAAAAAAATCCAGAAACCGAACGGAGTCATCCTCGACACCTCGCGGTCCGACTTGCCCAAGGCCACCAGGGCCGCAGATCGCATCGTCGTCGACACGAGCGTGCTCATCCACGCACTCGACCAGGTCAGAAAGTGGTGCCGCGAAGCTACCACAGTCATTATCCCTCTAGAGAGTGAGCGCCAGTCTCGCCCGACTCCTATTCATTTTCGCTGACTCGCTGTTCCATTTACCGTCAGCTCTCCGGATACTCGATCTTGCGAAGAAGGGTACCTCTATGCTCGCCGTCAGAGCCCGCGCCGCCTCCCGTTTCCTTGAGGAGCAGGTTGGCATCAACCACCATGTCAAGCTTCAAGAAGACAGGGCACATATTCCTTGGGATGGTGTTCCCATCTCGCTTATGAGCGCGAAACTCGCGGTCGGAGACGCCGCTAACGCCGGTGAGACACAGGACCCGAGTAATACAGACGTATCCCAAGTCAAGGAGAATGCGCCTCAATGGGTTCGCTCAATCTTGAGCTCAGTTGCCTGGGAAGTCCAAGAATATGCAGAGAAGAAGGTCGTTTTGGCCGTTATGGACAACTTGACTGCTAGCAGCACCGAAGCTACGACAGATGCCCAGATGCGGCTCGAGCAGAGGACCAATGGGGAGAGCATACTCAGCTGGGCTTTCCATTTGCAGGTCCCCTTGATCAAGGTCGCGGAACGCGCTCTTTCCGATAACGCAGCCCTTTCCAATTGGCAGACTGCTGGACGCCCTCCGAAACAAAACACTCGCCCTCCTCCGCGCAATACTGGACATTCTAACAAGAAGCGCGGAGGGAGTACCGCCCTTGTCGAAAAACCGCCCGCCCCTGTTATGCCAGCAGCGGGAGTCCGCCTCCTCGCTCGTGGCGAACAGCTCGCGCCGTAATGCGTCCCCTATAAATCTCGTACGTCGTGTATACTCTCTTCCGAACAAACCTCAAATCAAATCTTGCAGGCATATTAGTGGTCACCACCCGTTCAGATAACCGCCTCGAACTGTCCACGGCTCACAGCTATGGCTATCGCCCCCAAGGTGACCCCTCAGGCCATCCTCCGTATTTCGATCCGGG
>Ga0307513_10007537_pt1 | contig 14078 bp, 9 predicted proteins | sample 15_EM_MG_FD_202174 | JGI IMG/M metagenome (GOLD analysis project Ga0307513, IMG submission 202174) | Populus trichocarpa ectomycorrhiza microbial communities from riparian zone in the Pacific Northwest, United States - 15_EM | ecosystem: Host-associated > Plants > Roots > Unclassified | place... | reverse complement strand
AGCGCGCAGTAATGGTTTGCGGGCAGGCTTCGCAGCGGCGCCCTGCAATTGGCCGGAGCTTTCGCGCCCCGACACCAGCAGCACCGCGTTCACCAGCAGGCAGAGGCAATAGAAAATTTCCGACATCTGCAGCGACAGAAACAGTGCGCAGACGGCGAAGCCGAAGAACGCGATCAGCACCGACTCGTTGATCAGATAGAGCAGGTCACGATTGCTATTGTCGCCGGCGCTGCGCTGATCGCGCAGCCGGGTGCCGTTGCGCCACAACGCGACGATGGACGTGACGACGATGAGCAGGTACATGAGGCCCGCGACCGCGCCGGACTCCGCGCTGATCTGCAGTGCGGTGTTGTGCGCTTCGCGCGGTTTCTTGTCCGAGTAGTCAGGGAAGGCAGGCCCCAGCGACGCGAGCCCGACGCCGGTGACCGGATGGGCCTTGATCATGCCGAGCGCCGCGTCCCAGGCCTCGAGCCGCGTGGAAGCCGAGGTTTCCGTGCGGTACTCGCCGATCGTCCCGGCGCGGTCCTTCATGAGATCGCCCGCCTGCCAGTAGTAAGCGCCGATGAAGGCCGGGATCAGCAGGAAGCCGAGCATCTTGCTCTTGCCGCGAATCGCCAGCAGCGCCGTGGTCACGCCGATGCCGATGAGCCCGCCGCGCGACGCGGTGAGGAACACGGCATGCCAGCAGAAGGGAATCACCAGCCAGATCGCGTAACGCAACCAACGCCGTTCGACGGCCTGGGCCATGTACCAGAGGAACGGCGCGGCAACGACGAACAACATCGCGAACGCATTCTCGTCCGAATAGGAGCCGACGCCGTTGATGTCGACCGGACCCGGGAGACGGCCCATCACGAAGCCGGACAAATACATGTTGTTGGCCCAGTAGACCAGGTATACGGCGGAGCCGAGGATGGTCGACACCAGCACGCGTAGCTTGGCGATGTCATCGATGCAGATGCAGGCCAGGAAATACAGCAGAAAAATCTTGTTGAACGTGTCGAAGGCCCAGTCGGGATCCGTGAACCGGTAGACGCTGACGACGTCGATGTACGGGCCGAACAGATAGGAGATCGTGAAAAACATCCACAGGACGAACATGAAGAAATTGAGCTTGTTCGCGAGCACCGACAGGCTCAGCACGCCGCGCAGGAGTCCGAGCGCAGCCCCGATGATCGTCGGCAGCAGCACCCACAACGCCGGCCGCAGGTCCTGGAAATTCCACCACCAGACGGCCTGTGGCACGAGAATGACGATGCCGTAGGCCGCGACGACCCCGATCCACGGACGCACCAGCGCGACCAGCGAGATGGACGAGAGCAGTGCGAGGAAAAACAGGCGACCCATGGTGCTACTCGACTAACAGGCCGGCAGCAGGCGGTCGTATTCGGCCAGCACCCGGTCACCGTAGGATTTGAGGTCGTGATGGTCGCACACATGCCGGTGCGCGGCTGCCGCGATGCCTTGCGCGAGCTGCGCGTCGCGCAGCAACGCGCCGATCTGCGCCGCGTATCCGGACGCATCGCCGGCCGCGATCAGATATCCCGTACGCCCGTGTTCGACGACTTCGGGAATGCCGGCCGTGGGCGCCGCCAACACGATGGCGCGCGCCGCCTGGGCTTCGAGAATCGTGAGCGGCAGACCTTCGCTGGTCGAAGGCAGCAGCACCATGTCCGCCGCGCCCAGCAACTGCGGCACATCGTTGCGAAAACCCGCGAAGGTGACCCGCTGTTCGATCTGCAACTCGCGTGTCAGTGCCTGCAGGTGCGCGAGAAAGCCCGCGCCTTCGCTGCGTTCGGCGCCGACGATCCACAAACGCACTTCGTGGCCGGCATCGCGCAGCTGCGCGACGGCGCGAATCGCGGTCTCCTGGCCTTTGTGAGGCGAGAGATTGGCCACCACCATGAGCAACGGCAGGTTTACCGGGACATCGAGCTTGCGCTTGGCGGCGGCGCGGTCCGAGCTCTGGTATTGGCGCAGATCGATGGCGTTGCGGATGACCGAGACGCGTGTGCGGGCCTGCGGCGGCAGCGCCGTTTCGACCGCGCGGCGCATGAAGTCCGCGCAGACGACGATGGTGTCGGGCGGCGCGCGCAGCGCCCAGGACAACTCCCCGGCGGAGAAATCCAGATGCACGTGCAACACGGTCTTGATCCCGGACGCACCGAAGAACGGCCGCGCCGCGCCAAACACGAACGGCGCATGCACGTGGACGAGCGCGGCGCGCTTGTTAGGCACCTGGCGGAAGAGATTCGCATTTTCGAACAGGGAGCGCAGCCGGCCGCTGCCGGTCAACCGGTCGACGCGGTAACGCGTGTACGGGTATCCCGCGCCTTGCGCGCTGCGTTCGGCTTCGGCGCCACCCGGCAGCAGCAGCCGGCTCACCGCGCCGCGCGCGCCGACTACGTGCGCATGCAGTTGCATCGCGAGTTTTGCTCCACCGCCGACGTGCGGCGAGACGAGCATCTGGAAATACCGGGGATCGCTCATGCGGGACGGCTCCCGGACGGACTCGTCCGGCCCCACAACGACAACATCATGAGCCCCCACAGGAACACGCTGTGATCGCGCGCGCAGCGCTGGTGCTCCTGCCACATGTCGCGGACCACCTTGTCGTCGAGCACGCCGGCGAACGGCCGCGCCGCATCGAACAACAACGACTCGGCCATCGGTCGCAAATCGCCGCGCAGCCATTTGGCGGCCGGGATCGAGAACCCCTGCTTCGGCTTGTTGCGCACTTCTTCCGGCAGACGCCGCGCCGCCAGCTCGCGCAGCAGTAGTTTGCCCTTGCGACCGCTGATCTTGAGCTCATCCGGCAGGCGCGTACCGAATTCGAGCAACCGGTAGTCGAGCAACGGACAACGCACTTCGAGCGAGTGCGCCATGCTCATGCGATCGGCCTTCACCAGCACGTCGTCGGTCATGTAGACGTGGATGTCGGCGTTCTGGCTGCGCGCGAGCGGCGTGCGAGCGTCGCTGCCGCTGTAGAACGGCATCACCATTTCCATCGGCGTGAAGCCCTTGAGCGCGCCCATGAACTCCGGCGAATACAGCGCGCTGCGCGCATCGCTGCGCAACCACACGAGGTCGCGGTAATAAGCCTCGCCGTCCGAAACCGCGAGGTTCTCGAAGATGGTCTTGAGCCGCAGCGGCTGCGGCAGGCGCGCCGAAGCCGGCCACACCGAGCCGAGCGCTCCGAATACCGGGCCGCGTAACGCCGCGGGCACGGCGGCGCGCAGCCGCGACTCGATCATGTGCGGCAGGTAGCGGAACGTGTAGCCGCCAAAACCCTCGTCGCCACCGTCGCCGGACAACGCGACGGTGACGTTGCGGCGCGCCATCTCGCACACGTACCAGGTCGGAATGGCGCTCGAATCGGCCAGCGGCTCGTCGAAATGCCAGGCGATCTTCTCGAGGATCTCGCTCGCCTTCGGCTGCACCACGAATTCGTGATGATCGGTCTTCAAGTGCCGCGCGATCGCGCCGGCCGTCGAGAGCTCGTTGAATTCGCGATCGTCGAAGCCGATGGAATTCGTCACCACCTGGCGGCCCGAGATTTTCGCCATCGACGCGACGACCAGCGATGAATCGAGGCCGCCCGACAGGAACGCGCCGAGCGGCACTTCGCTCATGAGACGGCAGCGCACCGCCTCGTCGAGCAACGCTTCGAATTCATCGGTTGCGGCCGCGAGACTCATCGGGCGCGGCTCGCCGATGCCGAGCTTCCAGTATTGACGTTCCTGCTCGGTGGCCGCGCTCACCGTCAGGTGGCGCGCAGCCCGCAGTTTCTTCACGCCCTGGTAGATAGTCTTCGGCGCCGGAATGTAGCCGAACGAGAAGTAACAATCGAGCGCTTCAGGGTCGACTGCATCCGGCAGGCCGCCGCCGGCACGCAACGCCTTGAGCTCGGAAGCGAACGCGATGAACGAGCCATTGCGGTAGTAGTACAGGGGCTTCTTGCCGACGCGATCGCGGCCCAGCAGCAGCGTCTGCGAGCGTGCATCCCAGATGGCGAGCGCGAACATGCCATTGAGGCGCTCGACGCAGGCCGCGCCCCACTCGAGATATCCGACGACGATGACCTCGGTGTCGGAGTGCGTGCGGAACTGGTGCCCGCGCGCCTCGAGTTCGCGCCGCAGCTCCAAATAGTTGTAGATCTCTCCGTTGAAGACGATCTGCACCTGATCCTGCGCGACGCCGATCGGCTGCTGACCCGCCGCCACGTCGATGATCGCGAGCCGGCGGTGGCCGAGCGCCGCGTGCCCGTCGACGAAAAACCCGGCGCCATCGGGCCCGCGGTGTTGAATGATCGTGGTCATGCGCTCGATGCGTGCGCGGGCCGCCTCGGGCGAGTGGCCTGCGAAGTCGACGAATCCTGCTATGCCGCACATACGTTGGTGACGCTCTTAAGAGGGCTGCGCGAGCATTTCGCGATACAGCTCGCGGTAGTGATCGAGCATGCGTGAAAACAGGAACCGGTCGTGGAATCGCTGGCGGCCGGCTGCGGCACGCTGCTGGCGCAGGGAGCCGTCGCGGCCCGCCTCGGTGATCGCAGCGGCGAGCGCCATGACGTCATCCGACGCCACCACCCAGCCGGTCTCGCCCGCGGTCACGATCTCGGGATTGCCGCCGACTGCGGTGACCGCCACCGGCACCCCAGCGGACATGGCTTCGAGCAACGCCATCGACGTGCCCTCGCTGAAACTCGACAACACGAACAGGTCCATACATTGCGCGAGCTGCCGCGCATCGTCGCGATAACCGGTGAGCGTGATGCGTTCGTGGAGGCCAAGCCCGGCGATCAGCGCACGGATGCGCGCCATCTCCGGACCGTCGCCGACCAGCAGGCCGCGCACCCGCGGATCCTGTTTGATGACCGCGGCGAGACTTCCGACCAGCATCGGCAGGTTCTTGATCGAGTCGAAACGCCCGACGGTGCCGACGACGAACTCGCCCGGAGCGATCGCAAGATTCGCCCGCAGCGCCGTGCGCGCCGCGCTGCCAAGTTCGGCGGGCGGAGTGACGCCGTTGTAGATCACGCGAATCTGCGCAGCATCGAGGCCTTCGTAGGCTGCGAGTCGTTGCCGCACGTCTTCCGACACGGCCACGAAGCGGTGCGTGAGCGGGCGGATCAGCGCCCGATTCACGAACGCGCGTTTGCGATTGCGCACTTCCGGATAGAACCGCCCATGTTCTTCCAGCAACAGCTTCGGTGCGCCGTGGCGCAGGCGCGCCAGCGCCGCATAAAACCACGGCGTGCACTGGTGGGCATGCACGATGCGGGTCCCGGCCGCGCGGAACAACCGTGCAAGTTTGCGCGCCATGCTGAAGTCGAGGCCCGGCTGCCGCCAGACGCAGTGCACGGGGATCCCGTCGGCGCGCAGCGCCTGCCCCCACGCACCCGGCTCATCGAGGCAGATCACCGAAAGATCGAACTCGCGCGCGAATGCGCGGCTCATGTCGACCACGAGGCGTTCCGTGCCGCCGGCATTCAACGCATTCACCACGTAAGCGATGCCCGGACGGGCTTCGCGCGCGGCAGTTCTGGTGACCTCAGACACGCGCCGCCACCCTGGCTGCCGGCACATCGGTATACACGGTCAACATCCGGCGGCCGGCTTCCTGCCAGCTGTACGAGCGTTCGACCAGCCGCCGGCCGCCGGCGCGGATCCGCAGCGCGAGAGAATCATCGCCGATGACATCGAGCACCGCGCGCGCGAAATCTTCCGGTGTGTCCCCAAGCCGCAGGTGTTCGCCGTCGGTTCCCGCGATGCCTTCAGCGCCGATCGCGGTCGACACCACCGGCACCCCCATGGCCATCGCTTCGAGGACCTTGAGCCGCGTGCCGCTGCCGCTCAGCAGCGGCACGACGAACACCCGTGCCGCGTGGACATGCGGGCGCAGATCCTCGACGCGTCCGGCGAATTCGATGCCGCTTCCGGCGCCGCGCAATTTCAGCAAGCGCTGCGACGGGTTGCGTCCGACCGCGGTAAACGTCACCGCGGGAAGTTTTTCGCGGATCTTCGGCAACACTTCGTTGCAGAAAAACCAGACGCCCTTCTCGCAGGGGTCGTAGTCGAGCGTTCCGACGAACACCAGATGAGGTTCGCCGGCGAGCGCAGCGCTCATCTGGAAGTAATCGAGATCGACGCCATTCGGAACCACGACCGAGTGCGCACCGACGCCCATCTTTTTCAGATAGTCGGCATCCTGCTCCGAACACACCAGACAGCTGCGCATACGATTGCAGAGTTCGGTTTCAAAGGCCGCGAGCCGCGGCAGGTCGAACCGCAGCACGCCGCGCCGGATGGCACGAGTCTCGGTGGGAATCGTGGTCCGAACCTGGTTGGTGACGACGTTGTGCTGGTCGAGCACCGTCCGCAAGGAAGCGGGCACCGAATCGGCGTACAGGGCGGCATCGAGATGATTGAAATGGACGGCGTCGAACCCGCCGCTTTTCAGCAGCGACTCGAACTTGCGCTGCAGCGGCCGGCTGCGATGGCGTTCGAGAATGAACGGCACACCGTTCGCGAGGCTGCGCAGCAATGCTTTCAACTCTTCGGCCGGGCCTTTCGCAGCGCGCTCGACCAGGTGGACTTCCCGCACCAGGCGCCTGACTACCTCGACCTGCGCCGCTGCGAGCCCGGGGCGGTCCACGCACAGCAGGACGACGTCATGCTCGGACGCGAGCGCCCGCAGCAGGTGAAATGTACGCACGTTGCCACCCGTATCGAGCGGAAACGGAAATTCCTCGCTGACGAACAGGACTTTCATTCCGCGACCTTCGCGGCCGATATGCCCGGTGTATCGATCTTGAGAACCTGGCGATACAGCTCGAGGTAACGCGCCGCCATGGTCTCGGCGGAGAACTCGTTTTCGATCAGCGCGCGACCGGCGGCGGCCAGGTTGGCGCGCAGCGGCGGATCGTCCCGCAGCGTCGAGATCGCCGTCGCCAGCGCCGCCACGTCGCCGACCGGCATGAGCAGTCCGGTGCGGCCGTCGTGCACGACGTCCCGGCACCCCGGGATGTCGGTGGCAATGACGGCAACGTTCGCCGCCATCGCCTCGAGCACGCAACGCGGAATTCCTTCCAGCGCCGACGGCAACACGAACACGTCGAACTGCTTGAGGAACGAGAGTCGATCGGCGCGATAACCCAGGAATTCGACGCGATCGGCGACGCCGAGCGCCTGCGCCAGCGCCGCGAGCTCCTGGCGCTGCGGGCCTTCGCCGATCAGGCACAACCGCACCCGCTCCGATTTCAGGGCCGCCAATGCACGGATCAGGCAATCGATGCCTTTGCGCGGAATGAGCTGTCCGATGTAGCCGAGCAGAAACTCGCCACGGTCCTTGAAGACCCGGAGTTCCGGGCATGCGGACGGTGCGGCGTGAACTTCCGTCAGATCGACACCGTTGCGGATCAGGTGCAGTTTGCGCCGCAGCCACGGCATGCGGACCAGCTCGCGCTGCAGATCGTCTGACAGCGGCGCGACCGCATCCATGAACGCGAACGACATCCGGTCGAGCGCCTCGTAGACCCGCAGCGCGAAGCCCGCGTTGACGCTCCAGCCATGGGGCGTCGACACGATCCGGCAGCCGGTGCCGAGCGTCGCCAGCAAACCCATGAGGTCGGTCTTGTAACCATGGGTGTGGACGATGTCGATCTGCCGCTCGCGGATGAAGCGGCGCAACGCAGTCACGCCCGAAAAATTGAAGCGGCCGAATGCTTCGAAGATGTGGGTGTCGACGCCCGATCGTTGGGCGTGGGCGCAAAGCTCCGCCTGGTATTCCGGCGCATCCTTGAGCACGCTCACGATGGAATGGACGTGCGCGGCCGGGAGGTGACCCACGAGCGCCAGGATCCAGCGTTCGGCGCCATAGAGCCCAGTCGGGCTTCCCAGATGAAGCACGCGCAGGGGCTGCCCGTCGTTCCTCGACGATGTTCTCAATGCTGTGACCTGTGCGTGCATCGCCCGTCCGTGTCCCCTGTCGACCGGACCGCGATGATTCTGGCGACCCTCATATGTGCCCGACCGGAGGCTCGAAACGACGAACGGCCTCCGGAAAGCGACGCGAATGCTCACCCATGGACGGGGGTTCGCCAATAGCCTTCCCGACTTCAATTGCCAAAAGTTTGAAGCGCAGCACCGGCGGGAATTAAGTGGAATTAATTCAGCGACTTAGGAGCCGCTTCGACGCCCATGTCGAATGGCTTCGAGCCCCCGCTCAGACGCGCGGAGGCCCCCTCAGGCAAGCGAACGCAGGACCTGCGCAGGGTTGCCGCCCACCAGGCTCGCGTCGGGCATGGCCTTCACGACGACGGCACCGGCCGAGACGATGCACCCCTGACCGACATCGGCCAGGATGATCGCGCCCTCGCCGATCCAGCACCCGGCGCCGATTTTCACCGTGTCATAACGCGTTTGCGCGACGATGCTGCCGTCGTCACCGAAGTGCTGGCGCTTGCCGCTCGGGATGCTGATGCGGCTGCCCATCATCACGCCCGCGCCGAGGTTGGCGTGCCCGAGCACGCAATACGCACCCATCGAGACGTTCGGCGCCAGGGTCGCGCCCCGATGCGTGAAGACCGAGCCGAAGCCGATGTGTGTCTCCCAGCTGCAATGCTCGAGCGAAGCCCAGTAGAAAGCACCGCGCAGCTTTGCCCCGGGCGGCCCGGGCAGGCTGGCCAGTAGTTGGGCGCAGGTGAGGAACACACCCTCGCCTTTCGAGAGCAGCGACTCGATCCAGCTGATCAGGATCAGCGGCGACACGACCAGGGCGGCGATGCCGAACACCAGCGCCTTGAACGCGTGGCGCACCGCGCCGCCGCGCGGCTGGCGCTTGGACCCGGTGTTTTCGTCTGCGGTCGCGGCCATGTTTGCTTCGTTCCCGGACGTTCAGCGCCCGAACCGGGCTAACAAGCCGCGCACGCGGTCCCGCACCAGCCGGTTGAGCTCGCTCACGGTCGTCGACACCTTACGGCGCAGGACACGCCGCAGTCGAGCGCCCTGCGTCTCGAACGGCAGCGGCACGCCGAAATCGTGATCCGGGGCCGGCGGCAACGCCGCATGGTGCGGGTCCTGTCGGTAAAACCCGTGTACGCCGCCGTACACACACAGGATCACCTGCGGCCGCGTCAGGTGCGCGGTCGGAAATTCCGCGAGGTCGGCCAGGCAACGTTCGAAATACCACGCCGCCTTTTCACTGAACGAGGCGCGCTCGCCCGCGGGCGCGTAACGCGCGGCCAGGTGGAAAACGTGGCTCTTGCGGATGTCCTGCGCCGGCCAGGTCTCGGTCGGCAGCTCGACCTTGTGCAACACGTCGCGATACGGCTGCTCGTGCTCCCGCATCCAGCGCGCGTACCGGAGCAAGCCGGCGTGGGTGTACCAGAATAGATAGTCGGTCTCGCCCCGCTCGAGTTTCTGGTCGAGGTATTTGCCGAGCACCTGCAGGAACGCCACATACGACCAGCGCGTCTCCGGCTGGTCGAGCCCGAGCGCCGCCACGTCGTCGTGCGGATGGATCACCCGTGAGATCAGCCGTTCGGCGAACTCGAGGTAGCCCCTGCGCCGGGACACGGCGTAGGCGTCCAGCAGCGCATTGATCGAGTTGCCCGCGCCGCGGCCAGGCTTGTGGAAATCCATGTCGCGCGTCTTGCTGGCAAGGCCGGTCGGGCCGTCGTCGATGAACCCCAACAAGGTGCGCGCGCCGTCATCCATCGCGATCACCCAGTCGGCGAGCTCGAGGATGGCGCTCGCCGCTTCACGGTCGCCCGTCAGGTGGAAATACTGCAACAGACCCGAGGTGTAGTTGTGTTCGTTGCTGGGTCCGCCGCCGTACGGGCCGCGCGCGTTCTTGCGGCTGTAGGTGCGGTGCGTACAGGTCGCCGCGGGCTGGTAGTGGTCGGTGTGCCAGAACAGGCCGCCGCTGAAACCCGCCTTGTCCTCATGCGTGTGGTAGATGTCGATGTCGATCAGGTGACGGGCGGCGTCGACCATCAGCTCGCGCCAGCGTTGCTCGCCCGTGCGCAGGAACTGCAGGCCGGCGCCGTACACGAAATCGTATTGGTTGTTGTAATGCGAGATGAACGGCGCGGCGCCACGATGATTGACCGCCTCGTGATCGGCGTACAGATCGCCGAAGTTGCGCCAGCCGTATTCGTCGATCAATTCGCGCTTTGCGACCACCGAATGCGGGCCCTCGACCAGCGAGGCGATGTAGCGCAGGTATTTCTCGTCGTCGTCGATGGCCGGCAGCAAATGGGCGACTGCGCCGCTGGCCGCGGACTGCCGCGGTTCGAGCGATACCGCGAGCGGTGCATGCAGGGTCGCGGCGCTGGCGGGCGCGCCTTCGCGACCGAATTCGAGGTGCACCACGTGCCGTTTCTTTTCACCGCCCTGCAGCTCGAAGCCCGCGATACATTCCGCGGGAAGCAGCCCGATACTCAGCGCCCCTTCCTGCAGGCGCAGCGCCTGCGGAAAGTTCTGCCAGAACTTTTCGACTCCCGCGCAGATCCATCCCGCTGCACCCGTCAGGCGCACCGTGGGGCTTGCGCGGTCGCCTTGTGCGAGCAGCGTGCCGGCGCCCTCGACGCGATAACCCCGGAACGACACCGTCGGCCTGCCCCGCGCATCGATGTGGTTGGGAGAATTCCAGTTCTCCCCGCCGCTCGAGTCCTGGTAGATAGACCAGGACGCGGCCGCCTGCTCGCGCCATTCCCCGGGTACCGCCTGCCAGTCGAGCCGCTGCGGCGGCTGCGCGGGACGCAATTCGATGGACAGGTCCTTGATGAGCAGGGACCCCGCATCGCCGAGATCCCACAACCCACCCGCGTGGCGCGCGGCACGCGGATTCCAGATTTCCGACTCCACGCGCACTGCGGCCGAGCCTCGCACGAAAGTCAGGCGCAGCTTGAGCCGCGCCACTTCGCGACCGCCCGATTCGACGCTGCCCGTGCAGATCACCGAGGTGCGGATGTCGCCGCCTTCCTCGACCTGCGCCTGCGCGAGGCGCACGTCGAGCGCCGCGCCGCGCGCACCCGTGGCGCGAACCGTGATGCCCTGTGCGAGGCAGGCGACGCCGTCGATCGCGACCGTTGCGAACTGATTGCCCCCGGCGCGTGGCACTTCGAATACCGCGCGCCCGGTGTCGATGCGCAGCCGATCCTCGAGCGCCCGCACTTCGATTCCCGCGCTGCTCACGGCGGCCGATTCGCGCCGCAACACGAGGCGTTGTTCGGCATTCGCGTCGCTGTTCACGAGCGCATCCACGAGCAGCCACTTGACGCTGCGATCGGGCCAGCGCGCGAGCACGGTGAACTGCGCCGGCACGGCGGCTGCGTTGCCGTCGAGAAGGCCGAGACCGCCGACGTCGTCGAGCAGGCCGCGCGCCAGTGGCACGCCGGTACGGATCGACTCGAGCCGGCGGACGAGACCCACAGGTTCGCGCACGATGAGGGTTGTGAGATGACTCACGGGTTTGCGCCCCGCTGCCGCACCGGCGGCGCGCCGGCCTCACCCGCAGGCAGCACCGTGTCCAGCAGCTTGAGGTTCGCTTCCCAGGAATAACTCTGCTCCATGCAGCGCCGTGCCTGGCGCCCGATCTCCTCGCCGCGCCCGGGTGAGCCCAGCAGCGTCACGACTTGCGCGGCGAACTGCGCTTCCTCGTCAGCCACGACAACCTCGACTCCATCGGTCGCGCGGATACCCTCGAGCGATTGCGAGGTGCAAACCACGGCCTTCCCCATCGCCATGGCCTCGAGCACCTTGTTCTGCAGGCCGCGCGCGATCTTGAGCGGCACGACGCACAACGCGGCGTCGGCGACGTAGTCGCGCACGTCGTCGACGAAACCCGTGACCTCGATCCCCGGCCGCTGCTTGAGCTTGAGCACCGCCTCGGTCGGCTTCGAACCGACGATGACGAAGCGCACGTCGGGCAACACGGCGCGGATTCGCGGCAGAACCGCATCCGCGAACCATTGCACCCCCTGAACGTTCGGCCAGTAGTCCATGACGCCGGTGAACACCAGGACCGGCGGCCCCGCGTCGCGCCTGGCGCGCGGCGCGAAATATTCGAGATCGACGCCGTTCGACAACGCCTGCAGGTGATCGACGCGCGCCCCGGCCGGCATGTACTGGCGCTCCTGGGCGCTGACCAGGAAAAGATGATCGAAACCGCTTGCGATCCGGCGTTCGAAGTCGGCCAGCCGCGCGGCCTCGTAGGAATAGACCCAGCTGCGGGGCGCGCGTGTGCGCTCCACGAACTGGCGCCACTTGTACGAGTCGACGTCGATGAGATCCATGAGCCGCAGGCTGCGGCCTAACTTCCCGTCGCGATGCCGGGAGCGAAAGAAATATTCGGCCATCGCGGAAGAGAAACAGAAGAGCGCGTCGATATCCTGGGCATCGAGGAATTCGTCGATGCTGCGCTGGAGACCTGCGTCGTGAAAGTGCCGCACGGTGATTGACGAGCCCGTGACCAATGCCGCGAGCCCGGACCACAACTTGCTGCGACCATCGATACGCCCCGTGATCACACGCGCGCAGCGCCGCTCGAGCTCCGGCACGAAAACCAGATCCGCCGGATCGTCCACCGGGCAGGCGAGAAAAACTTCGTGGCGTTTCGCCAGGTGCTCGAGCACGTTGAACGTGCGGATCTTGTCACCCTTGTTGGGCGGGTACGGCAGGCGATGTGTGAGCAGCAGGATGCGCATGGATGTTCGGCCGCAAGACTAGTCGAAACGGCCGGCCGGAAATCGGGAAATCATCCCTCGAGCCATGCCGTGTGTGACGTGTGTCCACCCAGGCGATCGAAGGCCCGGAACAGGGCTCGCAACATCGGCTGCTTCACGATGTGCAGGCAGATGAGCGGTGTGCTCACGGCGGCGAAATCCTGCTTGTAATCGCGGTTGAGTCCGCGCCCGGCCAGAAAGTCGAAGCGCCGGATCCCGGCACGGCATGCCGCTTCGATGGCGTAACCGAGATGCAGATAGCCGGGCGAAATGCCGCTCGCCTGGTCCTCGTCGAACCCGGACTGCAGGTAATACTCGGCTCCATCCACTCGCAGGTTGAGCATCACCGAAATGCAGTGGCCGCCGGCGCGCAACTCGGTGAGACGCGCAACTCCGTCGTCGGCGCCGCGTTGGACCAGGTCGGCATGAAAGCGGGCGCGCAAATTTCCGGCGCCGGCCGGCGCACCCCAGCGACGCGCCACGAACGCCTCGAGCCGTTCGAGCGCCGCCGTTCGTTGCGCGGGTTGCGTCGTCTCGCAAGAGGCAGCGACGAGCTTTTCGCGCTGGTTGAAGACCTTGCGCCGCGTATTGGACGACAACTGCGCGGTGAATGCTTCGAACGATTCCGGCAGCGCGACGCTCCAGCCGTGCATCGGCTCCACCGCACGCAGGTGGTAATGATTGCCCAATTCCGTGCCCAGCCGGGCGGCAACACTGTCGGCGCGCACGTTGCACAACACGAGCTCATCCCACTCCTCGCCCGCGATCAGCCAGTCGCGCAGCGCGGCGCATGCAACGCCGCGCCGTTCGCGCTGCGCGATGACATCCAGGTACTCGGAGAAGATAGCCACGGAATTGCGCCAGGCGTTACCGAGCAGTTCGTAGCGCCGCACGGCAAACAACCCGCGATGGACGGCGCGATGCGTGTAGAGCGGCGCGATCGCGCACAGTTCATCGTCCGCCGAATAAACGGCGAGCACGCACAAATCGGCCCGCAGCAGCGCGGCGTGATGCCGCCACCAGGTCGTGAGCCAGTCCCACGACATGAACAGCGGATCGGCGTCCGAGCTCGCGAGCAGACGCTGCCACGCCGCCCGGTTGGCGAGAAATTCCTGGGCGGTCCAGCGGCGTACTTGCAGCGGCGGCATCAGTTTCCCGACACCAGCAGCCTGGCGCGTTGCTTGAGGAGCCCGAACGCGTGCCGGTCGGCGACCCACAACGTCACCGGATAAAGCGCCGCGCCGAACGCGATCAGCGTAAGTAGATGGATGGCGGGCGGCGCGGGCAGTTCCTGGCGCAGCCAGAATTGCAGCCCCGCGACACTCAAACCCATGACACCCGCCGCGAT
>Ga0307513_10007536_pt1 | contig 14079 bp, 19 predicted proteins | sample 15_EM_MG_FD_202174 | JGI IMG/M metagenome (GOLD analysis project Ga0307513, IMG submission 202174) | Populus trichocarpa ectomycorrhiza microbial communities from riparian zone in the Pacific Northwest, United States - 15_EM | ecosystem: Host-associated > Plants > Roots > Unclassified | place... | reverse complement strand
TAGACAAACCTTGGGCCAATAGCCGGTCACCACGGATAGGACAGCGGTACCAATTGGAGATGTGTGGATTCGAGTGGGCAAATGGTGGGGGGAAGGCAGTCAAATTGGTACGAGGTGGACGGATCGCGGGAATGTTGGAACGTAGAACAAGGGAATCCCGCGCTATCATACAGGCGCTTGAGTTAGGGTATGAGATTAAGGGTCGGGTCGCAAGGTTAGAAATATTTCAGCAGTCTAACTCAGGCAGGCCTGTGGTAAATGGCAAAATGACGTGGGGCTTAGTTCCCGACACAGACAGTTAACAATAACTTAATTCTGACTTCTGAATTTCCATAATTTATATGTTCTTTAATTATATTCTATCAAGCCTTGCTCGCGTTGACTTAATGTATAAGTAGCAGGTCTTGATAAAATCATTTTATACTTTTTCCCTATTTTAAACCCTTTTGGTCTTACTATAAAAGCACGATCTTTCTACATCTCTGCATATCCATCCTTCATTAGTATCATGAGCACGATCAGGAAAAATATTGTGATTGCATCGACTGCACCGGGTAATACCAAGCCCAGTATCGTTCCACTTCGTCGGCTTCGCGCAATGGCCAATGCTCCATTCGACCATAGCTTCTTTGACGCAAAGGGCTTTCCCCAGAGCTCTCTTGACAACTACGGCCACCTGGAACCAACCTTGTTTTCACATCCTTATCTCTACTCGCTTTCCTGGGGTCATAAAGTCATACACTTCTTCTGTAAGTCAAATATTCAATATCAATGCCAGGAACCTAGCTTACACTATGATGTGGTAGACATGATGGATTATCCAAAGGCTGGAATGGACGCCCCCGTCTTGGGCCAGATATATTGGTTGGGAACCATGGTGCAGGAAGACAAGTCTGAGAATATGGAGCTACAGCGGAAGCAGATGGTGTCGGAGTTCTTGGACTGTGACGATACAGAGTACAACGGGATCCTTGATGCTGTAGGAGCAGGAATTTATATCCGTGCAACTGTGCATTCAATGGAAATGATGCGCAGTGGAAGTACAAGTAGCAGAGTTGTCATGGGTCTTGTTCATTGTACCATTGTGGATTCTGATTCTGATTCTGAGATAGAAGCCTATCCTTAAAACTGCCGAGCTTAACTTCTCTAGAGGAATACGCGTGGCTATTCCCTCACATATTTGAACCTAAATTATAATTAAAGATTCGCAGAGAGCGTCTTTACATCAACAGCTTTGGGCGGGTATTTTGGGTGTATGCTTTGGGCGTATGCTTTGAGCGTGTGTTTTGGGCGTATGCTTTGGGTGTATGCTTTGAGCGTATGCTTTAAGTGTATGGCTTGAGAGCGCATGGCTTTGGGCGCATCACTTTGGGCACGTGGTTTTGGGCGTATATCTTTGGGCGTATGGATTTTGCCGAAGAAACAAGAAGTAAAGAACTAAATAGACAATGTCAATCTGTGCTCAAGCTTATCGTTATGTGAGAGTGTTTCTACCTTCTACACTGTGATCCTATTACATTATACTGCAAAGAGTAAGGTCACCCAATCAATCATGACATACAAGAAAAGAGCGGAATCCGTATAGGCGCCGGGTATGATAACAAAAGGAATTAGACTGTAAAGGAGTGTTGGTCTCTGGAAGTTCACAGTGAGACGAGAACAAGAAAAGAGGTAGCATGCTGCGTAAGAATCTAACGCAAGGAAAACGGCCCCCGGACTTATAATATGGGAGAAAGAATACGGGCTAAGGATGTAACCAAACGTGAGATATTGTGGTAGATAAATACAGATGTGGCAGTGCAGGTAAGGCAAGGTAAGGGGAACCATATCAAGGAGAGTAAGGAAGGCAGAACCGGCGTGAGAGGTCAGGAAAAGAACTAGGAGATAACAAGAAAAGAAAATGGATGCATGTAGAAATCATTAATCCTTCTGCTCCTGTTTCACGCGGTGAGGACAGTGCTGGCTAGGCAGATTAAGGAGGGCCTGCCTATCCATCTCGCGGTCAATTCTATCCATCTCCTCAATGTCAATTCCTTGTTCTTCTGCGTCTTCCCTAGTGGCTGCCTCGAGATCAATGATAAGATGGGCATTGCCGACAAGAAAGCGCTTTCTCTTGCTGACAATATTTTCAATGCTGTCCTGTTGGTCTTCCATGCTTGTGAAGAAATCCTTGGGTGTCATAGCCCGCCCAAGCAGCCTGTCTCCAATCTGGTGGGTGCTAGCATCGAAACGGTGTTCTGCCGCATTGCCGTACAGACCACGAGAGGAAAATGCAGAGTCAGGGCGACCTAAGTCTCGCATCCTACTTCCCAAACCTGAGCCGGAGGTTTCCCCTTCATGCGTCATATGGACATCATCATCACACTCCTCCCAGCCCTCCACGTCCTCCTGCTCGCCCTCCACATCCTCCTCGTTGTCCTCTTCACCCTCCACATCCTCCTCGTCGTCCTCGTCGATCTTCTCCTCCCCATAGACCTCATCGGAATCCTCTGAGGCATTGCCACCCTCATCACCAGACTCATATAGGTTAATAAACTCGACATCTTCATCCTCTTCATCCTCCTTCCACTCTTCGTCAACCTCCGCATTTGGCAAAAGCCACTCAACAGGCTTTACCCAGTCAATCAAAGGTCTACCCTTTTTGTCAAGCTCATCCTCTCGAACCCTCATGTCCAATCTCCTTTCATATCCTCCTCCGTCCATCTGTACTTAGAAGTACTGTCCTCTCCACCGATAGGCATCGAGGGGCCTGTCCGAGCTAAACAACACTGAATATTAGTAAGCCCATCTCAAGTTAATTAGGCAAATTTTGAAATTACTTTCTTGACTGTGGATCATTAGCCCGCGAGTTTCGCCTCAGGCTACCGAGTCCTATCCTAAACCTGGTGCAATCTGAGATAGGCTCCCTTGTGCTCCCTGTATTAAATGTAGCTACCCTCGCCAAAGTCACAGGGCGTCCAACAGGGCACCCTGTAGGGGATACCGGGGCCCCAAGCATTGTGAGTGAATGACTGCGCTCCCGAATCGGTAGCTGGCGGGTGCGCCGGGGAGGAGCGTCCTGAGATACAGAAGGCCTCGGAGGCGGTACCAGCGCAGACCCAGTTGACGAGCTTCTGGGTTGCTTTACCACACGGTCGAGCAGACTCTTCATTCGCGCTGCGGGCCTCATCTTTGGTGACGGAAATACAGGCGATGGCAGCAAATTCGGTGGAGAATCGACTTCGATAGGGGTTGGGGTGTTTACAAGTGGCAAACCATCGTCGCGAAACTGGTTTGGATATCATCGCCGCCAATCCGCCAGGATTGTCACACGTTCCTGCTCCAGGACCTCTTTCTCCTCCACGATCATCTCCTGGTCCACTTGGGCTTTGGTCTCGTCGTCAAGCGCCTGCTGGCAGCGGCCTCCACTTATAAGCAGAGGGCATTGCTCGTGGAAAAAGGTATTCTATTCATCAATGTTAGTACATATAATTTGTGCGTATGATTTTGTGTGTATGATTTCTTTGTGCGTATGATTTTGTGCATATGATTTGTTCGTATGAACTCGGCGTATGATTTGAGGAGTGATAAAAGAGCAAAGAAGAAACGACCATTGTGAAGATGGTGACTAACTTACCATTTGGGATCGGGCAATAAGTAATCTATGCAGCGACCTTTTGCCGGCGTGCCCTCTGATGTAGTGGAGAAAGTAAGGGAAGTAGAGAGGGTGGTACCAGTAGAGGGGCGTATCCGGGTTGGTAGGGCAAGAGCCACGGGTGTTTCTTTTCTTTTCTTTTTTCTCTTTTTTTTGTTTCAACTGCTGTGTTTGCTTCTGTAGGAAAAAGAGAAGCGGGATTGCAGTGCAGAGGGCAGAGCAACCTGAGGATTGTGTTGATGGCGAGAGCGTGGCTGGAGAAGGTAAGAGTGTTCTGAGCAAGAAGAGGAGTTAATTTGGCCTCTCTTAAAAAGAAAAGAAAAGGTTTGTTCACCTCTTGAAAACATCGTCACGGTCTACCCGCAGTCACGGGTCGAGCCCCCCTCTCTACCACTTTAGCCTAACCAAAAGCCCTACTCACCAACTTCTAAGTATGATATGAATGACCGCCCAGATTCAAGCCTTCTGCTAATTGCTTTCATCATACTATCAGAGAAAGGAAATTATAGCAACAAGAGCTGTGTGTTTGAGTTCGGAGTGAAAATGGGAGGGGCGTACTCTCCAGGTTCATTTTGTGACTACAATTGCACACTTGATACATAAACTGGGAAGATATAACATCTTGGAACAAATACAACCTCTAGTACAACATTTTCAAGCCATTTCTCGATGGAAGGGATTGTACATTGAGTGTTATGGTAGACAGGGGATTGCAGCATTACGCGACTTTAACCATCATACAATTCAAGTGTATGTATATACCCATGCCCTATCAACCTTAACCGTCGTTTACTCATCTAGACATCATGAATCAATCTACGCCTAAACTCCAGGGGACTCCCGGAAAGATATAACGCGGGGGCTTGAAACGCACTCCTCATGAAATAACCAATTTTTATTTCATTGGTATAAAATAACTCTTTACCCACCTCTCCTCCAACACACTTCTGCCTCTTAGCAAGCCCTAATATCCGACTCAGCTATCAGGGAAGGTATAGGGTCTATACACATACGCACAAATACACATACACACAAATACACATACGCACAAATACACATACGCACAAATACACATACGCACAAGTACACATACGCACAAATACACATACGCACAAATACACATACCCCCAAGAAAGCAGACTCCAGTCACCTACACACCAAAGATCATTTTGCGTCTAACTTCTGAGCAAAAACCCTTCTCTCTTGTCCTGTGAACCTCCTTCCTCACGTACCTGTCAGTCAATACAACAAACAAGCAAAGACCAAAAAAGTAACTCCTGCTCAATGCCTCCTAAACGTCGCGCAAATGATGGTATCTTGGGCCGCAAGGGTGGTGGAAATTGGGGGCCCCCAACTCGGCATCTTGGTCGGAAAAGAGCTGGGAGGGTTGTTGGTGGGATCCAGCAGCCGGCTCGGTATCCAACTGGCAGGGTGGCAATGGCAGAGATTATTAAGTATCGCCGCGATGGCAGGTACCTAATTTCCAAGGCCCCATTCTATTGTCTTTGCCAGGCGATTGTGTCAAGTTTGGCACTCGAGCAACAATTCCGTTGGCAGAGATCAGCCGTTGAATGCCACCAGGTGGCAGCGGAAGAGTTCCTGGTGATGACAATCACCGGTAAGTTGAGTTCCTCTCCTAGTATAATTATCTGATTCACTAATTCTTTGTTCATAGCTGGAGGCCTGGGTGCGGCACATTCTGGTCGCGTTACCCTCATGGTCCAAGACCTGAGATTAGTTGGGGATGTCATGAACGTTATGGCTGGCCAGCCAGATGGTGCCACTCGGGAAGAGATGAGACGTTATCTAAATGAGGATGGCGGTACTCCCGGGGGTGCACCTCCTGCTCCTGCTCCTGCTCCTCCTCCCGGGGGTGCTCCTCCTCCTCCCCCTCCTCCCCGTGGTACTCCTCGTCCCGGTGGTGCTCCTCGTCCCGGTGGTGCTCCTCGTCCCGGTGGTGCTCCTCATCACGGTGGTGCTCCTCATCACGGTGGTGCTCCTCGTCCCCGTCGTGCTCCTCGTCCCGCTGGTGCTCCTCGTCCCGGTGGTGCTCCTCGTCCCGGTGGTGCTCCTCGTCCCGGTGGTGCTCCTCGTCCCGGTGGTGCTCCTCGTCCCGGTAGTGCTCCACGTCCTGCGGGTGTTCCTCCTCCCGGTGGTGCTTCTCGTCCTGCCGGTGTTCCTCCTCCCAGTGGTGCTCCTTGTCCTGCCGGTGTTCCTCCTCCCAGGCACACTCCCCCTCCTCGTGGGGGTACACCTCCTCGGCGTCGTGCCCCTCCCCGTCGCCAGGGAGCTTCTTCCCATCACTCACCCCCTGCCAATGACTGTAGTGACAGCGACAGTGACGACAGCGATAACCCTCGGCCACCTGTACGCCGTCGCTTGTATGGTGGCCCTGGGAGCACTAGCCCGACTGGTGGTAGTGGTACTACGGCGGGGGGTGCTGGGGGAGTTGTTTGACAATGAAATTTGGTTGGGGGTGTGGGTTCTGGTATGGGAGATGGACGTGGTAGCGAGGAAGGTGATGCGAGAGGTGCCCAGGGAGACCATAATACCAGGCATGTGGGTACTGGGGGGGGTGGTGGCAGTAGTAGTAGGGTGGTGACCGGGACTGTCGGAGGCACACCTGCATGCCCCGCTGGGACAGGGCCGTCAGGGGCTGGGGTTAGTAGTCATACCCCGCGGACGCCAGTTCAGCCAACTTGTGGTAGGGGTTGGAGTGGTTAGAGTGGGGCTCGTAGGCGCTCTGCGGGCCCTGGTGAGAGTGGTTGCAGAGGTGGTGGCGGTAGGATGCCGACGCACTCCAGTGGTGGTGGTGGGAGGGCAGGACCTGGTGCTGGTGGGAGCGCAACCACCTAAGCATATTCGGGGATTGTCTGTTTCTTTCTCTTAATTCACCTCTTTTTTCAACTATTATGACTTTCATTCTTCTTGTTTTCTATTACTCAATGGTGTTGTCCCCATGTGGTGGGGGGGACGGGGCAGTCTTTTCTCACTTTTACACAAATCATACAACTAACTCAAACCTCCAAGTCACATCTAACTTAGCATAATTACCTTTTATAGAACTCTTATTATTATAAATCCACTCTTTCTTTAACCTCACCATTTCGCTATATGAACTCTGAACACAGTACCTCCATAGCACGACTGTGGTTATGATTTGTGTGTATGGCTTGGGCGTATGGCTTGGGCGTATGGTTTGGGCGTATGGCTTGGGTGTATGATTTGAGCGTATGATTTGACCGTATGGTTTGGGTTTATGGTTTGGGCATATGATGTGAGCGTATGATTTGGGCTTATGGTTTGGGTGTATGGTTTGGGCCTATGATTTGAGCGTATGGCTTGGGCTTATGGTTTGGGGGTTTGATTTGAGCGTATGGCTTGGGTGTATGATTTGGGTATATGGCACCAGCGGATGAATAAGGCTTATGAATTGGGCATATGATTTGAACCTGTGAATAGAGTGTATGAATTGGGCTCTTGAATTAGGCGTATGGCCGGCTGAGAGAATATACGTTACTAGACTAGGCAACTCGGAGGTCCAATCGGTGTTGTGAATTATTCCGGTGCATATTGTATGAATCATTCCATGAAAATAATTGCCCGTATATACTTTGAGGTATGTGGTTTTTGGTACACGACCCTGGCATGAATGGACTAAACACCACGGGGCTCCTTGGCAAAGGGCTTTCTGGTCCCGTAACCCCGGCGGTGTTCGGTCCATTCATGCCAGGGACGTGTATATGCTCACACAATTACTCAATCATGTATCAAAAGAGCAATGTTCGAGAGGGGAATATACGAAAAAGCGGGGCCCTGGGCGGAGAAAATTCATGGACGGGGGGCTGTTTGGGGCATTGAACATGGCGGGGCCTGGACGGGGGCAGGGGCAGGGGTTGAAAAAAAAAAAAGCACTGCCCAGTGCCATTAACCGGGGCGGGGCGGGGAATTGAGGCGGGGGCCCGCCGGTTTCGGGGCCCTGGAGGCCCCGTAACGAACACTAATTCCGACAGCTCGCGGCAAAAATGGCGACACCCAATCAGCAAGAGCCACTAGCAGTAGATGTCAGGGCGGGCCTAACGGAATCAAGATGGCTAGCACTTACTCGGACGTTCTGTAACGTCGCCGCGACCATCACGACCAGCCCTTTGACGCTCCTTGGTCATTTGTAGTTTCTTTGCGGAATCCCTGACAAGGATCTTCAGATGCCGGTTCAGTTCCAAAAGGTCGTCGGCGTGGTGCTGGCGTTTGATGAGCTCAATTCGCTCCTTGACTCGTGATAGGCCACGGGCGAACAATAAAATTGAATCCCCTTGCGTTTCGGTTACGCCACCGGGGTCCAGGAGGCGAGCAATCATGTCGGCCTATATTTGCTCGCGCCATATCGCTTAGATAGAAGATTTGCCACGCGGATGCTTGAATCCACACCACGATTTGGCGTACGCAATGTTGCCATACACAGTCCTGTTCCTTAGATTGTGCGTATACCAGATTCCGATTATTGTGGGATAGTTTGGCTTTATTCACGGAATCTCCCGTGGCATGTTGGAAGTGAGCGCGCTCCTCAGGCTCGGGTACTCTGTTTATTAAAAAACGGTAGTGAGTTTAATATCCTAAGATTTCATATAAAGAGAATTCCAGCATTGCTTACGCTCGCTCTTCCGCCGAGCGATGGGTGGCCGTACGTCTAAGAGTTCTTCTTCGTATGCCGCCCCGAACTTCTGGTGGGGGAGGTTGCGCGGCGGGAAGTCTAAGTGGCAGAGAGCTATTAGTATCGGTTACAAACACTGTGAGATGTAGTTTGCTTACCTTTCCTTCCGCAAGCGACGTCTCGCTATGCCTGGAGGGGCCACTGGTTCATCGGCGATTTTGGAATCTAATATGAAGGGTGATCAAAATAAAATCGCCAGGGTCTCTTGATACCCACTTGGATGCCGGTTGACCTTCGTATATCTCAAGACGCCAGATATTTGGATGGTGGAGAGGAGGAACGCAGGTGGGGCTCTTCTGAGGCGTGAGGTAAGAAAGATTTTTTTTTTTTTTTTTATATCATATATTCGTTGTTAAGGTACAAGAAATCGCATGGAGCGCTAGCTATGGTGAAAAAAAAACCCAAAATCCAAAACGAACTAACAAAGGAAAAATCCGGCACCAAATCTCTTCAACTGGGGTCCGTACCGGTCCCAGGCCCACACACGGGCACGATATTAGAGCAAGTACGATAAAGGAAACCCTCCTTTCACCAGCGGACAGCATGAAAAACTAAAAAATAAACCTAGCTGACCTGAGACGACATAAAGTAACCAAAGGAAACTACATTAGATGACTGGGAAGAAATAGAACCAGCAGAGGACGTTGGGCGTGAGAACATGCCCGGGGGGAAGGCTGTGGCTGTCGAGGTAATGAAGCTGCTGAGGGCCCCAAGCAAGGGGACGGAAGACCAGATGGGAGCGTCAGGGCCGATGTCAGAGACCCCCTGAAGGTGGCGGGCTCTGGCCGGCCCCTTAGCGGGGCAACGGAGTATGGCATGTTCAAAAGTCTCGGGGGCCTCGTCACAGCTGGGGCAGGTGGTCGGGGCGTCGTCGCTCCAGGAGGGGTGTGCACGGAGGTAGCTCTTTCCAGACCTCATCTGGTGGAGGCGGCCCGCGGTGAACTTGTTGAGGCCCATGAATGGATGGGGCTTGATCGAGGGGCGGTAGGGGTACCTGGCCGGGTCCGGCGCAGACTCTTCCCATTCTTTGATTAGGAGGCTCCTACACTGGAGCTTAAGGTGGGGATAGGAGCGGCCCTGGGGGGGCTGGATAGTGTTCGCATAAAAGGTGCTGGGAGGTTATCGGGAGAGGTTCGAAACCGCCAGGCCCCAGGATAAAAAGCATGGAGTGCGGGAGGGCGTCTAAAGGGAGGTGGGCCCTGTTCTTCGAGGGCGGCCTGGCTTGGAGCCACGGGAGGGGCTGGCGGCTGCCCGCATTCTTCGCGGAGAGCGACCTATGGTCAGGGGAGTGGCGGTATGGGGAGGGCGTTTGAACCGAGGGGGGGAGCCGGGCTGTGGCCGGGTTAATTTCCGGAGGGGAGCAGAGAACCCTGAGGGCGGCAAGCCGACGTTTATACCTCAGGAGGAGGTCAAGTGGGGGGAGACAGGCCTCGATGGCCAGAATATCGGTGGGGGTGCTGAGGAAACAATTGGTCGTCCACCTCTGGACCTTGTGCCAGAAGACGGCGAGCTTTCTTACCATGTGGGATGTTGGTACAAACACGTCCGCGCCATAGCTGAGGACGGGGAAGAGGAGCGATGAGGCCAGAAGATGGCACAGGAAGGGGGGGAGGCCCATCCCAGGGGGGGAGAGCCTTTTGATGGCCACAAAGGCAGCTTGGGCCTTGGCCAACCTCTTGGTGAAGTGGGGGGTAGTGGACATCGAGGGGGTAAACCAGTATCCCAGCCACCGAACCTCATTTTTGGGTTTGAAAACCGATCCATCCAGGTGGATCGGCGCGTTGGATATGGGGCCTCTGTCCCTGGTCGTGCGCCAGTGGATGAGCTCCGTCTTGGGGATAGAGAAACTGACGCCCAGCCTGGCCCCTCTGGACTTCAGCCTGGCATACTGCCTCTGCAGGATCTGGATGTTTCGGCGATAGGACGCCGAGGATGCGGTGAGGCTGAAGTCGTCCACGTAGGAGAGCGTGAGGCCCATAGGGATCTCGGAGTGCAGGCGGGAGACATATATAATGAATAATAGCGGAGACACGGGGGAGCCCTGGGGGGTGCCTACCGAGACGGGGGCAAATACCTTGGTGGAGCCCTGATAGAGGAGGCGGCACGTCCAATCGGATAGGAAGGACCTGGTCCACGAGACTAAGTACGGGTTGACCCCTTTGGCCTTGAGCATGCCGCAGAGGGAGGAGGCGTTAACGTTGTCGAAGCCCCCCTTGATGTCCAGGAAGAGTGTAGAAACCTTTCTCTGGGCCATCTGGAGGGTTCTGACCTCGTGAGTCAGGGTGGTGGTCGCATCCGAGGCCGAGAGGCCCGCCAGCGATCCGCACTGGTGTTGGTTCAGGAGGCCGCAAGCGCGGGCCACGCAGGAGAGTCTTGAGTTCATTATCCTTTCGAGGATCTTCGAGAAGGTTTGGAGCAGGACTATGACCCTGAAGGAGGAGGGGGAGTCGTACGAGGGCTTTCCAGGCTTGTCGAGGACAATGCCATCCGCCCTTTTCAGCGTAAGGGGGTGGGAGCCATAGGCCACCAGTGGGGCAAGCAGGTCTAGTATGATGTGGGGAGCCACACGGTCCACCCTTTTCCACACGGAATTGGGTGTCATGTCAGGCCCAGGGGCCGACGACGGGGACGAGCGGGCGAGGGCTCTGCCGATTTCCTCCGTTTCCAGAGCTTGGCAGTCCGCAAAGGGTGAGGTAAGAATGATGGAGGGGTCTTTTTTTTTTTTTTTTTTTTTTTTTTTTTTTATATCATATCTTCGTTGTTAAGGTACAAGAAATCGCATGGAGCGCTAGCTATGGCGAAAACAAAACCCAAAATCCAAAACGAACTAACAAATGAAACATCCGGAACACTACTCTTCATCTGGGGTCCATACCGGTCCCAGGCCCACATACGGGCACGACATTAAAACAAGTAAGCCAAAGGAAACCCTCCTCTAAAACAACTAATAGCATGAAAAATACAAACGCAAACCTAGCTTTCCTGAGAAGTCATAAAGTAACCAAAGGAAACTACATTAGAAGAGCAGGAAGAAAATGAGCCGGTGGAGGAAGTTGGGCGGGAAAACATGCCCGGCTGGAAAGCTGTGGCCGTGGACCTGATGAAGCTTGTGAGGGCCCCCAAGAGGGCAACCGAGGACCATACGGGGGCGTCGGGTCCAAGCTCAGTGACCCCCTGAAGGTGGCGGGTCCTGGCAGGTTCCTTAGCTGGACAGTGGAGGCTGGCGTGCTCGAAGTGTTCGGGTGCTTCTCCGCAGCTGGGGCAGGTTGTCGGGGCGTGGTCGTCCCAGGACGGATGGGCGCGGAGGTAGCTTTTCCCAGACCTCATCTGGTGGAGGCGACCCGCGTCGAACCTGGAGAGGCCCATAAAGGGATGGGACTTTAGCGAGGGGCGGTAGGAGTATCTCGCAGCATCCGGCGCGGCTCTCTCCCACTCCTCTATAAGGAGTTTCTTGCACAGGAGTTTGAGCTGCGGGTAGGTGCGAACCGGGGGGGGGCTGGGGTATGTCTCTCCCAATAGGTGTTGGGAGGTGACCGGAAGGGGGGCGTGGCCGTCAGGGCCTAGGAGGAAAAGCATCGAGTGGGGGAGGGCATCCAAGGGTAGGTGGGCCCTATTTTTCGAGGGCGGTCTTGGTTGAAGCCACGGTAGCGGAAGGCAGCTGCCGGCATTTCTGCGGGAGACGTCTGTTATCGGGGGTGTGGCGGCTCAACGATGGCGTCTGAAGGGAGGCTGGGAGTCTGGCTGCAGCTGGGTTGATTTCCGGGGGGGAGCACATTACCCTCAGGCAGGCCAGGCGATCTTTCTAGGCGAGGAGGAGGACCAGTGGGGGGAGGCAGGCTTCGACAGCCAGGATGTCAGTGGGAGTGCACGCAAAGCAGTTCGTGGTCCACCTTTGGACCTTATGCCAGAAGGCTGAGAGTTTCCTTGTCATGTGGACAGTAGGTTTGAAGGGGTCCGCGCCCTAGCTGAGGATAGGGAATAAGAGCGAGGATGCCAGCCGATGGCATAGAAACCGGGGCAAGCCCATCCCCGGTGGGGAGAGCCTTTTGACGGCCACGAAAGCAGCTTGGGCTTTGGCCAGCCTTTTGGTGAAATGTGGGGTAGTTGAGAGCGAGGGCGTGAACCAGTACCCCAGCCATCGGACCTCGTTCTTGGGTGGGAAGATTAACCTCGGGGCGTCTAAGTGTATTGGGGCGAGAGAGACAGGGCCCCTGTCCCTGTTCGTCCTCCAGTGTATGAGTTCTGTTTTCGGGACGGAGAAGCCAACGCCCAGCCGGGCCCCTCTGGCCTTCAGCACCGCGTACCGCCTCTGTAGGGATTGTATGTTACGCCTGTAGGACGTTGAGGAAGCCGTCAGACCAAAGTCGTCGACGTAGGAGAGGGTGAGGCCCTGGGGGACCTCGTGATGGAGACAGGAGACATAAATGACAAAGAGAAGCGGGGAGACGGGTGAGCCCTGCGGGGTACCCACGTTGACCGGGGCCAATATCTTCGGTGACCCCTGGTAATGGAGTCGGCACGTCCTACAGGTTAGGAAGGACCTGGTCCAGGAGACAAGGTATGGGTTTACAGCCTTAGCTTTTAGCATGCGGCACAGGATCAAGGGGTTCACGTTGTCGAAACCTCCCTTGATGTCCAGGAAAAGCGTTGAAACCTTCCTACCGGCCATCTGGAGAGTCCTTATCTCGTGAGTCAGAGTGGAGGTCGCATCCGAGGCCGATAAGCCGGCCAGGGAGCCGCATTTGTGGGGGTCGAGGAGGCCCGCGACTCGGCCCACACAAGAGAGTCTTGAGTTCATTATCCTCTCCAGGATTTTTGAGAAGGTTTGCAGCAGCACGATGACGCGGAAATATGAGGGCGAGTCATAAGAGGGCTTACCCGGCTTGTCAAGCACAATGCCATCGGCCATCTTGAGGGCGGGGGGGTGAAAGCCATGGGCTACTAGCGGGGAAAGGAGATCCAGGATCAGGTGCGGTGCCACCTGATATATCCTTTTCCCAACTGAGTTGGGGGTCATGTCAGGGCCAGGGGCTGACGACGGTGATGACCTGGCCAAAGCTCTGCCAACCTCGTCCACCGCCAGGGCCGGGCAGTCTCTGAACGGGAGCAGGATGGAGTCGAAATGGCTGGCCGGCTCGCCAGGGAAAAAGTGGTTGAGGAGGGCACTGTTGAGCTCCAGCGGCGTTGTAGCACCCGGTAGTTCGGGGAAGCGAGGGGCGGGGCGGCCTACGGCAAACCTCTTCCCTGTCCAAACCGTTTGTGGAGTTGCTGATGCCAAGAAGGCAGACTAGTGGTCCCTCTTGGCCTTCTTGATTGCTTTGAAGTAGGCTGTCCTAGCAGCTCTTGCCGAGGCAAGAAGTGCCGCATCGAATGTGTCTACCTTCGAGGAGCGGAGGGCTGAGTTATACGCTTTTCTGATCTGAGAGAGCAGGTCGGACCACCAAGGTTTCGACCGAAAAGTAACCCGTTTTACCGGGGTGTGGAGGGCCAAGTCGGCCGTTATCCTGTCCAGGTTTGTTTTGAACCAAACGTTCATCGACCGGGTGGTCGGAATGGGAGGGGCAGGCGAGATGCGTGCTGCCTTCAGTGAGGACTCTAGTGTAGGCCGAAAGATGGAGGGGTCTTTTTTTTTTTTTTTTTTTTTTTTTATATAATATATTAGTTGTTTAAGGTACAATAAATCGCATGGAGCGCTAGCTATGGCGAAAACAAAACCCAAAATACAAGACGAACT
>Ga0307513_10007535_pt1 | contig 14081 bp, 13 predicted proteins | sample 15_EM_MG_FD_202174 | JGI IMG/M metagenome (GOLD analysis project Ga0307513, IMG submission 202174) | Populus trichocarpa ectomycorrhiza microbial communities from riparian zone in the Pacific Northwest, United States - 15_EM | ecosystem: Host-associated > Plants > Roots > Unclassified | place... | reverse complement strand
GCTGGCCGCGGGCCTCCGACGCGGTCCTCGCGGCCGTGCTGTTCGGGACGACGGCGTCCGTGACGGACGGCCCCGGGGACTCCGTCGTGACCCGGTCCATCGCCGCGGTCCCGCTCGCCGTCCTCGCCCTCTTCGCCGTCGCCTCGGCCGGGACCTACCTGCGCCGCCGCCGGCCGATCGCGCTCCTCGGCGGGGCCGTCGCCGGCTGGGCGCTGCTGCTGCCGACCCGGGAATACGACCTGGGCCTGATCACGATCTTCGCGGTCTACAGCGTGGGCCGGTACGCGGCGAGCAGCCGTACCGGTCAGGCCGGTCTGGCCGCCGCGATCGCCGTGCTCGGCGTCGAGGGCCTCATCCGGTCCACCCCGTGGACGGAGACCGGCTTCGGTGCCGTCGTCATGTTCGTCACCTGGTACGCCGGACGACGCCTGCGGCTCCGCGAGGAACGTGGCGCCCAGCGGCGCCGGCAGCAGGCGGCCGAGGCGCGCCGGATCGTTGCCGAGGAGCGCACCCACATCGCCCGCGAACTCCATGACGTGGTCGCCCACCAGGTGAGCATGATGACGGTGCAGGCCGGGGCGGCCCAGGCCGTCGCCGCCGCGGATCCCGAAGGCGCCCGCCGAGCGATGGCCGCGGTCGAGCAGGCCGGCCGCCAGGCGCTGGACGAGTTGCGGCACCTGCTGGGCGTACTGCGCCCCGAGACCGAACGGGACGGCCTCGGCCCCCAACCCGGACTTGCCCAGCTGCCCCGGCTGATCGCCCAGGTCCGCACCGCGGGGCTGGACATCCAGGTCACCGACGGCCTGCGGACCCCGCCGCCCACCCGGGTGCAGCTGTCGGCCTACCGCATCATCCAGGAAGCGCTCACCAACGTCCTCAAACACGGCGGACCCGGCACCCGCACCGACGTACACCTGCGCGAGGACGGAACGGACCTCACCATCGAGGTCGTCGATCACGCCCCACCGGGATCGAGCCGCCCGCAGGCCGCCGGCCACGGGATCATCGGCATGCGCGAGCGGGCGACCCTGCTCGGCGGCACCCTCGAGACCGGCCCGCGTCCCGACGGCGGCTTCCGGGTGGTCGCCCGCCTCCCGCTGGCCGGCGAGCCCGCATGACTATCAGCGTCGTGGTCGCCGACGACCAGGCACTGGTCCGCGGCGGCTTCGCCATGATCCTGCGAACCCATCCCGACATCGAGGTCGTGGCCGAGGCCGGCACCGGCCTCGAAGCGATCGAGGCCGCACACCGGCACCATCCGGACGTCATCCTGATGGACATCCGGATGCCCGAACTCGACGGCCTCGAAGCAACCTCGCGGATCCTGCGGGACGCCGGCTGGCCGGTCCGGATCCTGATCCTCACCACATTCGACCCCGACGAATACGTCTACCAAGCCCTACGCGCCGGTGCCAGCGGCTTCGTCCTCAAAGACATCCCACCGCATCAGCTCGCCACCGCCGTCCGCACCATCGCCGACGGCGGCGCGCTCATCGCCCCGTCGATCACCCGCCGCCTGATCAGCCGCTTCGCCGAACGGCCGGCCGTCAACACCGCCGTCGCCGACCGTCTGCACCGCCTCACCGACCGGGAACGCGACATCGTGGTCGCCGTCGCCCGCGGCGCCACCAACACCGAGATCGCCGAGCAGCTCTACATCGGCCCGGCCACCGTCAAGTCACACGTCTCCAGCATCCTGACGAAGCTGGGCCTGCGCGACCGCACCCAGATCGTCGTCTTCGCCTACGAGAGTGCCCTGGTCGAGCCCGGCACCCAAGACATCGGCCACTGACCCGGACAGGCAGACGCCGGCACGGCGACTCCGGTCCCTCCCGAGCGACCCGCGCTGGCGTGACCGCCAGAAGCCAGGCCGAATTGCCCGACCTGCCGGCCGTCGAGGGCCAGGTCTACACACTCGGCATCCGTACGCCCGCCGGCCGGCGCGACTCTCATCGGACGGCCCGGGTCAATTCCAAGTCCGGCACGGGCCGGGAGGCGCGCCGGGTGCGGCCGCCGAGGACGCCCTGCGAGACGGCCACACCGGCGATCACCACGAGCGCGCCGACCGGCTGGTTCCAGAGCAGGTGCTCGCCGAGGATCAGCACCCCGACCAGCGTCGCCACCACCGGCATGAGGTAGGTCACCGAGGTGGACGTGCTGGCGCCGGCGAACCGGATCACCCGCAGGTTGAGCACGAATGCGAGCCCGGTGCCCAGCGCCCCGAGCGCCAGCACGCACAGCACCACCTGCGCGGACAGCTGGGTGGGCACCGGCGGCGCGCCGGCCAGCAGCGGCGCGGCGACCGCCAGCATCATCAGCGCGACGAGCAGCTGGGCGGCGGCGAGCGCGACCCCGGAGCCGGCGCGGCCGGTGATGAACTTCTTCTGGTACGGGATGGCGACGGCGTAGCACATCGCCGCGCCGAAGCACATGAGCTGGCCGGTGAGCTGCGACCCACCGACGTCGCGCCACACGCCCAGCACCACCAGCACGCCGAGGAACCCGACCGCGAGGCCGGCCGCGCGGGCCCGGGTCATCCGCTCGGTGCGGAACGCCAGCACCGCGAGCGGCAGCGCGACCAGCGGCGTGGCGGCGTTCCAGATGCCGGCGAGCACCGAGGACACGCGCTGTTCGCCGTACCCGAAGAGGGTGAAGGGCACGGCCACGCCGAGCGCCGCCACCACGGTCAGGTGACCCCAGAGCCGGAGGTCGCGGGGCAGCCGGTCGCGGGTCACCGCGAGCACCACCAGCAAGGTCAGCGCACCCGCGCCGACCCGGGCGAACGTCAGCCAGATCGGGTGCAGCTCGCGGACGCCGACCTTGATGAACAGGAAGCTGGTGCCCCAGATGGCGGCGAGCACGAGGTAGCCGGGCAGCCACGAGCGCAGGCCGGGCTGAGCGGTCGCGGTGTCAGGAGCGATAGCGGTCGTCACCCCTGACACTCTGCCCCACGGGTACGACAATCTCTCGCGATTTTCAGACGTGACGTTGATCGCCCTGGCACTGGCGGACGATCTCGTCGGCGCACCCCCAGGACAACGTCATGCCGGCGCCGCCGTGGCCGTACGCGTGCACGATCGTGCCGCCCGCGACCGCTTCCGCCTCGACCCGGGGTCCGCCGTGCCGCGCCGGGCGCAGGCCGACCCGCTCCCCCAGGATCGGGGCGTCCGCGAGTTCCGGGACGAGTGCCCGGCAGCGGGCCAGGATGGCGTCCCGGGTGGCCGGATCCGGGGTGGTGTTCCAGTCGCCCTCCTGGAACGTGCCGCCCAGGACGACGTCGCGGCTGCGCGGGTGCACATAGGTGCCGGGCTCGCCCTCCGCGCGGACGGAGGTGTCGAGGCCGGGGTTGGCGACCAGCACGATCTGCCCACGAGCCGGGTGCACGGCCGGGTCGGCGACGAGCTCCCGCGCGGCGAGGCCGGTGGCGTTGACCACGACCGGCGCCTCGGCGAACGCCTCGTCGAGGCGCCGCACGCCGCGCCGGACGAGCCGGACCCGGTCGCGCAGCCACGGCAGGTAGACGGCCATCTCGGCCAGCGGCGCGGTGAAGCGCACCGCACCGTCCATCAGCGACACGTCGCCCGCGGCCGGCGCCCACCACGGCATCTCGGTGGCCTGGCCGAGGTTGCGGGTCGCCCGCAGCAGGACGCCGGGTACGCCGTCCGCGGCCTGCCGGGTGAATTCCGCGTAGGCGGCGCCGGCCCAGCGCAGGACGCGCGGGTCGTAGTCGGTGTGGGTGGGGTACCAGACGGCGGCGGCCACCGCGGAGACGGTGTCGAGCGGGTCGACCGGCGACCAGACCGCCACCTCGGCCCCGGCCTCGCCCAGCCGTATCGCCGCCGTCAGCCCGATGATCCCGCCGCCCACCACAATGACGTCCGCCATGCCGCCCATCGTCCCGCAATCCGTCCCGAACCGGATCGACGGTCCCAACAACCCCGCACCGTACGGGCACCTCCAGGCCCCTTCCGCTCGACGGTGCCGATCCGCCCGCAACCACCCCCGACGACGCCGCGCACGAGCAAGTCCCCGCCGATCTTGGACTTCGGGCCACCCATACAGACGCCAACGCCCCCTTTGCACAGGGCCGCAACTCCAAGATCAACCCGCCACGCCGGGGCGAGCGCGGCTCAGCGGGTTGATCATGGATTGAGTCGGGGAGATTGTCCGCTATATACCTGACTAACACCATGACCAACGCTCCTGGCCGGGGCCGGGGCCGGGGCCTGGCGTGGCATGGCCGGGTCGAGCATGAGGCCTGGGCGGGTGGATTGTCCGGTATGGCCCTTGATCGATTCATGATTCTGTGGGGCGGCGTGGTCACCGTGGACGTTCGGTGCCCCCGGCGGGGCCACACCAGTCCCCACAGGTGCGTCCGCCGGCCTGGCGGTGGGGACGGCGCGGTCAACACACGACAGGCAGCGAAGAACGAGGTGGGCCGGGAAACCGTGGCTGGGCCGCGAATATCGTGCCTGGTCCGAAGTCGGGCTGGCCGGAGTGGATGGGCCGGAGGTTGGCTGGTCGGAAGGCCATGGCCGGCTCGGGAGGCCGTGGCAGGTGTCGCGCGGTCCTCGGCGAGGCGGCTGTCCGGGTGACCGTGCCGGTCGCGTTGCCGTTGCAGTGCAACGACGAGCTGCCCGCAACTCCAAGATCGACCGCATCAGTCGCACCACCTGCCAGGCCCCGCCGATCTTGGACTTCTGGCGGGCCACCCGTATAGACACCAACGCCCCCTTTGCACAGGGCCACACAACCAAGACCCGAGTGTTTACGGCCGCAACTCCAAGATCTCCCGCACGTCTCGTTCCGCGGGGGCGATCTTGGGGTAGTGGCCCTCAGCAAAAGCCGCGGACTTCGCGAGTCGACGGCCACAACTCCAAGATCGTCCGCACCTCTCGGCCCGTGGCGCCGATCTTGGAGTCCTGGCCCCCGCAAAAGCCGCGGACTTCTCGAATCGGCGGCCACAACTCCAAGATCGTCCGCACCTCTCGGCCCGTGGCGCCGATCTTGGAGTCCTGGCCCCCGCAAAAGCCGCGCACCCTCGAATCGGCGGCCGCAACGCCAAGATCTGCCGTGTCAGTCGCGCTACCTGCTGGGGCGTCCGCTGATCTTGATTTTGCGTTCGGCCGTCGCTCGGGTAGGCGTTGTCGCCGCCTTGTGTGGGGCCGGGCTCAGGCCGGCTGGCTCGGCTCCGGCTCGATCAGCTCGAGGGTGTGCGGGTCCGGGCCGGCGTAGTAGCGGTCCAGCACCGCCTCGAACAGCTCCGGATCGTCGGCCGCGCGCGCGAACAGCGTCATCGACGAGCGCAACTTCAGGTTGTCGGGATAGCCGAGGATCTCGTCGGCGGTCTTCCCCTGGACCTCCAGCAGGGCACGGGCGCTCTTCTGCAGGCGCGGGCCGAGCACCGGGTGGGCCAGATAGGCCCGCGCCTCGGCCAGCGACGCGATGGCGTACCGCTGGGCCGTCGGGCTGGAGCCCAGCCCCGCGATCTGCGGAAAGACGAACCACATCCAGTGGGTCCGCTTGCGCCCGGCGATGAGTTCGGCGAGCGCCTGCTCGTACGTCCCGGCCTGGGCGGACACGAACCGGCCGAGATCGTCGCTCGGTTCGCCCGCTCCTGGCATACCGGTGACGTTACCGTTCCAGGAGGCGGCAAACCGCAGGGCTGAGTGGGCGGTCATTCCCGGGACCGATGACCGGCCTTCCGGCGGCTGCCTACCATCACCGCATGCGTACGCCGGCAGAACTCAGCTGCGGGCACCGGTCCGACCTGATCGTCGCCGGTGGGCTCTTCGCCGCCCTGGCCTCGTTGATCGTGGTCACCCCCGGCGGTCCGGCCTCCTCCGCCGGATACGCCGCCGCGGTCGCGCTGGCCGCCGTGCAGGCCGGCAGCGTGGTGTGGATGCGCCGGCACCCGGAGCGCGCGATGGCGGTGGCGGTCGGCGCCGGCGTCGGGATCGAGGCGCTCGCGCCGAACATCGGCTGGCTCGGCCAGGTCGCCGCGGTTCTCGCCTGCTACGCCCGGCTGCGGCCGCCGTCGCGGTCGCTGTGGGTGCTCGGCCTGCTGGTCGCCGCGACGCCGTGGAAGCTGCTGCCCGGCGGCTGGGTGAACCTGCTGCTGGCCGCCGCCGGGCCGGCCCTCGGATGGACGCTGGGCGAGTTGGGCCGCACCCGCCGGTTGCGCCGCGAGGACCTGCAACGGCGCATCCTCACCCAGGAACGGGCCCGGATCGCCCGGGAGCTGCACGACGTCCTCGCACACACGGTGTCGGTGATCGTGGTGCAGGCCGGCGCGGCGCTGGACGTCTTCGAAACCCGGCCGGAACTGGCCCGCACCGCATTGGGCACGATCGACCAGGCGGCCCGGTCGACCCTGACCGAACTGCGGGTGCTGCTGCAGACGATGAGCGCCGACACCGAGCCGGGACCGGACGCGCCGCAGCCGGGGCTGGCGCAGCTCGACGCGCTGGCGGCGTCGCTGGGCGCGACCGGGCTGCGGGTCGAGCTCGACCGCGAGCCGGGGGACGCGCCGCTGCCCGCGGCCGTGGACCTGTCGGCGTACCGGATCGTGCAGGAGTCGCTGACCAACACGCTGCGGCACAGCCAGGCCACCCGGGCGCAGGTGACCGTCCGCTGCGCGCCGGGCTCGGTGCGGCTGGAGATCCGCGACGACGGGCCCGCGCGGACCACCGGCCACCCCGACGGTTGGGGGCGGCGCGGCATCGTCGGCATGCGCGAGCGCGCCCGCCTGCTCGGCGGCACGCTGGACGCCGGCCCACTGCCGGGCGGCGGCTTCCGGGTGCGGGCCGACCTGCCGCTAGAGTCCGCGGCATGACCGAGCGCACCGAACGGCGCGAGGGCATACCCAAGGCAGGCACGGCACGACCCCAGCGCACCGAGCGCACCGAGCGCACCGAGCGCACCGAGCGCACCGAGCGCACCGAGCGCACCGAGCGCACCGAGCGCACCGAAGGCATGCTCACGGCAGGCGCGGCGTGAGCGGGATTGGCTCGCGGTGAGCATCCGGGTGCTGATCGCGGACGACCAGGACCTGGTGCGGGCCGGCTTCGCCATGATCATCGGCAGCCGCGACGACCTCGAGGTGGCCGGCGAGGCCGGCGACGGGGTGGCGGCGGTCGCCCTGGCCGGGAGCCTGCGGCCGGACGTGATCCTGATGGACGTCCGGATGCCCCGGATGGACGGCATCGAGGCGACCCGCCGGCTCGCCGCCGCGGGCAACCCGGCCCGGATCATCATCCTGACCACGTTCGACCTGGACGAGCCGGTGTTCGCGGCGCTGCGGGCCGGCGCCAGCGGCTTCCTGCTCAAGGACACCCGCCCGGACGACCTGGCCACCGCGGTCCGGGTGGTGGCGCGCGGCGAGGCGTTGCTCGCGCCAACGGTCACCCGGCGGCTGCTGGACCGGTTCGCCGCCGAACTGCCGGGCGGGACGCCGCCGCCGGCCCTGGACGTGCTCAGCGACCGCGAGATCGAGGTGTTGACGCTGGTGGCGCGGGCGCTGTCCAACGACGAGATCGCCGCACGGCTGACGCTGAGCCGGGCCACCGTGAAGACGCACCTGTCGGCGATCCTGTTCAAGTTGGGCCTGCGCGACCGGGTCCAGGCCGCGGTCCTCGCGTACGAATGCGGGCTGGTCCGGCCCGGCACGGCTCCGCCCGCGGGATGACCCGCAGTCCCGTCCCGGGACCGATTCGGCACCACCGCGCACGCTCATAGCGTTCCTCCGTAGAGGAGGGACCACCATGATCCGATCGATGACAGCCGTGCTGGCCGCCGTACCGATGATGCTCGTGGGTCTGCCGGCCTCGGCCGGGACCGGCGCGCCCACGACGAGTTGCACGGCGCTGGCCGCGACGCGGCCCGCAGCGGCGACGGTGACGTCCGCGCGGACCGTGACCAACGTGCGCGGCCAGGAGTTCTGCGAGGTGCGTGGGGTGATCCGGCCGCAGACCCGGTTCACCGTCATGCTGCCGACCAGCGGATGGACCGGCCAGTACGTGCAGCAGGGCTGCAGCGGCCTCTGCGGCAGCGTGCCGGCGCTGGACCTGCCGCTGTTCGGGTTCGGCTGCCCGGCCGCGCTCGACGGCAAACTGGTGCTGGCCGCCGACGACACCGGGCACGCCGGTTCCGCGGAGGGCACCGAACCGGCCACCTGGGGCGCCGATCCGCGGCTGCGCCTGGAGTTCGGGCTGCTGTCGGAGCACCATCTGCGGCAGGTGGCCGACCAGGTGATGACCGACTACTACGGGCACGGTCCGGCGCACCGGTACTTCGACGGCTGCTCGACCGGCGGGCGGCAGGGGCTGATCCTCGCGCAGCGCTTCCCGGCCGACTTCGACGGCATCCTGGCCGGCGCGCCGGCCGGCAACCTCGGGCCGCTGAGCCTGCTCAACGCCTGGGTGGCGGTGCGCAACACGGACCCGGCGGGCCGGCAGATCCTCGGTCCGGACAAGCTGCCGGTGCTGCACGCGGCGGTGGTCCGGGCCTGCGGCGAGGTCATCCAGGACCCGCGGCGGTGCGGTTTCCAGCCCGCGTCGCTGGCCTGCCCGCCGGGCGTGGACCGCCCGTCCTGCCTGACCAGGGCGCAGGTCGGCGTCGTCACCGCGGCCTACCGCGGCCCGACCGACGCGGACGGCCGCAACCTCTACAACGGCGGCCTGCCGTACGGGTCGGAGCTGGGCTGGCGGGACCAGTTCGTGGTCACGTCCGGCTCACCCGAGGACGGCAACGCCGCTCGGATCGCGCTGAACTACCTCAGGTATCTGGCCTACCCGCAAAACCCGCCCGCGTCCTTCACGCTGCACGACGTGCGGTTCACCAAGTCCACCTTCGACCGGCTGAACGTGCTCGGCGACGCGGTCTACAACGCCAACGACCCGGACCTGGCGGCCTTCCGGGCTCGCGGCGGCAAGATCATCATTTACCACGGCTGGGCCGACCCGTCCATCCCGCCGTTCTCCACCACCGACTACTACGCGGCGGTGCAGCGGCGCGGCGGCAGTCAGGCGTTCACCCGCCTGTATATGATCCCGGCCGGCCACCACTGCCTGTTCGGGCCGGAACCGAGCACGACTCCCTCCGAGATCGGCATCCCGGAGTTCCTCACGCCGCTGATGGACTGGGTCGAACGCGGCGTCGCACCGGCCGAGATCAACGTCCGGACCATCACGATGGACGGCGACCTGGTCCGCGACCTGGACGTAGCACCGTTCGACGCCCTGGCACCGGTGCCCGCACCCCCGCACAGCCTGAACGCGCACTACCACTACCTCGGGCGCCACTGACCACGTTGATCATGGATTTAGTCAGGCGGTTTGTTCGGTATGCACCTGCCTAAGTCCATGATCAACCCTCAGGCCGGGACTCGGCTTTCGGCCAGTGGCGTGTTGCCCGCTGCCGGGCCGGCGGGCGGAGCTGTGGGGACTGGTGTGGCCCCGCCGGGGGCACCGAACGTCCACGGTGACCGCGCCGCCGCACAGATCATGAATCGATCAATGGCCATACCGGACAATCCACCCGCCTAGGCCTCATGCTCGACCCGGCCGTGCCACGCCGGCCCCGGCCCCGGCCCCGGCCCCGGCCAGGAGCGTTGATCATGGTGTTAGTCAGGTATATAGCGGACAATCTCCCCGACTCAATCCATGATCAACCCGCTGAGCCGCGCTCGCCCCGGAGTGGCGCGTTGATCATGGTGTCGGGCGGGCGCATACCGGATAAACCGACCGACCGACTCCATGGTCTGCGCCGGTTCGGTCTAGTCGCGGCAGCGTAGGACGACGATGGAGTGGCGGCCGACGTCGAGGCGGCCACCGGCCCGGTTGACCCGTTTGCGGGAGACCAGCAGCGGATCGGCGGTGTCGACCACGGTCTCCCAGGTCCGGCCGTACGCCCCGCTCGGCAGGGTGAACGCCGCGCCCCCGCCGAGCGGGTTGAGGAACACCAGGAAAGACTTGTCGAGGATCGGCTCCCCGAGCGCGTCGCGCTCGGGGATGCCGTGGCCGTTGAGGAACACGGCCATCGTCGAGTTCGTGCCGACCGTCCAGTCCTCGTCGGTCATCGGCCGGCCGTCGCGGCGCAGCCAGGCGATGTCCTCGACCTTGGAGTCGACCACCGGCTCGCCGCGGAAGAACCGCCGGCGGCGGAAGATCGGGTGCTCGGCCCGCAACTGGGTGAGGCCGGCGGCGAAGCGGGTGAGCACCTCGTGCCGGCGGGCGTCGTCCCAGTCCACCCAGCTGAGTTCGCTGTCCTGGCAGTAGACGTTGTTGTTGCCCAGCTGGGTGCGGCCCAGTTCGTCGCCGTGCGAGATCATCGGCACGCCCTGCGACAACAGCAGCGTGGCCAGGAAGTTGCGCTTCTGCCGGTCCCGCAGCGCGGTGACCTCGGGGTCGCCGGTGGGGCCCTCGACGCCGCCGTTCCAGGACCGGTTGTGGCTTTCCCCGTCGTTGTTGCCCTCGCCGTTCGCCTCGTTGTGCTTGTCGTGGTACGACACCAGGTCGGTGAGGGTGAACCCGTCGTGGGCGGTGACGAAGTTGATCGACGCGATCGGGCGGCGGCCGTCGATCTCGTACAGGTCGGAGGAGCCGGTGAAGCGCGAGGCGAACTCGCCGAGACTGGCCGGCTCGCCGCGCCAGAAGTCGCGGACCGTGTCCCGGTACTTGCCGTTCCACTCCGTCCACAAGGGTGGGAAGCCGCCGACCTGGTAGCCGCCGTCGCCGACGTCCCAGGGCTCGGCGATCAGTTTGACCTGGCTGACGATCGGGTCCTGGTTGACCAGGTCGAAGAACGCGGCCAGCCGGTTGACCTCGTGGAACTCCCGGGCCAGCGCGGACGCCAGGTCGAACCGGAAGCCGTCGACGTGCATCTCGGTCACCCAGTAGCGCAGCGAGTCCATGATCAGTCGCAACGATTCGTGGTGCCGCACGTTGAGGCTGTTGCCGGTGCCCGTGGTGTCGTAGTAGTACTGCCGTTCGCCGTCGACCAGGCGGTAGTACGCGGCGTTGTCGATGCCCCGGAACGACAGCGTCGGCCCGAGGTGGTTGCCCTCGGCGGTGTGGTTGTAGACCACGTCGATGATGACCTCGATGCCGGCCGAGTGCAGCGCCTTCACCATGGTCTTGAACTCCTGCACCTGGCCGCCGCGGCCGCCGAACGACGCGTAGTCGTTGTGCGGCGCGAAGAAGCCGATGGTGTTGTACCCCCAGTAGTTGCTCAGGCCGCGGCCGGTCAGGGTGCTGTCGTGCACGAACTGGTGTACCGGCATGAGCTCCACCGCGGTCACGCCGAGCCGCTGGAAATGTTTGATCATCGTCGGGTGGGCCAGCCCCGAATAGGTGCCCCGGACGTCCGCCGGGATGCCGGGGTGCCGCTCGGTCATGCCCTTGACATGCGCCTCGTAGATCACCGTCTGGTGGAACGGGATGCGCAACGGCCGGTCGTTGGCCCAGTCGAAGAACGGATTGATCACCACCGAGCGCATCGCGTACGGGGCGGAGTCGGCGTCGTTGAACGACTCGGGGTGCCCGAACCGGTACGAGAACAGCGCCTCGTGCCAGTCGTTGTGCCCCTCGATCGCCTTCGCGTACGGGTCCAGCAACAGCTTGTTCGGGTTGCATCGCAGTCCCTGGGCCGGGTCGTAACGGCCGTGCACGCGGTAGCCGTACCGCTGGCCGGGCACGATCCGGGGCAGGTAGCCGTGCCACACCAGGGCCTCGCGTTCGGGCAGGTCGATCCGCGTCTCGGTGCCGTCGCCGTCGAACAGGCACAACTCGACCCGATCGGCCACCTCGGAGAAGAGCGCGAAGTTCGTGCCGCCGCCGTCGTACATGGCGCCGAGCGGGTACGGATTCCCGGGCCACATCTTCATGCGACCCATCGAAGCAGGCCGGGGCGGGTTGCGCCGCCGGCGCGGACGGCGATGTGGCCAGGCTCTCAAGGGCGCTGCGGTCCCGGCCGGCCGGACGCGGCGGCGGCTACCTTCTCGGCATCGCCTCGGACGGCCGTCGTGGGCCGGGATGAAGTAGTCGTCTCGACCCGCGCGACCACCCACAGCGGCGATCGCCGGCCGGGGACCGGATCCACCGGCAGGCCCGGCACGTTGGAGTGCAGCAGCGGATCCTCGATGAGTTCCGCGGTGCCGTTGACGTGCAGGCCGACGCCGGCCTCGACAAAATCGACGAACAGCAGCCCGACGTGCGGGTTCTCCAGGATGTTGCCGAGGCCGGCCATGACCCCGTTGCCGCCTCCGGTCGGATCGGAGAAGTCTCGCACAGTAATCGCGACCTTGCACTGAGTAGTGCCGGCTGACTACCCGGTCCTCACCCGTCGGCCGCGCGCGCCGGTCGGGTGGCGTCCCGCCCCGCCGCGGCGTATCGGCGGGCCTCGGTCACGGCGGCCATCAGCCGGTCCCAAGTGTCGTCCGCGCGGAACGGCGCCACCGGCAGGTCGCGGCCCACCCGGGCGAAGGTGTACTCCCACCAGGCCGCCACCCGTACCGGCCAGAGGCCGACCCGTACCGCCCCGGCCAGGAAGCACCGGTGCAGCAGCAGGGTGGCGGCGAGCAGGTCCGGATCCAGTTCAAGCCCGGCGTCGTCCACCGCCCGGCCCAGCGCGCGCACGTCGCGGTGCATTTCCGAATACCCCACCAGGTGCGGCGCGGCCGGCACCCGCACCTCGACGCCCGGCTCGACCAGGTCCGCCGCGTCGGCCGGCGCGAACACCACGTCGTCCACCGTGACGACGAGCGGGAGCTCGTGGTGACCGCGGCGCACTCCTAGCCGTACCCCGGGCGCTCCGGTCGGCACGACGATCCGGTCCGCCGCGAGCACATCCCCGGCCGCCAGCCGCACCGCGTCGCCGATCGCCGGCACGAATGCGGTCACCACGCCCGCCTCGGTCGAGACCTCGGTGCCCGGCACCGCACCCAGAACGCGGACGAGCTCCTCGCTGTTCATGTGCCCGTTATACGCGAGTCCGGACCAGGCGGCTGTCCCTGGACCTCTACCCAACCCAGCCGTTCGATCATGGTCGCCACGGTCTCCTCCGGCGTCTGGTCGGAGTTGTCCAGCCAGAGGCCGTGCCGCGGGGTCTCCCGCAGCTCACGGTCGAGCGCCTCGACACTCCATTCGCCATAGCCGGTCTTCGGCCGCGCCGCTTCGCGGGCGGCCACCACGTCGGGCCGCGGGCACAGCACGACCAGGTGGCAGGGCCGGGTCCGGACCATTTCCCGGTACGCGGGCAGATCCGTACCGAGGATGACGTCCTGGACGATCGCGGTGAAGCCGGCCGCCGCGTACCCGTCCGCGACCGCGGCCGACAACGCGTAGCGTAGCCGCAGTTGGGCGCGCGCCTCGGCGGCTGCATCCGGGGTCGGCTCCGCGCGGCCGCCGACGATCATGCGACGGAACACGTCGCCGCGGACGTGGGCGCTGCGCGGCAGGCGTTCGGCCAGGCGCTGGGCGACGGTGGACTTGCCGGCGGCCATCACGCCGGTGATAACGATGACCATGGCCCCGAAGTCTGGCAGGGTGGAGGCATGTCCCGACCATCCATTTACGAGTACGCGGGCGGAGCGCGCGCCTTCCTCGAGCTGGCGGCGGACTTCCACGCCCGCTGCCTGGTCGACTCGGTGCTCGAGCACCCGTTCTCGCACACGTCGAACCCGGAGCACGTCCAGCGGCTAGCCGACTACTGGGGCGAGGTGTTCGGCGGCCCGCCGACCTACTCCCGGTCGTACGGCGGGCACTCGGCGATGCTCGGGCTACACGCCAACCAGGGCGCCGAGGCCGATCTCGGCGACCGGTTCGTGCAGGTCTTCATGGCCGCCGTGGACGACGCGCCGCTGCCCGAGGATCCGGAGCTGCGGGCCGCCCTGCACGCCTACATGACGTGGGCCACCGACGAGGTGATGTCGTACTCGCCGCGCGACGCGACCGTGTCGCCGGGCCTGCCGGTGCCGCACTGGGACTGGTCCGGCCTGCGGCACTGAGCGACTGGTCCGGCCTGCGGCACTGAGCGACTGGTCCGGCCTGCGGCACTGAGCGACTGGTCCGGCCTGCGGCACT
>Ga0307513_10007533_pt1 | contig 14085 bp, 1 predicted proteins | sample 15_EM_MG_FD_202174 | JGI IMG/M metagenome (GOLD analysis project Ga0307513, IMG submission 202174) | Populus trichocarpa ectomycorrhiza microbial communities from riparian zone in the Pacific Northwest, United States - 15_EM | ecosystem: Host-associated > Plants > Roots > Unclassified | place... | reverse complement strand
TTAATTTCCACGCATGCCTCTTCAAGATTTCTAAGCAGCCATTCAATTTGATATTTATTCACATTTGATCCATGTTCTTTTAATTACCTTTCATTTTATTTTAAACAATTTATAATTTTGGAACTCCTTTTCAATTTCACCCCTTTTATTTTTTTCATCTTTTAAGTTTGGTCCCTCATTCTTTTAATTACTATTTGTTTTATTTAAGATAATTTTTTTAAATCGATTTCTTCTTACAATTTCATTATCCTTAAGTTTTTTTCTTATAAAATTTGATCTTCATTCATTTGATTGTTATTTTTTTCACTTTGACAAAAAAAATTTAAATGATTTTTTCTCTAATTTCATCTTTTAATATTAAATTGGTTAGGAATCTAAGTTTGCGAGTTTTATACTTTAGTATTTATTCAATTGAAAATTGGGTTCCATTAATTTTTTTATTTTTTTCTATAGGATTTTTCATTGATTTAAAAAATGACCTGAGTTGTTTTGGGTCTTTTTATTTACCGTTCTTTGTTAAATTTAGCTTTTTAAAAAATAATATTTTTTTAATTAAATGAAATTGACTGACTAAATAATTTAGTTTTTTTCTACATGCTTCGCGTAGGATTTTTTATCAATTTTAAAAATAATCCATATTATCATGAGTATTTTTATTTGTTATTTTTGTTGAAATTAGATTTTTTTTAATTAAATTAACTGAATAGGAACATAAAATGCTCTTTTATAATATTTTATAAAACTTGATTGAAATTAAATACGGAGACTGGTCATGAAATTTCAATGCTAAATTATGAGCCACCAAATAAAAGAGAACATGCTCAAGACTTGAATTTGTTTTTTCCACCTCCAAAAAAATTTCAGGTGCAGCCCGTGACAATCGATTAAAAAAGTTTTTATAAAACATAACCAGCACAGGAGTAGATCAACACTTTCAGGCGGGATACACCGAGGCTTGTAGATCAGCGGCAGAGATAAGATTTCCTTGTCTCTATCACCTGGATTCGAGTTTCAGCGTGCACGCCTGTTACCCCCTCGGTGTCTTACCTATCTACTGAGCTTACAGGGTGTTCAATGGATCCAGGGATTAGTTGTGGTGCGCGTAAGCTGGCCTGGACACCCCAAGTAAAAAAAAAAAAAAAACACTTTTGGCGGGGTCAGAGACCTCATCTTTACCATTTTCTAGTCGACTTGAGATCTCAATATATCCTCGTTGCGATGGTAAAAGTGAATTGTCTGCCTACCTTTTTTATGACTGCAGGGTCCGGATGTTTAACTTTACCGTTTTAATTACAGATAATTACACGGAATATCCTAGCATTTTTAATTATATTTTATATTCTAACTTCATACATAGAATAATATTTTACATTTTTAAAAAAAAATTCAATAAACAATATCTAATTATTTAAAAATTCATTGCAATAATTTTTTAATAACTAAAAAGCTTCTAAAATCCTTAAATAAAAAAATTATCATTCATAATTTATAATTACAATAATATCATCCACGATTTCCTGAAATAAAACTGATTGTTGTGGCATCCCAGTTTAGAGACATGGCAACAATATCATTTATTTCTAACATGGGCTAATTCAACTTTGATCAACAAAAGCTGAAAAAAGCAACACACAGACAGACCCACAAATACTTTAATTCAACTTTATTTTATCTCTTTCAAGATAGATTAAATTCAAAAGCAATAGTTTTATTGTTTTGAGAGTAGAAGAAATGACCGAAATAGCGATGAAACAAGTTTTTATCAGTGTATCTTTACTAAAAAATATCAGATTAAAAAAAATTTACGGTTATAAATTTTCAAGAAAACAAACACGTCTCAGAGAAATGATATTTAGATGTATAAAAGTTATATGAGATCCACTATATTTCTATCAAACATTAATATAGATGTAAGAAATATTTATATCTCATTAAATACTATCAATGTAAAATTACATTTTAAACCCTCATCTTTATAAAATAACAAGATTCATGAGCTATAAATACATCATGAGACCTTCAAAACAAAGATTCATAATCTTTATTTTCTACTGCATATATATTTTTATAGCATCTCTCTCTATAATATTTTTATATTTTTTCTTTATAAAAAGATACTTATTTAAACATAAAAAAAATTCTTATCTTCATCAAAATGATTTTTTTATAGGTATTGGCTGCAAGCTATTTTATCTTACAAAGCACTAAATATAAGTTATTAACCACAATGACTAAAATAAATACATAAAATTATTGAAACCAATTAATTAATTAATTATCCAACCCGAGAAATCTATTTTCATATTACTTGGATTTACGAGACTTCATCAAATAGAAAAATGATTCCCCACATACTAACAATATGATCCAATCCCAGACTCTTGCAGTGGATCGGATCTACCATCCGGAATGAGATGCTTGTAGTGAACACATCAAAAGGGTGTATAGGCGAATAAGACATAATCACAGGAAGAATTTGATTTGAAAATTTGATTCATATAGATCCAACAATGCATTTATTTCAAGTTTGCTATGTTGAAAAAACCCAAATTGATTTTCATTGATTATAAAATCTTAATTGAGAAGGGAAGCAATAGAAGGAAATGGAAGACCTTGAAAAATAAAATTGACATGATATTTGTTATTTATGTTATATTATAAATGAAAACAATTTAATTTTTTTATTATTTTTAAAACTTTTACTTGATACAAAATATAAAATATAATTTCTTGAATTAAAATGAAAAAGTGAAATAATGAGCAAACCTCGCCTTAATTTTTTTAATTATCTCTTTTAATTATAATTATTTGATTAAGTTTTCAACAGTAAATATAAGTTTTCCATTTTTCTTTCAATTTTTTTCTAATCGCTTGCGAATTGAAAAACTACCTCGGTATAGAAAAATATGTTGCAGATCTAAATTCATGTCAAGATTTTATGATATTAAGAATTTAAAATCTGTCATAACTTATTTTTTAGTTTAATAGATTATGATTGTATTTGATATTATGATAGGGGTTGTTTTTAAAGTATTTTTTACTTAAAAAATCATAAAAATAATATTTTTTTATTTTTAAAATTTTATTTTTAATATCAACACGTTAAACAATAAAAATATAAAAACCAATTTTATTTAAAAATATAAATTATCATCCTAAAATTCATACTATAATACTTTGAATGCTGGAAAGAAAATCACTCGAGAATTTAATTAAAAATTTGTTACTTATTATTATTTACTAGTAAGATTCCACCTCTTGCAGAGATCAACCCAAAGTTGCACAGATGCCATGAAGTATCGATCCTCTGGCAACTGAGAATTCAAGCCAGTGGAGTGGTTGTTTTTTTCTAGATTAAATGATTTAAAATTAATCTAATATTTCGTTCAAATTGAGATAGGCTAGTAATTTAAATTATTTTTTTTTTACTACTACAACTTACTTTTTAATAAATTATAGATCTTTTAACCCATTTTTTTAACACTAATTTTATATGAAAATCATATGATAATCTTAAAAAATGACGTGTTTCATTAATTGACATTTTTATACATGTATTATGTTTTAAATTTAAGTCAATAAGACATGTTTTACTTTTTAAAATTTCCAAGTGACCTTAAAGTGTAGTTAATATTGAAAAACAAGTTTAAATGGTTTATTATTTACCAAAAAAATATAATTCAAAATATTCAAATGAAAATCCTTAAAAGTTAAAAACCTATCTTAATTCCACCAAAAAATTAGATTGGTTCGGAATCATTTAGACTTATTTCTTACTTTAAATAGCTCGACCAAATCATTTATAGACTTGTTTAATGAATTAAATTATTATCACGTTCTATTTGACAAGAATTATAATCCTGTAAAAATCTAACAAGAGATTAGAGCGGGTCTGTCCATCTGATAGTCTGAAAAAAACAGTGTTTGAGATTTTGGTAATTATTATTTTTTAAATTATTTTTTTAAATGTATTAAAACAATATATATATATATATATATATATATATATATATATATTTTAAAAAAAAAAATTATTTTTGATATTAGTATATTAAAACAATAAAAAATAAAAAAATTAATTTTAAGCAAAAATAAAAATTGAATTTTAACAACACTTTGTTTAGTCTCTTAAAGTGTTGTTTGGGTTCCAGTACAAGTCGCGTTTCATAATTTTTTTATTTTTAAATTATTTTAATATGCTATATCAAAAATCTGATTTTTAAATTCATCTAAAGAACGTAAAAAAATCGGCTTGGTGTTACGGTGCCGTAAAATTAACAGTTTCAGTCACATAAAAAATATTGACGTGGGGAGATAAGCAGTACCGTAATCCCAGCTTTTCTGTTTTCTTCGATATTTTATTACAGAGAAATAAAAGCATTCGACGATGTTTCCTTGGAAATCTTACTCAAGCTACGATCCTGTGTACTCGAAACCTGTCGTCCACAATAAAAATAATAAAATCTTAAAACATCTTCAGTGAGAATTTGAAATGGGGTGTAGATTATATTTCTCTCTCTCTCTCAATTCTATACTTCTCCTCCCATCATCTGCTTGTGCTTGCAATCCTAGAAAAATCTCTCTCTCTCTAATTGTGAATTCAGGGATTTTCGTTTTCAATTCAATATTTTTTTTTAGCTAGTATCAGAGTTTTATTAACAAAATAATTATAAATTCAATTCTCATAAAATTAATAATATAAAGTAATAAAACTTGTTGACAAAGTCATTATGAGTTTGAGCATCACCACATTTTATTTAATAAAAAAATGATTATAAGGTAGTAAAGGATTTTCACTTGAAAATTTATATTACAAAATAATATAAATTATATTTTGAAATCTCATTTACAAACTTAAATTTTTGGATCCATAAAGTTTTTTTTTATATATATTTAACCCAAAAGTTAAAAAAAAAACCTAGTAAAAATCCATAAGTTTAATTTTTTTTTCTTTAGTGGGTATCCAATTGTTTTCATATTAAATTATTTAATTTCTTAAATGTCAATGCCGTCCAACTATAAAAACATGATACCAATAGTTTGGTATTAGGGATGCCTGCTACCATGAAAATAAATGGCCCAACGCCAAGGTGTCTCCACCTCAAATGACTTTTCTTAGAGTTATTTTTCAAGAGCTATTTTAAAGTCACGGTTGGTTGTAATAGCATCTCCAATTATTAATATTCTTAATTTTTTGGAAAAATATTGAGAAAAGTTGTGGAGATGAAAGAGTGAATCTTCAAATAATTTATTTTAATATTTTAAACTTTTTTTTGATAGACATATAAAAAAACTATTTTAACTTTTTATTTGACTATCCTTTTTAGAGCTGTAAAATAAAAAATGAAAAAAAAAAACTATTTTTTTAACTTTTATTTCTCTATTTGGTTATTTCATTAGACGCTGAATGCTAGATCGCTAGCTATTTCTTTACTTGATTGAATGAATTAAAGGCCACCTGCAAATTCAATAGTTGTCCCTCACAGCACCACAAAACAATGACTGACGCGTGGATACTCTTCCACGTGGCGACTCTTCAGCAAGACACGCGGATTGCTGAGAGAAACTGGAGGTGACTTTGATGAAGGGTGAAGGTATTCATAGTCTCATAGATGATGAATTTGAATGGGCGGGTGAGGGAGGGAGGATGGGCAAAGCCACAGCTTCTGAAGTGAAAGGATAAGTTGAGAATGACGTGGATCTCAAGGAGTGATGTCGACCACTCATGTCAAGCAACTAGGGACCCACCTGTCTGCCCTCTCCCTCTCTCCAAACAGCTCCTTCTCGAAGTGGAGGAGAAGCAAATTTGCAGGGCTTTTTTTGGCTTAGGTAAACGTAGACGGGACCCGCTTTTTCACTACGAAAGGAGGAGGGACTGGGCTGGGGGGACCGTGTGTTGTTGCCACTCTGCCTAAAGCTATAGACACTATTGGCTGGCCCCCGCAATCAACGTAGCCGATTTCTGGGTTGTAAAAATTAAAAAATGTTATACCAAAATCACATCGATTACTTGTGAAAGTGGTAAAGCCTGAGCGTGCTTTCTTGATGACCAATTACAGAAGACTGAATGGATTGTTTTTATTTTCTGTATTTCGTGTTAGAAAAATTCCTGGTCATCGAATGACGAGGTACTTACTGTTTCCTCGACGAGGTGTCCGAATAAACATGTCCTCGATGCGAATTCGATTGCCTCGCTGATTAATTACAAGATGTCTTCAGTAGCAAGAGAGAAAAGGTTGGGAGCTAGATAAGCTCGTGAAAGGCTCCTCTACTGGCCAACGGTCATCTCCCCCTTCAACAAGATTTGCTAACGTGCAAATTATTCAAAATAATAATTTCGAAAAGCAAAAGAAACGCCCTATCATTCAAAATTGTCCATGTGGTAGAAAAACTCCTTTCGGCTTCGTGAGAGTTTTAGCATGCCTTTGACTACATAGAAGGAGGAGCTTACCTCCATTTCTTAAATCTCATTCCATTGTTTCAGAATTTGAATCCAAAACCTTCAAATTCAAACCCAGGATTTTAATTGCTGGGCTGATCCGTTGAATAATTGTATTAGAAAAATAATAAGAAAAGGATATGATTCCTCTTCCTCTTCCTGTTCTTCTTTTTTTTCCCTCTTAGTTTGTGATTAAGGTGCCCATTGTTCAAATCGCCAATGAAACTCACGTCATTTTTGGCAGGCAATATAAAACATGACATGGCATCGATTAATGCATTTCAACTATTGATCTGTGCCGATGATTTTTTTATGAGGTTGACAGTATTTTATTTTTTTGCTGGTAAACATGACTTTATAGATTTTGGTGCCTCTTCTTCTCTTTGGATGTTCTATCATTGAGTGCATTCTAGTTGCACCAAGGATATATACTACTGTTCTGGTGTGGGTTTTTTTTTTTGATATTTTTTAAAAAATTAGAACAATTAATTAAAAATATTAAATTAATAGCACAGTAAAAAATAATAATTAGTAAAATAACCCAGTTTTACATAGCACAATTGCAAAACATGAGATTTATAGTCTATGCTATTCAAATTAACAAATTTCTTTGAATAATATTATTGTTAGAGAATAATATAAATTATATCATGAAACCTCACTTAAAAGGTTAAGTTATTGAGTTAAGATGATTCTTTAACATGGTATCAGAGTCTTGATGATCAAGCGGTCACAAGTTCGAATCTTATAATTTCAAATTTAAAGAATTTTTACTTGAGGTGAGATCTCAACTCAAAACTTAAACTATTGAGTTGAAATAATTCTTTTACAATTACAATTACATGTATCATACATAATGTTTCAATTTCCAACCAATGAATCAGATCACATTCACGCGAGAGAGATAGAGAGAGGGCAGTGTGCTGTTTAACTTAAAAAGAGGGGAGTTGAGAGCTTCTCTTTAACTAACTTGTGAATAAATATATAGAACAAGTCAAAGACGTACTTCAACTATCCTCCTATTTTTTTCTTCAATCTGTCTCTAAAGAAGATATCTCTCTGGATTATGTTTTTATATTTTGTCTCTTGATGCGATGGATTTTTGTCATGGTTAGATGTATGCCGTCTAAATTATTCTCCTCCACATTTTCCCTATACTCTCTCAGCACACTCCCACGAGAGTTAGTTTCCTCTCTTTGCTTTTTATTTTAAAATAATTCAAAAAATAAAAACAATTACAATTAATATAAAACCTAATAATACTACAGTGTATGATGCTTTTAAATATAAAAAAATATTTTTTATTTTTAATATCATCATATTAAAACTATAAAAAAATATTAATTTGATATTTTTTAAATAAAAAACAATTTTTAAAAAAAGGTGAAACCATTCAAACAACACATCATTAATATACAAATCAAAACTAATCATATATATATATATAGGACGAGATATATACACGACGCGTGCGTTGAAAGTAACAATATGGTTATTGTAGATGATTTAACTCATAACAGATGAAGCTCAGTGTGTGGATTTGGGTGGGGGGATAATATATATATTTTGTACCGAAAACTTGTCGTCTCGCTATTGAGCCTGTAGGAAGCTTTAGCTATTTTCCCGTACATTAAGGGTAGGATCCAAAGTTAATTTTTAATATATATAAAATAAAAAAATCACCAGTTTTATAAATGTATTTTTTATATCGTAAATTTGTTCAAATATAAAAATATGATGCATATACTTAATATAATAAATTCAAAACTATAAAAACTGATAAATCACAAAAAAAGTAATGAACAATAATTAAATATTAAAATTAAAAATTTATCTATATAGTAAAAAATAAAAGATTAATACATATGCAAGTGTTTTACGAGTATAGGCTACAGAAAAATATGGATAATTATAATAAAGTTTTAGGACCAAAATATAAAAATCTAAAACAATAATGACTAAAAGCATAGAAATAAAAAACTTTAAGGATGAAATTGAGCTTTTGCAAAGACTTTCAAAAACTATATCGAAAATTTCTCAACATGCACAACACAACATGAACAAACTGAAGTTTTACAACTAAAATATTAACACATGATATTACACGGATAAAAATAATTTTTTTAAAAAAATCAGGAACTAAATTGAATGTTTTTAAAAAATCACGGACCAAATTGAAAACAAAGTTCAAGATCCAATTATAAACAACTAATTAAATTATAGGAATAAAAAGAACTTTGTGGATGAAATTAAGTTTTTGCAAAGCTTCAAGGACTCAATTGATTTTTTCTCAAGCTATTTTAGCTTATAGTATAGTACTATAATAAGGCACGGAAACTCCTAGCTAATAGCTAATAGAGGAACAATTAATCTAATAATTTCCGGTATACACAACAAAGGAGCACCGAGGAATATAATTTCCATATAATCAAAGGAGGGAGTATAGATACGAAATCATGATTGGAAATATATACACAACAAAGGGAGCATCGAGGGGTTTGATTTCCATATTAATTACCAAAGGATCAATGGGAAATCATGATAGAAATATCAATATCTTATGATTTCTTTTTTTACTCTATTCGGAAGCCTAGACGAATCTAGAACTGGAACTAAGCAACGTGGATAATCCTCTTCTCACCTTCTATTGAACTCAAGAAAATGCATCAATTAACACTCCAATCTTGCTTCACTAGCTAAAAAAACAATAATGATGCACAATGAATACCCTAAAAGTGTTTTTTTTAAAATAAAAAATTAATTAAAAAAATATTTTAAAAATTCTTTGATATAGTCACATTGAAATCACTTAAAAACATCAATTTAATATTTTTTTAGATAAAATGTAATTATTAAAAATATTCACTAAACTGCTCGTGAGTAAATCTTGTTGCTAGAATGAGGATTATATTACATAAATTGCAGGAGACAGTTTCAAAATCAAACATATTCTTCGTGATGGTGTTTTTGTCATACGGACAAGTTAAAGGATAACAACTAACAAAATTGTTCATGTTTATTCTCACTACCGGATTATTGCTTCTAGAGAAGTGCTACAATTTGAGAGCCCAGTCTCAATTATTTCACGCACTAGCAGTCGGTCTCTTTCCCTTAACTTGCTTGTTAATCCTAATTTAGTATTCTAGCTATATTAAAATTAAAATTAAAATTAAAACACATGGCATAATTAAACCCTGTTCACCAAGACTCAAACAACGTGAATTGGAACAGTTTCCCAAACACAGACGTGTCCTGGAGCTTTTGTTGGCTGGTAGAAACTAGATGCTTCCATATAACTTCGTTGACGTTGACATGATCAATTTCGCAAGCTGGCTAGGGTTTTGTAGCTTGAGATATTTTCAAGTTTTTAATCTGGATCGGTCTTTCAAACAAACGACACGTGGTGGGATACCAATAGCATAGACATATCCTCGTTCGGCTAAGATAACAGGAGGCCTGGGCTAGATACTCTGGATTTGGAAGCAAAGGTGAAGAGAGCTAGCCATGTCAAGTAGCGGCGAGCTAGCTAGGATAATATTGGAGAGAGGATGTGGATCTCTTTTTGTACAGCTCGGAAAAGGCTAATCCTCTTTTATTTGGATTTAACGTCACTTGGCAGACCACACTTTCTTGCGAGCTGTGGCTAGTGTGTTTGTTTTTAGATATATCACACGTTAAGTAGGTACATATGCTTGCATGCAAAAGGCAAAGGAAGGAAGAGCCCACCACAGCGGGTACACGTGATAGCTGTCTATAAAATAAAATGGCGTTAGAACACGGTAAAGAAGAGGGAGAAGCAGAAACCAAACACACTCTCAACGCACGCTATTATTTTTGGCCTTGCTCAACCTATTATTAATTAATGCCTTGATGGTTTAATTAATTAATTTTCACTCTTGCATGGTTGTTGGAGTACATTTCAATTATTCACTCACGTGGCACATATATCCCTACCACTTTACAGATGATTTGATAGTGGCAGGTTTTAAAAATTATTTAAAATATTATAGTGTTTGTTTTTAATTTTTTTATTTGGAAATATATTAAAATAATATTTTTTAAAAATAACTTTTGGAATTAATATATTTTAAAATACTAAAAAATATTATTTGGATACGATGGACTCAAATCTAATGAGAAAAGAGGGAAAAAGAAAAAACTAAAAGAGGCTTACAAAACTTGGTTTTATTTAATGAAAGCAATACTATTTGGATATATATGAGTTTCTAATGCCAATTAAATTAATTAGTTGAAGAAATCATAGTTTTGACAAATCAAACTGATCTATCGAATTTTATAAAAACGTTTTTATGAAATTAAGTAGATTGAGGTTTGAAGAATTTTCTTAATTAGGGAAACTAATTAAAATTATTTTTCTTCTGAGCCTAAATTAATACTTTACTTTTAAATTAATACTTTACACAGTTATTTTCACCTAGGTATGTCAAAAAAAAAATTAAAACACAGAAAAAAAATTAAATTAATTTTTATTTTTTAAAACATTTACTGTAAAAATACTTTTTAACCGCAAATACAATAACCACCGCCTCAAATAATACAGAATCTGTTGAAGCCCTCCTTCCGTGTCTGCTACAAAAAGGGGATCCCATTTTTTTGTTGCTACGTTTATAGACAGGTTATTTGTCGTTCCCTATGCGTGGTGCGCGGCTCTTTTCTTCACTCGGCACGTGGCTGAATATTGGGCTCTTGCTGCCCTCTGTGTTGGCACACACCCCCTTTTGACACGAAAGACAAAACGGGAACCCAGACGTTTGGCAGAGTGAGAATGACATGGTTTAAGTAAAGCAAGGGTCAACTAAATTGACAGCACGGTAATAAGCTCGCTAGTCAGCGGAAACCCTTCACCGCCTGTTTTGTTGCTTTTCCTCCACTTCCTGGGGCTCCGCCTCCTTGGCTGCTGTGATTTTTTCTCCAATTCTTACTCATGCACGCTGGAGTCCTCCTCCATTCATGAATCGTGAGTGACAACTAGTCCCTATAAAACTCCGTTCTTTTGATGAGTTGTAATACACATGAATATAAACAGGTAAATCGTAGGCATGATTAATTATGATTTGACACGTAAAACACAATCAACCATCCATTTGATTCTCTCACTATTTCTTCTAAATGTAAGAGGTGTTTTTTTCGAACTATAAAATAAGTGTATTTGATTTTGTACAAAAGTATATGTATTAATTGCATTATTATTGATACATTAAAAATACATTTTTTAATATAAAATAGAGGTTCAAATTTAAAATATTTTAATACAGAAAAAACATTAATGTCAATTTAGTTACAATTCTTTGAAAACAAGAATTTTAATTCAGTATCTCGGCGGCCTCCTTTGCATAAATAGGAGAAACCTCCAGTTGGGTATCCAAGGTGTAACGTGGATGCAGCTGTTCTTGAACAAAGCGCGGCTATGGGAGCAGGTTTTGCCATTAGGGACCATGATGGTGCTGTTAATTGCTGTGGAAGTTTGAAAACCAGAGTATTATTTACACCAGCAATGGTTGAAGCTGTTAATTGGAGTTTTAGAAAGTTGTAACTTTTTTAAAATTAATTTATCCGTGATTTTTTGATTATTTTAATGTGATGATATCAAAATAAATTTTAAAAATTTAAAAAAATTATTTTAATTTATTTTTAAATTTAAAATATCTTAAAAAACAATCCCTACCACAATTTAAAAAATTATCTTTAAATAAAAGCCTTTTTTGATACTATCTCCACTAGCCATTATTATTATTATTTATTTTCATTTGTCACCTGACTTGTTCCTTTGAGAGTGAGTTTTAGGTGCAAATTCAACGGCAGTAGGTGTAGATTCATGTGTGTGTCATGCGACTCGTGAAAAAAAGAATATTTTAACAAAAACAAAAGTAGGGGGGAAATCAAATAATTTTTAAAACAAAATATATAGCACATCACGGAAGCATAATTATTTTTACAGGCAGGAAACGAGGTTGGAGAGGTTGCGTAGAATGATAACAAGCTCATCTCCTTACGTAAAATTATGTCCATATCACTCATTCCTTATTCCCATTTTGTTGGGATTTGAAGGAATCAAAATAAAAAACTTGTAAAGGGATCAATAACTTAACTGGATTAGAGAATCTGACTGAAATCTAAACAGAGAATTTCAGTAGACAATGCAGAGGATGTTGCTTAACGCATTTGCCATTGATGAGTCCCACTCCCACCTCCTCCTCTCGTTATTGATGGGAGGAATGGGACTGCATGCTTGCTCACGTGATGCCATGGTTGAGTAAGGAACAAGCCAGTTCTTGCTTTGCCTTTTGTTTTACTTGCGGTGTGAAAATCTTTCTTAAGATAGCCAAAAGATAACCTCATACACCTTTTCTGACTATTATTAAAAAAAGTCCCTGCATATATAAAACTAAAAATGGGTATCCATTGTCGTACAGCAGTCGTTTTAAGGCCTTCTCATTCATTTATTGATTGTCTAGGGTTGATCGAGCCGAGTGGATACTGGATAGCCGTTGAAGTCTCTGCATGCGCATGATCTACTTGATGGGACGTGACTGGCTCTGGCTCTGGCTGCCAAGGTGAGCAGTGTTCAAAACATGCGAATTATGCCGACAAATTTGGATAATATATTCTTAAGAATTTTTCAAAACGAGTAATTCACAGAATTATCCGAAATAAACTTTAGGCAATTCAGATAAAATATAAATATTTGCCCACCCGAGTTATATTATATATGTATTTATAAACTTATTTATTTATGATTTTTTAAAATTAATGGGCCTATAATTCTCCTCAAAACTAAGCTTTATATGGTCAAAACTTTTATAGGATCTATTTTTATCTAGTTAGTTGAATTTTTAAAGGATATTTGGATAAAAAAATTAACAGGATAATGAATTCAGAATTTGGGTGACCTGAATCATTCAGAGTATAATTCTAAGAATTAAAAAATAAATTCAGGCCAAAAATTTGGAAGTAAAATTAGACAACTCAAGAAATTCTCTAAAACAACAACTTTTTATTTGAATCAGCCAGATTTTCACCCTAACATCTGGCATCGAAGAATTTTTTTTTTTGGCAGAGGGGTTTGACCATCCAATATACATAATGTGAGTATTGCTTTCTTTCACAGATTTGAAACTTTCGTAGGAGTAGATTAGCACGCCACCTCATTGCCTGTTTATCTCTGGCACTGTAATTTATCATCGAAATTTGTCGCTTAGCTTTGATGCATGTGGTCTCCTTGCCGCTTACGTGACTATTCATTGACAGTAAAATTAAATCTTCCTCTGTCTCTCACTGTAGGTGAAAGATTTCAGGAACAAGTTCATATATATTCTTCAGATGGACAGAAACATCCTCTGAAAAGATTGCTTTCTTAAAATGACGTGAGGGTTTTCTTGGAATTTTGGCTTACGATTGCAGTCGGTCTTGACTGCTTAATTGACCGTGCAAGCGAGGAGGGAGTTGCTTTTTGCCTCCTAGTTCAGGGACAGACTCGCACTGCTAGCTTGCCTTTACGTACATGGTAAGTGAACTTTCTAAGCTTTTCCAACCAAAAAAGAGAGTGATAGTAATAGTAATAAATAGACAGATAACCAGCGCTAGCTTAGCTTGCTATCACTTAGTTGGAGTATGCTTTTTTTTTT